>Ga0136644_10001543_pt1 | contig 18218 bp, 14 predicted proteins | sample C_130820_EF_Meta_FD_94780 | JGI IMG/M metagenome (GOLD analysis project Ga0136644, IMG submission 94780) | Freshwater microbial communities from Lake Croche, Canada to study carbon cycling - C_130820_EF_MetaG (v2) (version 2) | ecosystem: Environmental > Aquatic > Freshwater > Lake | place... | reverse complement strand
CTTCCTTCCTCCTCTCTTCACTCTAAATCTATTATCTCTTCACTTTCTTCCTTCCTCACTTCTCACTTCTCACTTCCTTCCTCCTCTCTTCACTCTAAATCTATTATCTCTTCACTTTCTTCCTTCCTCACTTCTCACTTCTCACTTCCTTCCTCCTCTCTTCACTCTAAATCTATTATCTCTTCACTTCCTTCTTCCTTACTAGTAAGTAAGTATTAAAACCAAAAAAAATCATGACTTCACCTGTCTGATTATCGCTTTTCTAATGGCTTCATAGTCTTTCTTACCCGAGATCCTGGCCAACTGAACCCCTGCAGCCAAATTGGTCATCATCAATAATGCCTGTGTTTTGGGCGATTCCGCAAATACCAATTCGCCCTTTCTCTTTCCCTCAGACAAAGTATGTTCTACCATGCTCATGACCATATTGATCAGCTCAGTTACTTTTTCTTTCACAGAATCGGGCAAAGTATTGTAATCGGAAGCAATGGACCCAATTATACAGATGCTATCGGTTTCGCAAAGCAAGGTATAGCGCTCAATAAATTTTTCCAACTTACCAATAGCTTTGAGGGGAGCCACCCTTAATTGCTGTGCCAGCAATTGGTAATTGTCTATGTAATTTTGAATCAACGCCATTAAAAGGTCTTCCTTACCCCTAAAATGATAGTGCACTGCTGCATTTTTCACGTTTAGCTCACGAGAAATATCGGCATAGCTAAACGCATTGTATCCATAGAACTGGATCAACTGCTTGCCAATGCGCAAAATCTCTTCCTTGGTATCGGTATTCCTAGCACTCACACCTTAAAATTAGGAAAACTTACTAATAGGTAAGTTATTATTATAAGAATATTTTAAAAATTCTTTCATCACCAAGATTCATCTTTCTAATTGGTCATTTTCCTGTTTTTCTTCCCTTAGCATTTCTCCATAACCCATCTCTTTACTTAAGGCTGTTATGGCTTTGGCTATTCTTCGGCTCTTGGTTTCATCAGATTTGGCGCTTTCAATCCATCGGGAATAATAGAGTTTGTGTGATCCGGGTAATTTATCAAAATAAGCTCTAGCCCTTGGTTCGTCTTCTAAACAGGCTAGTAAATCAGCTGAAATGGCCACTGGCTTGGTGTCCAGGGTCATTTCAACTTTCAAGGTTGCCCCTTTATTTTTTTTGATTTGCTTTCTTATCTGGGTATTTAGTGCCAGAATAAAATCCCCCTCACCCATGGGTATTAGGGCCAATTGTTCAAATGCCCAATGATCCAATTTCCCTTTTACCCTAAAGGATTTTTTATTTCCTGGAAACAATTCTTGTGCCAATGGAGCAGGAATGCGGATATAGGTCCACCCCGTTTTTTCTCCCATGGCTCCAAACTGTTCTACCTTGGCAATAAACTGTATCATCTATCTAAACTACAGCATTTTATGCTTTTATAAGTGTTTCTGAGTCTTCATTTCTAAAGACTACCACCCCATCAAAAGCGTCTACCAATACGGTCTTACCCTTGTCTATTTCTCCTGCCAAAATCTTTTTACTTAAGGCATTGACAATCAATTTCTGAACCAGTCTTTTTAGCGGTCTTGCTCCAAACTGCGGATCGTATCCTTGTTCAGCCAAGTATTCTAATAAATAATCAGAGTAGTGCAGTTGGATTCCATTTTCCGCTACCAGTTTGCGCAATCCCTCTAATTGAATTTTCACAATCCCCATAATCTGCTTTTTGAGCAGTGGTTGGAACATGATAATTTCATCTACCCTATTTAAGAATTCAGGCCTAACGGTTTGACGCAGCAGATTCACTACCTCTATCTTGGTTTTTTCTACCAACACATCTAAATTACGCTCGTCAACGTTTTCAAAAGCTTCCTGAATAATATGTGACCCAATATTGCTGGTCATGATGATGATGGTATTTTTAAAATTCACCACCCTGCCCTTGTTGTCGGTTAGTCTACCATCGTCCAAGACCTGTAATAAAATATTCCAAACATCTGGATGGGCTTTTTCAATTTCATCCAAGAGTACCACGCTATAAGGCTTTCTTCTCACCGCTTCTGTTAATTGCCCACCTTCTTCATAACCCACGTATCCCGGAGGTGCACCAACCAATCTAGAAACGGTATGCTTTTCTTGGTACTCACTCATGTCTATGCGGGTCATCATACTCTCGTCATCAAAAAGGTAATCGGCAAGGGCTTTTGCCAACTCAGTCTTACCCACACCGGTTGTTCCTAAGAAGATAAAAGAACCAATGGGTTTCTTAGGATCCTGCAATCCTGCGCGGCTTCTGCGTATAGCATCGGCCACCGCCGTAATGGCTTCTTCTTGACCCACTACCCTATTATGCAATTCATCTTCTAGGTGCAATAATTTTTCTCTTTCACTTTGCATCATTTTAGCCACAGGAATACCCGTAGCCTTGGCAATATTGTCTGCAATATCTTCCGCGTCTACTTCTTCCTTCATCAAACGCTTGCTGTTGGCACTTAAGGTATTGAGCAGCTCCGTTGTCTCTCTGATAATGGCTTCCTGTTCTTTGATTTTGCCATACCTAATTTCTGCCACTGCGCCATAATTGCCATTTCTTTCTGCTTGATCGGCCTCTAGTTTTAAGCTTTCAATATTGGCCTTGGTATTTTGAATTTTCTCTACCAATTCTTTCTCTTCCCGCCACTTGGCTTTTAGGGTATCGCGCTCAACGCTTAGGTTGCTGATTTCTATATTCAGCCCTTTTAAAAGGCTCTCATCTTTTTCACGCTTAATGGCCTCTCTTTCAATTTCTAATTGTCTAATCTGTCTTTCCAACTTGTCCAATTCCTCAGGCATGGAATTCATTTCTAAACGCAGTTTGGCAGCACTCTCATCAATTAAGTCAATGGCTTTGTCCGGTAAAAATCTATCCGTAATATAGCGGCTTGACAATTCAACGGCCGCAATAATGGCTTCGTCTTTGATGCGTACATGGTGATGGGTTTCATAACGGTCTTTGAGTCCACGCAAAATAGAAATGGCGTCTTCCACGCTGGGCTCGTCAATCATCACTTTTTGAAACCTTCTTTCTAAAGCTTTATCTTTTTCAAAGAATTTTTGATACTCATTCAAGGTAGTGGCTCCAATGGCCCTGAGTTCTCCTCTGGCTAGTGCCGGTTTTAAAATATTGGCAGCATCCATGGCGCCTTCTCCACCACCAGCTCCAATCAGGGTATGGATTTCATCAATAAAGAGAATGATTTCTCCGTCACTATTGGTCACTTCTTTGACTACCCCTTTCAAGCGTTCTTCAAATTCACCCTTGTATTTGGCACCGGCAATTAGCTGACCCATATCCAAGGCAAAAATGATTTTAGATTTTAGATTTTCAGGTACGTCTCCATTAATAATCCGCATAGCCAATCCTTCAACAATGGCCGTCTTACCCACACCTGGTTCTCCCACCAAAATGGGGTTGTTCTTACTTCTACGCGTTAATATGTGTAGGGTTCTTCTTATCTCTTCATCCCTTCCAATTACTGGATCTAATTTACCCTGACGCGCCATGTCGTTCAGGTTCTTGGCAAACTTGTTTAAGAAATTGAGTTGGGTTTCCTGTGTTTGAGAATTAATGCTATCGCCCTTGCGCAAATCCTTGATGGCAGTGATCAAGCCTTTCTCGGTTAGACCTGCTGCTTTTAATGTCTTGGATACGTCATCATTAGTTTGCATGATCCCTAAGAGCAAATGTTCCGTACTCACAAAATCATCTTTGAATTCTTTGAGTACCGCTGTTGCGCGAAGCATTACGTTACCCATATCTCTACTCAAATTTTGAGCGGCTTCTCCGCCTGAAATCTTGGGAAGCTTTGCAATGGCCTCATCCATCTTTGATTCTACAAATGCAATGTTTACGTTATTTCTTTTTAGCAAAAAAGCAACTGAGCTTTCTGTATCAGCCACCAAAACTTTTAACAGGTGATTGGTTTCAATGCTGGGGTTGCCATTATTGAATGCCAATTGCTGCGCGGCCTGAATGGTTTCTTGTGCTTTGATGGTGTAATTGCTCATGTTCATATACTATCCTCCTGTCCACTAGGGACTATTTAACGATTGTTTATATTTCTTACTACCGTTTGCCCGTAGCAAGTAGTAAATTAGATGCAAAAATCATTCTAAGTGCCCAATTGGGTACAGGGGATCACCAAATCGGAAATTATGTCTGTGAAGTTCCAACATTTCTGCGTAAAAGTCAGTCTGGGATTGATTTTTCTGTTATTCTTTCAGGCCACCCAAGCCCAATACAATTTTACGGCCTTGGATCCACTTGTGGATGCAGCCAAAAAAGAGCTTAGCGGCGGCGCGATAGTCCTAGTTTATAAGGATGGTAAAATTATTTATCAAAAAGCATTGGGTGAATTTACAGCCAAAACCCAAGCACCTATTGCCAGTTGCAGTAAGTGGCTAACTGCCGCACTAGTCATGAGTTTTGTGGATCAAGGCAAGCTGTCTTTGGACGATAAAGTAAGCAAGTATATTCCCATATTTGCCAAATACTTAAAGGGCTATATTACTATTCGTGATTGCCTCTCACATATGACGGGTATTGAATCTGAACCAATTAGTCTTAAGTCCATTGTTGAAAGAAAGGGCTTTGCCAATTTAGAAGAAGAGGTGAACGATTTTGCAACAAAAAAAGCCATTCAATCCAATCCTGGATTGGAATTTAGATACAGTTCTGTTGGGTTGGATATTGCTGGTAGAATTGTGGAGATAGTAGGCAAGCGTGGTTTTGAACAATTGATGCAAGAAAGAATTACCCGCCCCTTACAAATGCGCAATACCAGCTTCTCTAGCTTTGACGCGGTAAATCCTTCTGGTGGAGCACTAAGTACACCCAATGATTATATGAATTTTCTGACCATGATGCTCAACAAAGGCATGTTTAGTGGCAAACGTGTTTTAAGCGAATCCTCCATAGAAGCAATGCACGTGTTGCGTACCAATAGCAGCACCATTAAATATGCGCCTAAAGTAGCGGCTGGATTTAATTATGGTTTGGGAGAGTGGATTCAGGAAACCGATGAAAATGGCAAAGCCACGGTGGTGAGTTGTCCGGGCTTGTTTGGCACTTGGCCCCTTATAGACATGAGCAGAGACTATGCCCTACTCATTTTTACCAATAGTTTACTAAAGGAAAGCAAAAGAGAATGGTATGGTCAGATAAAAGGAATTATTGACCAACAAATTTCACGCAAACAATAATTAACCTTTATAATTTGAGCGCTATGGCAACCGAGATGCAACCTGTAAAAAAAGCTTTTGGCCAATATGAGCAAAAAAACGAACCACTGGCTTCTAAAAAAGTCTTTGCAAAAAGGGTGTATACCAATATACGTTTGGCTAGCTTATTTCTTTTGGGATGCCTGATGATTGGGGTTTTGGGTTATAAATATTTGGGACCCATGAATTGGATTGACGCTTTTCACAATGCCAGTATGATTCTAAGCGGCATGGGACCTGTAGTTACCATTGAAACTACGGCAGGAAAATTATTCTCGTCTTTTTATGCGCTTTTTAGTGGCGTAGCATTTATCACCAATATTGGATTACTCATTGCGCCCGTAGCTCATAGATTCTTCCATATGCTGCACGCAAAAGAGGTTTGATTAATTTTTCTTAATCACTATGGGTTCGTAAATTTTTTGTTTGACAAATTGTATATAATCGCAAAGCGCACCAATAGCTTCTGTAGGAAAGTTGGCTTTTGTAATATTAATCTTACAACGCAATTGAATGGTTTGCCCAGATTGAATACATTGGTATTCAAAAACAGCTTCTTGTCCATTCATTTGGTATTTAACTGACTTAGGCAATTTCACTACTTGATACCCTTTTTCAACTTCCAAATTCATCACATAAACCAAATTTCTGGTATAGGGCATTTCTACCGGGTCAGTTCTTTCTGGATTAATAGGCACTAGGTATTCATCTGAAAAAACGGGCTCAAATACCAAGGAATCGCCCTTGGCTCTTACTTGAATCTCATAATTAATAGTAATAGGATCGTCTACCAATAAGATAGAATCAATAGTCAAATCACTCATCTTGGTTTTTCTTCCCAAAGCTGCTTGCAAGAAGAAACCAAATGATAATTCACCAGATTCCTTGATTTTTTGTCTGACTTTGAAAGAACCAGGAATACCATATGTTTTGGAAATAGAACCAGTTAATCCTTGGTCATTCACTGTTAAATTAGCAATGGTTTGTTGTTCTTCAAGATAATTATCGGCAGATAGATTTAGTTTTCTAACCTGCGCTTGTTCTATTACCCAAGCTGGACCATTATAACATTCAGGATGCAGCAATCCAAATCCCAGTAAGGGTTCTGCTGCGTCTAAGAATAGTTTTTTATCAATTAAATTGGCTTCTACTATCAAATAATTGAACTTTTGCATAATAGGATAATCAAAATAGATGGCGCCACTAGATCTCCAACTTAACAAAACCGGATTGGCCTGAACTCCTGCTTTTCGCAACATAGCAATCAGTAATAAATTGATGTCACTAACAGACCCTTTTTTGTTTTGAAAAATATCTTTTAAGGAAAGTCCATCTGTCAAATAAATTTCAGACTGGTCCGTACATTTAAAATTATCTCTGACCCATTTATAACAGGATCTTGCTTTTTCCTCTGCCCCAACCTGACCTTTTGTTAAATTGGTTACAGTTTGTTCTAACCAATTATTTTCATTTAAATAAGCTAAGCCAAAATTCTCTTGACCCATCAATCGCTCTCTTACTGATTTCCAACCATCCATTACTGGTTGAGGAGCTTGATTGGTATTTCTGATTTCCGTCCATTGAAACTCAACACTATTTACTTGAATATATAGCGTGGCAGCATTCAAATCATAATTAATTGCGGGGGCATTTTTTAAGATCCACTTACGGTCATGCATCAACACATTTAAATTATATAATTCATCATGAGAAATCCCCCCTGTTTCATATCCCGCAGGACCAGCAAATTTTCTGGCTGCAAAAGATTGCATGCGATTATCTAATACAATTGTTTCTAGAGGAATGGACCCCAAGTGAAGTGTAGCATAGCCAAAAATATCCGGTATGGAAACACTGTATTCACTATACAGACAGGGGACTGTTGTTTGAAATTTCCAGCCTCTTAAATTGGATACATAGTAGGATTGAATGGTATAACTCATATCAACAATACAATCCTGGGAATAGGTAATAGACCTGCCAATCCTATTTCCCAATTGTTGATTGATGTTTTTTATTTGCTCTTTGGTGTCATATTTTTTTTCGGTTACACCCCCATTTTCTAAATAGTAGTCTGTAATGTCTAGAGATGTTAATTTCTCTGGTCCCTTATCCCCTTTTTCTAAATATAGCATCAGATCATCCTCACCGGTATATCTTAATTTTCTGATCAAGACCCTTTTATGCCTTTTGTAAACAAGACTAAAGCCGCCCTCATCATTCCCTATAAAATCTGTTCTTCCAACATCTGCAAGTACCACTACCCCTGCGCTAGAATCTGTCATTGCAGATTTAAAATCTGCTTCAGTGACTTTTTTGAATTGATAACTAGATTTTTCTTGGGCCTGCAAAACTTGCAAAGCACACAAAAGAAAAAACACAAAGAGATACCTGTTCATAAATTTCTTATAAATCAACTAATTTGTTTTTGAAGGGGTAAAAGCGTTACAATTTGCCGGGGGAGCTTCTTGATGCGTATATCTTTAGTAAAGACGGATTAAAGATAATAGAACTAACTATTCCTTCAAAATAAGTACAAGTAGCATTCATCATGATACTAACCATTTACAGTAAAAAGATTTAATTAGTATTGCAGTTATAAGCATTCAGCGAATTTGAGCCAAATTGATCAATATACCCGCATTGTTAAAAACACCGCCCAGTCTTTGGGTTTTGGGTATTGCGGTATTGCCAAGGCGGAACAGTTGGATGAAGATGCCAGAAGATTGGAAGCCTGGTTGCACCAGAATAGAAATGGGACCATGCAATACATGGAAAACCATTTTGACTTAAGGATAGATCCGCGAAAATTGGTACCTGGCGCAAAATCAGTGATCACTTTATTACAGAACTATTATCCTGAGCAAAGACAAGCTGCTAATGCTCCAAAAATTTCAAAATATGCTTTTGGCAATGATTATCACGAGGTAATCAGGGCCAAACTCAAACAGTTTTTGTTGCAATTGAATGAGCAAATTGGGAGTATTCAAGGAAGGGGTTTTGTAGATTCTGCTCCTGTTTTAGAACGGGCTTGGGCGGTGAAAAGCGGTGCAGGTTGGATTGGCAAAAACGGTAACCTGATTAACAAACAACAGGGCTCTTTTTACTTTATTGCTACGCTTATAGTTGACTTAGATTTAAATTATGATGACAGCTTTGCCAAAGATTATTGTGGTAGTTGTCATAAGTGTATTGACGTTTGCCCTACAGATGCTATTTTAGAAAACAAAGTAGTTGACGGCAGTAAATGCATTAGCTATTTTACCATTGAATTAAAAGACCAACTGATCCCAGATCAAATGAAGGGTCAATTTGACAACTGGATGTTTGGTTGTGATAGTTGTCAAGACGTTTGCCCATGGAATAGATTTAGCAAGCAACACCAAGAGCCGGAGCTAAAGCCTCTTCCAGAAATATTAAACCTCACTACTGCTGAGTGGGAGGGTCTTTCTGAAGATGCATTCAAAACCATTTTTAAGGACTCCCCTATCAAGAGAAGCAAATGGTCTGGCATCATGCGTAACCTTCAATTTATCAAGGACTAAATAATTTACTAGAACACATCCTCAAATAAAAAGAGGCCCTCTTACAAGGGCCTCTTAGAATCTATACCATCTTACCTAGTTCATTAAAAAGTTGGGTCAGCAGGTGTGTTTTTGTTATTATCTCTTTCACGGAAAGGATAAGGGAACAAATTGCGTTTACGCTCTGTTATGGCTCTTCCAAATCTGCGCATGTCTTCCAGTTTCAAACCGCTCATAAATAATTCAGTGCAACGGTTGCTGTAGATTTGGTCTAACAATTGTGCTTGGGTAAAAGTACCCGTTAAGGCAGGTAGATTGGCACCTACAGCAAACGGATCAGTAGCCGCTGTTTTGCTAACCACCTTATTCAACTCAATTAAAGCATTGGTCAGGTCATTTGTTCTGGCAAAAGCTTCCGCCTTAATAAGGGTAATTTCACCTGGCAAGTAAATGGGAAAAGCTGTTGCAGAAGAGGCTCCAAATCCAGCAATTCTAAACCTTGGTGCTACGGTTGGATTGATACTAGTATAAAAAATTATTCTTCTATCATTGGTAGCAGGTGCTAATCCAACTGGTAATCCAAAAGTAGAATCCACTGGTTGGAATACGTTGTTGGTAGAAGTGGCTGTTTCAAAAATAGGATTTAAACTTACCGCATCATAGTTCATGGTACTCTTCTTGGTTAAGTCTACTGCATTTGCAGCAGATAATGCCAAGGCATTATTACCTGTAAAAAGGGCATAACGCGCTTTAAGTGCTTGCAAGGAATTGACAATGTCATTACCGGCTGGTACGTTTGAAGTAAATGCTGCGCTAATAGCGTTTGCACTAATAGCTGCAAGTGCTGCATCAATAGTAGCAATGGCCCTATTAAAGCCTTCTTTTCTATCTACAAATGTGGCGTTGGTTCCAATAGCTGCTGGAACTTTTTCCCAATACATGGCTAATGAACCAAGTGCCAATGCTTTGTACAAACTAGCATATCCAATTAAACCGCTAGCATAGTTCTTGTCATTGAGTTTAGACGCACCATCAATTACATTGTTGGCATCATACTCAATCTTATTGGCATTTGCCCAAATATTGGCCAAGATGGAATTGGTACCATCCACAGAACCACCACCCACGCTCAATTGGTATTCGGCGGTATTACCTGCGTTTAACAAGATTAACTCACCAGTGGTAAATCCATTGGCTGCTACCATATTGTACAATGAACCAGCTCTTCCAAGAGCGAAAGTTCTTTGCAAACTTACTGCCACACCTGTTAAACCAGTAGCGGATGAAAAAACCTGATCTGATGTAGCCGCATTGGGGTTGGTAAAATTCTTTTTACAACCTGTGGAGACCAACATCAAAGATGCGGTTCCCATCAAGAGTAAGCTATGTTTAAATATATTTTTCATGTCAATTAGATTTTTGGATTAGAATTTAGCTTGCAGACCTACACTGAATGTTTTTGGAATTGGAACAGAACCAAAATCAATACCACGCAGAATAGTGCTTTGTCCACCTGAATTCACTTCTGGGTCATATCCTCTATAGGTATCCCAAGAAATTAGGTTTCTTCCGCTCAAGGTAAATGTCAAGTCACTAAAGCCTTTGATTTTTCCAAAATTGTAACTGAATGCCAGTTCACGCAATTTGGTAAAGGATCCATCTTCCACCCTCCACTGCTCAATAGCATAGATATTGTTGATATAACCACGAGGCAATTGACCACGCTGTTCTTGTTCGGCAAATAAACCATTACCCACACCTTGACGTGTACGGAAATCGGCATTGAATACGTCCAATCCTTTTACCGCATCAATCTGAATTCTTAAACTCATTTTCTTGTAAGTGAATTCATTGGTCAAAGTGGTGGTATAGTTAGGATTGGGGTTACCAATTATTTTACGCAAAGTAGTTCCAGTAGGCAAACCAGCTGCATCACGTGCAGTGGTATATGACAAAGGACTATTCTGAGTTCCTTTTTCAATTTGCAATAATCCAGCTGCATTTTTAACTGGCGCACCAGCTGCATCAACAGCAAAGAAAGTACCATAGAATACACCAATGGGTTGACCTTCTAAAATAGAAACCGGTGCACCTGCATTGGTACTCAACAAAGTAAGGGCCTGACCAATATTGATGGCTTTGTTACGGTTTTGGTTATAAATACCAGTAATGGTCCAACTAAAGTCTTTCTTGCTTATTGGCATAGCAGTCAGCATCACTTCAAATCCTTTGTTTTCCAAAGAACCAAAATTGTCTAATAGTGTAGAGAATCCGTTTGTTGGCGCAATTTGACGCGTAATCAAAAGGTTACTTACCTTCTTATTATACACGTTTACAGACAAGCTAATGCGATTGTCTAAAAAGCCCATATCTGTACCAAATTCAAACTCTGCCTGACGTTCAGGACCTACGTTTGGATTAGCCAAACCTGAGCTTGAACCCAATGAAGTTCTACCAACATAAGAAGTAGAAGTATAGGTATTAAAACGGTCATAAGCACCAATACCTGTTAGGTTTCCGCTTTCACCATAAGCAGCTCTAACTTTAAACAAATTCATCCATTTGCTGATGCCTAATTTGTTCCAATAATCAGTACCTGAAATAACATAGCTACCGCTCAATTTGCCATAAGTCTGATTCCGTTGGTTTTCTCCAAATACAGAAGAACCATCAACACGCAACGCACCAGTTATAAACAATTGATTACGGAATTTGAAATTCTGCTGAACAAATGCACCTGATACAGAAATTTCACTGCGTTGGTCATTACCTGGCAATACAGTAGATGCTCCATTTACAGTCTGTACAAAAGGAGCCAAACCACGTCCTTGTAACAAAGAGTAAATACCTTTTTCATATTGCTGAGAAAAACCAATTTGGGTAGTTGAAGCCAAGTCTTTTGTAATGCTTGCATTATAAGTAGCATTCAAATCATGGTTGATGGCAAAGAAATTATTATTGGCATTACTTGCATAACCATTCAGTGTTGGGTCTAGGGCAAGACCGCCACCCCAGAATGCTGTACTAGCATTATATGCAAAAGGAGGAATATAAGAGGTTCCATTTTGTGCATAGTTGTCAATACCCATGGTATAGTCAATGGTCAAATTTTTAATAGGACGCAGTTTCAATCCAAAATTGGAAATCACTCGACTCACCAATTGTTTTTGCTTAATGTCTTCAATTACAGATACCGGGTTCACCCTTCCACGCTCACCCACTGCCAAGATATTTCCCAAACCATCTCTTTTTTGGATATCATGAAAATTGGCAATAATAGTTACCGCATTCATGGGAGAATAAAAACTATTACCGTCTGGTTTTTCATTGGCCGCACTATTGATATAGTTCAAACCAATATTGGCAGAAATCCACTTATTAAATGTCTGTTCTATATTGGCTCTGAAACTGTAGCGTTGAAAATCAGTATTGCGAACAATCCCTTGGTTAAAGAAATAAGAACCAGACACATAGTATTTGGTCTTATCGTTTCCACCAGATACAGATACATTGTTATCTGTACCAGAAGCATTACGGAAAATATAATCTTGGTAATCGTAACGTGTTACGTTGGTAGTATTGGTTAGTGCTGGTGTTAAGATATCCTGTGTTTGTGCACCTGCACCATCAGTAGGTCCACCAAATTTGGTAGGTGATTGGTTTACTTCTAATTTTTTACGCAAACTGCTATTCATATAGCTGGTAGAAAATGAAACAACCGGAGCGCCTGACTTACCTTTTTTAGTAAAGATTTGAACTACACCTGCGTTTGCTCGGCTACCATAAATAGCCGCTGCAGCAGCGCCGTTCAACACTTCTACACGCTCAATATCGGCAGGATTAATATCAACCAATCGGTTTTGACCAATGCTACCGACAAAGTTTTGTCCATCATAACCACTCTGGGTATTGGTTACCCTATTGGTACTATTGTTGACAATAACACCATCTACTATATATAATGGTTCTGAAGAAGCAGAAATGGTACTGATACCACGCAAACGAACAGAAAGACCACCTGCGGGATCTCCGTTATTTTGAGTAATCTGTGCACCCGCTGTTTTACCTTGTAAGGCAGCCAACACGTTGCCGCTACCCCCCTTGGTTAATTCTTCTCCTTTAACAGAACTTACATAAGAACCCAATTGTCTACGTGTAGTTCCTTGTGAAGTACCTGTAACTACTACCTCGTCTAATTTAGAAACCTCTTCAGTAAGTGAAGCGTCTACTGTATAAGACTTAGCAGCACCAACGGTAAATGCCACTTCTTTTTTCTTAAATCCCACACCTTCAAAAACCAGGCTATAGACACCTTCTTTCAAAGCTGCAGTTAAAGAATAATTACCAGTATTATCGGTAATGGCTCCGGATTTGGTTCCTTTTACCATTACTGTTACGGATTCAGCAGCAGCGCCTGTGGGTGCACTAACTTTACCGGAGACCTTCACCTGGCCTATGGCACAGGCTCCAATCAGATTTAAGGCCATTGCCAAACAGAATCTTGTCCATTTGCCAGGCCATTGTTTTTGTTTCATTCTCATATATCAGGGTTTATAGTTTACAAAATTTGAATGCCAGTATTGGCATAGTCTTTAAATAAATCATGTTGATAATCTATTTCAGTAATCAAATAATTTACTTGATCTATATCGCAAATTTTCAATTTTTGACAAGTATTCATCTTCTCAGTAATGGTCAATACTGCCGTCTGAGACGCTGCTTCTACCATGGCTTTTTTTACTTGCACTACGTCCCAATCATTGTCTGTAATACCATTACTAATATCAATGGCATTAACACCCAACAAACAGAGATCTGGTTTAATACTGTTGATTTTAATAATAGCTTCTCCACCTACTGCAATTTGTGAACCTTTAGAAATTTTATCGCCAATGAAAATCACGTCAATATTGGGATGTTTTGCATATTCATAGGCCGCGGGGATACTCCCGGTAAAGAATGTTGCCTTTAATTCCAAGGGTAATATTCTTGCCAATTCAATAATGGTAGTTCCACCACTGGTTAAAACAAACATTCCGTCTTTAATCAAGTTTAAGGCTTTGTGTGCAATTAGTTTTTTGGCGTCTAACTGATAAATATCTTCTCTTAAAAAGGAACTGTGAAATGATTTAGAAAGTGCGCCTCCATGTACTTTAATGAGTTTGTCTGAGATGGATAATTCCATCAGGTCTCTACGGATAGTATCTTCAGACACATTTATCTCCGTACTCAAATCGGAGGACAATACCCTATTATGAAGATTAATCTGTTTTAAAATATAAGCCTGACGCTCTCTTTTTAACATGCCAAAGCAATTAGGCAACTAATATGTACTTTTTTTTGCGGAAATAAAAATTATTAACCGCATTTTTTGCTTTTTTCTGCTTGTTTATTAAATTAAAGTGTTTATACCTCGCAAGGTTGAACAAAAATTGCAGTTTTGTGCAGTAATAGGATTTATAAATTGGGGGTATTCAAATCAACCGGCTGGTTTTCTGTCCAATGTTTTAGATTCAACAAATTTTGCTCCATCATGGGTCCCAGAATTTTGTCATTCAAAAATGAACCTAATTTTTCCCAAGGATACCATTTTAGGTGTTGCTCAAACTGCCATTGAACAGTAGAAACAGAACTACCCGGATGACTAATTAAATGCATGGTGCTTGTTTGTAAAGCACTGTTATGGGTTTCCCAATTCATGATAACCGAAGTATCGGTAATGTCCATAACTGTTACGGTGGAGTTACCCAATTGGGCTTTTTTAGCTGAAGCGATGTTTACATTATTGGATCGCATTCCTTTTACCCAATAAATCCATTGGTTTAGATCGGATACCCGGTAACGAATACTATCCATGGGTGCGTTGATATCTATGGCCCTTGAAACCAATACGGTAGACGGCATCAGGATGGAGAAAAAAAGCATTAATACAAATAATGCTATGACACTAATGAGAATCAATTTTAGAAAACGCATATTATTCCCACTTAAAGGTTTTAAAAGCTACTATATATACTACCACAATCCAAATACCCAATATCCCAAATTCCTTCCAGCAACTAGCCAAACTTGCACCTTCAAATGCAATATTGCGCATGGCAATATTAAAATGGGTTAATGGCATGATTTTACAAATGGGTTGCAACCAAGATGGAAAAGCATCAATGGAGAAAAATGTTCCAGCCAACAAAAACTGTGGTAATGTAATTAAATTGGCACAGGGAGGTATGGTGCTTTCGTTCTTGGCAATACTGCTTACAATAAAACCAAATCCCATAAACAAAATCAAGGATATAAAACTCAGCAACATGATTTCAAAAAAGGTTTGAAACCCATGGACCAACGTAAAATTAAAAGCAAAATGCCCTACCCCAATGATAATTACAGCTGTGAGCATTTGAAAAATTACCCTGCTCAATGCTTCTCCCAAAACAATATACCCCCGCTTGATGGGTGTAGCATAAAAACGCTTCAATACCAATTGCTGTCTTAGATTAAAAAACAAAAAAGCCACCCCAAACACGCCTGCACTTAAGAGTGAGAATCCCATTTGGCCTGGCAAGATAAAGTCAATGGTCCTATAAATTCTTCCCGGAATCTTCTGCACATTGCTATTGATCATGGCATAGGTTGGGATATTATTAAATGTCTGTTGGTTAATCCCAGCAATGACTGCATTGAGAATTGATTTTAACACTTGCAAGTTCTGTGGATTTACCGCTTCTGAACTGGTTAAATCAATCATCAAGGGTGGATTTTCCAAACCTGATTTGCGGATTAGAATCAATGCCGTAATTCTCCCTTTCTCTAAGTCTTCCTGTAAATCTACCCCTGTTTTCTTAATCACATTAATACCGGCAATAGTTCTAATGCTAGCATAAACTGGATTGCTAGTGTCTGATCTTGGATCAAAAGCAACATTAACAGCTACTTTGCCCCCACTTCCAATAAACCCAAATACCAAGATAAAAATCATGGGGAAGGCAATACTAAAAATTACCGCCGAAGGACTTCTGAAAATGGCTTTTAGACTACCCCTTGTTATGGCCAACATGGCCCTAATCTGACTATAATTCGATTTCATAATTGTCTACTAGGTACTAAGGAAACTATCTTTGTTCAAGCATAAATGGCATTCGGCTTTGAGGCTCTCCAACCATTTTACGAACCTGCTTCACTTGTTGTAACATTTGATATTCATTAGCACCAATCTCAGATTTAATCAAAGAGGCGCTAACCGATTTTTTATAATTGTCCATCAACTGTTCTAGCACATTTTTCTTCTCCGGATATTCACGTACTTTATAACTGGCTTGTTTAGACATTCTTGCAGCACAGAGAATGGCTTCTTGCAAGCCACCAATCTTATCAACTAGTCCTACAGAAATAGCCCTAGCACCCGTCCATACCCTACCTTGCGCAATACTATCTACATATACCAAGTCTTTTTTTCTACCTTCTGACACCCTTGTTTTAAAAGTATGGTAAATAGAATCTACACTGCTTTGTAAAAACCTTTTCTCAGTTTCAGTTAAGGCCCTATTGGTATTGCCCATATCGGCAAATGGTCCAGTTTTAACACCATCAAAAGTGATTCCCAATTTGTTTTTGAAAAAGGGTTGAAAATTGGGTAGAATACTAAACACTCCAATACTACCAGTAATGGTTCCTTCATTGGCAAATACAGAATCTGCGTTGCAAGCAATATAATATCCACCAGAAGCTGCAAGATCACCCATACTTACTACAACAGGTTTTACTTTTTTGGTCAAGCTAATTTCTCTCCAAATTACATCACTGGCAAGTGAACTTCCACCTGGAGAATTTACCCTAAACACCACCGCTTTTACATCATCATCCAAACGGAGTTTGCGCAGCAAAGACCTAAACTCATCGCTACCTACAGATTCATTATCACCCTTACCACCAACAATATCGCCATCGGCATATACCAACGCTATTTTTCCATCACCTGATTGCTGGTAATCAGCTGCTTTTTCATAATCACCCAAGGATACAAAATTGATTTTGGCATCCTTGCCATTTTTCAACCGCTGATTGATCTCTGCTTTCAATTGGTCATCATAGATTAATCCATCCACTAAATGATATTTCAAAGCATCATTTGCTGTTTGAATGCTGCCATTTACCGCCAATGCCCTAAGACTTGCAGTATCTATTTTGCGGGTATCTGCTACTGCTTTGATAAACTGACTATATAAATCGCCCAACCATACACCGGTTTGTAAACGATTGGCTTCGGTCATTTGTGTTTCACGCAAAGGCTCAGTGGCACTTTTAAATTTACCCGCGTAAAAAATTTGAGGTTGTATTTCCAATTTATCTAACAAGCCTTTTAAATAAAGCATTCCAGTAGAATAACCACTCCAGTCTAACCCACCTTGTGGATGACAATACACTTTGTCAGCTGCAGAACCAAGATAGTATCCTTTCTGTGTAATGGTTTCGCCAAAAGCAATGACAAATTTTCCAGCTGTTTTAAAATTCATAATAGACCTGCGCAATTCTTCACTAGCGCCATATCCATTGGGATTATTGGAACAAAGCAAATAAATGCCCTTGATCTTGGTATCGTTTTTAGCGTATTTGAGTAAACGTTGTACATTATACAAACTTGGCACATCTGCCTCTTCCATTTTATTCAAGAAAGTAAATGGATTATCTATTGCCTGTTCTTTAAAGGTATTGGTCAAGTCCATGACCAATACAGCATTTTCTCCAATAGTAGGTTTCTCGGTACTGGAGGCACTGGCTATGATGCCAATTACAATAAATACACCCAACATGCAGAAAATAAAGAGTGCTAATAAGGCCGCAAAAAAAGATTTGAAGAAACTTTTCATGTATTAAAATAGTTAATTGAGTTCAACTCATTGAATTTAAAGATATTTGTCCCCGGCAACAATTGTGATGTATGAATACAGCTTATTTACTGATAGGCGGTAACCTTGGTAACAGATCCGCGAATCTGCAAAAAGCCGTAAACAACATAGAACAATCCTGCGGGAAAATCGTTCAACGTTCCGCAATATACGAAACCTCTGCTTGGGGGCTTACCCAGCAGCCCGCTTTCTATAATCAGGCCCTAATTTTATCCACTCTTTTAAGTCCTGGACCCCTTATGAAGGAGCTTTTGGCCATAGAAATCCAAATGGGTAGAACCAGAGCCATTAAAATGGGGCCAAGGATTATTGACCTAGATATATTATTAATTGACCAATTGGTTTTGGATACGGAGCTTTTACAATTACCCCACCCGGCCCTTACTATAAGGCGCTTTGCGCTTTTACCATTGGCAGAAATTGCACCAAACTTAATGCATCCAACACAGCAAAAAAGCATAAAAGACCTACTAGAAATTTGCCCAGACATGTTAGATGTGCAAAAATTGTCAACGGTAGCTTAAGTTGGGAACCTAT
>Ga0136644_10001539_pt1 | contig 18233 bp, 17 predicted proteins | sample C_130820_EF_Meta_FD_94780 | JGI IMG/M metagenome (GOLD analysis project Ga0136644, IMG submission 94780) | Freshwater microbial communities from Lake Croche, Canada to study carbon cycling - C_130820_EF_MetaG (v2) (version 2) | ecosystem: Environmental > Aquatic > Freshwater > Lake | place... | reverse complement strand
TTTTGGAGCATCTAGATTACAATTAAAAAAATTTCCTATTCACAAAATGGCAGAGCATTGCACTATTGCTATGATTGCTAAAAGAGCCTCAGGTAAATCTTATTTAACTCGTGAAATTCTTTACCATAAAAGAAATATTCCAGCTGTTACGGTAATTTCTAAAACAGAAAAACTAAACAGATTTTATGGTGATTTCTGTCCTGATAGTTATATTTTTGATAATTTTGATACTGATATTTTATCTAAAATTTATCAAAGACAAGCTAAATTAAACGAGGATAATTCTAAAAGGAAAAAGGAAGGGAAAAAACAAAAGGATGATAGTTTAATGTTAATTATGGATGATTGTATGTCTAGTAAAGGTGATTGGTTAAAAGATCCTCAAATATTAGAATTATTTTTTAATGGAAGACACCACCATATATCATTTATTTTAACTATGCAATTCTCTTTGGGAATTCCACCTGAATTAAGAAGTAACTTTGATTATATTTTTTTATTGGCAGAAGATTTTACTAACAATAGAAAAAGATTGTATGAACACTACGCTGGAATGTTTCCAACTTTAGCTGTTTTTGAACAAGTTTTTGGTGAAATCACCGAAAATTATGGAGTTATGGTTATTGATAACCGTGTACATTCTAAAAATATAGCTGATAAAGTATATTGGTATAAAGCAAAAGATGTGCCTGATTTTACAGTTGGTTCTCCTAAATATAAAAGATACCATAAAGAACACTTTGATAGGGAATGGAATAAAAGATTGCCTATTTTTGACCCAGGCTTAGCATTGGCCAAAAAGAGAAATAATATTAAATTAGTTGTTGAAAAAATAAGAAACTAAATACTAGTATTCGCACCAGCACCATATTGTTCCTTCATCTTATCAATTCCAATTTTATCAGAAAGTTCTTTTTCTTTCTCTGTTACTTCAGCCTTCTTGGCCATTAATTTTTCAATTTGTTTCTCAAGTTCTGATAATTTATTTTCGTAAGATAATTTATTTTCTGCATTTTCCATATTCTTCTTTAGTTCTTCCTTTTCAGTTGTTTTATTAACCAAACTCTCTTGTAGATTTTTATTAATTAATTCATATTTTCTATATTCGTGAAACATTTGAGCCTTCTTTTCATTTTCCTTCTTGGCTTTCATAGTTTCATTTAATTTATCGTTAGAATATTCAGATTCACCAGCTTCTTGAGAGTCTGCATCAGGATTAAAAGGACACCATTTATATAATTCTCCTACTAACAAACTAAATTTATCGTTAATATCTCTTAATGCTTTAGAATGATCATTAGCATCAGATTCTTTATCAAAACAACCACTAATTTTAATACCTACTAATGTTTTGTTTTCTTCTGTCAAAAATGAAATACAATACCAATTTTGTCCATCTACTTTTTCTGTAGTTCTTTTAACTGTACCTTCAAAAATAAAGGGAGTGTTTTGATTTTCAACAGTATTGTCTTCGGGAATTACCTGAAGATCTGGTACAATATTTTGTAGTTTTTCATCATATTCTTTTTCTTTGTCTTCATTTTCTTTAATTTTATCATTATAAGACTTAATTGATTCTTCAAATGTTTTTATTTGTTCTTTTTTCTTTTCAATTTCTTTTTCATTAGTAAGTTCTCTCAATTCTTCATTCAATCTATTTAATTGTTCTTCTTTGAGTAAACAGTTCTCTCTTATATTTTTAGCAACCATACTATATTTTCTCTTTTCAAATTCGAGATTCTTTCTTTGAAAATTAATCAAATAATTTTTCATCATCAAATTTAATTGGTCGTTCAAATTACCTCGATTAGGAGTAGGATCAAAAGCAACCCAAGCTCCTACTTCAGTACAAAAATTAAAATGACCTCTGTTATTTCCCAGTAATGCAACTTGTTCTTGTGCTTCTTCAATAGTTTTAAAAGCAGCACTTACGCGAATATATTTAACAGTTTTCTTATCATCACTTAACCATAGTGACATACAGCAAAACTTTTGGTTATCTGGTACAATTGGATCTTTTAGTAAATAATCAACTTCAGGCATTAAAGATTAATAAATATTAATCTTTAAATTAAATTTGTGTTTATTTTATTTCTAGCATCAAAATCCGCGTAACCCATCCAGACACCATTGTCTCTAAACATAGTTTGATAAATTTGAGAAGGTCTATCTTGATCTAATAATTGTTTTCCATCGGTCATCTCATTTTGTTTTACAATAGTACATTTATTATAACTTTTTGTTAAATTATAGGTTAATAAAATTGCACCAAAAAAGATTAGAATTACAGAGATATTATGTATAATTTGATTCATTATACATAATTAGATTTTTTATTTGAAAGATGAAATAAAATCCCAATTTAAATCATTACAAATTTTTTTCCAAATAACATCGTTTTCCATCAAGATGTCTAGTTGTTTATGTAATGGGAAACAATCTAACAAATGATCTAGTTCTAACAATTCACAGAACTTATGTAAAACGAAAGAATATGATAAGAAATTTTTTCTATCATTTGGTTTATGTTTCATCCAAGGATCTTGAATGAGTAAAAACATTTTAACGAACATTTTTTCCATATCTCTAGTTATTTTAGGTGGAGGTAATCCAGATAATTTATTGATAATATAATGAATGTGTTCATAAAGATTATTATATTTAAGTTTTTTAAGAATTTCTCGCATCTTGGACCGATTTAATGTAGATAAATCATTAATTCTCTTTCTATTTAATTCTTCAATAATATCTCTATAAATTTGGTCATCAATTTCAGGGGACTGTTTAGCTTGAAATGCATTTAGCCATTCTCTGAATCTATTTAATCTTTTATAGGGTGAATAATCTTTAATTTTAACATCTTCATCTAATATAATTACTTCCATATCACCACATTCTTGACAAATATAAGAAGATTCTGCTACATTTAATATCTTTTCAATATTGCATTCTAAACAGATTTTAATTCTTTTAGAGCCGTCATCTAAATTTACCCTAATTCCTTCGGTGATTTGACAATATTTTTCAAATAATTCTGATTTGTTTTTTCCTGTTTTTGGAGTTTCTACATTTACATTTTTTTTAGATAGAAAACTTAATATATTTTTTGATTCTTTTTTTTCATGATCATTATCTCTAATATTATAATAGGAATATAGTAAATCACCAGTAGTATCATAATAGTCCATTTCTTTGAAATTATTTTTTAAGGAAAATATTTTTTTTTCAATTATTTCTTTATGATCTAATAATTCTGCTCGTCTACCTTGTTCTACATTAGTAAATTTATCTCTTATTTTATCTAATTCACTAATTTCATTATTGATATTTGTCAACGAGTCTTCTAAAAAGTTTATATTGTCTTTTTCACTTTCAAATTCTTTTATCTTGATTCTATGTTTATTTTCAAGAGTGGATATTTTTTTAATGTCTGTTGCTTTAGACATATATCAATACTTATGAAAAATACTTTATATATTTTTACTATAAAATATATAATTTATTTAAAAAATCTCTAAAAATATTAAAAATTTTTGAATTTTAGTATAGATTTTTACTAAACTCAGTAAAAAAATATTAAAAATAAATTTTTAAATTTTTTTCTGATATAAAGTATATAATCTATGGGTGGAGGTTTAATGCAACTCGTCGCCTACGGCGCACAAGACGTTTATTTAACAGGTAATCCTCAAATTACTTTCTTCAAAGTTGTCTATCGTAGACACACTAACTTCGCTGTTGAACCTATTCAACAAGTATGGAATGGCAGTGCTGAATTCGGCCGCACTGTAACTGCTACCTTGAACAGAAACGGTGACTTAATCACCAACATGTACTCTGTAGTAGAACTCTCCGGTGGCAGTGGTGCCGAATGGGGTCTTGGTACCCCTGACGGTAATTATTCTGATTTATCCTGGTCTTATGTTAGACGCTTAGGTTATGCCATGATTGCAGAAACCAAAGTAGAAATCGGTGGTTCTAAAATTGATGAACAATACGGTGACTGGTTAAACATCTGGTACGAATTAAGCCACAAGACTGGTCAAGAAAGAGGCCATGCCGCAATGATTGGTGACTCACCTGCTTACACTGGTTTCTCTGTAACTAAAGAAGGCTCTTACTTATACATTCCTTTGATTTACTGGTTTAACAGATTTAATGGATTAGCCTTACCTTTAATTGCTCTCCAATACCACGATGTTCGTGTAACCATTCAATATGCTCCCCTTACTAACTGTGTAAACTTTAACTGTATCAGCACAAATGCTCCTTCCGTATCTGATCTCGGAATTACCATGGTAGACAACTATTTATTAATTGACTATGTATACCTCGATTCCGAAGAAAGAAAGAGATTTGCACAAGCCAGTCACGAATATTTGATTGAACAATTACAATTCACTGGCTCTGAAACTTTAACCAGCAACAACAAATACAGACTCAACTTTAACCACCCCAGCAAATATTTAATCTGGGTAGCTCACTTGGACCCCTATGTAAATGCCAATGACTGGTTAGCATACTCTCCTACCAATGACTGGAGTGCTGCTTTGGAAACCGCTGCTAAATTAGTCTATCTCCAAACCAGAAATTATTTGGTTGAAGCTACTAATACCAATGCATTTAGTTTTTATCAAGTAACTGATACATCTGGTGGTGCAGCTGAAGCTGCTGATTGTTCCAACACTACTTATTGGGGAACCTTAGTTGGTAAAGTAGATGGTGAATTAATCTTTAACGGTGAACAATACGGAAAAGGTTTTGAAGCAACAGCTGATGTATACCCTGCAACTCTTGACAATGTACTCATCACCAGAAACGAATTGACTATCGTTGATCTTTCTACTCCATTAAGTTATTTAATTGACGATGCTGGATATATTGCATTCAATGCAGGTAGCACAGATGGATTTTCCTTTTTGTCTAACGGTTATGCTGACAACTTCACTGCAAATGTACAAAATGCATTTAACTATGGTCTCTGGTTAGATGGTACCGTCAACCCTGTAGGAACTGCCAAACTTCAATTAAACGGACACGACAGATTCCAAGAAAGAGATGGTAACTACTTTAACTACGTCCAACCTTACCAACACTTCTCCAACACCCCTTCTGATGGTATTAACGTATACAGCTTTGCACTCAAACCCGAAGACCACCAACCTTCCGGCACTTGCAACTTCTCTCGTATCGATAACGCCACCCTCAATGTAAGCCTTGTAGGTAACAACAGTGTACCTTCTTACGGAAATGTATACGGTGAAGGTAACTTCTCTCCTCTCTCTGATATTTTAGTATCTGGAGGAAACAATACCATGAATATTTACACTGTCAACTATAACGTATTGAGAGTAATGAGTGGCATGGCAGGAACTGCCTACTCAAATTAAGGTGTTTAATTATTTACCTATTTTTTCGATGGTTATACATCTAAATAATTATGTAAAATATTACTTAATTATTTATATTTCAATGTAAAAAAAGAGTATTTCTAACAATTTTTAAAAAAAAGTTGCTAAAAATAATTTAAAGAAATGGTATAATTATATGTTAATGCTAACTACTCAAACTATAAATAAAATTCAAATAACTTTTTTAAATAATATAATAAAACTAGACCCTTCTCACGTTCCTATTATTAGTAGATTAAAAAATAATAAACCAGAAAATTATATATTTAATGATGAAGAAAAACTTTGGTATTTTCAAAATTATAAAAAGAAAAATAAATTAATTGATATTTTATACCCAGATGAAAAAATAATAAAAGTAGAATTTAAAAATAATGATTATAATGATTATATAGAATCAAATTTAATTTTAATTAAAGACTCAAGATTTAAAGATGAATTTAATAAGCCGGATAATGTTGAAATAATTAATAGTGGCAAAAGTATTAAAATTATTGAAGGAAAATATTCAGGTCAATATAGAAATATGTGGTGGACAATTAAATCCGAAAAAAATTATATTCAAATACATATTAAAAATAATATTTATACAAAAATTTCATTAGAAGACATTGATAAAGTGTTAAATATATCTAATATAAGACCTGTATGGTATCTTATGGAAAATGGTTATGTAGCTACAACATTAAGAAATGGAACAGAACAAAAAATTTATTATCTTCATCAATTTATCTTAGATCAACATACTAAAGATAATACTGATTTTAAAGAAACAGTAGATCATATTAATCAAGATAAACTTGATAATCGAAGAGAAAATCTACGTATAGTAAATATGTCTGAACAAAATAAAAATAAAGATAAACAAGCTCGTCGTAAAGATTGTAAAGTAAATCTTCCTGAAGGCATTAAAGTCTTACCTAAGTTTGTTGAATACAGAAAAGACGTATATGATAAAGAAAATAATAAACAAAGAGAATTTTTTATAGTAAATCATCCTAAACTAGAAAAAATGTGGGAGACTACTAAATCAAATAAAGTAACAATTCTTGATAAATTACGTTACGCAAAAGCAAAAATAGAATTAATTGAAAATAAATTAACGGAATCTCAATTTAAAGAAATTATTGGCTTGGAAGAAAAAATGGATTTACCTTTTGGTATTAGATTGGACATTTTTAGAGAAAAATATCATTATATTCTTGACATTAAAAATGATGACCAAAGATATAATGCAAAAATGATTTTACATTCTACAGATGTACAAGAAGAACTAAATAAATTTATTGATACTGTTGTAAATGTTAAATATCCAAATTTAATAAAAAAATATGAGATATTAAATCCAGTAGAAATTGATGAGAATAAAATATCAACTGTTGAGAAGAAAATAGTTACAGAAGAACAACCAATATATCCCCAATATATTTCAGTTTATGAAGAAAAAGGTAGTAAATATATTCAGTATAATAAACAGTCAAAAGCAGGAAGATTTAGTAAAAAAATAAAAATCTTAACGAATGATATTCAAAAAGAATTAGATTCGCTAGTATTGCAAGTTAATGAAAAATATCCTGGATATAATTTAGACAAACAAAAAATCATTAAACCAGAATTATTCAAGTTAAAATCCCTCACCGTCTAACCACAAAATAAATCAACCCAATCACCAACACCATAATTACGAAATACCCCGTCCAATCCAGCTCTCCAAGATCAGTAAAAGCTTCTCTACTAAATTGAATATCTGAAGTAAATGTGGATTGGTCTTGAGAAAGAGGAGATAAAATTAATCTTTCATCTTTCTTTAATGCTAAAACCTTTAGATGTTTGAAAGCCTTAGGAATTTCTGTATCAATTTGTCGAGTTAGCGGAAATATTTCAATTAAATGTTTAGCTGCTTTTTTATTGATTATATATCCAAATAATCCCCAAATTCTTTCTGGATAATCATAATGTTCATCGGTACTAGTATCAATTTTAAAATGATACCCTAAATATAAAATATCAAATTCTTTTATATTTTTTAATTTATTTTCTAATTTTTCCATAAAGTTATCAGGAATAGTAATATCATCTTCTAAAATTAAAACATAATCATCATTACTACATAATACTTTTTCATAAATCCATCTTTGAGATAAAGAAACACCCATGCCTCCTTTAGTCATTTTACTAGTGTTATTAAGTAATGCTTTATTTGTAGTATCTGCAATAGCATCTTTAGTAAATAAATTGCTTGGAATTAAATCTAAATCCAAGTTTTTCCCATATGCAGCTTCAATTCTTTCAACTGGACCTGAAAAATTAATTTTTTTTAGTTGTTTATCAACATTTTCTTTTCTATCTTTTCTATGGTCAAGGTTAATGTAATAAATTTTTTTAAACATTTCTACTATTAATATAAAGTACATAAAAATTAAAAACTAGTTATAAATAATGTTTAAAAAAGTTATTTTATTATCTCTTTTGCAATTTGTTTCTTCTATAGTAACAAAATTTGTTGTTTCTTCTTGTGGTGACAGTACAGATTTAATGCAAAATGTTGTTTTATCAGTTGAACCAAAATTACCTCAAATTGATTATACTTTATATCTTAATGGTGATTTAAGTAAAACTATTACTAAGGGAACTTCTAAATATGATATTACTTATAATTTTATTCCAGTTAGCCCTACAATTGAAGATTTATGTACTGAAATTGAATCCAGTAATATAAGTTGTCCTTTATTGAATGGTTTCATATCTTCTGAAAGTAAAGGAACAATCCCAATTGATTTAAGTGGTAGTTTAACTATTAAGAATCAATGGTTTAATAATGACCAAAATAAGATTTTATGTATGAAATTTGATATTAAGTTATAACTAATCTAAAAGCCTATACACTAATTTAGTGTAAAAAATTGAATAAAACTATGATTCTAATTATATCTAATTAGTTATGTTTCATTACGGTAAAAAATCAATTAATAATATCTACGAAGATATTACTAATGTAGGATTACTTCAAAATCAAATAAAAACTTATCCAGAACCTGTGACGAATTTGAATATTAGTATCAATGATATTGAATATTCAGATGATTTTGAAGTATCGATTCTCAGGTTACTTCATATCATATTTGGTAAGTTTAATACTATTGATACTACAAGACTAAAAGATAACAGAAATGAAGTATCTTTATTTTTGACTAAGAATAATAAAATTAGAAACTACATCTCAATTCGACAAAGAATAGAATGGTGTAATTTACTAAACAACCGGCCTTTTTTTCAATACAAGTATCAAAATAAATATAAACTACAACCAACTCTCAAAAATCTACATACATTTTTTAAAGTGTTCTTTCCTTCGGTACAAATGAAAGAGTTAATTAATTTTGAAAGTTATAACAGTGGTTATTATACTTCCGATAAAATATATGAAGAGACAATTATTAAATTATACCTTGACGGGAATAATTTATATGATTGGAAAATATATCAATATTACGAGAATCTAAATAATTGTAAAGGAAAATTAATTACTGGATTCTCTGAATTGAAATATTCTATTTATTTAGATAAATTTTATAATTAAATTTTTTTATTGTCTTCTGCAAGTATAACTATGACTTCCTCCTTCAGGATATAAACATTCGCCATAACCAGGTGTATGATCAGTAGGATAATAATTACCACCAACTACATTTTCACAATCAGCTTGAGTATATAATTTCATACCAGCTGATTCATATTGACCGTTCAAGAAGCAAGAAGGATCACCACCTGCTAAAGGAGGCCAATTAGAAACTCTAGTTGCAAAAGCTTGAGATTGATCACTACCATTATTCAAATCAATGCATCTATCAGCACCACTCCTTCTATTTGTGGGGTAACCTCCATATTTAGGACCATAGTTAAAGATGTTAGAACCTCCCCTAGTACTTTTACAAGGAGCTAAACAATTTCCATTTTGTAAATCTTCAGGAGTTTGTAACATTCCAGGAGGACAAGTGTAACCTGTAGCAAAACCAGGTAAATTCCATTTAGACAAAAGATAGGTTTGAATTTGTTGAGTTTGTTCTGTAGAAAGAGGAGAATTGAAAATAAGAAGTTCATAAATTACTCCTTTGAAGAAACGATCACCACCAAATGTTTTATTAGTAGAAAGTGTTAATTGTCCGGTTCCACCGTTCGCGACAACAAAATTTACTAATGCTATTTTAGTAAAATCATATTTAACACGACTAGGTTGACCATTTACAATATAACCAGTATCAGGAGCGAAATCATTACTATTATTATCTCCAAAATTATTTCTAGGATTCCAACGGAAAGCATGATCTTTTTCTGCAAAAGCTAAAATATAATCAAAATCAGTGTCTCTACTAGCTACATTTCCAACAAAGAATACAGTTGTATTATTATTAGTAGTTACAGGTGCAGATGAAATCATAACTTGTTTGGAAGTAAAACTAACTCCAGAGTTAATATTTTTATAGGAAGGAGGAATGAAAGTTGGTGCAACACTAAAATTATTAGAGTTACCAGATTTATCCATCCAAGAAGATATGTTTCCACCAGATAAAGTAATAGTTGATTCATCCGCCGAATCTAACCAAATTTGAAGTCCTCCAATGGTGGAAGGATTAAATGGTTCAGTTGGTACTCTAACTCTTGTAGGAGGGACAGGGATAGGACCAGGTGAGAGTGGAGGTACAGATAATGTATAAGCTAAGAAAGGGCCTAATGTTTCATTAACACCAGTCAAAGGTTGACTGAGGGTAACTGTGTATCCAGGTACATATGGGTTACCAGGCATTGTGTTTGTTTTTTCTACATTAGTAACTCTTGTACCAGGTTGAACAAATGGACCTTCGATTATTGAACCAATAGTTGGTAAAGGAGAAGTAACTTGACCTTGTTGTATTGAACGATCTGCGCCAGTTACAGGAGTACGACTATCAAAAAAGATTTGAGTAAAATCAGAACTATAACGACTCAAAGATTCTCCAGTTGCATTGTAACCATTATTAGTAATAAGAGTTATACTATTATTTGGGGTGGAAGATACATCTTGAAATCTTTCAATTCTTCTTTGAGGATTACATAAATAACCATATACTTCTTTAGGATTTTGTGAGTTATACATTGGTGTACAGCTTACATTCGTATTTTTTAATTTAAAGTTGAATGACATATATAAATATAATTATAAAAAAATTTTTATATTTTTATTTATATTCTAATAAATTTACTTTATCTTTTGTAAAAAAACAGTTTGAATACGAAATAACAACGTTTTTTTCTAAATAAAATAAAATTACATAACCAATACAAGCCCATAATAAAGATTTTATTAATCTTTCAAAATCATCCATATAATAATTCAAATAAATAAGATAATTAGCAAAAAACAAAATACCTAATTTAATTAGAGGTTTATTTATTTCAGGTATTAAATTAGTTATAATTATTATTGATATATTTGTACCCATTGTAATTGTAAAATTGCAATTCATTATATTAATATATTTTTAAATTTATAGTTAACAACACTGCGTAAAAAAATGAATAAAGATTTATTTATTAATAATAGTAATATACCATATGAAAAGAAGTATTAATATCGGAAAAATGATTGTGTTACCTTATGAATCATATTCAAATTATATAAATCTACCTGCTAAATGTCTAGAAAGATTATCTAATTTGCATATGAGCAATACTTATTTTTTTGAATTAAAATCAGAATCAAAAGAACTAGTTTATGTAGGTGTAAAAGAATTCATTAGTACGGATGATTGTGTTGAAGTACCTTGTTGGTTATCTGAACACTTACAAACTGATTATGCAAACATAACATTGATAAAAAATATTCCAAAAGGAGAATATATTAAAATTGAACCACAAGAAGAAGAGTTTTTCTCATTACCTGACAATGATAAATTAGTAGAATATGAATTATCTAAATATTGTTTACTTCAATTAAATCAAATAATTCCTTTGCAAATTTTTGATAAAGTTTATAATTTTAAGATTATAGAAATTAAAGATCATGACATTGTTGATATTTTAAATATTGATTTGAATGTTGATTTTAATAATAAATTTTATGAAAAACCAGATGTAGTTCAAGAACCAGATGTAGTTCAAGAACCAGATGTATTTCAAGAACCAGATGTAGTTCAAGAACCAGATGTATTTCAAGAACCAGATGTAATTAAAGAAAATGAACAAATGTTAAATACTCAATCAAAAAATATTTCAGTAGAACCTATAATTTTTCCTGACCGCGAAAAGCTAAGAGAAGCTAGGTTAAAGTTTTATGCAGATAAGAAAATATATATAGCCCCGATTATCGAACAAAACATAGTCCCTACAATTCAAGAAAAACAAGTCCCAGAACTAAAACAAACTCCAGTCATAGCCCCGATAATTCAAGAAAAGCCGGTTGCTATTAAAATTAAACGGAAATACACTAAAAAGAAAAAAATTTGATTTAAATATTCATTAATAAGCATATTGTATATATTTAATGGATAATACCGAAAATAATGATAATATTCCTTTAGAAGATAATAATGAAGAACTAACATTTGATGAAATGTATCCAGACGAAGAACTGGATGAAGAAACTTTAAATCTTATTTATAATACCAATGTAGTTGAAATTGATTTTACTAAAGATAATAAAAAGCTAGACATAAAGGTCTGTAAAAAAAAAGAAAAACCAATTCAAATTTCTCTAGATGAATTAGTAGAGAAAAATAAAACGAGTGCTTGGATTAGTGTAAGAACCAAAGATAAGAAAACTGATAAAACAATATTAGCTAAAGCGAAAGAACCAAGATTTAAATTTAATCCTCGTTTACCACCTTATAATATGATTCAAAAAAATTATAATGAGGAAATTACAAATATAAAAGCTACGGATGAAATACTTTTTCCTAAATTGTTATAATTTGTGATATTTGCATGCACTTCTTCCACAAATTTGCCCTTTCTTTGGGCCAGTTTTTATAATTGCTTGACAATTAGCATTTATAATTATATTATTATTTTTTACTTTAACACCACAATAAAAACATTTATTATTTTTACTTATATTAAAACATTTAAAATGATATTGATGTGTGCAACTTAATTCTATTTCTTTATTCTCCAATGGTGAATGACAAATTAGACATTTTTCTTTATCTGTTTTATATGTAGCAGCTATCATTTTATACATTTTATCAAAATCAAAGTCTTCCATTATTATAATATAAAAATTGATATTTAAATAACTTCATGATTATAATTCTAATTAATGTCTGAAGATAAGAAAATGTTAGAAGCCTTTATTGTTCATCTTAATAAAATTTTAGAGGCTGTTAATGAAGATAATATTAATGCTGATACACTTAGTAAAGTGATTAGCACTATTAAGGAATATTATAAAAAATTTAATAAGAATGGAGAGTCATCTTCCGAAGAAGATGAAGAATCTGAAGATGAAGATTCTGAAAAAAATGATAAATTATTTGAAAAATTTACTAAAAAAGCCGAACTTAACAGTGAACTAAAAAAATTTATTTCAAATGCCCATTTATTCTAAATTAATTTCTTTAGGTTGTTCAAATCCATTAAATCTACCATAACACGCTGCTAAAGTATACGCACCCATATTTTGAAATTTAAATACGTGATTTACTTTAGGCAAAGGTAGTTTTATTTTAGGGCAAATTACATCCAATGAATCACAAGACTGTCCAAATATAACACAATCAACCCATTCAGATTCATTAGATTCCCATAAAGGAATAGGCATATATTGTTGTCCATCAAATAATTTTCCATTGAATGTTGAATAAACGGAATCATTAATCGTAATATGATAACAATTTTCTTTTCTTTTAACTGCAATTACTTTACAATATAAATCAATTGAATTAGCTGAAAAATATCTACCAGGTTCAGAAATTAATTTTATTTTATTTTGTTCAAAGGTATCATAAAATGGTTCTAAAGCAGTGTTTAAAGTTTTCAAATTACTATCATAAGAAAAGCCACCACCAATATCAATTAATTTTATAGGCATTTGATGCTTGATGCAATAATTAAAATAATTATCCATAATATTCTTAATTGTTAAATAATATGATTCCATATTTTTACATTTGGAGCCTACATGAAAAGAAAATCCCTCAAAAGTATCATTTGATATTAAATCTAACATTTTATAAACTTCACCATCGGATGCGCCAAATTTTGAATTGAATTTTATATCAGAATCATTTTCAACCGCTTTAACTCTAATAATTTTCTTTAAATTTGGATTAATAAAATTCATTTTTTGAATTTCTTCTATTGAATCTACAACTAACCAATTAACATTTTTCGAGTTAGCGTACATAATATCAACATCTGATTTGGATGGATTAGCATAAATAATATTTTGAGGATTAGTGTATTTTAATACACTTTCAATTTCACCACGACTAGCACAATCAAAATTTACATTTGATAATGCTAAATTTTTTAAAATATTTTCTAAGGGTAAAGATTTAACAGCGTAATAAGGTTTTATGTTAGGTAATTCATTATGCCAAGTAGTAATTTGATTTTTTAAGTTAGAAAGGTTTACGTGGTAAACCGAAGAGTATGATTTTTGTATAGTCTTAATTAATTTTTTTAGCTTTTATAATAAAGTAATTATAAAATAATATTTTTAAATGTTTTTTACTGGGTTTAGACTCTAAAGAGTCTACAGACAAAATTAAAAATCTTATTTTTAATTTTACTAATTTAAAACTTTGTTTTAAATTGACTTAATTAGAAAAAGTTGATAAATCTATTTATAGATTATCTTCCTTAACTATTAATAAATGAGCACCGAAACTAACTATATGACTGAAGGAATTAAAGTTATTAATTCAGATGGTTTAGAAGAAATAATTCAAATCCCATACAATTTAAATAATGTCCTCGTGAAAGAAGATGATATTATTAAAATTTTAAATAATTATAGTGTTAAAGTTGATAAAGTAAATCATATTAATTTTTTCGAAGAAGCTTTCACTCATAAATCTTATTGTAAGAAGGATATTTTTCCAGATGATATTCTAACCGCATCTAAAAAAGAATTAGGTAATCCTTCAGAATTGTTAGAATTGAGACCAAGAAGTTATGAGAGATTAGAATATTTTGGAGACAGAGTTATTAAGTTAACTGTTTCAATGTATCTATTTTATAGATATCCAGACCAAGACGAGGGCTTTATGACAAGATTACAAACTAAAATTGAAGATAAAACCAACTTGGCAATTATGTCAAAGGATATTGGTTTGGATAAGTTTTTTATTATTTCAAAGCAAATTGAATCAATGAATGGAAGAAATTTGGAAAAGATTCACGAAGATGTAATGGAAGCCTTTATGGGTGCTTTATTTCTAAGTAATGGGTTAGAGGTTTGTATTTTATTGTTTGTAAACTTATTGGAAACAGTTATTGATTATTCTGATAAATTATATCGTGATAATAATTACAAGGATAGATTACTAAGATATTATCACGAGAAAAAATGGAAATTTCCTAGTTATTGTATTATTCATTTTGAAGGTCCACCTCACAAGAGGACATTTATTATGGGAGTTGAAAAAGCAGATTCAAATCAAAAGGAACATTTTAAGGATAGATGTATTGGATTTGGAACTGGTAATTCAAAGAAGGAAGGAGAACAGGCTGCTGCTAAAATGGCATTAATTAATTATGGTGTATTAAAAGAAGACCAATATACTAAAGCAGATTTATATTATCCTCCTTGGAATCTACTGGCAAATTACGATGGTGAGACTCCTGTACTAACTAAGAATAAAGAAGAAGAAATAGATGATAACGTATCTGTTTATTCGAAAATGTCTGAAAAATCAATTACTTTATAAGTTTAAACGTAAAAAATAATTTATAAGTTTGGCTTAAAAAAAAGACAAATTATATTTTAATGACAACATTAGAAGTTAACACAAGTAAAAAGAATTTATTTACAGAGTTATTTTCTAAGGAAAATAGGTTACTTTTACACAAACACATAATAAATAAACTTAAATTATCAGATATTTCAAAAGAGAGTAAGAAAAATATTTTAAATATATTACAAAAAAATATGAAAGCTAATTATGATAAATTAAAAATAGATAGTAGTACTAATATTAAATCAATAAGTGATAAATTTAATAATGAGAGCATAGAGAAAACATTAAATGAATTAAATTTTCTTAGGTCTCTTATTGATAATTTTAATAAAGATAGTTTTGAAACAGAACCTGAACAAATAATTATGGCTAAATTATTTTCTAATAGTAATCACAGTTTAATTTATAAAGAAGTATTAAATATATTAAATTTGAATGATAAAAGTGATAATGTTAAAAGTAAAGTTTTAGAAGTTTTAAAGAAGAAAATGCAATTAATTTCATCTAAATTACAACCTAATATGATTAATCAAACAAATTTTGAATCTATATTAAATCAATTTAATAAAATGTCAATGAAAGAAACAGTAGATCAAGTAAGTAATCAGAAGAGTGGTATAATAGAACCTAATGCATCAAAACTAAAGTTTGAAAGAGATTTCAATTCAGTACCAAATCAAGGTAATAAATTGATGGATAGACCATTAGCTACAGCTGCTAATAAAAATTTAGAAAAGTTTCTCTATCCTCCTGGATTTGAAAGGGAAAGTAAAAATAGTATTCCTGATCCAAAATTTGATAAATTATTCAAACCAATTGTAGATAATGTAGATGATAATTATCAATTCAATAAATATCAACATGGTAGAGGAACAGAAGAATTTGGTAATAGTTTTGAAAAATTAATGAGTGAAAGAGATATGGAATCAGCAATACCAAGACGACCTGCAACTCCAGACTTTTTAAAATCAGTAAATACAAGTAGTAAGGGTCCACCTGAGTTTAAAACAGATTCTAAAAGACCAGAGGTTACAAGGAAAGGAGGTAAACCTAATTTTTCACAAAGCATTCCAGAAAGTGAATTAGATACTGGATTTTTAAGTGCAAATGATAATAATGATTTATATGATATTGATAATATTGATAAACCAGTAGAAAAACTGGAATTTGAAGAAGATTCAAGATCTTTTGAACAAAGATTAAAAAGTTTAGAAAGAGATAGAGGTTCAGTAAGTACTCAACTAGTTTCAATTAATAATGAACCTGATTCTATGGAAAATTTACAACCCAAGACTATTGAAGAAATTAAAAGAGAAAGAGATGAGAAAGAAAGACAAGAACAAGATGAGAAAGAAAGAGAATTAAGAGAAAAGTATAAAGAACAAGAATTTCAAAAATATGTACAGAGACAAAAAGAAGAAGAAAAAAAATTAAAAAAAAATGCAGTTTATTCTGATCATTTAAAATATTTAGAGAAAGATGATGATGATTCAGACGAATCTCCAAAACCAAAAGTAGATATGCAAAAAATTCATGATGCATTAAAAAGATTAGGAATAGAAAAACCTAATTTACCAGATGTTAATTTAAAAAAAATAAAAAAAGAGAATAAATTATTAAAGAAAAAATTAAATGAAACTAGTTCTTTTGATTTAGTTAAAAAAGAAATTGGTAGTGAATTTTCAAAGTTAAATGAAAAAGAATTAGAAATTAACAAAAAAGAAACTGAAATGAAAGTTCTACTAAAAAAATATAGTTATCTTTATGGATTAAAACATGTTCAAATGGATATTTCGCCTCAAACTCCAACTAGTAAATATGTTTTTAACTTTAACAGAATAGGTAATATTCACGGAATTAAATTAATGTCATATTCTATTCCAACACCAAGATATAATATAGAAGAAGATAAAAATAATATATTTAAAATTAAATCTAATGAAGAAACAATAGAGATTAAGTTAAATTCAGGAAAATATAAAATAGATGATTTATTAGGCGTGTTAAATAAAAAAAGTAATTTGAAATTTGATTTAAATTATGAAGAAAAGGTGGAAATTAAAGGTGAGAATGAATTTGAAATAATTCCAACACCATTAAGTATGGAAGTTTTAGGATTTACTGAAACTTCTAGTGAATTAGCTAATGAATATATTGCTAATAAAACTTGGGATTTAAGAGTAGAAGATAAAGTATATTTATTCATTAACAATGTGGAAGAATCTGTCCCTTTTGCAGTTTTGTACACTGGAAATCAAGCGATGCAACAATTTAAATTTGATGAACCAATTGAGTTAGATAATTTAGAAATTGAGTTTAAAGATTCTAAAGGAAGAGCATTTAACTTTTATGGATTAACTTATAGTATTAATGTTCAATTAGAATTAAGTGAATCAATGGAGACAAATCTCTAGTTCCTAAAGTAACTGAACAAAATTAAAATAAATTTAATTTCTCTAGTTCCTAAAGTAACTGTCCCTGCACTTATTCATTTCAGCATCTTTAGTTATATTATTTGTAATTTCATCAAAAGTTTCACCTCTAACTAATCTAATAATAAAATTCATAGAATATACACCACATTCAGTATTACTAAATTGATGTTGTTGACTATTATATTTAACATCAAAATCTTTTATACTAGCGCCCCCTTTTATAATATCATTAATTCTAGGATTCTTCTTATATTTATTTTTGTACATATATGTAAATATTTTATTAATAAATTTTTTTGTTCTTTTGTGAGGTTTTTTACCAAATGAATCAAAATAATAAATTTGATCTTTATCTAAATTTGCATATAAAGCAACCCAATGAGAACCAGATTTCCAACTTTCATCTAAATTAATTACCATACCAATTTTATTTTTACCTTCTTTATTTA
>Ga0136644_10001536_pt1 | contig 18251 bp, 18 predicted proteins | sample C_130820_EF_Meta_FD_94780 | JGI IMG/M metagenome (GOLD analysis project Ga0136644, IMG submission 94780) | Freshwater microbial communities from Lake Croche, Canada to study carbon cycling - C_130820_EF_MetaG (v2) (version 2) | ecosystem: Environmental > Aquatic > Freshwater > Lake | place... | reverse complement strand
TTCTAAATATCATAAAGGATATTTCTGTATATTTATTATTATCTCCCAACTCGCTCATTTTCATTCCCCTATCTTCTCTCACTACTTGACCTCTCTGAACAACCTGATCAAAACCCAAATCATTATTGAAATAATATTTGCATTTGACACCAGGATAACTGCACGGGTCGTAAGCGCTTTCAATTCTGTATTTATCGCTACGCAATATCATATGAAGCTTTTCGCGGTTAATAAAATATCCGCAATTGAAATTAGAATTTATCAATACATTCTCCTCTGAATCAGTTTCTATGAAATCTACTGGGGTATCAATGAATGGTTGAAGTGTTTCCAATAACATTCTCTTTACTGTAACGAGCAACCCGGGATTTAGAATACCTGGGATTTCTAATTTGCCAGTATTGAATACTTTGACATGTATTTCTCGAAACAATCCATCAAGTTTGAAACGAAATATAATCGCAAAACAATTGTAAAATGCGTTTTTAACTTTGCCTCGACAATTCATAATGTCCTTTTTAGATACTCCAATAGTAATCTTCCTCTCATCTTTAAACTTTATTCTTCGTCCCGACGCATTGTCTATTTGTTTAATAATATTTTCTGTATAGTAACCAATATTAGTTAACTTATTGCGATATTCTTCATATTCCTCAGGAGTTTTAGAGACAATTTTCATTTGCTTTTTTATAACTCCGCTTGTTGCTCTTCCATATTCTATTACGGGTATTTTCCAAAATATATTCTGTATATCAATATGTTGGTTTAAGAACAGAACCTTCGTTTTTGTTGATATATACAATTCATCACAAACAGGAATATCTTCCGGAATGTTTGTGCTTACTGACAGACGCTGCTCGTTCGGCGATGAGTTTTTTTTCATTGAGTTATTGCAAGAAACAGAAGGAAACCCACATGATATGCTGTTTCCTGTTATAAATTGACTCCATTCATCATCTATGTTTGACATCTATATTAATAATCCGTGGTACATAAAGAAAGCCCATTTTCTTTATATACTTTCAATTTTTTATTTACGTAATTCTTTACACGATGATATAAAATAATTAATGAGGTATTCTACGTTTGAGTCGTTAGAATGCATTACTACTTCAATTGATGACAATAATTTTTGACTAACAACTTCCTTCTTTTTACGAATGATGTAGTTGTAATAACTCTTCAAAATGTTTTTCTTGTCCATATTGTATTGTAAACTAATGTTGTTAATGTAATCTATAATTCCGACATTGCTTGTAGTAGAACCTAATAATTCATATAATTTTTCCCATACTTCGTCGGTGATAATGTTCATATCCCATATCTTTATGTTTTGATGCAGCTGTATAAAATTAATTATGCTGCGGATATCAGAATTATATATTTGTTGTATTTTCTCGATTGTCGGATCAGATATATCTAAATTTTCATTTACCGCTATGTTTTTTATAAATTTATAAATATCTGGTTTTGGTAACTGATTAAAACGTATACAAATAAACTCATTTTTTAGCGATTCATCTATCTTACTTATGTAATTGCATATTAAACAAAAACGGACGTTATAATTAGATGATTGTAGTAGATACTTTAATGCCTGTTGTGCGTTTTTAGTCATATAATCTACTTCATCTAATATTACGAATTTTAGTCCTGCATCAAAGAAATTCTTTGACTTTACGAACTGATATATTTGATTTCTTATGATATCTATTCCGCGTTCGTCGGATGCGTTTAAATGTATTACGGTTCCCTTGTTTTTTTGACCGTACTTGATTTGATACTCGTTTATAATGTTTATGATGGTTGTTGTTTTTCCTGTTCCAGGCGGACCATAAAATAATACATTTGGAAAATAGTTTTTATTTAATATGTTCTTGAATATTTTTCGGTTTATTGGATCGAGGACAATATCGTCGAATTGGGATGGGCGGTATTTTTCTACCCATGGTATACTCTGTTTACTTTCTGCATTTGTTGTCATTTAAGTATCATATGGTTCTTTATTTATGTTTTTTGATATTTATATTATAAAGGAGGGGAACCTAGGTTCCCCTCAAACCCCTCCTATAGTATTCAAATAGAATTATTTTAACATAATATATTTTAATATTATATAGATGACTAAAAAGTTTAGCAAAGTTAATAAACAAAGAAAAACCAAAACCAAAAGAAATAGAAATAAAGGGAAAAATAAAACCCGCGTTTTATATCACGGCGGAACATTAAATTTTGAACTCGTAAATAAAGACGGTGAATCTATTGATGAAAAAAGTTTTATAGATTTTTTAAAGAAGGAAGATTATTTTGACGACGAAACAACATATGCTCAATTAAGAATAGGACTATCTAGAGTGCTTGGACTAACTCCTTCTAATTATGCGTTTATACCATCAGACCGTCATATGGAGCTTAAAGAACCAGAATATAATAACGAAATACCAGAAAAAATTAAAAAAATAAAAGTGATTATTAAAAACTCTAAAGAAGACCCCATAGCAAAAGCCATTGCTAAAGATGAATTGAATTTGGATACAGGAAGAGCAGTGCAGAGTAAAAAGGAATGGGAACTTATACGTATTGGATTTATAAATAAATTAATTACCGCAACAACTCGTGAGGAAAAAACAAGATATTCACACTCACTATTATTGGGGTTAGTGGAGGAACGACGAAAAATAACAAAAATAACTAATCCTAAACTACAACCATGGGAGAGGGATTGGGACGACGATGGGGATGAGGATGAGGTTGAAGATGATGTTGCGGCGCTTAGCGTGCCTATAAATTTAAAAGGTATATCTAATTTAGATTTATCAGACATAGATTTATCAGGGGCGGATTTAAGAGATGCAAATTTTGAAGGCGTAAACATTACTGATGCGGATTTACAACGAGCGGATTTAAGAGGTGCAAATTTTATAGGTGCAAATTTAAAAGGAACACTTTTTGATCATGCAAAATTAGACGGCGCAAGATTTTCGGATACAATAGATCGTAGATACTTTACAGACAGGGATTTAGTTCATGCAATTTTAGTTCCGAAAAGAGGCGGTAAAAAATCAAAGAAATAAGAGATGTTTTACACCGATAAATGAATTAAATGAATTAAATGTAGGAAGGGTTTGAGGGGAACCTAGGTTCCCTTCGAAAAATTGATTAAATAAGTTATGAATTATTTAATCAAAAAACTAATATCGCTATTATACACAAATGTCTGGCTACCTCGAACTTATTTTAGGACCTATGTTTTCCGGAAAAACAACCTACCTTATCAATACACATAACGCGTACGTTAAAAAAAATAAAACCGTTATTGTAGTTAATTTCGCTGATGATAAACGATATCATGATAAAATGTTATCTTCGCATGATATGGTTATGATTCCATGTGTCTCTGTTAGAACCATTAAAGATCTTCTAAATAGTGACGAAATAACAAATAGCGACGTCGTCCTTATCAACGAGGGACAGTTCTTTGAGGATCTCTACGACAGCGTTATTTATTTAGTAGAAACACTTAACAAAAGTGTTCATATTTGCGGGTTGGACGGGGATTTTAAGAGAAAGAAGTTCGGCCCTATCTTAGATCTTATCCCTTTATGCGATAAAGTAGTTAAGTTGCACTCCAACTGTGAAATGTGTAGCAATAAGGCGCTATTCTCACATAGAATTACTACAGAAAAAGAACAAGTAGTTATTGGCGTTAATAATTACGTCCCACTCTGTAGGTCTTGCTATTCACGCATGAACAAAGAAGTCACTCAAAATCCATAGGAATAGTTACAGGATATTTAATAAAACAGTAGTCACGCCAAGTTGACTTATGTGGACAATTCAATTCAGACCAATCAAACAGTATTTTTTTATTCGATGCATTCACGGGGAATTCTTTCCATAATCGGTACTTAAAATGAAATAGTAAATTCATCACAGTCATCTCATTTGTTTTACACAACGGGTATTTATGCATAGCATCTATTAGTTGATTTTTATTACAAATATTAAGTATTTCTGTATCATAGACCCATATACAATTTAAAAAATATTGAGAATCAAGTATGTTTCCAAAATCGGTTAATACTTGATTTACAAGATCAGGGTCGCGATGCGATATTTGGTGTTTAAATATCTTTTCAGTATTATTATAGTTCCCTGCGTCATTCGGAGCAAATATCGCCCCTTTATAATCTAGTTCTAATAAATAATCCAATGGCTCAAGCACTCTAAGACCTGCATCGAAATAGACGATTCTAGACCACTGTTTAAAATAGTCGTCAAACACGTGCAATTTTTCCCATTGATTAACTTTCGTAAATTCGCGACCGTCACTATCTGGAAAGCGTGTCTTTATTTTTTCTAATAATTCCGATTTATCAATTACGGGAAAACGGATAGTAATTAGATTATAATAATCTCGAATATTATGATTTAAATCAAAATCTATAGTGATTAATACTATGTTGCTTTGCCAATTACCTCTTGTTCTTACGTCTATTATTGTTTGCTCAGCGCGTTTGAAATATTGTTTATCAGTCACAATGACAACTGCTGTGTTCTTCTTTTCTTGGTTAGCGCCTTGATCGAGTGTCTTGCTAAACGGATTAAATAAGTATTCGCGCAATTCTTGATTCATTTAATTAATTGTTATTGTTATTTTATATCGTTTCCTAAAAAATTGAATGGTTTTTTTAACAATGTTGCTATAGGTAAACAACTGACAATTTGATATGGAGCAACTACTTTCAGAGAACGAGCAACTCAAGGAGAAGATTAGGAAGTATGAGGAACTATTGAAAACCAACAAGTCAAAGGTTTCTGTTTCGGACGCTACTGGCGTCTGCCTGCACAAGGGAGAACCGCCTGGTCTTCATGAGTGCAGAGAATGTAGAGAAAAAAAGAGTAGCAGCTTTTTCGGATACTATCAAAACCGCATTGATAAGAACGGGTACTTGATGCGAGTGAATGCTGTCTGTAGAACATGCGCTGTCGGATTAGACGAAGAGAGAAACACGACACTCCAGAAGGCAAATAAAGAAGGAAAGATTCCACCTAGGCCCAAGGGTGGAGATGAATGCCCGAAATGCACCAGGGCATGGGGGACAGAGGAGAATCCTCGGAATTGGCATCGCGACCACGACGCAATTAAAAATGAATTTCGTGGATGGCTTTGTGGTGACTGCAATATGGCCAACCATGATCACCGACATGGGACTAGCTAAACACCTAGTCCACACTCCTCCAACAACCGTTGCTTAGTTAAATTTACATATTCTTGTTCAATGTCAATGCCTATAAACTTACGATTACATTTTTTTGCTTGAACTAGAGTTGATCCTGACCCGCACATCGGATCCAAAACTACTCCACCAGGGGGACAGAATACTTCTATTAAATCGTGCGGAATCTTATCAGGAAACACAGCAGGGTGCTTCCTTTTTAATTTATTTTTATCTCCACCATTTGCATAATCCCATATCGTTCCTGGGCACTTTACTGCGTTTATTACAACTTCTTTGCTCTGGTGTGTAGTTCCGTCTGTTTTCCTCGTAGCACATCCGGTCATTGTTTTCCCAGCATGCTTTGATGGGATCTTGATAGGTTCTTTATTGAAATACTGGGGTTTCTTACCTTTCAGAAATATATGTATATATTCGTGATCGACCCGGAACCGCTTATTCCACCATGCACCTTCGCACCCCTGTTTCTTATAAATGCATGTTTCAAATAGCTTGAACCCAATTATGTCGCAATGCGTAATAGCAGTTCGAAACGAAGTTAATGATTTACCGAAATCTTTAGTTTGATCCTGGATAATCATTGCGTAAATACCTCCCTTTTTCAATACTCTAAAAACTTCTTTTCCTACTTCCGTCAGATCTAGTTTATAATTGCCTTTATATTCTCGCAAATCGTCATATGGAGGTGAAGTTATAACTAGATCCACCGAACCATCTGGAATAGTTTTCAAAACATCAATGTTATTTCCCATGAATACCTTATTAGTAATGTCTACACGAAATTGGTCATCTACTACTATACTGTTTACTAACGGCGTTGATGTTTTTTCATTAATAATTTCCATCAACTGTGTCTTATTCTTTGACTTACATTTTGTAACACCCAATTCTACACATTTTTTAATTAACTCTTCACGAGATAGTTCCATTTCTTAATATATATTTACGTTGTCTTTGTATTATTATTATTAATCAATTTTTTAATGAAGCCCCCGCCTAAACGTTTTTTAAAAACAATATAAAAAATAATGGTCATTGTTTACAATAATCAATCATATAAAAATGAGTGGTGAAGCTGTTGTTGAAATCGTAAAGAAGAAGAGGGGCCGTAAGAAGAAGGAAATTGCACCCTTGCCTAATAATATTACAATCATAATAGAGGAGACAGCTGAAGAACATACACCAGCGCCAGAACAGCCCGCCAAAAAACGCGGACGAAAACCCAAAGGTGGCAAACTAATTACAAAACCACCAGAAAAGAAGGACTTTGCGAAAACAGTAACTAATATTATATTGCATTTGAAATGCTCAATGCAAGATCTGGTTGAACATAACACAGAATTAAACAAGATAGTTACTGATCCATTAACATATAACCCAACTATACCTCCCTCCATAATGACATACAATTCAGATGAAATCACAGCATTTTCAACATATAAATCAAATGAAGTTAATAACACTGACAGCAGAACAGAAGAAGTTTTACAAATGGCTTATACTGAGGTAGACAATAGTAAATTAAAGTCATCTTCGGCTTGCACTAATGTTTGCCAACGTTGTAGTTCACAAAATAACAACACACAACCAAATGAAGAAGAAGATGATGATATAAATATTAAAGACGTTAACTCAAAATTAAAAAAACTTAAATTACAATTATATAAAAATTCTAATCCAGATAAAAAATCCGCATGTTTCTGGTGCACTTATGAGTATGATAATCCTTCTTGCTATATACCCAAATATGAAATGGATGATCAGTTCTATGGGTACGGTTCATTCTGCCGCCCAGAATGCGCAGTCGCATATTTAATGAAGGAAAATCTAGACGATTCCACAAAATTCGAGAGGTATCATTTATTAAACCAAATATATAGCAAGGTTTATAATTATAAGAAAAATATTAAACCTGCACCCAATCCATATTTCTTATTAGATAAATTTTACGGAAACTTGAGCATACAAGAATATAGAAAACTATTGAAGACAGAACATATGTTGCTGGTTATTGATAAACCAATGACCCGGATCCTGCCAGAATTGCACGAAGATAGCGAAGATTTCATTATGAATATATATGGCGGAAAAGTAGCTAACCAACCAAACACAACGGGTGTTTATAAAGTTAAGAAACAAAGTGAGAAACAAAAGGGACCTAGTAAGAACAGCATTATGAAGGAAAACTTTGGAATACAATAAGATGAACACTATTTATAATAATTGGAATCTATATAAAAATATTATGATCTAAAATAATATATTTTGTATGTCGAATAACATTGTAACATGTTTCTTAATGGGTGGATTAGGGAATCAGCTATTTCAGATATTTACTACAATGGCTTATGGAATAAGCAAGCGTGTCAAAATGATTTTGCCTTACTCTGAAACGTTGGATGTTGGAATAAGTCGCCCAACCTACTGGGATTCTTTTTTATCTACAATAAAACGCCACACAACTTTTAATCAGGTTCATGGTTATAGCAACGACGAACTTTTAAAATTCCATGCATATAGAGAACCGCATCATCATTATCGCGAAATACCCGCTATAAATAAAAACGTACTATTGTTTGGATATTTTCAAAGCTATATATATTTTGAAAAGGAATATGAAAAAATATTTGCTCTATTAAATATTCACGAACAGCAAAACAAAGTAAGAGAGGAATATTCTCAATACTTTGATCCGACATATACTACTATTTCTATGCATTTTCGATTGGGAGATTATAAAGAAAAACAGGATTATCACCCAATTATGCCATACGAGTATTACGAGAACGCTCTTTTTAATATTTTATTGTATAAACCATTTACTAAACCATACAATGTTCTCTATTTTTGTGAAAAAGAAGATAACAATACAGTAAATCAACACATTAGGAGATTGGAAGAGAGATACCCTATACTTACATTCATTAAAGTAGACGATACGATTGAAGATTGGAAACAATTGTTACTGATGAGCTGTTGCGACAATAACATTATAGCAAATAGTTCGTTTAGTTGGTGGGGCGGTTATTTTAATCAAAGTCCTGGAAAGTTCGTTTGTTATCCTCATTTATGGTTTGGTCCAAAAGCTAATAATGTGACAGACGATATGTTTCCTATTGAATGGAGTCGAATTGAATTCTAATTAATTTTTTATAATCATATAAAAAATTGATCCTAATGATATCTAATAGATAATAGTAAATCTGCATAATGTATTCTAGTGAAACCGTTTTAAAGAACTTTGAAGGCCTTCTTGATCTTCCTTTTGTAAAGAAGCTCATTAAGAAGAATAAAAAGCTGAAGCATGAGAATAAAGTTCTTAAGTCCCTTATTTATTCTTTGCCAGAATTCCGTTGTGAATGTAAACAATCAACTTCACGCAAAGTTGAGATCAAAGAGGAAAAGGATGATTCTATACCTATGCAGTGCGAACCTCTTGCTGAGTCAGATGAGGTAGTATATGTAGCTCCTGACGAAACTCGAAAAATTAATATTACCTATGTAATTGAAGATGAAGTTATAGAGGAAGAAGAAGATGAGGAAGAAGAGGAGGAAGCAGCTGAGGCAGCTGTAGAGGAAGAGGAAGAGGAGGCAGAGGAAGAGGAAGAGGAGGCAGAGGAAGAGGAGGCAGAGGAAGAGGAGGCAGAGGAAGAGGAGGCAGAGGAAGAGGAGGCAGAGGAAGAGGAAGAAGCTGTAGAGGAAGACGCAGAGGAAGTATTCGTAGTTACTGTTTCAGGAAAATCTTATTACACAACAGATAAGGAAAATGGAAAGATTTACGCCATTGATAAAGATGAAGAAATTGGTGACGAAATTGGTGAATTTAAAAAGGGAAAGGCAACTTTCTATAAGAAGTAAAAATATCTAATATCTTCTTCTAGTTCTCCTACGTTTTTTATTTTTATTCCTTTGTGTTCGTTTTCCACCCGATCTCGTTGCTTCTACGTAATCTAAAAGTTCCAATGCTATTTCATAATTTTTTTTCATTGCCTCACTAGCATTGATGTTTTTTTTCATACTTTCTGCACGGGCTTTTGCAGTTGCTATTTCATTTGATCTTCCTCTACCTCTTGACAGAAATTGAAATAAAAATTTATCTCCATTATCCTGACTATTTTGCAGAGTCCGAACAAAATTTAAATAATACTCTTTGTAATTAAAATTGCTACCTTCTGCTTTTTGACTATTATAAAGTTTCGCGATTCTATCATAACCTTCTCTTGGAAGATACTCTACCAATTTATTATAATCAGAATTTTGTTTTGCAATGACGATTCCTTGTTTCCTTGTATCATCTTTTACTACATCGTTTCTGTTTAATAATTCCTTAGCTACTTGTGACATAGCAATTAAATAATCCGCTTGTTTTCTATCCTCAACTGTTCTTTGAAGGGTTTCGAGCCCTCCTCTTCCGTCTATTTTATCATCTAATATTCCAATTATTTCAGCATATTGATCCTCGTTAATATCTTCATCTTCTGTTAATTTATCAATTAGTTTTTCTAATTCGCGGTTTATATTAAGATTGTATCTATTTACTAACAAAAATTCCGTGAAAAAATTTTTATAATTGATATCATTATTCTTAATAATGGCGTTAATTTTTGGATTATTTTTCATATCTTTAAAAAATCTTATCATTATTGGTTCGTACATATTTCTTCGTTCTTCATCTAGGTAACTAACGTATTTTCTATTTTCTTCCTCCCTCTTAGCTTTTGTTTTTTCATCTAGCTCTTCTTCTGTTTCTATGGCTTCTTGTTTCCTTGTTGTAAACGTTTTAGTATTAAATATGGGATTCTTTTTTATAATTTTAGGAATTGCTTCTTCCATTCTCTTCTTTCTACTTGCTTCTTTTATAATATTCTCTAATTGATCTCCCAAATAATTGCTGTAATATGGACATTTAACATTACCTTCGTCTTCTGGTTTTAGTTCTCCTTCAAACAACTCAACATCCACGTATATCTCATAAGTAGAAGGATCTAGACCCACTATTTGTATTCCTGTGTAAATGCTATCTTTTACCCCATTTTCTCGTTCGCCTTTGTAATAATCTTTAATGCCGTCGAATAATTTCTTTTTATCTTGTACTATACCCTTCTTAACATCGTCTTTTTTGTCATCAATAAATTTAACCAGATTTTTGTTACTTGAGTTTCCTGTTTTTGAAATATTTCCGGTGTTTGCTATTTTTTTATACACAGGATGATTTAGAAAATCACTGAGCCATGTTAACTTCTTAACAGTGTACGTTCCACCTCCTATTTTTAAAAATATAGGTTTCCTTGTAGACATTGGATTGTACCAGAAAGCTTTAAGATTCGTTTCTCCTAGAAATATATTTCGGTAAGAATTATAATGGTTGTTTATTACCGGAAATCTAGTAGGCAATAAATATTTTAACATAATCATAACATTATTATCGATGATCGATGTCCTTTCATTATAATAAACTTCTTGTTTATCGGGAGAATCGCCATCAGGAGCATTCAATGGAAATAATTCGCCAGAGGTATAGAATGCTTCAAAAAAATCGTCCTTAATAAAAAATGTCTTTACAACATCGCTATATGATAATTTACTCAAAAGAGATTCATCATATTTTACCTGAAATGAGAAAAAGGGATACTGGCCTGGTTTAATAGCTTCTTCTATTTTTAGATCAGGGCTTGATAACATACTAAATGTTAATGGAATCGTAGTATAATCTTTTGTATCAGGTATATTTGTGTATAAATTTACTTTTATTTCTGATGGTTCTAATTTTATAGGGTCTGACATATATCTATAATATACGAATATTAAAATCTATAAAATACCCTCCTAAAGATGTATTGTAATAACATTTCGACGTTAATATTCGAAATGTTAACTATTTTCTCTTTTTGCCTTTGCTTTCATTAATAACAGCATCAAGGTCGCTTAAACTTTTTGCTTCCCGTTCTTTATCAGTTGGTCTTGATTTTTTTGAATCCTTTGTTTTTTCAGCTGCTAATCGTTTAGCTTCATCATGACTTAAAACCCATTCTTTTGAAGCTTTTTTGTCTTCTACGGCTTGCTCTTCTTGTTTCTTTTTTTTCTCTTCTTCTTCTTTCTCTCTTTTCTCCTTAGCTGTTTTTTTCTTTATCAAAGAAATTTGTTTCTTAAACAGAGACAACAATTTTTTCTTAGTGCTTTCTTTTTTAGCGGTTTTATTTTTTGGTGTCGGCCGTTTTTCTAAAGGAAATATCTCATCTTTGCTATAATGACCTTGGTTGGGACCATAACGAGCAGGACCTTGTGGACCTCTTCTAGAACTTGTAGAGTATATTGATCTTATCGTAAGAATAAAATTTCCTTTCTTATTAACATTAAGTTTGCCGTCAGTTAAATGATCAGATTCGTACAAAATCGCCAATCCACGAATATAAATAACAAATTGGTGAACTGTCTTTTCACCAATGATACTATTAACAGTAAAGTTCGTTTCATAGGGTTCTACTAACGCGTCTGGTTCTGGTCCTGGTCCTTTGTAATTTGTGTCAAACATTACCGGGTTTAGATCCAACCCTTTTATCCTAGTAGTCAATATTTCCTTTACGAATTCTGAAAAAGGACCCGTAAAATCTGGATTTAGAGTTGGCTTACTGTTTTTTTCTGATTTGTCGTATCCGTTTAATTTATAGTTATAGTAATACTCTAATAATGAGCTGTTTTCATACACATCGTCATTTTTAGCTAAATATGGATGATATTTATCCTTAAAATCGTCGAATGTATCTAAATGTTTAAATGCATGACTGCTAATCTTTATGTCAAAATCTCCAATAACACCTAAGTCAATTATTTTAATCTGTTCGTAGTGTTCATGTTCAAATAACATTAAATGACCACCCAATGTTTTTCGGGTTTTTCGATTATTGGAAGCCATTTTCTTCATAGTTTTTTTCATAATAGTTTAATAAATATATAATATACATTTATTAAAATCTTATCTAAAATGAATGACTAGTATATCCATCTTCTTTTATCAAATTTTGTTCCTTAGCTTTCTTTAAAATGTTTTTAGCTCGAGCAACATCTTCTTCTGTAATTTTTTCTCCTGTGTCGTTCTCTAACATTGATATGTGATGATCTCTAAAATCTTCGGATAATACAAAGAGGTGACTATCTTCATGGAACAAATACTCAGTTACTATTACATATAACAACGTAATAAACGCGGCAACATAAATATCCCGCGTTCCCATCCACGCTATCGCAAAAACTAATATCTGTCTGCTAAACGTATATTTAAAATAGGATTCCAAGGTCTTGCTTAACTTAAAATTCGCAAATTTAGATACAATATTTAATGTTATTATCATTAAACCTGCAAAAATTTTACTGTTATTAACTGCCTGAATATTGTTATGCAAATATAATAATAATTTAGTTAATGTATTCTGTTTTTTAGGGTTATCTTGTTTCGCCATATATGATATAACAATATTTTATATACCTCTTAATTCTTTTTCCGTATTAATTTTTTTCTCTATTACTGAAAAATCGCAAGATTTGTTACATGGATTACATACACCGCGTCTAAATTTAATTTCGGGAAAAATATGTTCCGTCATCTCATAGTTTATTTGCGCGTCTTTATTCATCAAATGGTTATTCTTACAATGTTGTTTACGAAAATTTTCCTGCTTATGCTCATTGTTTATTAATATATCCTTGTTTTCATCTACTTCTGAGTAATTAACCATACTTTCTTTAATACTGTCTTCTTTTTTTTCTTTCTTAGATAAAAACACATAATCATCTAATATTTCTCGTTGTGCTTCTTCCCCGACAAACTCTGTTGTATAATTAGGGTCTATTTGATCCATGTTTTCTAAAATATCCATATTTAGCATATTCTCCACCACGTCCATCTGATAATAGAATATCACTATCGCACAAACAAACACACCTAAAATCTTATCTAAATACGTATAGAACATAATTATTAGTACTGCTAATAATTTTCCTATTACTGTATTACTAAACTCTACTAGTTTACGAAATGAGGTTAGCAAAATAAAAATTATAATTATAGGGATAAACTGAGCCACTGTCTTCTTTATCATTTATATAATACTGCTATTTTATTTGATTGGACATTTATTGATTTATTGTTTAAATTAGTTAAAATAATATCTACTGATTTTTTAAGTACCTAAAAATATTATATGTCTTCTTTAGTAACATCCGCATCTACATGGAATAACGATGATTCATTACCTAAAAAACGACAATCTACTATGAACAAAACCGTAAAATTGAGACCTGATCCGCAGAATGTAGGAGAAATCAATACGTTCGACGTTGAACAGAATGCTTTGAAAAAACTGCAACCTTCTACTATCGATGACCATCAATCGTCTCTGGAAACAAGAAACAACAGAGTTAATGAACTATTAAACAAGATGACCACTACTGAATCTGATAGTAAAATGGGGAATTTCTCACCACTGTCTCCGCCTTCTTTAAACGTTAAGAAAGATATGGGAGACAATACTGAAGTAAAGAAATATTCTTCTGAAATCCCTTCTTATTTACAAGCCACGAACGATATGAAAAATTCTGGTGCATATGGCGCGAATAATTCTGGATCAGCGAACTTAAGTAATTATCAAAAAAGTTACGAACCTCCTACACAAATTATAAACAAGCCATATTACGCAAGCATGGGAATCGGGCAGGCAAGTGGTTCTGCTGATAGCAAATTAATGGAAAAGATTAATTATATGGTTCATTTGCTTGAAGAGCAAAATCTCGAGAAAACTAGCAATATTACGGAGGAGTTTATTTTATATACGTTTTTAGGAGTGTTTATTATTTTCGTCGTTGATTCGTTTTCTAGATCTGGTAAATACACCCGTTAAGAAGTATTTTGTATTAATCAGGTGTAATTATCTATCTCTAACAAAATATCATCAGGTAATACACATTTTTCTCCTACTATATCGGATAAATTTTCAACTTTTGAAATAAGTTTGGCATCAATTGACCATACTGTTCTTATATTTTCACTTTGATACTTTTTACTATGATAACCATTAACTATTAAAATTTTGTAATTGCTATGTACGAATAATTTTACAAAATTAGCTCTGAACATTGGTTCATCGTGTTGACAAGAATCTTTATAATGAAATAAATATCTTTGATTCGGACGTAAGTCAGTTAAATTCATTCTGTTTTATTAAATCAATTGTAAATATAACAATAATTCAATTTTTAGTATAGCTTTTCATAAAAAAATTTAACGGTTTTTATGAAATATATTAATTGCCTTTTTACCTTTCTTTTTGGGTCTTCGTCCTTTTGACCCTCAACCTTTTGCTGATATCATTATCTACATGAAAAAAGTGTAATTGCTGTAAGATATCGGTTTTCTGTTTTTTAAATTGTAACTGCGTTTTTACATTACGACAATATTCATATGCGCCCGGATCGCCTTCTCCAATGGCAGATAGCGATCATTCTCCAACAACTTCATCAGATTCTTGTACGGTGTCATGTCCTTGAGAGCGTCAATCCCCATCTCACAGAACATGTTCAAGACCGTCGGATCAAACCCACTCATCATAGAACACCCCGCCTCAGTAGAGAGAGTGGGGAAGCCACTGGTATTCCGCAAGTTCCAGAAGAGAATATGAGGCGCATTGAGTGGCTGACCATACATCCGCATACCTACCTCAGCATACTTCTGCTTAATCTGCTCATGCATAGTTGCCCACTTACCACGCGCAGCAACTGCCTGCTCCTCAGTGTGAGTGTAACTGTTGACACCGTTAGTGAAGCAAAGGTTATCGTCAATCTGCATGTCCGAGAAGATGGCAAGAATCATGTTCTCCACATCGATAGGCGGAACTCGATACTTCTCAATAGCGGCCAGAATCAAGTCAAGTGCCTTGTAGAAGTCGGTATTGAATCCTGCGGTCCGAGAGTAACTAAGAATCTCCATAGCCATGTCAGTGAAGTCAACCTTTCCGTCCAAGTCAATCCATGCGGGCTCAGAAGAGAAAGTCATCACCCGACGCCCCAACACCGACTTCTCCGCAACACGACAGCTAAGAGCAATCGCTGCAGCCATAGGGTCACCAGACATAGAGCCCGATAGGTCACACATTGGGACAACAGGACCAAGACCATTCGCATTCTTCTTGTTGCTGTTGTCTCGCCACTGTGAGTTTAGGATATCTGACTCCTCACTCTTTGGGACATAGTAGCCAGGGCGAACAATATCATGCTTCCACTGAGCCAGCCCCTGTGCCTGCTTTGTGAAATCGGGGAGAGACACATGCTTCCCCTTTACCTCCTTGCCGTCCTTCTTCAATGACTCCAAATAAGCTCGTAGATTGTCGGCGCACTCGATGCGGTCAGGGTCCTCGGACCCCTTCTTATTGAGGAAGGCCTTGCGCTGCTTCGCCATCGTGATAGAAGTTGTCTTTGCGTGATCAATACTGGCCCAGTTCTTTGCTGTCTGCTTAATCTGAACGGTATCCAGGTGACGGTTCAGCTTACTACAGAGCATTCGGTACTGTGCACGGCACTTATCCAGTGCCTTCTTCTTTGTGGACTCACGATGCACAATGGCTACGTAGTTAGCTGTAGCCATGTACTGGGGGAAGTAGTTTGTGGCAAGAGCATCATAAAGGAAACCGAACTTCTTGGAACCCTCGCGAGGCACCCACTTCGAGACCAATGTGAGATTCTTCTTATCCACTGTACTGCCGTAGGCGGCATCGTCTAGACGAAGAGTGCTATTGATACCCTCGATGCAAGAGAGGATCAAAGGATGTGTCATGTTGCCTCCGTTGTCCAACACATACTTGCAGAAGTACTTCATGTCCTTCCAAGACCCATATGGCTCCTGCGAATCGAAAGATGCGTCAATCTCCTTGGGATCCATGACAAATAGCTGGAGGGCGGTCAATGCGAGCTCTGGAAAATGCTTGTGCCATACCATGATCATCATATAGGAGAGAGTGTACTCTCCCTTACCACCGTTGATGTCACGTGTCTTGCCAATAATCTTATAGAGAGAAACCAGTAGCTCCTTCTTCGAATCGTTGCTAGATGACTTAAGCTCTGTGAGGAGTATGTCTAGCACAGTGGCTAGCTTTGAAACTCCGCCAGCGTCCGTTCGAACGCACTGGAAGTCAAACTGGACGATCTTCTCCTCCAGCTTCTTCGACCAATCCAGTTCAGGGTGCTTGTTCTCACCAACCTTGTAAGAAGACAATGAGTCAAGTGCGCTGAAAAGTGCTGCCATCTTTGCTGTGTAAAACTACTACTAGAATAACGGGAATTTTCTTTATGTTATTTTTTCATTGTTTCTGTTCAATTTTTTATGTTTTTTTGTGACATAAAAAATCTTAAATATATTTGTTTTTTTTATACCAAAACATTATTTTTTACCAATCTTTTCCATGTTGCTATCTGGTTTAGCGCTTTTGCTTCTAAAATCATTGAATGTGTTTTTCCATATCCTGTTGTAAACAACCCATCGTCGTTATGTTTAAATACTCTTGTGTCAAATATATTCAATGCTTCTTGAAATGCGTCATCCAAGTTTCCGTGTTTTTTATACATATTGTAAATCAAACATCTGTCAAAATCGTAAGCGCTTAACAAATCAGCTTCTCTAACTACATGATATGCTCGCCTATAAGGTCCCAAATTGGGGAATCCTTGCTTTTTTACAACGGAATATGACATAGTCGATACAATCATCTTTACTACGTTTATATCAGCCGGTGTCAATTCACCAGATAGAAATTCTTCTATTTGTTGAATACCTTCATTTTGATCCATATACTTTTTATCACACATATCGTGTATCGAAGCAGCTACATAAACAATCTTCTCATGCTGTTTTAGTATAGGATGCTTCAATACTTCTTCGTTAAATATTTCGTTTGAGAATCTCAAAACATTCATACTATGCGAAACTCCATGGGATTCATCTATATTATATTTCTGCGTTGTTACCAGAATGAAATGGAATAGTTTATTTAATAGTGTCATTCTTTTATGTTTTTATCAATTAACTGTTATATTATACTTCAATTTTTTTGGAAATGCATTTACACCTTTGCACGTTAAAGAAAATCAAATAAATCATTATCTCTATCAACCGCTTCTGCTCCTAGTGCAGCAACCGCAAAAACACCATCTTCCTTTATCTCATTCTCTGCTTGTTGTTGTATAAAGAAATTAAACAATATATTTTGATAAACGGACTTTTTGTTAAGAACTTCTAGTGCTCCTTTTTTACCGTTTACTAAAACTACTGTACAACTATCCCTTTTGTAATCTTTTATCTTATACATTTCGGAATTATTTATAGTTATAACATTTGAGTTATTGTTACTTATTTGGCATTTTTTTGCTTTTATTGCAAAGAACACATAATTAAAAAATTCACCAGTTTTAATAACTTGAGTACCTGAATCTACAACAGCAAACCAATAAAATGATTTGGGATTTTTTTTGCTTTGTATTTTTACAAACATTGTTATATTATGATACATTGTTGCGTTATTTGAAAATTCGCTATCCTCGATGGTAAATAAACATTTTGGTACTTTTTTACCTGATAATACTGCTTCAAATTCAGGTGTTTTAAATATCTGGTCTGGGGTTTTGAATAAGAAATGGTTTGGAACAATATATCTTACCACATAATCTTGTTCATTAACATTAATTAATGTTTCATGATAGTTTTTACTTAATTCTTTGTCATTTGTAATTCCTCTAGCAACATTTGTAAGTAAAGCTCCGCCATTATGTAATGTTTTTCTTGTTTTTCTATTTAGTTTCTTAGTTTTCCTTGTTTTTCTATTTAGTTTCTTAGTAAATCTTTTCATTATATATTACACCTTTTTTTTATTTCAAACGCCGATTTTTATATATTTTTTGTTGAAAATTTTCATTTGAAATTATAATTATTAAATAAGATTTTGTCAATATAAATATTATCAGATTCATCTT
>Ga0136644_10001535_pt1 | contig 18255 bp, 12 predicted proteins | sample C_130820_EF_Meta_FD_94780 | JGI IMG/M metagenome (GOLD analysis project Ga0136644, IMG submission 94780) | Freshwater microbial communities from Lake Croche, Canada to study carbon cycling - C_130820_EF_MetaG (v2) (version 2) | ecosystem: Environmental > Aquatic > Freshwater > Lake | place... | reverse complement strand
TATTACCCGTGGTGAATTATTCGTTACAAGTGTTGATGGTGGACAGACCAAACGCATTACCAATACGCCTCAACAGGAACGCATGGTTGAATGGAGTGCCGATGGCAAATCCCTGATCTATGCGGCAGAGCGCAATGATAACTGGGATATTTATACCACCAGTATTGTGCGCAAAGAAGAACCTTATTTTTATGCAGCTTCCGTTTTAAAAGAAACCACATTGATTGCGACTAGTGCAGAAGAATTCTTGCCTAAATTTTCACCTGATGGCAAAGAAGTGGCTTATCTGGAAAATAGAAATGTGCTCAAAGTTTATAATATAGCCAGCAAACAATCAAGAGCCATTATTCCAAAGGGGCATAATTATAGCTATCGCGATGGCGACTTGGATTTTAACTGGAGTCCAGACGGAAAATATATTTTGGCCGATGACGAATATTTTGGTTTTGGTGGTTCACACGCAGCCGTGATTAAGGCCGATGGTTCGGGCACCATTGAACACCCCATCAATAGTGGCTTTGGTGAAGACAATCCCAAATGGGCCATGGATGGCAAACTCTTGACTTGGACCAATAACCGTGAAGGACGCCGTTCCATTGCGTTTCAGGGCAATAGAGAAGTAGATATTTATGGTGCTTTCTTGGATCAAGCGGCTTATGATCAATACAAATTATCCAAAGAAGATTTTGCCCTACTCAAAGAAAAAATGGCTGGTGAAAAGAAAGATACTACAGCTAAAAAATGGTCTCCGGATTTTAGTGATATAGAAAATAGAAAATTGAGATTAACCATCAACAGTTCTTCTATCAGTGATTATGCTATTAGCCCTGATGGCAGTAAAATTTATTACTTGGCTTCATTTGAAAAGGGCTATGATTTATGGGTAACTGAACCCAGAACCAGAGAAACCAAGATCCAGGCTAAATTGGGTGGAAGCCCAAGTGGAATTGAAATGAGTAAGGATGGTAAAACCGTTTTTGTAACAAACAATGGTAGTTTGCTAAAAATAGATGAAACGGGTAAAGCATCGCCTATTGGCGTATCCAGTGAAATGGTCTTGGATGCTACAAAAGAAAGAGCTTATATTTTTGAACACTGCTGGCGTCAAGTAAGGGATAAATTCTATGACCCTACTATTCATGGCATTGATTGGAAAATGTACAAGGAAACCTATGCCAAATTCTTACCGCATATCAGCAATAACTATGATTTTCAAGAATTGCTGAGTGAGATGTTGGGTGAATTAAATGGTTCGCATACCGGTGGCAGGTATAGCCCTCAAATGCTTAATCCAGATGCAACCGCAACACTTGGTTTACTCTATGATGAAACCTATACAGGCAATGGTTTAAAAGTTTCTGAAGTGATTGCAGGCGGGCCTCTTGCCAAAGCCAATAGCAATATCAAAGCCGGTTCCATTATTGAAAAAATTGATGGTGAGACCTTGGTGAATACAGAAGATTGGGCCAAATACTTAAATAGAAAAGCGGGAAAAAATACTTTGTTATCTGTGTTGGATCCAAAGACCAATAGCCGTTTTGAAGAAACCGTTAAACCCATTGCCTTTGCAGAAGAATCTGCCTTGATGTACAAGCGTTGGACCACCCTCATGTATCAATTGGTAGATAAATTGAGTGGCGGTAAAGTAGGATATGTGCACGTACAAGGCATGAACGATGGTAGTTATAGAGCCACCATTGATGAAGTCATGGGGCGTAACAAACAGAAAGAAGCATTGATTGTAGATACCCGTTTTAATGGCGGTGGTTGGTTGCATAATGACTTGAATACTTTCCTGAGTGGCAAACAATACTTGGGTTTTGCACCTCAAGGCAATCCGGTAAAACCTACGGAACCAATGGATAGATGGAGCAAGCCTAGCTGTGTGGTTATGAGCGAGGGCAACTATAGCGATGCCTTTATTTTCCCTTATGTGTACAAAGACAATGGCATTGGTAAACTCATTGGCATGCCTGTTCCTGGAACTGGTACAGCCGTTTGGTGGGAAACACAAATAGATCCAACCCTTGTATTTGGTATTCCCATGGTGGCTACTATTGGTAAGGAAAAACGCCCTACTGAGAACCTGCAATTGGAACCAGATATGAAAGTCTTATTGCCCTATGAAGATTTCCTAAACGGTAAAGACCCGCAAATTGAAGCGGCCGTTAAAGAGATGTTGAAGACGATTGGAAAATAAAAGGTTATAAAAATGATTGCTGCCCAATCCGCTTTTTCAGATTCTAAAAAGCACTTACTGATTCTAGACGCATTGCGTGGTATTGCCGCCATTATGGTAGTGTGCATGCATACTTTTGAAATTTTCTGTGCAGGTGATTACCATAAATTGATTATTAACCATGGCTATTTGGCGGTTGATTTTTTCTTTATGCTTTCTGGATATGTAATGGCACACGCCTATGATGACAGATGGGGCAGCATGACCATCAAGGATTTCTTTAAAAGAAGGTTGATTAGGTTGCACCCATTGATTCTTCTAGGAATGACTTTAGGCGCCATCTTTTTTTATTATCAGCAATCAGCGGTTTTCCCAAAAATTGCAGGCACTCCTGTGTCAAGCCTGATTATAGTTATGCTGATTGGTTTTACCTTAATTCCTATTCCCCCAACTATGGATATTCGAGGTTGGAATGAAATGCATCCCTTAAATGGACCTGCATGGTCTTTGTTTTTTGAATACCTAGCCAATATTTTACACGCTTTTGTTTTGAGAAAATTACCCATTTTGTTTTTGGGTTTATTGGTAGCATTGGCAGGGGCTAATTTGTATTATGTGGCCATTACTTGCAGTTCCGGTGATTTGATTGGAGGATGGTCATTAGAACCCCAACAACTGGCCATAGGCTTTACTCGTCTACTGTTCCCTTATATGGCAGGCATGTTACTTAGAAGGTTGGTCAAGATTCAAACAGAGAAAAATACCTTTTTTGCTGCCAGCCTTTTGCTGATCTTGGTTCTAGCATCGCCAAGGGTGGGAGACCATAGCAATGTTTGGGTCAATGGTTTGTATGAAGCATTGATTCTGTCTTTAGTGTTCCCGATTATTATTTACTTGGGGGCTATTGGAAAAATCAAACATCCTTTGATTGAAAAATGCTGTATTGCCCTTGGCGATATTTCTTATCCACTCTACATTACGCATTTCCCTTTTATACTAATGTTTTACGCCTGGGTTTCCAATAATAAAGTGCCATTAGCATTAGGCGTTAAAGTGGGGATCCCCTTAATCATTGCTACCATCGGCATTGCCTACTTGGCTTTAAAACTCTATGACCTGCCCATTAGAAAATGGTTGACCAAACGTTTTATGCATCAGGAATTGGCAGCAACTAAACATTAATAACCTCAATAACCTCTGAAAATTTAATTGTCTTTAGTTGGAAGGATGAGGGGTATGGCTTATTTTGAATATAATTAAAAAAGAATATGCCAATGAAAAGCCCCTGGACCCTACTTTGTCTTTTTTTGACAATTGCCACCATTTCTATGGCGCAAACTAAATTAAAACCACTTCCTGTTATTGATATGCATCTACATGCATTAAAAGCCGATGACCAAGGACCTCCACCATTAACCATGGGAATTCCTTTTGCTCAATTTGGTGCACATGATCCCAAACAGGATTATGAATCAACTTTTATGCAGGCCATGAAAACGGGCACTTGGGCAAAGCAAATAACCAATTCTCCGCTCACTGATGACTCATTAAGAATATTAACCTTAAAAGTGCTTAGAGATAACAATGTCTATGCTGTTGCTAGTGGAGAAATTGACATTGTTAGAAAATGGAAGTCAGAAGAACCCAAGCGCATCATCAATGCAGTCTATTGGGATTTTAGTTCCATCAAAAGATTTGGATTAAACATAGATTCAATGACCAAACTGTTTAAATCAGGAGAATTCAAAGTCTTTGGAGAAGTGGGCATTCAATATGAAGGATATTCTCCTAGCGATACTGCCTTTGAACCTTATTTACAAATGGCAGAAGCTTTAGACATACCGGTTGGGGTTCATGTGGGTCCTGGACCTCCTGGTGTTATTTATCTAGGTGCCAATAAGTATAGAGCGTCTTTACATAGTGCACTTGTATTAGAAGAAGCACTGGTAAAACATCCAAAACTCAGAATCTATGCCATGCATGCAGGTTGGCCCATGATTGATGATTTGTTGGCAACGCTGTACGCACATCCACAATTATATATTGATTTAGGCCTCATTAGTTATCATACGCCCATCAAGGAGTACTACTACTATTTAGAAAGAATTGTCAATGCTGGATTTTGTAATAGAATTATGTTTGGATCTGACAATATGGTTTGGCCGGGTACCATTCAAATAGCCATTGACAGGATTCAAAAAGCGCCTTTTTTGAATGAAGCACAAAAAAGAGATATTCTATTTAATAATGCTGCCAGATTTCTGAGACTCACACCTGAACAAATAAAAAATATGAATTAAGTAAGGGATTAATTCCCATTATCAGTATAAAAGAGAAAATGAAAGAGACAAAACCCTTAATGATTTTAGTTGCCGGCCCTTATAGATACGGAACCAATGATATTCCTGAATTGATTGAAGCCAATGTCAAAGCCATGACAGATACTGCATTGGAATTATACCGGATGGGTCATATGCCCGTATTAGGTGAATGGTTTGCCCTGCCATTGATTGAGGCCGCGGGTTCCACAGCCGTTGGCGATGCCATCTTTAATGAAATCTTTCATCCCATTGCTGTTCAACTCATTGATCATTGTGACGCTGTACTAAGAATTGGAGGCGCTTCAAGTGGTGCTGATGAAATGGTGAATACAGGAAAAGCAAAAGGTAAAATCATTTTTATGGACAAGTTGGAAATTACTAATTTAAAGTAATTATAAAAGTTAGAGGGAATTGTACCTAGGGTAAAGAGCTGTTTTAAAAAAAGACCTAGATCCAATACTATAATTTTCTAAACAGTGCGGGTTGTATTTGTTTCTTTTTTAAAAAGACCCTATTAAAATAGCTCATGGAGTCAAACCCAGATGCTGCAGCAATTTCACTAATGGACAAATCTGTTTCAATGAGTAATTGACAAGCAAATGCAATTCTGATTTCATTGGTATAGTCTGAAAATGTTTTTCCACTGGTACGTTTAAAAAATTTGCAAAAAGCACTAACTGACAAGTGAATCATAGATGCTGCTTTTTCCAACGAGACCGTTTCTCTAAAATTATTTTGTACATATTGAAATACTAGATTAATCCTTTGCTGATTTTCATTTCCTTTAACGGGCTTATAGTGCAAGGAAGCTATGGCTGATGATTTTTTTGAACTAAGTAAATGCAAAACCTGGATAAATTTAGAAAATCCAATGACTTCATTGCCATGAATCATTTTTTGAAGCAGCAATAATAAATCATTGTTTTTAGGATAGTGAAATGTCAATCCTCTGGACGATTTTTCAAATAGTTTTGCAATAGTTTTTAATGCTGAAAATTGTAATAACTTTTCTACAAAATCATTTGAAAACTGAATGACTATGGCTTGACAATGTTGATTGGCAGTTTTTTCAGAAATCCAAGTATGGGGTAGAGAAGGTGGCAATAAGACCAAATCTCCATCTTCAAATTTGTGATAACTATCTCCAACCAACCTTGTTCCTGACCCCTTTAAAATCAAGGTAAGTTCATATTCAGGATGATAATGCCATAAAAATTCAAAAGAGGGAACATGTACCTCATAGCAGATAAAGGAGTGCTCTTTAGTCAATGGGGACAATAGTTCTAACCTTGGTTTCATACTATATTATTCTTATAAGGCTATTTTTAGAAATTAAATGTCAATATAGTGTATAATATTGATTTTATTGTGTCATAATATGCAGTTCTTCAAGGCTACTTTAGCAAAAACATTGATATGGCTATCCCACAATCTATTAAAGAACAACTCAATCAACCTTATCCATTAACGGAAGCACAAATTTTGTTTTATGAACAAAATAGATTTATCAAACTAAAACAGGTATTTGATCAGACAACCATCAACTATTTCAACGGTATCATTTCTGAAGTTGTACAACATCTAAATAAGGAAGCTACTCCTTTAGAAGAGAGAAGTACCTATGGCAAGGCTTTTTTGCAATTGTTTAATTTATGGCGTGAAGACGAATTGATTAAGGAATTGGTGTTCAGCAAAAGGCTTGGAAAGATTGCCAGTGATCTGATGCAAACAAAAGGTGTACGTCTCTATCATGATCAAGCATTGTTTAAGGAAGGTGGAGGCGGAATTACTCCATGGCATGCAGACCAATATTATTGGCCATTGGCATCTGATAAGACTATTACCGTTTGGATTCCATTACAAGCCACCCCTTTAGAAATGGGGCCATTAGAATTTAGTGCGGGTAGTCATGAAATAGTGGAAGGAAGGGATTTGGAAATTGGGGATGAAAGCGAAACCCTGATACAACAAAAATTGAGGGTCACCGATTTTAAGCATGTGATTGAACCTTTTGATATGGGAGAAATTAGCTTTCATTCTGGATGGGTCTTTCATAGGGCTGGAGCAAACAGCAGTGCTTCAACAAGAAAAGTTTTTACAGCCATTTATATGGATAAAGAGATGAAGCTCAAACAGCCTGAGAACAAAAATCAAATAGTTGATTGGGAAACTTGGTGCCCAGGTGCTATAGTTAATCAGGAAATTGAGAGTCATTTAAATCCCATCATATTTCAATATTAAACCTATGAACATAAAATACATCTGCCCTTATTGGGGTGCTGAAAAAGACAGTGCAGAAACTTTTGTTGATAGGGTTTTGTCTGAAAAATATGAGGGCATTGAAATTAACTTGCCACCACTTACAAGTATTTTTACAGAAAATTTCATAGCTGAAATTGAAGATATTTTAAGTACCGATAAAGATTTTGTATTTATTCTTCAACAGCTTACTGCTCCAGAAAATGAATCTGTAGACAACTATATCAAGAAAATGGAAAATTCCTTCTCCGAATTGGCTTCCTTCCAACCTAGCTTTATTAATTCACATACTGGCAAGGATTACTATTCGTTTGATGACAACTGCAGGGTTATTGAAGCCTGTCTAAATTTTAGCATCAAAAAGAATGTGCGTATTTTACATGAAACACATAGAGGCAGATTCTCTTTTCATGCAGCTACGCTTTTACCTTATCTGAAGAAATTTCCTGAAATGGAACTGGTTGGTGACTTTTCTCATTTCTGTGTTGTTTCTGAAAGTCTACTCCAGGATCAAGAAGATATTATCCAACAAATTATTCCGCATGTATCACATATTCATGCAAGAATTGGACATGAGCAAGGGCCGCAGGTAAATGATCCTGCCGCACCTGAATGGCAAAATCATTTTAATTGGTTTGCGTCATGGTGGCAAGAGATTATCATTAAGAAGGAAGAACAGGGTTGGAATTCATTTACCATTACCCCCGAACATGGTCCTTACCCTTATATGCCACAAGCTCCTTATACCAAGCATCCTTTGAGCATACAATGGGATAATAATGTCTATATCAAAAACATACTTGAGAAAAACTGGTTTATCAAATAATATGGAACATTCAAAAAAATACTTTTTACTTGGACTATTAACCATTTGCTTTTTACAGCTAAAAAACAAAGTACTTTCCCAAAGCAACCATACAAATCCATTTCAGAAAATCAAATCCATCCCTACTGCACTGCAAACCCTTCCATTCAATGCTGTACAACCAAGTGGATGGCTGAAAATGGAATTACAAAAAGACTTGAACGGGTTTACAGGACATTTAGATAGTCTGGTTCCTGACTTGATTCTAAACGATGCTATCTATGGCGCAAAAAGGCTAAGCAAACAGGTAAAAAGTAAAAACCTTGGTGCCATTTCCGCCGATGGCGATTGGCAGGTTCAATTTCTTTGGTGGAACAGTGAAACGCAGTGCAATTGGTTAGACGGTTATATTAGAACAGCCATCTTACTGAAGGATCAACCACATATTAAAAAAGCGGCAAAGATTGTCAATGGCTTATTGGCTACTCAAGATAAAGACGGGTATTTAGGCATTTACGACCCAGAATTGAGGTACAAGTTTGACAATGAAAACGGGGAGTTATGGGCAAAAACCACATTGCTTAGGGCAATACTTGGATGGTATGAATACAATAAAGATTCACAAGTATTATTAGCTGTTGAAAGAGCCGTGGAAAATGTGATGAAAGCTTATCCTATTGATCAATCAAGTCCATTTCATACCATCAACCCTAATGCAGGTGGTTTAACACATGGCTTAGCATTTACAGACGTGTTAGAACAATTGGCTAAAATCACTAGAAAAAAACACTACATAGATTATTGCCTGTTTTTATACAAAGACTTTTCAAAACAAGTCATCAATGAAGACGCGCAATATGCCAAATTAATAGACCCAAGTATTTCACTGATGGGGCATGGTGTTCACACTTTTGAACACCTCCGTTCCGTTGTGGCAGCCTACTATGCTTCTGGAAATCCTGCCCTTAAAATGGCTTTAAACAGTTTTTTGAAAAAAATAGAGCTGGTTTCTACGCCATCTGGAGGACCTGTTGGTGATGAATTTATTGGCGGAAGAAAGGGTAATGGCTTATTGGGTTATGAGTTTTGCTCTTTACACGAATTAATGACAGGCTGGATTGATTTATTGGAAAAATCTTCAGACAACCAATATGCAGAAAAAGCAGAACAGATTTTTTTCAATGCTGCACTTGGCAATACTCATCCAACCCAAAGCGCCATTTGTTATTTAAAACAAGACAATAGCTTTCAATTAACTGGTGGTAACAATGGTGATACCACCGATAAGCACCAAACCAGGTATCGGTACTCACCCGTTCACAAAGAAGCAGCTGTTTGTTGTATTCCCAATGCGGGTAGAATTGTACCTTATTTTATTCAAAATATGTGGATGAAAGAGGGACAAGACCTTGTTGCCACTTTACTTGGACCATCTGTTTTAAATACTACCCTATCAAATACACCTATCATAATTACAGAAACCACCGAATATCCATTTGAGAACAATATTGCATTTCAAATTACTGCCAAATCTCGCATCCGATTTTCTCTTAAAATCAGAAAACCACAATGGGCCATTGCAGTCAAATCATCTTTTCCCTATAAAGAAGTAAATGGATATTTGGTGTTTGATCAAGTTTGGAATCAATCCACCAAACTAGTGATTGATTTTACATCAGAAATAAGCAAAAAATTCACCGCAGACAAGGAAGTGTATTTTCAAAATGGTCCATTGGTTTTATGTCATGAAATCAATGCAACTCAAAAAATTACAAGAATTTACCCTATTGCTGGTTTATTTGAATCTTCTTATCAAGCCACTCAACCCGTTACCTATACCTATGAGAAAGGGGAATTCAAGGCAATGACAAAAAATACTTGTTCTGTATGGATGACAAATCCTACAACTGGAAAGCAAGAATTATTGGTTTTGAAACCTATGGTAAGAACCATTCTAAGACAGGTTAGTTTTAAAACTATTCCATGAAAAGATTGAGCTATTTTCTAGTATTGGTGATGGTTGTCTGCTTCTTCTCTTTCAAGGAAGAAAGACAAGTTGATTACACCCAGTTTGTCTCTACTTTTATTGGTACAGATGGAACTGGTCATTCTTTTCCTGGACCTTGCATGCCATTTGGAATGGTGCAACCTGGCCCAGATAATATTAATCAAGGATGGGACTATACCAGCGGCTATCAATATAAAGACAGCATGATTGCTGGGTTCTCACAAACCAGGGCCAATGGTACGGGTATCAGTGAATTTGGTGATGTCTTGCTTCAGCCATTTACGGTAGATAAAAGGGAAAATTTTGGAGAATCCTATTATAAAGAAACCGAGAAAGCTTCTCCCGGCTTTTACTCAGTAACCCTGAAGAACAAAGTTCAAGTAGCATTGACTTGTACTGAAAGGGTAGCATATCATCAATATACTTATCCTACAAATGCTGGATACCTTCTAGTAGATCTACAACACGGGCTCCGTTTTTTTACAGATTCACTGGTGTTAGAAAGCAATGTAAAAATGGAGGGAAACAATTCGATCAGTGGTTATTGTCACACTAAGAATTGGGTCAATAGAAAATACTTTTTCACCATCATCTTTAGCAAACCGTTTAATCAGGCTACTATATTAGAAAGAAAAGCCAAGGAAGCAGCCCCTAGATATGTATTGAAATTTGATTTGAAGCATCAAATACTTGAAACAAAGATTGCCTTATCTACCGTAAGTGTAGTAGGTGCCAAACAGAACTTAAGCAAAGAATTACCCAACTGGGATTTTCAAAATACCATTAGCAAGGCAAAGAAAAATTGGAACAATTATTTAAGCAGGATTGTCATTGAAGCTGATGCCAGACAGAAAACTATCTTTTATTCCTGTATGTATCGTTTGTTGATACAACCATCCAATATAGCTGATGTGGATGGCAAATATAGAGGCGCTGATGATTCCATCCGGTTAGCAAAAAATGGAGAATATTACTCAACGCTTTCCCTTTGGGATACCTATCGCGCAGCAAACCCTTTGTATACTTTAATTGCACCAGAACGGGTCAATGGAATTGTTAATACATTAATTGAACATGGTAAGGCAGCAGGCTTTCTTCCTATTTGGACTGCCTGGGGCCAAGACAATTATTGTATGATAGGCAACCACGCCATACCTGTCATTGTAGATGCTTATATGAAGGGGTTCAAAGGATTTGATGCTAATGCCGCAATGGATCAAATGATACAAACCACTACGGTAAATCATATTAATAGCAATTGGAGCTTGTTAGAAAAATACGGCTACTACCCATTTGATAGTTTAGACAATGAAGCGGTTTCTAGAACCTTAGAACACGGGGTGGATGATTACTGTATTGCATTAATGGCAGAAAAAATGGGGAAAAAAGCGTTGGCTAACAAATATTACCATCGCGCCAGCTTTTATAAAAACCTGTTTGATTCAAGCACTAAGCAAATGCGAGGTAAGGACAGTAAAGGCCATTGGAGAGAACCTTTTAATCCATTAATGGCTACTTCACCAATGAATAATCCAGGTGATTATACAGAAGCCAATGCTTGGCAATATTTTTGGACACCAGCACAATTTGATATTAATGGAGTTACCCAATTATTACAAGGCAAAAAGGGACTAACAGAACAATTAGATAGTTTTTTCAGTATCAAAAGTTTGGATCCCAATAAACATTTAGGCCAGGAAGCCATGATTGGTCAATATGCGCACGGCAATGAACCTAGCCACCATATTGCTTATTTATATGCATTTTCTGAAAAGCCTCAAAAAGTAAAAGACTTAATACAAAAAATCTATCAGCAGTTTTATGGGGATAGTCCATCTGGGATGATTGGCAATGATGATTGTGGTCAAATGAGTGCTTGGTATATTTTTGCAACACTGGGTTTTTATCCTGTGAATCCGGTAAAGAGTGATTTTGTATTGGGTATGCCGCAGGTTGCAAATGCGCAGGTGAGATTGGGGAATCAGAAAAAGCTTCATATTACCAATCGGCTCAACCAGAATCAAGGTCTTACCAAATTCAATGAAAAGGGCATTTATACTACCATTAATTATCATGATTTGAAGAAAGGAGGAAATTTGGTTTTCCAATAATTATTCTCTATTTTTTCTAAAAATTATCCTATTTCAGAAGTCAAACAATACTACGCTAAGTCTCGCAAGGAATGGAGAAAATGGTTGGAGAAAAATCACCAATCAGAAAAATCAGTTTGGTTGATTATTTACAATAAAAAAAGTACCACAAGCAGTTGTAAATATGAAGAAGCTGTAGAAGAAGCCCTTTGTTTTGGCTGGATTGATAGTATTGCTAAAAAAAGAGACACAGAAAGTAGTTTCCAATATTTTTCTATTAGAAAGCCCAAAAGCAACTGGAGTAAATCAAATAGAGACCGAGTTGAAAAATTAACAACACTAGGTTTGATTACTGGGCGTGGTCAAAAAATGATTGACCTTGCAAAACAGACTGGCACTTGGGAAGCATTGGTAGATGTTCAGAATTTAGTTATTCCGGATGATTTACAACAGCTGCTGAATAAAAACAAAAAAGCCTTAAACTACTTTATCGCTTTTTCACCTTCATCTAGAAGGGGTATTTTAGAATGGATCCTGAATGCTAAAAAAGCGGAAACCAGACTAAAGAGAATAAAAGAAACAGTTAAGCTAGCGGCAGATAATATTAAAGCAAATCAATACAGACAGTAAAATTATCTTAATAAAATGGAGGTGACATCAGCGCAAATTGAACGTGTTGCAAAAATGAGTTTTGCATCGGTTTACCCACACTATATTACTAAAGTGGAGAAAAAGGGCAGAACCAAAACAGAGCTGCACCAAGTGATAGAATGGTTAACGGGTTATAATGAGCAAGCAATAGAGAAAATCAATAGTGAAAATATTAATTTTGAAACTTTCTTCAAACAGGCAAAAATGCATCCTAATGCCCACTTGATTACTGGTGTTATTTGTGGATATAGAATTGAGGAGATTAAAGACACTATGATGAAACAAGTTCGTTGTCTAGATAAATTGGTGGATGAATTGGCCAAGGGCAAGAAGATGGAGAAGATTCTCCGTTGATATTGAAATCAAATTTCAAAAAAAATCTACAAATTATTTTACCTCAAAATAAGTTTGTGAAAATCCGGGAACACCGTTTTGGCTAAACCCTTGAATTACAACTAAATATTTACCTGCAATATCTGAATTATAGAAAGATACTTTCTGATTTCCTTGTAGGTCGGTGCTCAATGTTGGGTTCCAAAGAAGTACGTTTCTGAAATCTGGTAACCCATTAATTATTTTTTTATCTTCTTGATAGGCTGGTTGATAAAACTCACGTTTTAATTGTAATCCCTCATATGCAAAAACTAAAGCATTGGGATCAAGGCTAAATCCATCCAAATCTCCCTTGTAAGTATTACAGCTAAGTATTCCGTTCAAAAGAAATTTATTTTGATAAAATTGCTGATTAAGCACGTCAATTCTTCTAATTTTTAACGGATCAAAAGAAATAAATTGGTTGATATCAAAAACTGGAACGCCATCTAATAAAACCAAGGGTTCTGTTTCAAAATAGTTTTTATAGCTTTCATTATATAATCGCAAATTAAAATTGCTATTAGTTTTTCTTAATCGAATACCTTCTACGTACTCCTTTAACACTTCTTCCATTGTAATAAACCTGGTGTAATCATCTAACAAATAACCATGTGTTGATTTGCCAAAAAAAGGAATGGTGTCCAATTCTTCAGGGTAGGAAAATTTTTGTTGTTGATCTGGATAATAAATATTTCCAACTTGCGCTTGTATACTATGTGCCTTTAATAAATTAGCCAAGGATTCTTGCAACTCAAAAGCAGGAATTTTTCTACTTGAATATAAAGTAGAATATGGGTCAATTAAGTCAATTTGATAATTACTATCTATGTTTCTATTGGTCTGCAAGATCAATTGATTATTTCCATAAAAAACTGGAATATTAAAAAGTACAAGACCATTTTTATCACTAATCCCTTGATTAAATGTAGGTCGTATTCCAGGCAATGACATGTAAACAGTTACTCCCTCAGCTTGTTGCCCGCCCAGTTTTTTTGTAACTTTTGCCCATATGAGATGACCATTTAATTCTGAATAATCATTTTCAAGGTTCTTTTGACTAGCAAAAACATCATTCCATTGAAATCTTCTCCATCCCTGTGTGAGCAGTAAATTTTCAGAACACTCAGAGAGATCTGGGGCATCTGAGAAATAATATTCCGGTGTTTCAATTTCACCTTTCAAGTCAGATTCTAACCATAAGTAACTTAGCAAATTAGAATGAGGTGCAGTCTGCAAAGAATCTATCAAAAAAACAGATAGGGAAAGATTTGAAACTACTGGTTGCAAATTGTCGGTTGCATGAATTGATAAATCCACTTTACCTCTTGTAGTTAAACTTTTTGTACTGATACGAGTATCAATTTCCAAGACATGAACAGGTTTTCTAAAAAATAATCGTTGACACAAAGGTTGATATTGCTCATCGAATAAAGTAAATTGTGTCATCCCTTCACCCAATAACGAATCTGGTAACACAAACTGAAGTTTGCCATTTACTAAATTCGGAAGTGATAAAGCATTTATTGATTTCTTAGAATGAACTAATAGTTCTAAATGATGAATCTCTTTTGAAGCTTGAACTGCTATAACAATTTGCTTACTTGAGTTTTCCATTAATCTAAATACAACTCCTTTCTGATAAATAATCGGTAATTCATAGGTCATTTTTTTTCCTTCAATTTCAACAATTGCTTTATATCTATTACCTGATTCAGGAGTTAACAAAAACTGTCCCATCCCAAATCTAGATGTCTTAAATTGAACAATCTTTTGTTTGGATTCGTTTTCAATAAAACCATTTGCTTCAAATGATTTCCCATATTGATCGGTTACTTTGAATCCAATTTTTGATTCCATTCCAGATACTAAATTTCCGCCTTCTGGAAAAAATTGAACATTAAAAACAGAGGATTTGGCCTCAGACCAATTAGGTTTCTTAAAAGGGTTGATAATGGTAAGCTGTTTCTCAAAATAAAAATCAGCTGTAGAATTTTTCATCAACCCAGTATAGCAGCGAAATATATAATTCCCTGATTGCAAAGAGTATGGAAGCAGGAAACTTCCATCGCCCATGCTTTTCTTTATTGCTATTTTAGATTGGAGAATTGGTTTGTGTAACTTATCTAAAATCTCTACATATGCAATTTTACTTAAATTCAAGGGTTTATTCAGCAGTGCATCCGATAGATATAATTTGAACCATAAAATTTCTCCAGTAACGTAATTTTCTTTGTCTGTATGTGCGAATACTTTTTCTTGTAAATGATTGATGGTATAATTTTCAAAAGCAATTATGGGTTTTTCAACCTGGCTAAATACATTAATAGATTGCAAAATCAGCGTGATGCAAAAGATAAAATGAAAAAGAAACGCTTTGTTTTTCAATTTTAATTATTTATTTCCAGAAAACAGGTTTTATACTTGTTCCACCAGCTCTTCTGCAATCCAAACATGAGATCTTGTACAGGGCAATTCCCCCACCAGTAACAAAATATTGTGGTGCGTAAGAAGTATCTGAATAACTAAATAGTAAATAGTTATTCGGATTCTGACTACCAAATCTAACATTACATGCTACTCCAGTAGTGGTGAAATCCCAGTTATTCAATTCGGAATTATTAATAAAAATTCTTTTTTCGGTATAAGAACCAGCACTAATAAATCCAATGACAGCTTTTTTTGGATCATTTACGCAAGTAACATTACTGCTTAATTGTGAGGGTTGCGGATCAAAAATGCTACCCGTTTGTTGTGTGCTTTTTTGTAAAATTTGCCAATATTGATAGGCTTCATCAGAAATGGCGTACTGACGAACATTGATACTATACCTGACGTCTAGACGGGCATCATTTTTAATAATTTTATGAACTTGTTGGTAACTTACCACATCTGTGCTTAAGGCTTTTGTACTTGTTACTGCAATAGTATTTGAGCGAGTTGTATTCCAACAATTATATACTTGTGTTGTAGAATCCCTATAAAATATCAATCCATCTTTAACTCCAAGATTAGATTCAATTGGCGCGTTGTGCTGTGCCGTTTCATCAAACTCCCATTTATAATATCTTGTATTATTATTAGGGTCATGCGTATGTACAAATATTTTCAAATCTATATCTTGTTTCCAAGTTATACTATCTATTTCCGGAGCTGTTTTTCCCTTTACAAATGCTGAAACATATTGATCTGAATTAGTTGTAATCACTTTTAACCGATATTCCTGAACAGTATTTAACTGCAAAGGGCTAGAAGTATACTCTCCATTAGCAGTTTCGTTTAATAAATAACTAGCCCCATTATTTGATTCTATCATCACTTTTGCTAGCGTTTCCGGGGTTGTAATTGAAGTATCTTTTAAAGTTTGTGTTCTGCTTAAATGGATGACAGAAATTTTATTATTTCCTATTTCAATATTTCCTTCTAAAACCAAGAAGGCATAATTGATGTTGATAGCTGGAACATCATAGGGCTTTTTACAAGCAAACTGCATAGCTAGAAAGATGAATAATATATTTCTTACTAATTTCATCCTACTAAAATTTAAAATTGTATGTGATGAAAGGAATAGCAGTAGCAAAAATAGAAAGCTGGTACCCTTTTATTAATCCGTTTTCTTGGGTAAAATAGACGGAATAAGGATTTTGTCTGGCAAAAACATTATAAATACCCATAGACCAAGAACTATGGGCTAGTTTCTTAATTTTGTGATTCCCCTCCAAATTAATCGAAATATCAGCTCTTATATAATCAGGAATTCTATATTGATTTCTGTTAGAATATAATACGCGTTGCGCACCTGCTTGATAAAATACAGCAATTGGCAAAGTAATTGGCCTACCCGTGCTGTAAACACCATTCAGAGAAAGGCTAAATCTATGAGAAAATTGATAGTTACCAATTAAATTTATATTGTGTGGCTTATCATAATTAGTTGGATATTTTTCACCATTATTGATACTTTCTTGTGCAAGAGGATCGTTCATTTTTAAAAACGTTCTAGAATAAGTATAGCTTAACCAACCATTTAAGTTTCCCACTGTTTTCTTAATCATGAACTCAGCACCATAAGCTACACCATTGGTATTGATCAATTCTGTTTCAATATGTTTATTCATAATCAGGTTTGCTCCGCTTTTAAAATCCAAATAATGTTGCATCCATTTATAATAAACCTCAAATGAAAGTTCAATTTTATTTCCCTTTAAATTTTTGTAGTATCCTATTGAAGCTTGATAACCTTGTTGCGGCGCAATATTGGGATCACTCAGTTTCCAGATATCTGTTGGCGAAATAGCCGTTGTGTTAGATAATGTGTGAATGTATTGTCTTAAAGTATTAAAACTAAATTTCAGACTTGTATTTTCTTTTAAACTATAACGCATAGAGAATCTAATTTCTGGACCATGATAGGTTTTAATGTTTTTAGCAGCACCATATTGAATACTGTCAATAATGGTATTTTCTTGTTTTGGAATACCTGGAACATATTGATATTGCAAATGCTCACCCAAATAATTAAATATAGAATAGCGAAGACCAAGATTAATTGTAAAGTCATTATTTACTTTAATATTATCACCAAAATAAATTGCAGATTCTAAAGCCTGTTCTTTTTGAACCTTATTGTATTTCACCAACGAAATTTGAGAATTTGGCTCAAATACACCGGGATCTAATTTATAATGCAGGGTATTCAAACCAAAACTAATGGAATGCTTATTAGAAGGACTATAATTAAAATCATATTTTAAGTGCGATTGACTAATATTAAAACTTAGCTTAAATGCATTTAGAGGTACTTCAGTACTACTAATATTGTATCCATAATTATCAGTTCCCACTGATAAGACAGAATAGAAACGATTATTGACAATATGTTTCCATTTAATAATCAAATTTTTATTCCCGTATTGAAATGTAGTGTCTTTATTTAATCTAAAGTCATCATGACTTAAATACCCAGTTATATACAAGCTGTTCTTTGCGTTGAACTGATGTGTGATCTGTAAATTCAAATCATAAAAAGAAGCTTTACTGTTTTTATAAGATTCTTCCGGTATTTGATAAAGAATCCAGTTTGAATAGGTAGTTCTGCCACTAACTATAAAGCTTGTTTTGTCCTTTTTGATAGGTCCTTCTAAGGTTAACCTACTAGTTAATAGACCAATTCCGCCTGACCCACTAAGTTTTTTACTATTTCCATCTCTAGTGCTTACCTCTAACACACTTGAAAGTCTACCGCCGTATTTTTCTGGGATGGCACTTTTATATAACTCAACACTCTTAACAACATCTGCATTAAATGCAGAAAAAAATCCAAATAAATGCGATGGATTATAAATGGTGGCATCATTTAATAAAATTAAATTTTGATCCGCCGCACCCCCCCGCACATTAAACCCTGTACTTGCTTCACCTACAGAAGTTACACCTGGCAAAGTGAGCACTACTCTTAATACATCCGACTCACCTAAAACGGAGGGCAGTTGTTTGATGGTTTTAATGGATACTTTATCTAAACCCATTTGGGTGCCTCTCAAATTAGACCTTCTATCATTGCTAACGGT
>Ga0136644_10001534_pt1 | contig 18264 bp, 17 predicted proteins | sample C_130820_EF_Meta_FD_94780 | JGI IMG/M metagenome (GOLD analysis project Ga0136644, IMG submission 94780) | Freshwater microbial communities from Lake Croche, Canada to study carbon cycling - C_130820_EF_MetaG (v2) (version 2) | ecosystem: Environmental > Aquatic > Freshwater > Lake | place... | reverse complement strand
TGTCAGATCACGATCGTCGGCGCATCACCTGCCGCTCGCGCGGCAATCTTGCCGATCACACTGGCGGTTTCGCCCGCGGCCTGCAGATGCGCGAGCGCACCCGGGGCATCGCCCGGCGCGACCACGATCACCATGCCGATGCCGCAGTTGAAAACACGGTGCATTTCGGCATCGACCACCTGACCCTTGCGCTGCAGCCAGTCAAAGAGCGGCGGCATCGTCCAGGCATCGCGATGCAGGATCGCCTGGCAATCGTCGGGCAACACCCGCGGCACATTCTCGACCAGTCCGCCGCCGGTGATGTGGGCGATGCCCTTGACCGGCATCGCCGCAATCAGCGACAGCACCGGTTTGACATAGATGCGAGTGGGCGCCATGACCGCGTCGGCAAAACTGCGACCATCAAAGTCGTTCTGCAGGGCCGGGGCATCGAGCGCACCATGGGCCCGCTCGATGATTCTGCGAACCAGCGAATAGCCATTGGAGTGGATGCCGCTGGAGGCCAGGCCGATCACCACATCGCCAGGCACGATCGAGCGCCCGGTGATGATCGCCGACTTCTCGACCGCGCCGACGGCAAAGCCTGCGAGGTCGTATTCGCCATCGGGATACATGTCGGGCATCTCGGCGGTTTCGCCGCCGATCAGCGCGCAGCCGGCCTGTTCGCAGCCGGTGGCAATGCCGCCGACCACCCGCGCGGCGGTATCGACATCGAGTCGGCCGCAGGCGAAATAGTCGAGAAAAAAGAGCGGCTCGGCGCCCTGCACCAGGATGTCGTTGACGCTCATTGCCACCAGGTCGATTCCGACGGTGTCATGGCGCCCGAGCGCAAACGCCATCCGCAGCTTGGTGCCGACGCCGTCGGTGCCCGACACCAGCACCGGCTCGCGATAGCGCTTGGGCACCTCGAAGAGCGCACCGAAGCCACCGATGCCGGTGAGCACACCCTCGCGAAGCGTGCGGCGCGCCATCGGCTTGATGCGCTCGACCAGGGCATCGCCGGCATCGATGTCGACACCGGCATCCTTGTAGGAAAGGGGCGCAGGGGCATTTGCCGCAGTGCCGTCGGGCTGATCACTCATGCTGGGTGCGGGCCGTTGATGCGGACCGATACAATGGGTCAACTCGCATTGTAACGGTCCGTCCCCGCGCCATCGTCTTGAACCAGCTCACCCTCGATCTCGGCGCGCCACCGCCGCCGACCTTCGACAACTTCGTGGCAGGCGACAACCTCGAAGCGCTGTCCTCGCTGCGCCGACTGCTGCAGGCCCGTGGCGGTCACCCCGACCACACCGAGCCGGCTCACGGTATCGGACCCGCGACCGGCTCGCGATTCATCTATCTGTGGGGATTGCCGGCCAGCGGCCGCAGCCATCTGCTCCATGCGCTGGCAAGCGCGAGCGGGTCGCACCATGCCCGGATGCTCACGCCGGCAAGCCAACTGCCTGACTTCGACCACGACCCGTCGATCCGCCTGTGGCTGGTCGACGATTGCGATCAGCTTGACCCTCCGCGCCAGGAGAGTGTGTTTCATCTGTTCAATTCGATTCAGGCCGAGGCCGCAACAGCGATGGTGAGCGCACTGGTGAGCGCCGGCTCGAGTGCGCCGATGCAGTTGCCGGTGATCCCTGAGCTGGCGACCCGCCTCGGCTGGGGGCTGGTCTTTCAGCTGCATCGCCTGAGCGACCGCGATGCCGCCCAGGCGCTGGCGGTGACGCTGGCCGAGCGAGGCATCACCGCCAGCGCCGACCTGATCCCCTGGCTGATGACCCGCACGGCGCGCGATCTCGGCCAGTTGCGTGCCATCATCGACCGGCTCGACCACTTCGCCCTGACCCGCAAACGGGCCCTCACCCTGCCGCTGTTGCGCGAGTTCCTGCAGGCGATGCCCGCTGAGCCGCCTGAGCCGCCGGCCAGCGCGTCCGACGACATGCCGTAGAATGGACATTGACATGCATCTGGCACTTTTCGATCTCGACCACACTCTGCTGCCCATCGACAGCGACTATGAGTGGTCCCGATTCCTGGCTCGGCTGGGCGTCCTTGACGGCGACGACTACGAACGCGAGAACAACCGCTTCTACGAGCAGTACAAAGCGGGTTCGCTCGATATCGCCGAATTCCTGCAGTTTCAACTGGCCCCGCTGGCAGCCCATCCGCGTGACACCCTCGACCGCTGGCATGCCCAGTTCATGACCGAAGTCATCACGCCGACGATCTCCCAGCAGGCCCGCCAACTGGTCGATCATCACCGTGCGCGCGGCGACCTGGTCGCGCTGGTCACCGCCACCAATGCCTTCGTGACCGCGCCGATTGCGCGCGCCTTCGGCATCGACCATCTGGTGGCGACCACGCTCGAAGAAGCCAACGGGCAGTTCACCGGCCGACCGCAGGGCACACCCTCGTTTCGCGAGGGCAAGGTCGTTCGCACCCATGAGTGGCTCGAGTCGATCGGCAAGCGCTTCGACGGCTTCGAGCGCAGCTGGTTCTACAGCGACTCGCGCAACGACATCGCCTTGCTCGAGCAGGTGACCGATCCGGTCGCGACCAATCCCGATCCGGTTCTGCATGCCACCGCCATCACACGAGGATGGCCGGTCCTGAGGCTTTTCGAAGGCAACACATGAATTCGAGTGCAAGCGGCGATCGTCCATGATCGTCAAGTTCATCAAACGGCTTCTCGGGGGCGGCGAGCCGGCGCAGGCAAGCCCCGCGCCCAAACCCACGGCGGCCGCCGGCCCGAAACTGCTGAGTTATCGCGGCGCCGAACTCGGCATCAAGCGCGAACAGATTTCGCCAGCCGCCATGAAAACCTGCGAAGTACTGCAACGGGGCGGCTACAAGGCCTTCGTGGTCGGCGGCGGCGTTCGGGACTCGCTGCTCGGACTTGCGCCCAAGGACTTCGACGTGGCCACCGATGCCACGCCCGAGGAAGTCCAGGCGCTTTTTCGGCGCGCGCGCATCATCGGACGGCGCTTCAAGATCGTCCACGTGATGTTCGGGCGCGAGACCATCGAAACCTCCACCTTTCGCGCCCTGCAGACCGACGCCGAGACCGACGAGCATGGCCGGGTGCTGCGCGACAATGTCTTTGGCTCGCAGCATGAAGACGCGCTGCGTCGCGACTTCACCATCAACGCGCTCTACTACGACCCGATTGGCGACCAGGTGCTCGACTACCTCGGCGGCGTGGCCGACCTCAAGGCGCGCCGGCTGCGGATGATCGGCGACCCGGCCACCCGCTATCGCGAAGACCCGGTGCGCATGCTGCGCACGGTACGATTTGCCGCCAAGCTCGATTTCACGGTCGACCCGGCCACACTCGCCCCGGTTCGCGAGCTCGCCTCACTCATCGAAAATGTCCCATCGGCGCGGCTTTTCGACGAGATGCTCAAGCTGCTCGAGTCGGGCCATGCACTGGCCTGCGTGCGGCGGCTGCGCGCCGAAGGCCTGCACCACGGCGTCCTGCCCCTGCTCGATGTGATCCTCGAGCAGCCGCGTGGCGAGCGCTTCATCGAGGTGGCGCTGGCCAATACCGATGAGCGCGTGCGGGCCGGCAAGTCGGTCTCCCCCGGCTTTCTGTTTGCGACCCTCCTGTGGCAACTGGTCTCCGACCGCTGGCAGGCCCTGATGGCCGGTGGCGAGCACTCCATTCCGGCGCTGATGCAGGCCATGGATTCGGTGCTCGACGAGCAAGCCTCGAAACTTGCGATCCAGCGTCGCCACATCGCCGACATGCGCGAAATCTGGGGGCTGCAACCCCGGCTCGAAAAGGGCGGGCGCGGTGCCATCCGGGCACTCGAACATCTGCGCTTTCGGGCGGGCTTCGACTTCCTGCTGCTGCGCGTCGAGGCCGGCGAGCTGCCAGAGTCGCTTGGCCAGTGGTGGACGCAATTCGTCGAGGGCGATGCCGCCACCCGCGAGCAGCTGCTCAATGCCCGACCGGGTGAAGCCCGTGCCGGCCCGGCCCGCCGACGCAGACGCCGCAGCAGTGGTGCCCGTCGAGGCAGCGCCGACAGCGATGGCAACAGCGATGCAGGCGTCGACGGGGGCAGCCCTGACGCTCAGGAGGCCGGTGCCCCGGCTGATCGCGCTGCGAGCCTCGACCGGGACTGGCCGTCTGACCTGCAGGGCGGCGGCTCACCGCGCGACCGCAACCCGCCGCGCTGACATGGCCGAGACGGTCGACGCCTGGGTCGCGCTGGGGGCCAATCTCGGCGAGCGTCGCACCGCACTCACAGCGGCCTTCACCGCGATTGCCAAGCTTTCACACACCCGTCTGATCCGGCATTCCTCCCTGTGGGCGAGCCCGCCACTTGATGCTGACGGGCCCGATTACCTGAATGCGGTTGCGCTGCTGCAGACATCGCTCGACCCCTTCGAACTGCTCGACGCACTGCAATCGATCGAGTTGACGCTGGGTCGAACCCGCTCCTATCGCAATGCCCCGCGCACCCTTGATCTCGACCTGCTGCTGCATGGGCGAGCGGTCCTCGACACACCCACCCTGACCCTGCCGCATCCGCGCATGGCCACTCGCGCTTTTGTTCTGCGGCCGCTCGCCGAACTCGCGCCCGATCTCGACATCCCGGGCCACGGCACGGTGAGGCAATGCCTGGCCCATGTTGCCGACCAGCCCTGCGAGGCGATTCCGGAGACATCGACATGAACCCCTTCGAGCGCTGGCGCCACATCGTCGTGGAGGGACCGATCGGCGTTGGCAAGACTTCGCTCGCCCGTCGGCTCGCAGACCGCTTTGGGGCGCAGCCGATGCTCGAAGCGCCCCAGGAAAACCCCTTTCTCGAGCGCTTTTATCGCGACAGTGCGCGTTATGCGCTGCCCACCCAGCTCTTCTTTCTCTTTCAGCGGGTCGGGCAGATGCGTGAGCTGTCGCAGCGCGATCTCTTCTCGCAGGCCGCGGTCAGCGACTTTTTGCTCGAAAAAGACCCGCTTTTCGCCGGACTGACCTTGTCCGATGACGAGCTCGCGCTCTATCGACAGATCTACGACAACCTGCGCCCGCAAGCCCCCACGCCCGATCTCGTGATCTATCTGCAGGCGCCGCCCGACACCCTGATCGAGCGGGTCCATCGGCGCGGCGTGCCGATGGAGGCCGGCATTTCAGAGGACTATCTGCGCTCGCTTGCCGATGCCTACAGCCGCTTTTTCCATCACTTCGACGCGGTACCCGTCCTGATCGTCAACACCGAGCATCTGAATCCGGTCGAACGCGAGGCCGATTTCGAGCTGCTGATCAGCCATGCCCACACCATGCGCGGTCGGCGCGAATTCTTCAGCCTGGCGCGCTGAGCGACTCGCCCAGGTCCGTCTCCCTACTCCGGGTGACCCCGGTCAGGTCTCAGACTCCGGTCTAACCCGGTCGGTCAGCTCAGGCCCGATAGCCCTGAGGGTTACCGCTTTGCCAGCGCCAGCCGTCGGCACACATCGCATCGATCTCAAGGCTCGCCTGCCAGCCGAGCAGCGCCCGCGCCTGGGCGGGGTCGGCGTAACAGGATGCGATATCGCCCGGACGGCGCTCGACAATCGAATAGGGCACGGCCTGGCCGCTCGCCCGTTCAAAGGCCGCCACCATCTGCAGCACCGAATAACCCTTGCCGGTCCCCAGATTGACCGTCCAGGCACCGGGCACATCAAACACCCGCCTGAGTGCGGCCAGATGACCCTGCGCGAGATCGACCACATGGATGTAGTCGCGCACGCCGGTGCCGTCAATCGTCGGCCAGTCGCCACCGAAGACGCTCAGCCGTTCGCGCCGGCCGACCGCCACCTGCGCAATGAAGGGCATCAGATTGTTGGGCACGCCCTGCGGATCCTCGCCGATGCGCCCGCTCGGATGCGCGCCAACCGGATTGAAGTAACGCAGATTGCCGATCGACCAGGCCGGATTGGCCGCGGCCAGATCCTGCAGGATAAATTCGATCATCCACTTGGTGCGGCCATAGGGGTTGGTCGGGCCGGTCGGCGCATCTTCGCGGATCGGCACCGACGCCGGATCGCCATACACCGTCGCCGACGAACTGAACACCAGCCTGCGAACGCCGGCCGCATCGAGGCAGCGCAAGAGCGTGACCGTGCCGGCCACATTGGCGTCGTAATACTCGAGCGGCTTGGCAACCGACTCGCCAACCGCCTTCAGGCCAGCGAAATGGATGGTCGCATCGAAGCGATGCTGCGACAGCACCTGCCGCAGCAGCGCCTCGTCGCGCAGATCGCCCACCACCAGCGGCACGCGGCGCCCGGTGATCGCCTCGACCCGCGCCAGCGACTCGCGGCTGGCATTGACCAGGCTGTCGTAGACCACGACATCGAAACCCGCCTGCAGCAGTTCGACCACAGTGTGCGAGCCGATATAGCCGGCGCCGCCGGTGACCAGGATGCTGCCTTGTCGATTCATCGCCTTGTCGTTCATCTGGTGTCCTTCCTGTATCCATTTCGGCCGTGATGTGACGGTATCCCGCGATCGCCAGCAGACCGGCGTCTACAATCGCGGCTCATCCAAGGAGTGCTGATCGTGCTGATTCCTGTGATTCTCTCCGGTGGCACCGGAACCCGTCTGTGGCCTGTGTCACGAGAAGCCTTCCCGAAGCCCTTCATGAAGCTCGGAGGCGAGTTCAGCCTGCTGCAGCGGACCATGGCGCGCTGCGCGCCGCTGGCCGACGGGAATCAGGCCGCGATCGTGTCCAACCGCGAATACCAGTTCAAGACCCGCGAAGAAATCGCCGGACTGCCGGCCTTCAAGGGCATCCAGTGCACTCAGCTGCTCGAGCCCGCGGGCCGCAATACCGCCCCGGCGATCGCCATCGCCGCCCTGTGGGCCGACTCGCTTGCGCCCGACGCGACCCTGCTGGTGCTGCCTGCCGATCACCTTATACCGGATGAAGCCGCCTTCCAGGCCGCCGCCCGGAATGCCGCTCAGATCGCCCAGGATGGCTCGCTGGTGCTCTTCGGCATCCAGCCGACCGGCCCCGAAACCGGCTTCGGCTATATCGAGGCGGGCGCGCCGCTTGGCGCGAGCGATGCGCGGCGGGTGGTGCGTTTCGTCGAAAAGCCCGACGCGACGCGGGCTGCGATGTTCCTGCAGACCGGCAACTTCGTCTGGAACAGCGGCATGTTCTGCTTCCGCGCCAAGGCGATCATCGCCGCGCTCGATGCCCATGCGCCCGACCTGATGGCGCAGGCGCGGCTTGCCTGGGCAGCCAGCCAGCGTGGCGCCACGGCCGATCGGGTCGAGCTCGATGCCACTGCTTTTGCCGCCTGCCGTGATGTTTCGATCGATGTCGCGGTCATGGAAAAGGCGGGGGATGTCGTCGTCCTGCCGTCGCGCTTCGGCTGGAGCGACATCGGTTCCTGGAAGGCGGTCGCCGAACAGTTCGAGGCAGATACCGACGGCAACACCACGGTCGGCGAAGCCATCTTCGTCAATGCCCACAACACCCATGTGCAAAGCGACGATCGGCTGGTTGCCATGGTCGGGGTCGACAATCTGCTGGTGATCGACACGCCGGATGCCTTGCTGGTGGCCAGCAAAGACGCCAGCCAGCAGGTCAAGGACATCGTGACGCGGCTCAAAGCCAGCGGCCATGAAGCCGCCCGCCTGCATCGCACGGTCGCTCGCCCCTGGGGCACCTATACCGTGTTGCAGGAAGGCGCCCGCTTCAAGATCAAGCGCATCGAGGTCAAGTCGGGCCAGACCCTGTCACTGCAAATGCATCATCACCGCAGCGAACACTGGATCGTGGTCTCGGGCACGGCCAAGGTGACCTGCGATGATCGCAGCTTCCTGGTCGCCGCCAATGAATCGACCTACATCCCGATCGGAACCCGGCATCGCCTTGAAAATCCCGGCGTGCTCGATCTGGTCATGATCGAGGTGCAGTGCGGCGACTATCTCGGCGAAGACGACATCGTCCGCTTCGAAGACAAGTACGGGCGGGTCGGCTGATCCGGCCGATGAGATGATTCCGGCCCTCGTGGCGCCGGCGTTCGCCGGGTCATCGCCGCTGTCATCGCGGGGTCATGCCGGCGTCATAATCTTTGTGAGTTTTGACCATCCCGGAAGACCCACGTGAGTGCCCGCATTCTTATCGTCGAAGACGAACCCGCCATTCGGGACCTGCTTGCCATCAACCTCAGACATGCCGGCTTTGAGCCCTTGCATGCACCCGACGCGGCCTCGGCCCGTGCCCAGATCGACGCCGCTTTGCCCGACCTGGTGCTGCTCGACTGGATGCTGCCCGACCAGTCAGGTATCGACATCGCCCGCAAGCTGCGCAGCGAAACGCGCACGCGCGAGATGCCGATCATCATGCTGACCGCCCGCTCGGCCGAGTCCGACAAGCTGGGCGGCTTCGACGCTGGCGCAGACGACTATGTCACCAAGCCCTTCTCACCGCGCGAACTGGTCGCCCGGGTTCGTGCCCTGCTGCGTCGGCGCGCACCCGAGGCCACCGACGACCCGGTCGAGGTCGCCGGCCTGCGACTCGAGCCGCACACCTTCAGGGTGCTTGCCGAAGGCTCGGCGATCAAAATGGGGCCGACCGAATTCCGCCTCCTTCATTACCTCATGAAGAATCTCGACCGCGTGCTCTCGCGCGGCAAACTGCTCGATGGCGTCTGGGGTGACCATGTCTTCATCGAAGAGCGCACGGTCGATGTCCATATCCGCCGGCTGCGTCTGGCCCTGCAACCCTCCGGGCATGACCGCCTGATCGAAACCGTCCGAGGTGGCGGATACCGCTTCCTGCCACAATAAGCGTTCCCCCTCTCATCGGGCGCTCCGGTTTGGTCGTCGTTCGAAGCCTGTTGATCGTTGGCGTGCTGCTGCTGGCTGCTGCGGTTCTGGGTGCGCTCGACTTTTCGGCGACGGCGATCTGGGTCCTGGTCACCGGTCTGTGTTCGCTGATCATCTACGACACGGTTTACCTCGCCAGACTGCATCACTGGTCGGGGCTGCCTCGGAACCGCGAACTGCCGATTGGCATCGGCGCATGGGGCCAGACCCTCGACCGGATCAGCCGCTTCATGCGGCAGGACTCGCTCGAGCGCGCTGATACTGCGGCCGAGCTCGAGCGGCTTCATGCCGCTGTCGACCTGCTGCCAGACGGCCTGGTGGTGCTCGACCGATTCGATCACGTGCAGTGGAGCAACCGGGCGGCGCAGCGGATTCACGGTATTTTCGGCACTCGCCGACCCATCGATCACTTCGTGCGTCAGCCCGAGTTTCTCGATTACCTTCGCGCCAACGACTTCTCCGAGCCGGTCGCGCTGTCACTGCCAGGCCAGCCCGGTCGGGTTTTCGCGATGAAGATCGAGCCGACGGTCGACGCCTATCGACTGCTGATCACCCGAGACATCACCGAGGCCAATCTGCTTGAGCAGGTGCGCCGCGACTTCGTCGCCAATGTCTCCCACGAGATCCGCACACCCCTGACCGTGGTCTCCGGATTTGTCGAGACGCTGATCGAGATCGAGATGCCGCACGAAGAGCAGCGACGTTGCCTCGAGCTGATCAAGCGCCAGACGGTCACCATGGAGCGGCTGGTCGAGGACCTGCTGACACTGTCTTCGCTCGAATCCGCCAATCTGAAGGCCGAAGCAAACGAGGTGGCCATCGGCCTGCTCCTGCAAACGCTGGTCGCTGACAGCCGGGTGGTATCCGCGGGTCGACACAAGATCGAGGCCAGCATCGATGCGGTCGAGTCGGTCATGGGCGTGAGCAGTGAACTCGACAGCGCGATTCGCAATCTGCTGTTCAATGCCGTGCGCTACACGCCTGATGGCGGCTCGATTGCCGCCTCGTGGCGGGTTGTCAACGGCGAAGGCGTGCTCGCGGTCACCGACACAGGCATCGGCATTGCTGCCGAGCATCTGCCCCGTCTGACCGAGCGCTTTTATCGGGTCGACCGCGGACGCTCACGCGATACCGGCGGCACCGGGCTGGGGCTCGCGATCGTCAAGCATGTCGCGCAGCGTCACCAGGCCCGACTCGAGATCGACAGTCGCATCGGGGTTGGCAGTACCTTCCGACTGCACTTCCCGAAGTCACTTCTGATTTTGCCGACAGTCGTACGCCAGGCGGCAGACCTGGCTGACCCGATATCCGCAGACGAGTCGCTGTCGCCGTCTGCCTGAGCCAAGGCCTCAGGCGATGACCGACTGGCGGGCGCGGTCGGGACGTCTAGCGCTCGCCAAAGCGTCCCGGCTCGATCGGCTCCATGTTGCCGGACGCTGCTGGCGCAGGACCCACCGAGGGACTGGTCAGGCCCGGGTCTGAAGCCCTGGCACGGCCAGACGGGCGTGCTGGTGTGACCGCAGGCTGCGCGGAGCCAGGCGCGGGCGTGGGGCGCGTCTGGGCGTCGGCAAGCGCCAGCGTCGTGCCAGCCGGCACCTCGACCGTTCCCGCCAGATTCGTGACCGCCACTCGCCCGGCAATCACCGCCACCTTGAGACCCGACACCAGCCCGTCGGTGCAGCCCGATGCCGGACAGACCGTCTGATCAACCGTGAATTCGGTTCCACGGATCCCGATGGTGGCGGTCGGGGTCGTCAGCCGCCAGTCCTGCGGGTCACGCTTGCCGATGCGTCCCGAGACCACTCTGATCGAGCCCTTGATCAGCTCGAAAAAGCTGCGCTGGCGATCCTGATTGAAGACATACGAGTCGACCCGAAACTCGCTGCCGCCCTGGATGGACATCTGCGCGCCATCGGCGAAGCGAAGCTGCACCCGGCCATCCCGACCGGTCCTGATTCGATCGCCACTGCGAATCGGCACATCCCGCCGCACCGGGGTCGAAAAAGAGACGCCTCGGATCAGCATGGTGTCGCCTTCGGTCAGGGTGACTTCGGCCGCATTGAAGCTACCGTCAGCAAACACCTCAACCGGCTTGCCCTGAGCGGCCGCACCCGACATCGTCGCCAGCGTGAGGGCGAAAGCGAGCAATCGGCGTGTGACTGTTTTCACGTTCAAGCAACCCGGGTCTGAATCGTCCAAACGGATTCTTCGGCCTCGAATCGGCGCGCTTGAGCGGCAAGCTGGGAGCAGGGACTCAGTGGTCCCTCACGCCGGACCGGCGGTCGCGGACCGACGAATGTTCAGCGTGGGCAGAGGGACTGAAAAGGGACCGGGGAGTGTCTGGGAAGGTACCGGGCGGCATCTCAGGCCGAAGCCACTTGGGCTGACCGGGCAAAGCCAAGGCCCAAATGGTGCCGGGAGAGGGATTCGAACCCTCACGCCATCACTGACGGGGGATTTTGAGTCCCCTGTGTCTACCGTTCCACCACCCCGGCGGGCGAAGCCCTCGATTATCAGGCAAGCAGCGCCAACCGGCAAACCGGCTCAGATCGACTGGCCGGCGGCAGCCCGACGTTCAGGGTGGCGGCTATCGACGCCCGAGACGACATGCATGATGTATTCGGCGATGTTCTTGGCATGGTCGCCCACCCGCTCAAGCGACTGAACCACAAACACCAGCGACAAGGCTTCGGAAACCCGCGCAGAATCATCACTCATGCGCTTCATCAGCAAACTGATCAGCTCATCACGCAGTGCGTCAACCTCAACGTCGCGCTGAATCAGATTTTCTGCGGCGGTCTGATCCTGACGCAGGAATCCGTCGATTGCCGAGCGCAGCATGTCGGCTACGATTTCGGCCATGCGAAGCACCTGGTCGAAGGGTATCGGCAGATTGCCATCGACGAACTGCTGCGCCTTGAGTGCAATCTTTTTGGCCTCGTCGCCGATCCGCTCGAGATCATTGACGCCATGCATGACCCCGATAATCTCGCGAAGATCGATCGCGATCGGCTGACGCTTGGCAATGATCTGATTGCAGCGCAGATCGCTCTCGACCTGCATCTGGTTGATTTGCCGCTCGTCCACCAGCACCGCAGTCGTCAGTCGCAGATCACCATAGCGAACCGCATCGATCGCGCGAAGCAGCTGCCGCTCGACCAGGCCACCCATCGTCGTGAACGTGCTCCGGATTGAATCGATGTCAGCGTCAAACTGACGGTAAGTATGCTCGGTCATCGGAATCTCCTGGTGGGCCTGCGCCGCGATCAAATCAGCCGAATCGACCGGTAATGTAGTCTTCCGTTGCCTGCTTGACAGGCTTGATGAAGATCTGGTTTGTTTCGCCGAACTCGACCAGCTCACCGATGTACATATAGGCGGTGAAGTCCGAAATGCGGGCAGCCTGCTGCATGTTGTGCGTCACGATCGCAATCGTGTAATCGTGCTTCAGTTCATTGATCAGTTCTTCGACCTTGGTGGTCGAGATCGGATCCAGCGCGCTGGTCGGTTCATCAAGCAGAAGCACCTCTGGCTTGACTGCAACGGTTCTGGCGATGCAAAGGCGTTGCTGCTGACCACCCGACAAGGACAGTCCGCTTTGCTGGAGCTTGGACTTGACCTCCTCCCAGAGGGCAGCCTTGCGCAGCGCCCATTCGACCCGGTCGTCCATGTCGCGCTGGCCGAGCGACTCATACAGACGGACACCGAAGGCGATGTTTTCATAGATCGTCATCGGAAACGGCGTCGGCTTCTGGAACACCATGCCGACCTTTGCACGAAGGAGGTTGATGTCCTGTTCCTTGGCAAGCACGTTGTTGCCATTGAGCAGAATCTGGCCCTCGGCGCGCTGCCCGGGATAGAGATCAAACATCCGGTTGAAGGTTCGCAGCAGCGTCGATTTGCCGCAACCCGACGGCCCGATGAAAGCGGTGACCTTACCGCGCGCGATATCGAGCGACACATCCTTCAGGCCCTGGAACTTGCCATAGAAAAAGTTCAGGTTCCGAACCCGGATCGCGGCTTCCAAGGGCTCGGCTGTCGCGCCGCCCGAGTTGTTCGAGACCACTGAATTGCTCATATCGATACTGATGGACGTCATGCTCAGCTCGCTTCGTTGTAGTACGTCAGGACTGCGTTTTGCTGCTGAAAGCAACGCGGGCAATGATGTTGATCGCTAGCACGACAATGGCAATCAGCGCGGCACCGCCCCAGGCCAGTTTCTGCCAGTCCTCATAAGGACTCATCGCAAAGTTGTAGATCACCACCGGCAGATTGGCCATCGGGCGCGACATGTCGGTGCTGAAGAACTGGTTATTGAGTGCGGTAAAGAGCAGCGGTGCGGTCTCGCCGATCATCCGGGCCACCGCGAGGAGGACGCCGGTCACGACGCCGCCGCGGACTGCCCGCAAGGTCACTGCCAGACTGACCTTCCAGCGCGGGGTTCCCAGCGCGAAGGCCGCCTCGCGCAGGCTTCCCGGCACGAGGTTGAGCATGTTTTCGGTGGTTCGCACGACAACGGGAATGGCAATCAGCGACAACGCAAGCGACCCTGCCCAGCCCGAAAAATGCTTGACCGTGGCGACCGCAAACGCAAAGACAAACAAGCCCACGACGATTGAAGGCGCCGACAGCATGATGTCGACGAAAAAGCGCGTGGCAATCCCGAAGCGGCTCTGCTTGCCGAACTCGGCCAGGTAAACGCCGGCCAGGATGCCGATCGGCGTCGAGATCAGGGTGGCAAAGCCGACAATCATCAGACTGCCGACGATGGCATTGGCCATGCCGCCATCGCCGGAACCCGGCGCGGGCGTGTTCTTCAGGAAAAAGTCCGGTGTTAAAGCCGCCAGACCGTTCGAGGCCAGCGTCCAGAGAATCCAGAGCAGACCGATCAGGCCGATCAGCACCGACACCGCGCTGAACGTCAGACCCAGAATATTGGCCAGCTGGCGGCGGCGATAAATACCGGCTCCCGCTGCGCTCATCGTGAGATCACTCATCTGTTGCTCCTCAAACCCCGGCTCGGGTGCTCGCGCGAGCCACCAGCCATTTGGACAATGCGAGCACGATGAAGGTGATCACAAAGAGAATCAGACCCAGCGCGAACAGCGCTGGGACATGCAGCACCGGGTCGGCCTCGGCGAATTCGTTGGCGAGCGTCGATGCAATCGAATTGCCCGGTGCAAACAGGCTCGCGGAAAGTCGGTTTGCATTGCCGATGACAAAGGTCACCGCCATGGTTTCACCGAGCGCCCTGCCCAGACCGAGCATCACGCCGCCAATGACACCAACCCGGGTATACGGCATCACGATGTTGCTGACCACTTCCCAGGTCGTGCATCCGATACCGTAAGCGGATTCTTTGAGGACTGGCGGCACGGTGTCGAAGACATCGCGCATCACCGACGCGGTGAAAGGGATGACCATCAGGGCCAGCACCACACCGGCAGTGAAGATGCCCACCCCCAACGGCGGCCCGGCAAACAGCGGCAGACCGGTCTTGATCAGCAGCGGCTGCACATACTGCTGCAGCAGCGGTGCCAGCACGAACAGGCCCCAGATACCGTAAATAATCGACGGCACACCGGCAAGCAATTCGATTGCCGTGCCAAGTGGGCGACGCAGCCACAGCGGACAGGTCTCGGTCAGAAAGAGCGCGATACCGAAACTGATCGGCACGGCGATCAGCATCGCGATGGCCGAGGTGACCAGCGTTCCGAACACTGCGATACCGGCGCCGAATACGTCATCGGACGGGCTCCAGGTCGCGCTGGTGATAAATCCGAGACCAAACTTCTGAAAGACCGGCAGCGACTGGTAAATCAGCGAACCGATGATGCCAAACATCGCCAGCAAGACCAGCGCAGCAAAGCTTCCGGTGATCCGTTCAAACCAGCGGTCCTGGAAGGCAAACCGGGCAACCCGCCTGGCCAGCGAAGCCGCGTCGGTGTTGACCGGCGCGCCCGCCTGAGACGCGCGCGATTCGGAAAGACCGTTGACGGTCGTCGCCTGATTACTCATGCCGGATTCCAGTGGTGTCGAGTCACGCATGGTTCAAAAACCTGAGCGCGGGGGATGTCTGACGCGACCACCGCTGCCCGACTGGCGGGCAGCGGATGATGCGATCAGTTCAGGACGGCCTTGCCGGATGCGTCCTTGATCTCTTTCCAGGAGGACTCGATCTGCTTGGTCACTGTCGCCGGGATGGGCACATAGTCCATCTCGACAGCGGCTTTTGCGCCGTTGGCATAGGCCCATTTGAAGAACTTCAGCACTTCGGCGGAACGCTTCGGGTCAGCTGCGTTCTTGTGCATCAGGATGAACGATGCCGCCGTGATCGGCCAGGACGATGCGCCGGCCTGGTTGGTCAGGCTGATGCCAAAGCCGGGCGCAGCATTCCAGTCGGCCTTCTCGGCAGCAGCGGCGAAGGTAGTGTCGTCGGCCTGAACCGGCTTGCCATCGCGATTGATCTGCTGAGCGTAGGCGATCTTGTTCTGCTTGGCGAAAGCGAATTCGACATAGCCGATCGCGCCGGCGATCTTGGTCACGTTGGCTGCAACGCCGGCATTGCCCCGACCGCCGATACCGACCGGCCAATTGACGGTCTTGCCTTCACCCGGCGAGGCCTTGAACGGTGCCGACACGCCGACCAGGTAGTCGGTGAACACTGCCGTCGTGCCGGAGGAGTCGGAACGATAGACAACGGTGATCGCGGTTGCGGGAAGCTTCAGACCAGGATTGAGCTTGGCGATCGCCGGATCATCCCAGGACTTGATCGCGCCGCGGAAAATATCAGCGGTGACCGCTCCATCAAGGGTGATCTGGTTCGCGGCGATTCCGGGAACGTTGAACACGACCACCACACCACCGATGACCGCCGGGAACTGGGTCAGACCGTTTTTAGTCAGGTCGTCGCCCGACATCGGATCATCGGACGCGCCGAAATCGACGGTCTTGGCGGTGATCTGCTTGATGCCGCCGCCAGATCCAATCGCCTGATAGTTGAGTTGTGCGCCGGTTGCACCTTTGTAGGCTTCTGCCCATTTGGCGTAAATCGGGGCCGGAAAGGTGGCACCAGCACCGGTGATGTCCTGAGCGAGTGCGCCCGAGCAGGCAAGTACGCAGGCACCAGCAGCAAGTAAATTTCGGATGAGAGCCATTTTTAGCCTTTAAGTTACGGAGACCAATCGAGATCGCGGAGCTTATCGATTTAATATGACAAATCAGAGTCAGCGCCAGAGAATTTAATAAAATCAATAAGTTACGGCAAAATGACAGAGTCAGGCCAGCCCCTGGGTTGCACCCCTAATCGCCGCTGATCTGGCGCCGTCCACTGCGCCGCCCGGCAACCACTCGCCGCACGCGCCGAAGCCGCGACAGCCAGCCTTCGCTCGATTCGTTGGCAATGGTGTCGAGGATCTCGGAGAGCGCTTTCGAATAGCGGATCGTCAGGACCGTGATCAGCACTGTCGGAAGAAGCACCGAGGCGAAGATAATCAGCCGCACGATCGGCTTTTCGTCGGTCTTGTCAATCAGATTCATCCCGAGGAAGCCGGTCGCGATCGTGCCGATCAGACCGAAAATCGTGACCACCGTGAGGCGCAGCACCGCGTCGCCCTGACGTCTGGCATCGTCGCTGTCGAGGTAAGTGCCCATGTCGAGCACCTCCTCCCGCACTTCCTCAAAGAGCCTGTCGGTGCGCAGATGCCGGCTCCACATCTCGAAGAGATCACGGGCCATCGACTGGTTCGAGACCTCATGGAACCAGTAGCGATGGTTAAAGCGCAGGAAGACCTCGCGGGTCGAGCGGATCGTGTCGCGAAAGCGCCGCTCGGATTCGGGATCGTCGAGATCGAGCAGCGAAACGGTGTTGATCAGCCGGTCTGAGAACATCAGCAGACAGGCCTTGTGAAAGTGGGCGATCAGGCCGACCAGGAAATACTGATGACGGAACTGGCCGAGCATGCCGGCGTCCATGTCGCGAAAAAAAGGGGATTGCCATGAGCCGACGATCGACATCGAATGCCCGTTGCCGACCACCCGGGTCGAGGCTCGCAAGTCGCGAAGCTCGGCATTCCAGAAGCGGTCGTAAAGCATCTCGGCTTTGACCGATCGAATGACTTCGGGCGAATAGGGCAAGGGCAGGCCGTCATCAGGCCGTGTCGCCATTGCCAGGCGAAAAAAATCGTCTTCTGTCAAAACAAAAGGATCGTCGAGCGCCAGGTAGCTCAGCTTGGGCATCCGGTGATATTCGATCTGGCGATACCGGATCGGCCCCGGCCTGCCGGTGTGATGGTGAACCATCGGCTCGAGCAGGAACTGCCAGTGGGCGCCGATGCGCTGCGCGCGATGTTCACCGGTAAACGTCAGGTAGCCGGTGCGGTCGTCCATGTCCGAGGACACCAGCACCTGCCCCTCGGTACCGATCCACTCGACACGGGGAATGCAGGCGACCGGACTGCCATCAGGATCCCAGCCGGCCGGAGAATCACGCCCGAAGCGGTAGAGCGTGTCCTGGACCCGGGACAGCGGCAGTTCGTCCGCAAAAATCTCGACGACGAGAAAGACGATGTCGATATCGAAAAAAAAGTAGAGATCAATATGAGACAGGGAAAAATCGACCGCCTGCCCATCATCGAAATGCATCCGGCAGGCGCTGACGTCGCTGCGGCGAAAGACCCGGATCGGCGACTCGCCAAACCCGACTTTCGCAACGATCGAGCGCGCCTGGCCGTAAAGGAATCGCTGCACGTGAGGCAGGAAAGTCACGAATTCACGGTAATGACGCTCCTGGAACTGCGCCGGATCGACGTTGAAATCGTCGACCAGTTCGAGCCACGGATTGGGCCCGTCACACTGGTCGAGATATTCCCAGGGCGTCTGCACCCGTCCGGGATTGCGCTGATCGGCACTGGACATCGGCATCAGCTGAAGCGGCCACATCAGGATCTGCCTGAAGTGCCTGACAATCGGATCGGCGGAACGGGTCATGGCGTGTTGCCCCGAGGGCGGGCAGAGTGACGACTTCAGTGATTATGGCTCCCATGGCCTGCCGGCATGATTTCAAGTGGCGCGGCCGGCAGCGACAGACCCTTGACCGAACTGCCCGAGGCCGGCACCTGCGCCCAGTCGGAGGCGCCGACATCACAGGTCTGCAGCACCTTGAACCACAGCATGCCCGGCGACTCGGGCAACTGCCCCCGCACCACAAACTCGTCATAGAAGTCGCCGGACAGCGCCGACTCCGGGCTCGCGGCCTGCCAGCTCACCGTGGTCACATCCTCGGTCACACGCCGGCCATGCGACTCATAGGGTTGCGCGAGTGCCGCGCGCTGCACGGTGGTGATCCATCCTGCCTTCGGAATCGGTTTGGCGCCGGCGAAACCCGCCGGCAGCCGCACGGTGATGGCGGTGGTAGTGGTCGCACCGGCGCAGGCATGGCCGACCCTGAGCAC
>Ga0136644_10001532_pt1 | contig 18283 bp, 13 predicted proteins | sample C_130820_EF_Meta_FD_94780 | JGI IMG/M metagenome (GOLD analysis project Ga0136644, IMG submission 94780) | Freshwater microbial communities from Lake Croche, Canada to study carbon cycling - C_130820_EF_MetaG (v2) (version 2) | ecosystem: Environmental > Aquatic > Freshwater > Lake | place... | reverse complement strand
TTGTTTACCAAGATGTCAATGCCACCATAGAGGGCAATCACTTTTTCTACCAAGTCTTTGCATGCGGCAATATCGCCTGCATTGGCGGCCATTCCCACACAGTTGCCACCCGCTTCTCTAATGCTGGCTGAAACCAGGTCAAGGTCTTCTTGTTTTCTAGAATTGATCACCACCGTGGCGCCACAGGCGGCAAAATAACGGGCAATGGCTTCTCCAATGCCCTTACTGGCTCCGGTTACCAAGGCCACTTTTCCTTGAAGGCTAAATATTTGATTGGCGTCTGGCATAGTATTAATTGAACTAGATTGAATAATGTTTGGTGCTGATGGCTCAGGCTTAGAGCGTTTATGCTTTGGCCCTTTTCATGGCTTTTTTCATGGCATCCATGAACTGCTCTTTTACTTTTTTTCTAAACCAGGTGGGTGCCAGTCTTTTCATGTTCCACATGGTCCGCGCGGACTTAGGCAGGATAATATAGAGTTCCTTCTTCCCCGCGCGCGCTAAGATCTCCTGCGCTACTTCCTTTGCTTCCAAACCAGACCGGTCAATAAACATTTGCGTGGCTTTCTTCACCAACGCACCACCACGTGCATACTGAATCACATTGGTTTTAAAATAAGTGGGTTGAATACAAGATACCTGAATGCCATGATCCATGAGTTCTCCATACAAGGTTTCACTAATTGCTACCACCGCGGCCTTGGTCATGTTATAAGCTCCCATGGTAGGCGCGCAACCAATGGCCGCGGCAGAAGCCGTATTGAGTATATGACCCGATTGCTGTTTTTTCATGGCCGGGATAAAATAGTAGCAACCATAGACCACACCCAATTGGTTGATCCCCGTCATCCATTCATAGTTCTCCAAAGCGTATTCTTCAAAAGGACTACCATCGCCTACGCCGGCATTATTAAACAACAAATCAATACCACCCACGTCCTGTAAAAATGCCTCGGCCACTTGTTTGTATTGAACTTTGTTGGATACGTCTAAGGTATAGATCAGTGCCTTAACACCAGCGGCTGTTACTTCCGCGGCAGCGGCAGCCAGTTCTGTTTCATTAATATCGGCCATGCCAATGGTCCAACCATCGGCAGCCAATTCATGTGAAAAAGCCCTTCCCAAACCGGAAGCGGCACCCGTAATAAAAGCCCTTTTTGCAGGGTGAGATTTGCTTAATTGGTACATATGGTGGCGTTAATCGTTGCTTTGTCGGTGAATAGACTATTCCTTAATTGATTCATGCCTATGAATTTACATAGCAATTGCATGGAAACCGCTAATTTTTATCGGATTAATTCAAGGTTTCAACCATTCATGGATTGTAAAGGCTTGCTGCTGAATTATTTCTATCTTTAGCCTTCCAAAACTTCAGCCTTTGAAACTTATCTATGTATTCGGTACCAGCTTGCTTTTCTTAGTTGCTTGCAAGTCAAAAAAAGCCGAACCTAAACAAAATAACGGACCACAGAATGCTACCGTAGACGTGATTATTGCCAGTACCCAAAAAATCAGCAATACGGTAGAAGCCAATGGCAATGTGTTGGCCAATGAATATGCCGAGTTAAAACCTGAAGTAAGCGGCCGAGTGGTAGCACTAAATGTATCGGAAGGCGCCTATGTAAACAAGGGTACGGTTATTGCCCGCATCAATGACGCAGACCTACAAGCCCAAATAGCCAAGACCAAGGTGCAATTGCATTTGGCTGAGATTACCGAGCAACGCAATCGCAAATTGCTCAATATCTCTGGCATTAATCAAAATGACTATGACGTGGCTTTGAACCAAGTGAACTCTTTAAAAGCGGATCTTGCTTATACCCAAACTCTTATAGACAAGACCGTATTAAAAGCCCCATTTGACGGCGTACTGGGTCTGAGACTGATTAGCCCAGGAGCATATATTACCCCAACTACGGTAATCACCAGCATCCAACAGGTAAACAAACTGAAAATAGACTTTACCCTACCAGAAAATTATAGTTACCTGATTTATAAAGGCAAGACCATAGAAGTTGACGTAGATGGGGGTAGAACAGAAAAAAAGAAAGCCACCATTTTTGCTACAGAGCCATTGGTAAACACCGCTACCAGAAATTTAAAAGTAAGGGCCTACCTAGATGGCAAAGCCAATCCCGGTGCATTTGTAAAAGTCTATGTTGACGCTGGTGAAAATAGCAAGAGCATCATGGTTCCAGCCAATGCCATTATTCCAGAAGCCAGGAACAAGAAAGTGATTGTTGTGAAAAAAGGGAAAGCCATATTTGTAGACATTGTTACAGGAGTGCGCAATACCGGAGCTGTAGAAGTGACCAAGGGATTGAAAGTGGGTGACAGTGTGGTGGTAACAGGGGTTTTATTTGCGCGTCCGGGAGCACCATTAAAAGTGCGTTCTGTGAAAAAGATAGAAGACCTGATCAACTAGTCTAGCCAACAGCATTACTTACCCTTTGACCCAAATTATCAGATGAATATATCAGAACTATCCTTAAAAAGACCCGTACTGGCCACGGTCATGAATATCATGATTGTGCTTTTTGGTGTGGTGGGTTTTACCTTTTTGGCAGTAAGGGATTATCCCGCCATTGACCCGCCAACGGTCAACGTGCGTACATCCTATACCGGGGCTAACGCCGATGTCATAGAAAGCCAGATTACCGAGCCCTTAGAAAAACAAATCAACGGGATTCCTGGTATCCGCAGCATCAATTCTTCCAGTTCAAACGGCTCTAGCAATATTACCGTAGAATTCAACCTGGGCGTGGCTTTGGAAACAGCAGCCAATGACGTGCGGGATAAAGTGAGTCAGGCCATTCGTAACCTACCCCAAGACATTGACGCGCCACCCGTAGTTGCCAAGTCTGATGCCAATAGTGATTTTATCATCTTGATGGCTATTCAAAGTCATACCAAGAGTTTGTTAGAATTGAGTGATTATGCGGAAAACGTTTTGCAAGAAAGATTCCAAACTATCAATGAAGTAAGTGGGGTTTCCATATTTGGACAAAAGCGTTATTCCATGCGTATCTGGACCAAACCCGACAAATTATCGGCTTATGGTGTAGCCTTTAATGATATTCAAGCAGCACTGAATAAAGAGAACGTAGAATTGCCCGCTGGTAAATTATATGGAAACAATACCGAGCTGATTATTAGGACCCTGGGCAAACTCACCACAGAGAAGCAATTCAATGACCTGATCATCAAAGAAGATCAAACAGGTATTGTTCGCTTGAGCGATGTAGCCAAGGTAGAACTGGGTCCAGAAAACGAAGAGTTCTCTTGGAAATACAATGGGGTTCCTGCCGTGGGTATCAATATTACGCCACAACCTGGCGCCAACTATATCCGCATCTCGGACGAGTTTAATAAGCGCCTAGCGCAGATTCAAAAAAGCAATAAATCCGATATTGAATTTCACGTACTGATTGACAATACTCGCAATATTCGTAAATCATTGGAAGAGGTTATTGAGACCTTGATGATCTCTTTTAGCTTGGTGGTATTGGTCATTTTCTTCTTCTTTAGAAACTGGCTCATTGCCATTAGACCACTGATAGATATTCCAATTTCCTTGGTGGCTACTTTCTTTATCATGTATATTTCTGGCTTCTCCATCAATGTATTAACCTTGTTGGGTATTGTACTTGCAACGGGATTGGTGGTGGATGATGGAATTGTGGTCACGGAAAATATCTTTAGAAAACTGGAAGGAGGCTTACCCATTAGACAGGCGGCATTGGAGGGAAGTAAAGAAATTTTCTTTGCGGTCATCTCCACATCCATTACGCTGGCCGTGGTTTTCTTACCCGTGATCTTCTTACAAGGGTTTGTGGGATCACTGTTCCGTGAGTTTGGGATTGTTGTGGCTTGTGCAGTATTGATCTCGGCCTTTGTATCACTAACCATTACACCAGTCTTGAATGTGTATTTGAATAAGAAAGACATGGGTCATGGCAAGTTCTATGAAAAAACCGAACCCTTTTTCCGTGGTATGGAAGATGGTTATAAATCCTTGCTCACCGGCTTTTTGAAAATCCGTTGGATGGCATGGGTTATTGTAGCCATTTGTTTGGGCATTATCTTTTTCATTGGTAAGAACATGCAAAGTGAGATTGCCCCAATGGAAGACAAGAACAGTGTGCGTTTTAGTTTTACCGCACCCGAGGGAACCAGTTATGACAAGATGCTCAAGACATCGGAAGCGGTAACCAATTTCTTAACTGATTCCGTTCCAGAAAGAGAATTCACTTTTAATAGTACCCCTAGTTTTTCAAGTACCGGTGTCAACAGTGCCATCGCCCGTTTAGGGCTGGTTCCGGCTGATCAACGCAAGCGAAGCCAGAATGAGATTGCCATGGAATTGCAAAAGAAAGTAGGCCGATTTAATGACGCCAGAATCTTTGCGGTACAGGAGCAAACCATCTCTATTGGTTTGGGATCCAGAGGTGCATTGCCCGTACAATACATTATTGAGAACCTGGACTTTGAAAAAATCAAAGCCGTGATTCCAAAATTCTTGGAAGAAGCACGCAAAGACAAGACCTTCCAAAACGTTGACGTGAACCTAAAATTCAATAAGCCCGAAATGCAGTTGACTATTGACCGCATGAAGGTAAAAGATTTGGGACTCACTACTACCGATGTAGCCGCTACCGTACAAGCAGCCTTTAGCGGTGCGCGTTCTGCCTATTTTATCATGAATGGCAAACAGTACCAAGTAATCAATCAAGTAGAAAGGGCCGATAGAAATGAACCAGTAGATATTGAAAAACTCTATGTGCGCAATAACCGTGGAGACAATATTCCTCTAACCGCTGTTGTAAAACTAGAAGAAAATAGTAACCCTCCAACCTTGTATCACTTTAACCGTTTCAAAGCCGCTACTGTTTCTGCTTCTTTGGCCGATGGAAAGACCATTGGCGATGGTGTTAAAGCCATGCAAGCTATTGGTGCAAAAGTCTTGGATGAATCCTTTCAAAATGATTTGAGTGGTCCTTCCAGAGACTATGTAGAATCTTCTTCCAATACCAATTTTGCCTTGATCTTGGCCTTGGTCTTGATCTACTTGGTTTTGGCCGGTCAGTTTGAGAGTTTCACAGATCCCTTTACCATTATGATTACTGTACCACTAGCTGTGGCGGGTGCCCTGCTTAGTTTGTGGGTCTTTGATCAAACCTTGAATATCTTCTCTCAGATTGGGATGATTATGCTCATTGGTCTGGTAACCAAGAACGGGATCTTGATTGTGGAATTTGCTAATCAGAAAAGAGCATTTGGGTTGGATAAAAAAACAGCCGTGTTAGACGCTGCTGCCCAACGCTTAAGACCCATCCTGATGACCAGTTTAGCCACCGCTTTGGGAGCCTTACCCATTGCCCTGAGTCTTGGTGCTGCTAGTTCCAGCCGGATTCCATTGGGTATTGTGATTGTTGGTGGAATCATGTTCTCTTTGGTGCTAACACTCTTTGTCATTCCTGCCGTGTACACCTATATTTCTAGTAAACACAAAGCAGAGAAAATAGAAATCAGCGAATAAAACAGGAGCTGATTTCAAAGAATATTGATGATTGTTTAAACATCTTTACAAATTAGGAAAGCCCCGTATAACACGGGGTTTTTTCGTGATAATTATTAGCTTTTATTCAAGTAGTTGCGGGTAACTTTGCAGTCTAAATATTATAGTATGGGAAACATCATTGCCGATATTAGAAGAGACTACAAATTGCAATCCTTGCAAGAAAAAGACGTGGCTGGTGAACCCATTGCGCAGTTTGACAGGTGGTGGAAAGACGCTATGGAAAGTGAGATAGATGAAGTAAATGCCATGACCTTGGCCACGGCCGATGCTACTGGTGCACCCTCTGCAAGAATTGTACTCTTGAAAGGTTTTGATGAACGAGGCTTTGTGTTTTTTACCAATTATAATAGTAAGAAGGGTCAAGACATAGCTGCTAATCCACGGGTATCATTGGTCTTTTTTTGGAAGGAATTAGAGCGTCAAGTAAATATTAAGGGTAGTATTGAAAAAGTATCTTTTGCTGAAAGCGATGCTTATTTTCAATCTAGACCAGTGGGAAGTAGAATTGGAGCTTGGAGTTCTCCACAGAGTACGGTGATTCCAGATAGACAAATTTTGGAAGACAATGTAACCATGTACCAAGCCCAGTTTGGCGATGGTCCCATTCCCAAACCAGATCATTGGGGCGGCTACTTAGTACAACCCAGTAGCGTAGAATTCTGGCAGGGTAGGAGTAGTCGTTTGCACGATCGGATCAAGTACCGCAAAAATGATCAGGGTCTTTGGATCATTGAGCGTTTGGCACCATAAGATTATTTTATTGGCTAAATGGAATATATTGCCAGATAATCTTTTGACATGGCATTAAGCAGATTCTGGCTCACCATCATCTTGGTATCCGTTACCTATATTTTGGCATCGCTTTTTAGTGGTAGCAGTTATTCTATTGACTATGTAGTCAATGGCAAGAAGGATGATCCACTGGTTAAGAAAGAATTGTACTTAAGCCAGTTGTCTGTGCCCTTGCAAGATACCCTGCAAAAAGCCAAGGATCACCGCGTAACAATGAATGATTCCTTGTTCATCTTGGATAATAAAATTGTGCGCGTTGCGGTTGGTAAACAAGCCACAGATGGTATTTTGCCCACGGCCAAGAATACCATTTTTGATTTGCTCCTACCGCTTATTGCCTATCTCTCTTTTTTCTGTGGCATTCTGCAATTGCTCATAGATTCTGGCGCGTCTGAAAAACTAGCCAAACTCTTAAGCCCTGTTTTTGTGAAAGTATTTCCGGAAGTGCCCAAGAACCACCCTTCTATTTCTTATATGACGTTGAATTTTGCCGCCAACTTTTTGGGGCTTGATTCTGCCGCCACACCCTTTGGTTTAAAAGCCATGGAGAGCTTGCAAGAACTCAACCAAGACAAGGACAAAGCCAGCAATTCTCAGATCATGTTTATGGCCCTGCATGCTGCGGGTCTTACCCTAATACCTACTTCCATCATTGGTTATCGCGCAGCACAAAATGCGCAAAACCCTGCCGATGTAATGTTGCCCTGCATCATCACTTCTTTTATTGGTACCATTGCCGCCCTAGTGATAGTGGGTATTAGACAAAAAATCAATTTTAAAAGCGCATCGCTGATTATTTCTATTGGTACCATCATTGGGATCATTGCGGGTTTGTTATTTTATATCACCCGTCTTGACATCATTGGCAAGAACCATTTTACCAATAACCTCTCTAACGTGATCTTGCTGGTAATCATCTTCGCCATCCTGCTCTATGCTTTTATGCGCGAGAAATATTTTGCCGCCAATGACAAAGACATTTTCAGTTCTTTTGTGGAAGGTGCTGCATCAGGTTTGAGTACGGGTAAAAGAATCTTCCCTTATATCTTGGGTATGTTGGTGGCCATTTCTTTGTTCCGCAACAGTGGTGTTTTTGAAATCATTTCTGGTTGGATGGCCAAGCTCTTTCTAGCTTTTGGTGTTGACAAAGACATTGTGAACGCACTTCCTATTGCCATTCTGCGTCCCTTTAACGCAGCGGGTTCCAGAGGCTTCCTCATTGACAGCATGCGCACTTATGGCGCTGATTCTTTCACTGGCCGCCTTGCCAGCATTTTTCAATGCGCCGCTGAAACCACGTTCTATGTGATTGCCGTTTATTTTGGTAGCATCAAAGTCAAGAACACCCGCTATACATTATCAACCATGTTGCTGGTAGACCTGATCTCTGTGATAGCCGCCATTTTTGTGGCCATGCTGTTTTTTTAGCAACTGCAAAACTGAGGCACTCGAATTTAATCACTGTCTTATAGACGGTCACAATGTTATGCCGTGATTCGCGCTGCTCAAAGTTGTATCTCCTTCGCGCCTGCCCTGGAGCTGGTCAAAAAGCAGCAGAGCTGCTAATTGCCCTGCCTCCGGCACCGCTCCAGAAATGTCGCTCAGAAGACACAACTCTTAAGCGGCGATGCTCCTTCTAGTTGGGGGATGTTTTGGTGCCTGTAGTTTATTATAAATGTTTTGCTTGCTTTTGTAAGTCAATTATTATTAATCAAAATTTTTAATTACTATTTTTATAAGGTTTTAAAATTCTTTTTATGGAACAGATAATAATGAAAACCAAATTGCATAAAATAGGTAATTCAAGTGCTGTAATCTTGTCTAAGAAAATTTTAGATAAACTAAATATTATTGATGGACAAGAGATAGAAGTTTTTATAAATGACGAATCAGCATTAGTTTTAAAACCAATAAAAATTAAAAAGAAAATGCGGCCTCAACTAAATTTAAACTTATCTACATGGGAAGCGCAGTTTAAATTGGCAATTAAAAATGGGCAGCTGCCTGAAAAAGATTTGTTTAAAGGCATGTCAAATTTATTTGATCAATCCTTGTAAAATAAATTGCAAAAGACCCTGTGTGATTATATCTCCACAGGCAATGAATAATTCTTTGAATACCGTATTAATAGCACCTCTTACACATACACAAAAAAGCTACCCAACTAGGGTATTTACCAATTTTAAAAATGAAGATGGTCAAGTAATGGTAGACCAAATTAGAGGAGTTGATAAAAGTAGGCTATCTAAACTACTTGGAAGTCTTTATGCTGAAACCAGCCAAGATATTTTAAAAGTTCTAAGAGTCATGTTTTCTTAATTCCCGATTATATTCTTACTTATTTATTAGGTTAACTTGCTTATTTTTCAATACTCATTTTTTAAAAATAAAGAAGGCGGCAACTTGCCGCCTTCTTTATTATAACCTTGCCGTAATCTGAAAAGAAATCAATCCATTTCTTCTTGGCATTTCACGATAGAGATAACCATTGTAGGTATAGTGTCTATAACCTCTAAGCATTACTATTCTTGCATCACGTGGCATGAAACTAGTTTCGTAGCCAATATAAAAAGGGTTCCTTTGTTGATAGACTGCAACTGGGCCGCGTGAATTTCTGTAACGGTTGTCATTGCGGTCATCCCAATCATTGCTGCGATTGTGATTGTTGCAGTTGTCGTGATCGTAACGGTCATAACGCTCACGACTTTCATTTCTACCATCTTGTTCATAACGGTCATTGCGATTGTTATGATCATCGCGCTCATTACGTTCATTTCTTTCATCTCTGTCCCTTCCCCTTTGTGCAAAAGAAGCAACGGAAGCCAGCATGAAAAGGACCATGCTCAGGCTAATCATTTTAAGCGTAGTGTTGTTTTTCATTTGTTTGGTTTTAGGTGATTGGATCTTTACCCTAACCAAAACAAATGCCATGCGCAACTATGCAAAAGAAATCATAAAATGAAAAACTGCTAAATAGAATAGTTTTTGGAAGTACGAACGATACTTGAAAAGGTCAGAATCAAAGCATTTTTAATTGCTTTGCCAAAGCTGGTAATTTCTTTGATAATATATCGTAAATAATATCAAAATCAAGGTCTTCGTAATTATGAACAATTCTGTTTCTTAAAGCAATGATTTTTCTCCATTCAATTTCAGGATGTTGCTTTTTGAAAGTAGGTGAAAGCTTTCCTGCTTTCTCTCCAATAAGACTAAGCGTCATAGATACAGCCCTTTCTAAAGTGAGATCATTTTCTAAGTCTATTTTCTTTTTGCCCTTCATGATTTTTTTCATGTTGGCAATCTCTTTTAAAATAGATTCAATTGTTTCCTGATTAGTTTGTGGCATTTAATCCAGGTTATTAGTTGTCAATGGCAATTTCAAGGGATGTTGAAAGGATGTGTTTGCCTGTTGCGGATTTTAAAGATTCTCTGGTGAGTAGTTCCACTTTTCTGCCCAATAAGTCTTCTAGAAAATCACCTAAATCAACTAAGTTATCATAAGTTTTTTTGCCAGGAATAAAATCAAGTACAAAATCAATATCGCTATCAGCTTTGATTTTACTATTTCGTGCAAATGAACCAAAAACACTGATTTTGCCGATACCAAAAGACCTTATCTGATCTCCATTTGCACCGAGTACATCAAAAAGCTCCTGCCTATTTGCTACTTTATACCTCATTTACCAAATTTAAGGAAAATCTAGACTTACTTTAATTTGACTGACCTCATCTAATTCTGTTAGGCAAAACCCTGATCAGAAATCATAAAACAAAAGGTCCCCAAGTTTGAGACCTTTTAAAATATTTGAACTAGTAGAAAGCTTTATTTTCTAGCCATTACTTTTTCTGCAGCAGCTACAATATAAGGCGTATCCAAACCATACTTGGTTAAGAGTTCAGTGGGTTTGCCGCTCTCTCCAAAAGTATCATTGGTGCCAATATATTCAATAGGTATAGGCAAGTGCTTGGCAGCAACTTGAGCAATCGCATCGCCCAAGCCACCAATCACATTATGTTCTTCCACCGTTACAGCGCATTTGGTTTTGCTAATGGAAGCAATTACCGCTGCTTCATCCAATGGCTTGATGGTGTGTATGTTGATGACTTCAACGCTAATGCCTTTTTCTTCTAAAATTCTACCAGCTTCAATGGCTTTCCATACCATATGACCGCAAGCAAATATGGATACATCCGTTCCTTCACTCAATTGCTGGGCTTTACCAATCACAAAATCAGAACCGTCTTCTGCAGTGAAATTGGGCCATTTGGGGCGGCCAAAACGCAGGTAAACAGGTCCTTCGTAAGCGGCTATGGCTTTGGTGGCAGCCTTGGTTTGGTTAAAGTCACAAGGCACAATCACGGTCATGCCTGGCAACATTTTCATCAGACCAATATCTTCTAGAATCTGGTGGGTAGCACCGTCTTCACCCAAGGTAAGACCAGCGTGAGAAGCACAAATTTTTACGTTCTTACCGCTATAAGCCACGCTTTGACGAATCTGGTCATAAACACGGCCTGTAGAGAAATTGGCAAATGTGGTAGTATAAGGAATCTTGCCGCCAATGGTCATTCCGGCTGCAATACCAATCATATTGGCTTCTGCAATCCCTACCTGTACATATCTGTTGGGAAAATCCTTGATAAAGGGTCCTAGTTTTAGGGAGCCAGCCAAGTCTGCTGTGAGCACCACTACGTTTTCGTTTTCTTTACCTATTTCATGAATGCCTTCTCCGAAGCCACCCCTTGTTTCCTTTTCATTCAGAACTTGAATATCCTTGAGTTTCATCCGTTGGTTTTAAATTGCTGCAAAGTAACAAAAAGAAGGGCAGTTATTGGCCTTTATAGCCCTATTTTCATAGACTAAGTTTGAGAAGGAGCTTCCACGTCCTTTACATTACCTGTGCGTTTTAATACGCCCCAGTGTTGTAATTCTCCCTTTAGAGCCCTGCGATAAGCTTTGAATAGCACCGCCAACATTAACCATCTATAAATCAGACGCTGTGGCAATAACCAGATTAATTTCCAGAGTGGTTCTTTTTCAAACAAGAAGGCCAATGCTGCAATGGCTGCGTCTACCAGCATAAAGATCAGGTAATAGATACCTATTTTTTCTGCGTTACCAGTTAATAAACCAATCAACATAAGTAGGTCAGCTAAGGGTGCAAATAGGGGAATGATGTATTTAAACAACATGATATCTGGCAAGGCCAACCATCCCAAGGTCTTGAAACGCACATTAAAGAGCGCATCCCTATTTTTCCAAAAGGTTTGCATAACCCCAAAGGTCCAACGGAAACGTTGCTTCATAAACTGACTCAAGGTCTCTGGGGCTTCGGTCATGGCAATGGCTTTGTTCTCATTGTCAATCAAATAACCGCAGCGCAAAATTCGGATGGTAAGGTCACAGTCTTCCGCTAAAGTATCTGTGCTAAAACCACCGGCAGTTTCAATGGCTTCCTTGCGGAAAGCACCAATAGCACCAGGTACTACCGTAATGGCATTTAGATAAGCAAATGCTTTTCTGTCTACATTCTGACTAGAAATATATTCAATGCTTTGCCAACGCGTAAGTATGTTTACTTCATTACCCACTTTTACATTTCCGGCAACCGCACCAACCTGATTATTCCTAAAATGCACCATGAGTTTGCTCACCGCGTCTGTGAGCAATTTGGTATCTGCATCTATACAAACTACATAGTCTGCAGTAGTTTGTGCTATACCATAATTAAGTGCAGAAGCCTTGCCTCCATTGGGTTTGCTAAAGACCTGAACTTTTGGATGGTTGGCAAAAGCGGCAGACACTTTTTCAAATGTTTGGTCCTTACTACCATCATCAACAAATACGATATTAAAATTGGGATAGTCACATTTGAGCAGGTTTTCTAAAGAGCTTACTGCATTGACTTCCTCATTATAAGCCGGTACAATAATGGACACTAATGGTGTACCCAAAAACGGTAATAAGGCATTTGCTTTTTCTTTTTTTCTTTGTAAAATAGAAAGCACTAGCATCAAGACCAACCTAATGCTTCCCATGATTAGGAAGATCACAAATAAGGCAAAGAAAATTTGACCAGTATAATAACCCAACTCGGCCAAAAAGCTATTAAACTGAAGTAGTTTATATCCACTACCTGGAGGTACTGGTGGCATCAGGTCTACTTTTTTCTTGCCCAATAAATCTGCCACGGTAGTAAATGTATAGCCCTCTTTTTGCAGGGCTTCAATGATTCTAGACAATGCTTCTACGGTTGGTTTTCTATTTCCTCCCGCATCGTGCAACAAAATAATATTACCCCTATCTTTTAATTGCATGACCCTATTAAAAATGGTGTCTGCATTAAAATGTGGCACTTCATCAACGGCCCAGTCTTCTGGGTCAATATTTTCTCCAATGGTCAAATAATTCCTGGTCCTGCTCAATGCAACTGGAATTAATTCTTCCATTTTTTCTGGTTGGGCATCGGCATTAAACGGCGCACGGAACATAATAGTACTATGACCCGTAATACATTCTATGAGCAACCTGGTAGCATCCATTTCTAAAAGCGCGCGTTGCTTGCTCACTTTGGCCATATTGGGATGCGTAAATGTGTGGTTACCCAATTCATGACCTTCATTAAAAATGCGCTTTACCAGCGGAATATTATTCTCAGCTTCTAGTCCCACTACAAAAAAACTAGCGGGTACTTTGTATTTGGCAAGAATGTCTAGAATCTGTTTGGTATAAACAGGATCTGGTCCATCGTCAAAAGTGAGGACCAGTTTTTTACTCGTTGCTCTGCCCATTTGTTTTACTACAAACATGCTGGGTAAACTATCATAACGCTCTTCAGAAATCAGCATTTGTTCCAGATCCATCTCTGGCGTAATATGTCCTTCACGTGGGGTGGAGAGTACGTCTAGGATTTCTCCGTCTCCCATAAAATCTACGTCGTCTGTGGCTTCTACTTTGTTGAATTCTGTAAAATCAAATTTCTCCAAAGCCTTTCTGCTCATGGATTTGTGATAGAAATCCCAGATCCTACTGTCTTCACTACCCAGTCTCCAAAGCGCTGTTCCGGCTAAAGGGTATTCAGTAGCAAAACGCAGCGTATTAAAATTGGTAGCGGCATCGGTAAAATGTACTTCGTGGTATTTGTTATACTCATCCCAATAATGGTACTTTAAATTATAGGTGTCATTGTCATACACTACTTTCCCTTCACTTTCTCTGGCAATGGTTAAGGCTTGTTGATAGGTTAGGTCTACTCCCTGATCTCCTTTTGCCCAGTCATAACCATAAGCCGCCATGCACAATACAATTTTGTGTATGGGCACTTTTTTTGCCATTTGGTCAACCGCTGCTTCAATCCATCTTTGTGAACTAATGGGTCCTGCCTTGGTATCAGAACTATGCTCGTCATAGGCCATGAGAAATACATAGTCATTATACTTACCTAATGCACTGTATTCATAGTCTTCGTTGAAAGGCATCACGTCTTGTGAGACCAATAAATTTTCTACGTGAAAACGGTTATACAATTCCTTCTGAAAATTGCTTAGGGTTTCATTCTTTTCTTCTATTAACTCTTCCAAGTCAATATTGACACCTACAAAACCATTTTGCTTGATGAGCCTAATGAGGTCTGAAATCAGTTTTTCTTTTTTGGAAGGATTGTTTAGAATTCGGTGAACCACATCGCCCCGGAATACCCCATTGATATTATTGGTAAGCATGGGCATGACCCTTACACCTGAAGCTTTGATTACAGCTAAACCACGTTTATCCATATTGGCATAAACAGAATCGCCCTTGGCATCCAGAAAAAACCATTCGGGAATGACCAAATTCATCTTGTTGATATTCCTTTTTAAGGAGAAAAATGCCTGAGCATCCCAGGCAACATAAAAAGCTGCCCTAATTCCCAAACTATCCATATTGGCCAGTGAGCCAGATTGGTTAATTAAACTATCTTCCTGTCTATAACCCTCCCCTTTTTTCCATTTATCGTCTATAAACTTTCTAAAACCTTGATAATTTTTGGCTAGTTCCGTAGTGGGTTTGTCTGATTGTAAAACTTCTTTCATCACCTGACCCCTTATCTGTGGTAGGTTTGGCATATAGAGGTTCTTGATGGCAATGGTTACCACCGCAATAGCCATAACCAATAAAAATAGTAACAACCTGCCCGCCCATTTGAATCTTTGCCATCGGGTAGGGTTATTGGTTTGAAATATCTGAACTGGTTCTTTAGGGGCCATGATTAAAACTTGCAAAAATGATGCTAGAACTGCAATTTAAATAGAAAGTCCCGCTAAAATTTTAGCAGGACCTCTTATAATGCAGTTAAACTTTGTAATTAACCTTCAAAACTACTGTAGAAATAGGGCGTTTTGGCCTCAAACTCTGCAGCGCAGGTATCCACCATTTTGTAGACACGCGTAATGCCTAGGGCCTTTCTTTTTTCGTAGACCTCATCTTCTGTGCAGGTGTTTTTCAAAATTTTAACAATTTGAATATCAGAGAAACCATTTTTCTTGGCTTCTTTGAGTAGGGCAGTAGGAATGGTGTCCAAACTATAATTGGCAATCTCTTTTTCAATATGGCAGATCTGCTGAATTTGGTACAAAAACCAACGGTCAATCCCAGTTGCTTGCGCGATGGATTTTACGGTAGAACCCTGCATCAGGGCGTCTTTGATTCGGAAAATCCGGTCCCATTTTGGGGTCTTGATATAATCCACAATCTCCTCGCTCTTCATCAAACTCTTGCCATAATAACCCAAACCCACGGCTTCGTTTTCCAGACTCTGACAGGCTTTTTGCAAAGCTTCTGTAAAGCAACGGCCAATGGCCATTACCTCACCCACGCTCTTCATTTGCAATCCCAAAGTATCATTGGCGCCCTTGAATTTGTCAAAGTTCCATCTAGGTACTTTTACAATTACATAGTCCAAAGCTGGTTCAAAATAAGCAGATGTGGTTTTGGTAATTTGGTTTTTCAATTCATCCAAAGAATAACCCACGGCCAGTTTAGCTGCAATCTTGGCAATAGGGTAACCGGTTGCTTTTGAAGCAAGGGCAGAAGATCGGCTTACGCGTGGATTAATCTCTACAGCAATCAACTCTTCGGTTTCTGGATTCAAGGCAAACTGTACATTGCATCCCCCCGTAAAATTGCCCAAGCTGCGCATCATCAGAGTGGCTTTATTACGCATATCCTGAAAGGCAGTATCACTCAAGGTCATAGCTGGAGCCACAGTAATGCTATCTCCGGTATGCACGCCCATGGGGTCAAGGTTCTCAACCGTACAGATAATTACCACGTTGTCATTACAATCGCGCAGCAATTCCAATTCATATTCTTTCCAACCCAAAACAGCTTTTTCTACCAATACCTCGTGAATAGGTGATGCTTTTAAACCTCTTTCAAGAGCCGCATCTAAATCATCCTTGGAATGTACAAATCCCCCTCCGGTACCACCAAGGGTGAATGAAGGGCGAATAACCAAGGGAAATCCAATTTCTTGGGCAAACTCCTTTCCTTCTAAAAAGCTATTAGCTACTCGGCTAGGCGCCACGGCTATCCCAATTTTGACCATCAGTTGACGGAACTTCTCTCGGTCTTCAGCGGTGTCAATGGCTGCAACGTCTACTCCAATCATGCGGCAGTTGAAACGCTCCCAAACACCCAATTCGTCTGCTTCTTTACATAGATTTAGGGCTGTTTGGCCACCCATTGTAGGTAAAACCGCATCTATCTGGTTCTCTTCTAATATTTTTTCTATACTTTCAACGGTCAAAGGAAGCAAATAAACCTTGTCAGCCATCATTGGATCGGTCATGATGGTGGCGGGGTTGCTATTGATCAGGATCACTTTAATCCCCTCTTCACGTAGGCTTCTGGCGGCCTGGGTGCCGGAATAATCGAATTCACAGGCCTGTCCAATAATGATTGGACCAGATCCGATGATTAAAACTGATTTGATGGAATTGTCTTTGGGCATGGTTGCAAAAAAATAAATTGTGCAAATGTAAGGTGGAAGGCCCAAAAAGGGCATAAATTTTTCTAAAATGGGTTTTGTAGAACAAAATCCTTGATAACAGGTTATATTCATGATTCTACACATAAACAAAATAACATGGCAGTATTAAAAGAAGGTAGCAAGGCACCCGTTTTCAAATCAGTGGACCAAAACGGCAAGCCTATCTCCCTTAACGATTTCAAAGGAAAAAAAGTCATCCTATATTTCTATCCAAAGGACGATACACCAGGATGCACGGCTCAGGCATGCAACCTAAAAGACAATTACAGTGCATTAATTAAGAAGGGCTTTCAAGTAATTGGCGTTAGCACGGATAGTGTTGCTAGCCACAAAAAATTTGAGGAAAAATTTGAATTACCCTTTCCATTGGTTTCTGATGAGGACAAAAAGATTGTAGACAAATACAATCTCTGGGGGGAGAAAAAATTTATGGGACGTACTTATATGGGTACTACTAGAACCACTTTCCTCATTGACGAGACGGGAAAAATTGTCAAAATCATCGCCAAACCTGATACCAAGAATCATACAGAAGAAATTCTGGCGGCTTGGGATGAAGTATAGAACGGGGTTGTTTTTAAAGATTTGAATGCCTCCAGTGTGATATTGGGGGCATATTTTTTTGTAAGACAGTAATTCTCAGCTGTTAATACACTAAAAAGCGCATCAATACGTTTTAGATGTAATATCGGCATCCCCTATGCACAAAAAGAAAGAGCCACTGGCTCAAATTAGCTTGTTCATGCCCCCTCCTCAGATTCCACCGAATGATCGGTTGCGTCTGAAAGAACTGCATGGTTATGGGGTCTTGGATACAGGCGACGAAGCAGAGTTTAATGATATTGTGGCCATGGCAGCCCGCATCTGCAGCACTTCTATTGCCTTAATTTCTTTAATAGACGCGGAGCGAGAATGGTTCAAAGCCAAATTAGGGATAGACGCCCATGCTTTTCCCCGCGATGTTTCTTTTTCCTCTCATTTTTTGGATGCCAATAATATATTTTTTGAGGTTTCTGATACGCACCAAGACAATCGATTTGCAGACAATCCATTGGTAACAAGCACTCCCTTTGTTCGATTTTTTGCAGGCATTCGTCTGGTGAATAAAAATGGCTTTACCATGGGGGCTTTGATGGTCATGGACCAAGAGCCCCATTTGCTCAATGATGACGAAATCTTTTTCTTGCAAACCTTGGCTAAGCAAGTCATTAAATTATTAGACCAGCACATAGTCTATAAACAGCTGGAGCAACAAAGAATCAAATTGCAGGAACAAATGGAATTGCAGAATAGGATTCTTTCTATCATTGCCCATGATGTACGCAATCCTGTTGGGGCCGTAAAATCTATCATTGAATTAAGTAGTAAAAAACTTTTGAGCAAACAGGATTCTGCCGCACTCATGCAAATGGCTGCCAAACAGATTGATGATACGGTTGAATTACTGAACAACTTGGTTGACTGGGGTTCCATGCAAATGAAAGGCAAGGGTGCAGAGTCTGAAAAAATTCACTTGTATACCTTGGTGAGCAATATGTACAAAAGCTTTGAAGTCATTGCATCGCTCAAAGGAAATATCATGGCTAATTTAGTTGATGATGATTTGTTTGTACACGCAGACATCAATGCCATGCGTTTCATTTTACGCAATATTATAAGTAATGCCAACAAGTTTACCAAAGAAGGCGTGATTACTGTATTTGCACAGGCTAATGCACAAAATATTATTCTTTCAATTAGCGATACTGGAGTAGGGATGGATAAACTAACCTGTAAGAAATTATTTCAAGCAGACCAGCATGAAAACAGGTCTGGTACAGGCAATGAAAAAGGTTCTGGATTGGGTTTGATTCTAACCAAAGACTTTATTGAATTATTA
>Ga0136644_10001531_pt1 | contig 18290 bp, 22 predicted proteins | sample C_130820_EF_Meta_FD_94780 | JGI IMG/M metagenome (GOLD analysis project Ga0136644, IMG submission 94780) | Freshwater microbial communities from Lake Croche, Canada to study carbon cycling - C_130820_EF_MetaG (v2) (version 2) | ecosystem: Environmental > Aquatic > Freshwater > Lake | place... | reverse complement strand
GCGGCGGCGGGCTCGGGCTTGGAGGCGGCGGCGGGCTCGGTTCAGGTGGCGGCGGAGGTGGCAGGCTTGGTCTCAGAGGCGGCGGCGGGCTTGGCTTCGGCGGGGGCGACAGGATCCCGTACCTCTTCAGTGGGAGCCGGTGCATTCGCACCCCGTCCGCCCCTGCGAGCGCCAGGGCGCACAAGAGAGCGAAGAGCGGCGCCATTCTCTTGTTTTGTGACGCCTCTCAAATATATGTACGCTGCGATTTCAGCACCCGAGCATGGAGCGCATTCGCAGGGCGGCGCTCGAGCTGTGCGACCCGGTCCACCGTGGCGGCGTGCGCTTTGTGGGCCCCAAGCCGCGCCAGAATAGCTACATCGTCACCATCGAGAACCTGGAGAGCACGGACCTCGGCGCCTTTTGCGCACGCGTCGCCCCCGCCACCGTCTTCCTGCGCCAGACGGTGGGCGCCGACTTGGCCACGGCGTCTCGCATCGACGTCTACGTGCCCACGGCGGGCGCGACGCACCTGCTGGTGGCGCACCGCGTGCTGTGGGCGGCGGCGACGGCGGCGGCGGCGATGGCGGCTGCCGTGGTGTTAATGCGGAGTTAATACTTACGTGCACTCGTTATTGTGTTTATGTCTTCGAATGTAAAAAACGAAGAAGTTGTAGCCATGGCGAAAGACATCGCGAGCGGCGCACTCGCCCCCGGCGACGTGCTCCACCGGGCGCTCGACGTCTTCGGGCAGGATGGAATAGATTTTATCGTAGAAAACCAGGACACTCTGCTTTTTTTACTGTCTGCTTTGATATTGCACGAAGACTTTGGGGTGAGTAACGAGGACCTTTTCAAGGCGCTGAACCCTCCGGATGACATCACGGCGTTTGGCTCGGAACCGGTACCCAATGCATCGTCGTTTTACGTCCCTTTGACGTCCCATCTCTTTCACATTTCGCCGCCTAAACCCGGACCCGGTGCAACCCGTTCGTGGCGAGACGACCCACCCGACGCCTATGTGCGGGCTCCATTAGCAGACAACTTTAAAATTCCTGATGCTCCACTGAACATATCAAACACGTACACCGCGCCACCGTTATCGAATGAGCCAAAGACTGTCTTGCTTGGAAACACAAACGCCGGCGACGACTTGAATGGATCGATTGGAAACACAAGCGCCGGTGACGACTTGGAGGGATCGCCTGGAAACGCAAGAGCATCTGACTCGGGCGAAACGTCAAATGATAAGCAACTGTTCGATAGCTCAAACAAAATCCCATCATTTTATGAATGGTTCAGAAAACCAAAAAACTATGCACGGGCTATGGTAGCGATATCAGGGATTCCATTTCCAATCATGTTCTTTCCATCTCTCGCCAGCTCGGCGAGCGTACTTATTGAAGATTTGTACGGTACGACATTAGAAGAGCAAACCAAGACACTCCTCAGGTGGGCGTACATTGGAAAGTGCTTCGGCGAATATAGGATGCCATGGAACCATATTGAGTGGAAGTACATACTGAATGACTGTCAGGCTGAGATTGCGTACAAAAAAACCGACCCAGAGCTCGTAGCTCGGCTCCTCTTGATGCCCGATGTTGAGTTTGGGGCATCGATTGCTGGGCGAAAGACGTTTATATCCTTCCCCCTGGATATGAAGGCTGCTATTGACTCGTACAATTACCGCACCTTAAAATATACTTTGTACAAGGATATGGTTGCTTTGTTGCCAGTGGTTGTTGAAAACTTTCTCAATGGCACAGCCATTTTGATGGATAATGAAACACAACCCCTTGCAACAAAACTTCTCCTGGCATTGAAAGATTCGCATGAGTTTATGTTTTTCAATGTGCGTTTTATCGAGTTTCAAAATGTGCTTACAAGACTGATGGAAATGATTGATCCAAAGAGGTTTAATGACATTAATGAAAGCATACCAGAAAAAGAAGAACGATGTGTGTATTATTTCGAACATGTAAGAAACTTCATTGAAAAAAGAATCGCAATGGGCATCCCTGGCGTCAGCAATGATGGTCAACAATACATCAATGTGACAGCTCCTCCTGGGGACTGGAAGCTGATGAATGAAAGCTCTGGACCTCAAGCTCTGCCTCAAGGTGTTCAGGGAAATGCTCCTGCTACAACTCTTCCATGGTTTTTGTTTTTTTTCAATAATGGGAACATGAGTGACAATGAATTTCAAATCACGGTTGAAAAATTGTCTACAAATGCTTTTACATTGCCGCCTGGTGACAAGGACAGCGTTGCTCCTTTATCTTCTGCAAGCTTTAAGAATGGAAGCGCTGCTGGACGCGCTGAAAATGCAAGCGCACTTGGCGACAAGGGCGCCGGTGCTTCAGCGTCACTTGCGAGCTCGCAGAACGCAAGCACTGATTCACAAGAACACAATTCTCCTTCTGCACGCTTGGTAATAACTGGTTCCAACGGAAGCAGAACTTATTTAAACAACACCAATGCAAATGTAAATCGTGAGCAAACAGAGCAGATTAAAAATGCGACAAATGCAACGCTCACAGAGGCGGACAAGCCGCCTGGGTGGTTAGAGGAAATGATGCACGCTTTGGTAATTGCTGCTGGTCAAACCGTAGTCTCTTTTTTAATTAATATGGATGACTTTAAAACGTTTGGTATTGAGAGATTCATGACCATATATGTGGCAAATAAATGGCCTGAAAGTTTTCACAACTATAGAAAATCCTACTTTATTGTGTCGCAGGCAGTGGCTGACGCTGTGAGGAGGGGGCGCGTTGCTCGAACGGTGTACGATTTCATGAGATATATGCATTTGTCATATTCTAAACTGCTGAACTATAAATATAATAAGACTACTATATTCTTACAATCACCCGTATTGGGGTCAGATGATGCGATCTTGCCTGTTTATAAGTTTACCTGGGCTGATGAAAAGGGCCGCTATGAACAGTGGCAAAGCTGGTTTGGTAGCTCCAATTTTTCCAAAACAAGGTTTGTTCTTCGAAGGACCACTCTCCCTGATGGCGAAACGTACCAAGAAGAAGGTGAATACATAGACAAAGAACACGCCCACCCGCAACCTTTTGGCGGAGAAGAGGCTTATGAAATCATAAAAAACAAACTTCAACCTTGTTGGGTATTTAAGCTAAAAGGCAATCAAAACGAGAAATATGAGCAAGTCCAGCCCTGGTCGGAAGTAGAGTACGTGCCTTGGTCTGCAACAGCTTACAGAAACAAAAGAGTATGCATCTTCCGCGAAGAAGAAAGTGGCCGCGTCCTGTCTGGAGGGTAGCGTTTTTTAGGACTTGTTATTAACAACCCAACCCTAAGGCAGCATGTCCATTGGATGGGGTGCGCAGGCACCTGCAGTGCAGTTTGGTCCAGAGTATTTTAGTCACGAAGATGGTCTACAAAACCTTATAGAGTTACCAAAAGTTTATCGTGAGCAAATTCCACAAATAAATGACATTGTAGATGTTTATATACCTGGACTTCAAGGCTTGAATGGTACTGTTCCTGTGGGTGCTAAGTGGGTTCAAGGAACAGTAATAAAAAAGGGTATCAACATGTTTACAGTTCAATTTAATGACCCCATCCCTGGCGATACCAGGGATAAACCCAAGCGAGAATTTGCTGTGGGTACATACAATGGACCACGACAAGAAAAAATAGCAACATTTGTCAACGAAAGTCGAAAAATTCGGAATAATAATTATGGCATTATTGTTTCGGAGACACCTAGTGCAGACGGAGTAGCACCTGCTCAATATTTTCCTTTTTTGAATAGCCTCGGACAGAATGCTGTGTCAACCATATCTAGTGGCATTGAGGCGGGAAGACAACTTGCTTCTAGCGGTCTTGGCAAAGCTCAAGAAGTAGCACAAGCGGCTCAAGGTTATTTTCTACCTGCAGCACAACCAGTACCACGAGCCAGCCTTGCAGTTCAAGCTGAAGAAGTTGCAAAAGCTCCAGCTCAAGCAGCTCAAGCAACACAAGTGGCTCAATATTATTCTCAACCTGAACCACAACCAGTACCACGAGCCAGCCTTGCAGTTCAACAAACATCTCCTTCCACAGCTCAAACTCAAAGGAGCAAGTCCTTTTCTGCTAGAGATGTAGTTGGTGGCCAATTAAGAAAAAGGAATGCAGCCACGAATTCCGCTCAACACACAATAGCTCCACTAGCACCAACTTCTACAAGCAAAAAGAGCTCCATTACCACGCCAACCGCTCCACCACCTTCCCCACCGTCTACTGTGTCTGAAGAGTCAGACAAGCCCGGATTCTTAGAATCCAGTTTAAATCTCTTGGGCAAACTTCTACCCGTGCAGCACCCTCGTGGTGACCTTTCAGATGCTGCAGAATCAGAAAAAGGAGACTCAGGTGAAGAAACAGGTGAAGATTATAAAGACCTTCCACCACCAGTTCCACCCGCGCTCGTTCCCGTCCTCCCAAACCTCACCACGCTCAGCCTGGCGCTCACTAACCTGGACGGCGACACCATGTCCGTCAATCACCTCACCGACATCCTGTCCGAGCGCGACGCTCGTGCAAAGCTGGCCCGCGGCGACAAGGAGGCTAACGAGCTAGTCCGCCTGGTCAATGCCGCACGCGACGCCGGCGAGCGCTTCGTATACATTCGTGACGTGCGCGCCGCCGCTAGCCTGTAACTTTTCTCCTCTTGATCCCCCCGTGCGCGGCGTACTCGCGGTGCGCCGCCGCCGCGCGCTCGTCCCCTGCCCGCTCCGACGCCATCGCCGCCGCGGCGTCCAGCGTCAGGCACGGCACGCCGGCGGTGGCCACCGAGGCGGGGTCGCACGCCGCCCGGCACGTCGGACAGCTCGTGCGCTCCCGGAACCAGCGCGACAGGCAGTCGTCGCAGAATACGTGCCCGCAGGGCACCACGCGCGCCCCGCGCAACGTCTCCTGGCAGATGGGGCACGCGAGGAGCTGGGCGAGCGCGTCCGCCGCGCCCGGCGACGCCGGCGGCTCCGCCGGGGCGGCGGACGGCGCCGCCGCCGTCAACTCCGGGAGCCGCTCCAGCACGTGCATGGTGAGCATCGCGCTCTCGCGGCTCAGATCCGGCGGCATGAGGCCGCCCAGCGCCACCGCGTCGCCCGGCAGGAGCGCCACGGGCCGCCGCGGCTGGAGCGCGCGGGCGGCGCCGCGGGCGGGGAGGAGCGCCGAACCGTGTCGGCTCCCCAGGTCCACGTATCGAAGCACGCCGTGCGAGTCGCGCGTGAATGCGCCGTGGTGCTTGCTCACCAGCAGGCCCGAGAGCCGGAGGTCCTGCTCGGCGCCGCGCCCGACGGTGGCGTGGGGCAGGGGGTCGCCGCGGAGCTCGGGTCGAAGATCCACCGTCGTGGGCGCCGCCCCACCGGGGGCGAAATGGGCGAACATTTGTGGCGGCGCGTCGGGCGCCTCACGGGATCTCCCCGTATGTGTGATCCGGGTTCTTTGGCTTGGCGATCTTAAAGTCCACCGACGGCGGCCGGAGCGTAAACTGCTTGGTGGCGGCGAGCGCCTTGGCGCGCTCGACGTCCATGTCCGCGTCGGTGAACGGGCGCGCCTTGCCGAGGCCGATGCGGCCGACGCCGCCGCCCCTGTGATTTTCGTAGCACTTTGAGCACGCGGTGACGAAACAGTCCACTACTGTGAGCTTTTTTTCCTCGATCTCCTCGTAGGCGGAGCGGTAGGACGTCCTCAGCACGGCGGGGGCACTTTTGCAGACGAAGCAGGACATCATTGGCACTGGAGGCGCCGTATCGAGCTTATATTTCAGGATGGCGGGCGGAGGCAACATGTCCGCGAGCACGGAGTGCACGCGCGCGGAGACGAGCGCCGTCGTCGCGTCGGCGCGATGGCTGTGCTCTCCTTCCCGAGCGACGTGGAGGGAGGCGTACCTTTCGTCGTTTGGCGGCTTGTTCAGCTCCATCGAGCGTCACCACCAACCGATGACGAGCCCCGTGCTCATACAGGTGACGGAGCGTCCGCGCCAGCCCGCCGCCTTCCGCATGCTCTTCCGGGTGGATGATACATTTCGAGTCGACCAGCGCGATGCGGACGCGCATCTTTCTTCCATCGTCTTGCCGGACATGCGCGTCAACAGGGTCACATTCGGCGGGTACGCCACCGAGGCGGCGTGCCGCCGTCACCTGGCGGCGCTCGCCGCGTGCGCGTCCAGCGCGCTTCCGGCCGTCTGGTACGTTGCTGTGTATAACTCGCCGTGGCACGTGTTCAACAGGACCAACCAAGTTTTTTTCGAACAATAGCCCGCGGGGTACTGCCCCGGGGTACTGCCCCGGGGCTGATAGCCCTGCCACGGTTCGAACGATGGGCTTGCGGGCGGGTGAGGGCCATGCGGCCGGGCAATAACTCGGCGCCGCACCTGTTAGTTCCATGGACGCCCCGCCGCACTCTGCCGAGCTTCAGCTCCGTCCGCCCGTGTACGCACCCGCCGAATCGTCTCGCCGCGGTGTCCCGCCTGCACCTTTGCACGCCGCTGGAGACAAGCGCAAGGCGGCGGAGGGCTTCGGAGAGGAGTCCTTCAAGAAGCGCGCGGAACGCGCGTGCACGCCTTTCCACCCTTCCGGCGCGCCCGCTCTTCACGCGAGCCGCTACGAAGACGGCTCGACGAGCCCGCTCCCCGGTTTCGTCACGACGAGCTTTCCTGTGCACTGCCCCACGAGCCCCGCGCCGCCGTCCCCCTCCTCCGCCCCCGCCCTCGCCGCGCCCGCGCTCCACTGGCGCGAGCTCCTCAAGGGTGTGCGCGTGGCGAGCTCAGCCGACGCCAAAGGCGCGGACGTGAGCCTGGACGCGCGAGTGACGGCGGAGGGCAAACCCTACGCGGACTCGGCGCCCGTCGCCGGCAAGCCCAGCTTTGCGAAATGCGCGGCGTGGCTGAAGCACCACGCCGCGGAGGTGCAGGCCAAAGTGCTCGGCGGCGCGCCGCTGGTGGTGGTGTACTGCGACCTGGGCCGGAGCCGCTCGCCCGCGGTGGTGCTCGCCTGGCTCCGCCTGCACTGCGGCTTGTGCGCCGCGGAGCTCGGCGAGGCGGAGCGTGCGCTCCAGCGCTACCCTTTCGACGCCGCACCCGTGCAGATGCACCCCATGAAAACGTTCGGGCCCGTGCTCGAGCACGGCCTGGGGCCCGTGTAACAAGACACCGTATATGTAACACCGATGATTCAGAGCGAAGATGCCGCCGCCTGTCGCGCGCTTTCTGGTTCACGCCCGCCGCGTTTCGCGAGGCCCTGCGGCGCGCGCCGCCCGCCGCGCCGTGGGCATGGCGCGGCGCACGCTCGTCTTCGGCGTCGCGCCCGCGATGGCGAGTGACGCGCTCGTGGACCACACGTCACCCACCGCGTTTTCGGCCATGCACGACCTGGCGACGAGCGCCGCCGCCTCGGCGCTGGCGGCGGGGGTGCACGACATCATGCTCCTCGCCCGGGCAATGCGGCTTTAGCGCGGTGGGAGCATGACGATAGTTTGTGCGAGCTGCACGAAGGAGTCGAAAGCGCTCGATTCAAGCCCCTGCGAGCTGTGCGCGTGCGCGAGGAGCCTGCGGTGAAAGTCGCGGAGCAACTGCCCGACGTGCGCCGCCTCGTCGGGAGAGTACGGAAACCCGCTCTGGTGTAACAGAATGAGTATGCGGAGCTTTTCGAGAATGGCGTCAAGTGAGTCGCCGGACACGAGGTTGTCGGAGAGGTACAGCCGCCGGGGGGGGCGTTGGGGCGGAACAAGCCGTAGAACATCGGCGGGCTGTAGTTTGAGAGCAAGCGCATCAATTCCGCCCGTTTTCCAGACTCGAACGCTGAGCGAAACAGGGCTTGCGTGGTCTCGTGCCCGTGCGCCTCGTGCGTAATGTGGCCCGCCTTGGCCGCGGGGTGGAGCGCGGTGTCATCTTCCCGCCGGCGCTTGTCGCCGGCTGGGCCGAATAAACACGACATCGTTACGTCGCTCTTTGGGTGGCTGAAATATGTGTCTGGATACAGCTGAGAAAGCTTGTTGTTGAAGTGAATTGTGTGCCAGGAGTTTTCGGGAAGCGTCCCGACGCGGTCCCTGGCCCAGCCATAATCTACATCATACAGGATCTGTAGAACAGTTGGAAGGTCGTTGGCTTGGTGAAGATTCACTTCAACTTTATCATCATAAAACCGCGCGTGTACTGCTGGCTCATCATTCAAGCCAGAAGAATGCCGCATAGTATACTCTACATACTCTCCCATTGGCATTATAGAACGGTTACCGATTCTTGCCGCTGCTCTTTCTATGATAGCAACAACTGGCTCAAAGCTAATGGTTCGAGGAGGTTGGTTCATTCGAAACGGTGCGCGGCACATTGGACAATTGGCATTCCCTTTTTTACTCTCCCAGTTTAACAAACATGCGGTGTGAAATACATGCTTGCAAGACGGTATGGTGTATGTATTTCCCCACCCGTGCTGCTGCATGAGTGATGCATATGTACTGTTGTAAGGTGATTCTGCTGTCATCAACTCTCCACATATCTCACATTCACTTTCAGGATATGCTTCCCAGTCGCCATAAGCACCAAAGCGCCCGTACGCCCAAATGCTCATGTGTAGTATACTAGTATCGGCCTTTATAACTCGGCCTTTATAACACACGTGACAAAAGGCCCCACGAAGAGCAAGGCGGCCGAGAGCAGACGCATACACAAGTAATTAAACAGCCCTCACCTTGTCTTGATCCGTCCCAGTCTCGCCCGCCATCCCGGGATGGCTCGCCTCCCGAAGGGGTTCAAACCCCTCCGCAAGCCCGCCGAGCCGCGGCGCGCTCGGAGCGGCTACTTTCTCTGGTGCGACGACGCCCGGCGCGCCGGCGGCGACGACCCCGAGCTGGCGGGCAAGTCCATGGCGGTGGCCAGCAAGGTGCTCGCCGCGCGTTGGGCCGCCCTTCCCGCGGACGAGAAAAAGCCGTACGAAGACCGCTCGGCGGCGCTCAAGGAGGAGTTCAAGGCGCGCAAGGCGGAGGCGGCGCCCGCCAAGCCGGCGCTCCCGTCCGGCTGGAAGCTGGTGCGCGACGCCTGCTCCGGCACGGCGGCCTACGTCAACATCGTCACGGGTCGCGCGCAATGGGCGCGCCCGGGCGACGCGGACGCGGTGGACGTGCCGCCGCCCCCGCCCTCGGCGCGCCGCCTCTTCGAGGCGGAGAAGCGCGCCGAAGGGTGCACGCTCAATCTCAAGGCACTGGCCGTGCTTTGGAAGGATGTGCCGCTGGAGCGACGCGCCGAGTACGAGGCCAAGGCCAAGGCGGCGCGCGAGGCGCTGTCATGCGCCGAGCCGGCCGCCTCCGGCGCCGAGCAGGGGGCAGAGCCGGCCGGCGAACTATAAACCCAGCGCCCGTATGTAAACTAAAAATGGATTGCTCGGACATCGTGCAGCGCATCGACCAGCTCCTCGACCGGAGGCTCGGCCATCACGTGGAGACGCACGTCTCCTTCGCCAACCTCTTCGTCTGGTTCGCTTGGTCCACCCTGTGCTTCAGCGCCGGCGCATTCGTGGCGACGGCATGGGCTCTCATCGCTGATGCGCCGGTGGAGCCCGAGTCGCCACCGGGGACGGCGCTCGTCCAGATGGAGCCCGTGCCCGACGACGCCAAGGAGGACTAGGCTGCTGCGAGTTTGGGCGCGTGCATTCCGGACATGACGTCCGCAACAACCTTGGCCGGCACAGGAATGCTCGTGTTTGTGAGATATGAGGCGAGGCCGAAGAGGCTCGAGGACAGGAGCCCGTAGTGCGCCGTCGCCTCGATGTCGCCGATGGTCCGGTCGTACCGCTCGGCAAACCCCGTGAAGTTGACGTGACGCAACTGGACGGCACACGCGCTCAGCAGCTCGTTGAAGGCGGTGACGTTGAAGCCCTCCACCCGCTCGTTGGCGGCGGCGAGCAGGCGGTGCACCTGGTTGTACACCATCTTCCGCATTTTGGCGTCGCTCGGCGCCGGCGGGTCCTCGAGCAAGTGACGCCCGGCGGGCGCCTGCGTCACGTTGAGCCCCGTGCCGTTGATCACCGCCACCACCAGCCCCGCCAGGCCGCCGGACATGAACTCGAAGTTGGCCACCAGCGGCACCGCGGACGCGGACGCCGCATTCGCGTTGGACAGTATGGCGACCACGTTTTCGTTGATGGTGTTGATGTTGTCGGGCTTGAGGAGCTCGTACTTGCGCACCTCGTTCCAGCCCAGCCCGAAGGCGGCGACCACGACGCTCACGAATATGATGTGGAGCACCAGAATGCCCGTTGCGCGCCGGCGCAAGCCCAGCAGCACCTCAATCTCAGTCGGCGGCTCGCCGGCGCCGTTGGCGGAGGCGCCCCATGGCGTCCGGCGCTTGGGCTTTTCCTTTTCCTTGTGCAGGTAGTGGTACACGTCTTCCGCGCGCTCGGACATTATAAATGCTTCTGAAGAGCCAACAAATACTCCGCCAGATGTCGTTCCTCAAGATGCGGTGGGGCGGGCGGGCGAGCGACGAGCCGCCCGCGCTCCTCCGTCTGGCCAAGGGCGTGCGCACCGGCGCGCCGCTCAAGGAGGTGCTGCAGCGCGTGGCGCAAGGGGACGCCACGCCCGAGGCGGGCGCCGAGGCGCTCCGCACGGAGCGGCTCGAGCTCTCCGACGCCGACGTGGGCGGCCGCGAGGCGAGCGTCCTGGAGCTCTTTCGAGGCGCGGACGCCGTCGACTTTTACAATGTGAGGTTCAAGGGGAACGCCTTCCACAAGCTGTGCAACGGCATCGCCCAGAGCACCCGCCTGCGGGAGGTGCGCCTGGCGCGGTGCGGCGTGGGCGACGACGACGCCTTCATGCTCGTCAAGGCGTGCATCGCGGCGGGCGTCACCACGCTGGACGTGTCGGGCAATTCCCTCCGCACGCCGGTGCAGGCGCTCGAGCGCCTCAAGGGGCACCAGAAGCTCAAGGGACTGCGCATCGAGGGCAACAGGCTCACGCCCGACTGCGTCCAGCAACTGGAGGCGGCGTGCGCGGGCCACTGGCCCGCCCTGGTGTACGTCAGCGCCGACTCGGCGGCGCTCGCCGACGCTGTGGCGGACGGCAACGCGCGGCTCGGGCGCGCCGCGCGATTCGTGACGCCGGCTGGGGCCTAGGCGCGATTCGTGAAGGCTGTTTAAGAATCGACTTCCATGTACCACGCCTCCACGCGCGGCGAGTAGTACAGCGAGTGCACGTGCAGGTCTTCCAGATCGTGGCCCCATATGCCGTACGGGCCGTCCGTCTCGCCGCGGTTGGCGCACTTGCCTCCGGCGCGAGCGCGGTGCGCCTCGGCGCCCACCGCCCGCTCCTCCGCCGCGTAGATCGCGGCGTACACCGCCTCCAAGAGGTTGAACACGGCGCCTGCCGTCGTGAAGCTCTCCTCCCCGGTCACGCGGAAGTAGGCGGGCTTGCGCAACGGGTAGTCGACGTACACCACGAGCGGCGTGCGCACGGCCTGCTCCAGCGCCCCGCGGTGCAGGTTCACGCCGCCGGTGCCGCTCGAACAGAGGCTCCAGCTCTTTTCGCCAGCGACGGGCGTCGCGAGCAAGCCCCCGGCGCAGGCAAACGGGCGCGGCGCCTCCGGAACCCTAGGAGCTGCATCCTCGCTCGCCCCCTCCGGATGCGGAGGCTCCGGATGCGGACGCTTCATGGAGCTTGAGCAAGTAAAACAGTTGTGGAACTGTACTGGGGGCGGAAGATGCCATTGCGATTGCGCCCTTGGTCTTTCAGCGGATCAAGGGTGCAATTGCATATTTCGAAAGAGTCGTTGCATCCCGCACTGAAACGGTCCAGGCCGTGCTCTTGGCCATGGATCACATCTCGCGCGTCAGATCGATGGTTGACTACGAGGACTTCGAAAGTATCACCCATGAGCTTGCGATTTTGGTCCCGAATTTGACCCTGCGCACGACGAAGGCGGAATGGATCGCGGCGCGGGAACAGGCCAGAACGCCAAGCCAGACCAAGGTGATGATGGTGAATGCCGACGGAAAGGAGTTCAATTCCACGGTTAGAGATTTCATCAGCGGGAACACCAAGGGCCTGACGGTTGCTGAGGTTGATGCAATTAACAAGGCGCGCTCAATCAAGGGCGATATCGGAAGCATGGAGCGTGAGACAAATTTTATCGAGGACATCGCGGTCTTGGTGCGGCCATCTGGCATAGAGCTGACGAATCTCGCCAAGGTTGCCGAACACGGCTCTAGCGACGCGTACTTTACAAACACCAAGGGCGAGCTCGTCGGTTTGCAGGCGACTCGCCTCAATTTTTCGGGGTACAAGGGACAGCAGAAGATGCACAAGTCCAAGGCGGAGATACTCGAAATGATCAAGGACCGCGGGTTCCCCTTCGCGTGCGGCCTCTACGGCGACGAGACCTTGTGCGGCGCCTATCTTATACGGCCGGAGGATGCGGCAAACTTCGAGAAGATTCGCGCCTTTCCAAAGTTTGGGACGAGCCCGTTCAAGAAAAACCGCAACCGGTACGGTTCGGATGCGGCGGCCATGGCTCCGTACCTCTACATGTGGAAGAAGAGCGCGGATGCCGAGGTGGATACGAAGATTCGCGACGCGTTCGTGGAAAAGATCGCCTCACGCGCGAGATGTTCCTGGCGCAGGTCCTGCGGCAGACGCGCGTCGCAATCCCCGACGCCATGCGCGCCGAGATTCAGGCAGAGCTTGATGGCTAGTATGTGCGCGACTATTTAAGGTATTGTTTAACTTTTTACAAAGAACGACTGGAACAAAGAATGTTTCCATCGCCCATCATCATCATTCTCATCGTCGAGCGCAAGGAGGCGCCCTCGCTGTGCGACCGCCTTCTGAAGCGCGCCCGAGCGGCGCGGGAACGCGCCCGAGCGGCGCGGGAACGCGCCCGAGCGGCGCGGGACGGCGCCGTCGCCCTCGGCCGGCGGGCGCTCAACGCCCTGCGACGAGACGTCGGGTGCGCTCTCGCACTACAAGGCGCCCTGTGCGCGTACGTGCTCGCCTGCCCGGCGGCCCCGCTCCTGTGTGCCGCCGCCGCCTCGGGCGCCGTCGCCCTGGGCGCGCTCGGCCCGATGCACCGCCTCGCCGCCCGCCTTCGCGCGCCCGAGCACCCTCTCGCCTGGGTACGAGAGGCGTGCATCGTGCTCTACGCCTTTGCGTGCTCCCTGGCCCCCGGGTGGCAGGTGCCCGCGGCGCTCCTCATTTGAACCGGGCCATGGCCGCGGCAATGTGCGCCGCCGCCGCCGCCGCGACGCCGTCCGAGCCGCTCGAGGAACACACCAGCGGCTGGCCCTTGAGCAGTGCGGCGGCCCAGGCGCCGTCCGGCACGGCGGGCACGGCGGTGACGTACATCCGCACGAAGACGGCGTCCGACGCCAGCGTTTCGGGAACGGCGAAAAAGCGCGCGTAGCCCGTCTCCGGGTCGCACGCGACGGAGCGCAGGTGCGCCGAGATCTCGGCGATGGACTCGAACGCCAAGGACGGGGGCGTGAAGGGGAGCACGCCGGGCGCCGACTCGAAGCCGGAGGGCGCGCCGAGGCGCTTTTGGACGCCATTGAACACCACGTGCGCCACGCGCGGCGAGAGCTCCGGGTGCCGCCCGGCGAGGAAGACGAGCGCCGCAAACAACGAGTTTGCCGGGTCGTCGAGCGTGCGCAAGTAGTCGGCCCACGACGTGCTGAGCACGATCGCGAGCGAGTCGGCGGCTCCGATGCCCGCCAAGGAGGCGCCGCGCTCCGTCAGCTCGGCGTCCGTGTCGACGAAGACGTGCGCGCCGGCGAGCGCGCGGCGGAGCGCGGGCGCCAGGCCGTCGAATGGGGCGCCAAACAAGCGCTTGCCGCCCGGAATGAGGTGCACGTTTGGCGGGCACCCGCCCGAGGGGTGAACCTCCGCGGGCCGGACGGAGTGCGCCCGCCAACTCTCAACAGGAGCCGGCGCCGCCGCCAAGCCGCGCCAGAAGGAACGCGAGACCGATGGCGTCGGAGGTGGCGCGCGCAGGGCGTCTATGAAAGCGGCGGCGGAGCGTTCCGGCGCCAGGGCGGCGAGCGACTCGGCGCCGCGCGTGCGCACTCCGGGGGCGCATGCTCGCGGCTCCGCCGCCCCGCCGAGAAGAAAGGTACTCGTGTCGCCTTGAATGCTCATGTCCAAAACCACCACGTCGCGATCGGGGTGCGCGAGCGCGTAGGCGGGGGCGAGCTGGGACACGAGCGAGCTCTTGCCGATGCCGCCGCGGTTTGACACGAATGCGGTGATGCTCATCCTGCGGTCCGGCGCTCCCGACGAGATATATGTTGCACAGCTCAGATATGCTCGATGCTGTTCTTGTTCTTTCTGATACTTGCCATACAATCAACGCGCGCAAAACTCGCAGACGGGTGCTCCCGCGTGTATGTCGACTACGGGTCTAACATTGGAATGCAGGTGAGAAAAATGTATGAGCCTCATCGTTTTCTGGCATATGAAGAATATCAATGCCCGAAGCCGTGCAACCCTTCCGAACCGTTGTTTCGCTCCGTGTTCGGGGAGAATAGAAACGACGTGTGCACTTTTGGGTTTGAAGCCAGCCCCCGACACTCCGCACGGCTCATTCGGCTCGAGAAGGCATATCTGCGTACCGGCCGGCGCGTGTTATTCTTCACCGAGACGGCTGTTACCACTGACGGGCGCAACGTTTCGTTCAGCGCCGGCGGCGGCGGAGAGGATGCCATTGACGGGGGCGCCGCCATTTCGGCACACATCTCAGAATCGACTGGGACGGGCATAGAGGTGAGATCTGTGGACTTGGCGCACTGGTTTTTGAAAGAGGTTGTCGGCCGCACGCTCCCTCATCCATACAGACAGTACCGTGAGCCGCGCGTGCTTATGAAGTCGGACATCGAAGGTACCGACATGGCAGTCATAAGCAGACTGTTTCACACGGGCGCTTTGTGTCACGTGCACACGCTGTACTACGAGAGCGCGCACACGACGCCGCAGTGGGTTGCCGAGCTCCGCAACAACCTGACTGGTGTTGGGTGCACCACCGCGCTGGTGGAGCTGGACGACGAGACGGGCCAGGGCGGAGAGGCATTTATTCGTTCAGAAAGCAAGTATTTTATTCCACTGCCATGATCAAAAGCTGAGCCTGAAGCAGTTGATCTCGGTGCTCGCCTCCAGCCGCCCGCCCGCCGCCGTGAGCGCGGGGAGCGCCTTGTTGAGCGCCGCCCACGACACGTTGTGGGCGACGAGAGAGAAGGAGCCGCGCACAGAAGGTGCCGCGGGCGGCTTGAGCATGGAGAGGAACGCCTCCGCCTCCGCCTCGTTTGTCGCGGGCATGGACATGGTTCTGGACGCCGTGGGCGACGGCGGAGGGGCGGGCTCGGGCGCCGCCAGGGCGGGCGCGGCCTGCGGCGCGGCCTGCGGCGCGGCCTGCGGCGGCGGCCGAGGCACGAGGGACCAGATGGATGACAGTGCGCCCGTCATGTGCGCCAGGGACCCAGCATGGACGGAAAACTTGATGTCCAACGTGGGGTGGAGCTTCACCGTGGCCGCAAAACGGCGCCGGAGCGACGCCTCGGCGCCGCGGACGAGGCGGCGGAGCTCGTTGCCCCCAAAGTGCGGCTTCGGCGTGCGGAGCGTCACGCGCGCCTCGCGCCAGCCAAACCCCACATGGGTGTACTCGATCACCGAAAAGAGCACGCCGCCCGCGTACGCGTCGTGGCGGTTGGTGGGGGTCCACACCTCGTGCGAGCGGCGCGGCTCCGCAAAGCTGCAGAGAGGCTTCTTCATGAGACAGGGGTGCGTGGATTACATCGTTCGAAAGTGGAGACGGTGTTCGATCGGCAGCCCCTTGGCTTGGCGCATGAGGTCGGCAAACGCCGTCTTTGCCTCCTCGAACCTAGCGCGCTGCATTCCCCCCTCTTCGTGCGCTTTGTCGAACGCCGCAACTCGCGCCTCGCCGTCGATGACCCGCGCGCGCTCGGCAACCTTCTCGGCCAGGATGCCGCACACGTCCACCTCGTGCCACGTTGGGGCGGAGATGGTACCCACCATGACGTCTTGTTTCTTGCCGAATTTCGACCTGAGCACGCTGTACGAGATCTTTATGACCGTCGGGTTGTTCGACATCGGGTACAGGAACGGCGGCAGGCGCCGCGTCTCGCCGCTCGCATCCGTCCAGACGCGCTTGGGCTCCATGCGTCTCCGCTTGCGAGGCGCTTCCGCGGCCGGTACAAGCCCCGCGCGCACTTGAGCAGGGCCCGGCGGCGCGCGGCGGGCGGGGCACGGCGCCGCGGGGCTGGCCTCCAGGCTCGCCTCGTCAAGGCTCTCCGAAACGCTGGCGCGGTCCACGTACATCTCGCTCGCGGACGGCTCGTCTTCTTCCGCGTCCGCGGTGTCGCCGATCGGCAGCGTCAAGCCGGAGGCGACGGCGGCCGGCGCTCTTTCAGCCCCGGCGCTCACCCCGCGAGAGTCGGCCAGCGCCTTGAACGTCTCTATCGCGGCCATGCGGGCCTCGAGGTCGGCGAGCTCCTTCATTCTGGCCTTAAAAAAGGGCGTCTCCGTCACGTGCGCCGCGATGAAGACGTAGGCGGAGGGCGAGCGCGGGACGATGCGCGTCTCCTCGCCGGTGCCCTCGATGGAGTACGCCTGGATGTTGTAGCCTTTGCGGCAGTACTCATTGACGCGACTCACCACGGCCGGGTGGAGGTTGCGCGCCACGAAAAAGAAGTGCGACGAGCCGCCCAGGACGGATGCGCCGGGGTCGCCCGTCTCCTTCATTATGGCCCGGTGCGTGTTGGCGAGCGACTCCTCGAACTTGTCGAGCGAGACGTACTCCTTGCCCCCCTTGGCCTGAAAGTACATGCTCGCCCCGCCCAGGAGGGCGACGCGCACGGCGCTCACGTCGTAGCCCATCTGCGTCGGCACTTTGGCGACGGTGAGCGGCACGCCGAACAGGCGCGTAAAGAATACTGCGACGATGCCCTCCAATATGAGTGTTGGCGTCCTGGGGTCCATGTCATCCAGCACAAAGCCCTGCTCCGCCAGGAGCCGCAGGGCGGCTGGCTTCAAGCTCCGCTCGTATGTGCTGTGGACCGCGCTCGCGAACACGTGACTGTACGCCTGCTCGAGCGGGACGTGTTCGCGAAACACCTGCTCTAGGGGATCCATCAGCCCAGAAGCGGGGCGGCACAAAGTGCGCTGGCTATATTTCAAGGCGCAACGAATTGCTACACCATGAGCTTCGGAACAAACTCAGTGGGCCCGTGGTTCATCATGCATGGGCATTCGCCCCACTCCAGCTCTTGGCAGACGCCGCCCGGTGGCTCTCCCACGGCGCGCGGCTCGCTGAAGGACTGCCGTCACGTGCCCGTGTTCGACTACAGAACGAACAACTCGTTGGGCAAGCAAATCAACGCGAGCGAGCTTCCGGTTGAGGCGCCTTCCGTAGAGGTGGACGGGCGCGGAGGCGCGCTGGCCATCCAGGAGCCCGTGTGCGCCAACCAGCCCGCCCTTCTCCGCAACGGGTCGCTGCACGCAGGGATGTTGGTGCACACGGACACAGACGTTGTTGTGTACCACTAGAGACCAGAGAGCATCCTCTGGCGCGCAATGTTTGCTGCGAGCCGAGCCGCCTTTTGCTCGGTGTCGCACATCACCGTCGTGACGCCATCGCGGACGCGCCAGATGTATGCCCCGTTGTAATAGAGTCGAGTCACAAGAGGGAGGCGCTCGCACTCGGGGCACATAAAGGGGGGCGACCTGCCAAGTTATAACTAAGCGGCTCCGTAACGCTGGCAGTACACATACCTCAGACAGGCGGTGGAGTTACGTACACAAGTGACCCGGGTCTCGGTACCATGGTACAGTGTACCATGGTACATGTACCATGTGTGTCATGCGGCTGCCTTTGAGTGGTGAAAGTCAGACATGGTACATGTACCATGGTACACTGTACCATGGTACATGCGACCCGGGTCACTTGTATATGTAACTCCAGCGGGTGTAACTCCATTGCGGGCGTGTGCGTTACATGTACCATGGTACAGTGTACCATGGTACAGTGTACCATGGTACATGTACCATGTGTGTCATGCGGCCGCCTCTTGAGTGTGAAATTCAGACATGGTACATGTACCATGGTACAGTGTACCATGGTACATGTAACGCATACGCCCGCAATGGAGTTACACCCACTGGAGTTACACCCACAAGTGACCCGGGTGCATGTACCATGGTACAGTGTACCATGGTACATGTACCATGTCTGGCGTGCGCCCCCGAAAAGTGGCGCTGGCACGACACATGGTACATGTACCATGGTACACTGTACCATGGTACATGGC
>Ga0136644_10001529_pt1 | contig 18317 bp, 15 predicted proteins | sample C_130820_EF_Meta_FD_94780 | JGI IMG/M metagenome (GOLD analysis project Ga0136644, IMG submission 94780) | Freshwater microbial communities from Lake Croche, Canada to study carbon cycling - C_130820_EF_MetaG (v2) (version 2) | ecosystem: Environmental > Aquatic > Freshwater > Lake | place... | reverse complement strand
CGAACGAGCTGCGTATGTTTGCATGGCTGATTAAACACCACGCCCTGATTGATTTTTGGGAATCAGCAAAACGTCAAGTGGAGTACCAGCAAGATGTATTGGGCAAAGCACTGGAGAAAAACAATGCGACCTGACGAAGTAAAAGTAGCTAACGTAGGTGGAGTGTGGAACACAAACCCGTGGTGGCCCGCGCTGACTTGGGGTAGGGGCGTAGATGCAGGCGTTAAGTATTTGGAGCTTGTTGCCGAGGACTACACGTTCACGTTCAAAACCGTGGAGCAGATATTTCCTTTTAACCTAGACAAACCTTATGGGCCACCGCTATGAATGTACCGCCACGTTACATGATAAGCAAAGGGTGGGAGGGCTTTGCTGACCGACTGCAATGTTTATCGTATTGCGTGGCAACGGCAAAGCTTTACAACCGAATACTCTACGTGGATTGGACTGACACCATTTGGAAGGATGGCTTCTATCGTTACTTTCATTTGGTAGACCTACCCCACGTGACTCAGGTTACTGACATTGATGAAACACTTACCGTATACCCAAACTTTTGGAAACACAAACTGATGTTGCCAGCTAACGAATGGGCGCACGACATTAAAGAACAACTGAAGTTTGAACCGACTGTAGGTAAACACTATGAAAGAGTATGGGTGCATTCGGGTGTTAGTTTTAGAGCGTACAACATGCCTGAGTTATCTAATCACATGAGGCTCAACAGTGACATAGCGAAAGCTATAGAACCGACTGACCCTGATATGCCTGTAGTGCATTTGCGTGGAAATGACCGCAGCTTTACGGAAGAACAATGGAAAGAGTTGCGAGAGAAAGCCCCAACTGCAATGGTTGTATCAGATGACATCAAGCTTGTTGAACGTTGGCTTGAGGAGAGTCCGTCGTCTACTGTTTTGTCTTATCCCAAGGAAGGCGTGTATCACAAGACCATCACGCCAACCAAACACGATATGAACATGGCAGTGCTACGTGATTTCATAGCAATATCAAAAGCCAAGGAAGCTTACGCATTGAATGACAAAAGTATATTTCTCAAGATGGCTAGGATAACAAACACAGATAACTGGAGAAAGACCGAATGAGTACACCACCCCAACACCGCATACGAATGCTATTACAGAAGTATCACGATGGCCTGACGCTATTGGATATATCTAACTACCTAAACATGAACTACACCAACACAGGACGCAGCTTAGAGAAGATGCCCGACGCTTATATCGACCGATGGACTTCCAAGGTGGGCAAAGGCCGAGGTAAGTGGAGCGCCGTATGGTGTGTAGTTGTACCACCTGAGAATTGCCCTATGCCTTTTGGAGCCTACGATGACCGAGCATGAACAAAACTTACGAGACCTAGCGGCGATGTTTGCTATGACAGCATTGTTAGTTAAGGATAGATACAACAGCTTGTTACATGAAGAAGCATTCAATATAGCCGATCAGTTTATAAAAGAAAGGAAAGAACATGACTTGAATAAAACCAAATAGTCCGAATATCAATTATCCATTTTTAGTAGAAAGAATCAATCATGCAGAAACGCATTACACAAACAAAAGCAGCTAGGATTCGTGAATACATGTTGCTCAATCCTGATACCAACAACAAAGCTTTGTCCGAGATGTTCAAGGTAGATATACAAGTGTTGTATAACATTCGTTATCACTTGAAGAAACGTATTGGTAACGAGGCGCTTAACAAGGTAACGCAGAAGCTTGAGGCTGTTCCAGTCCCGACACCACCTGCAATACCCATGCCTTCTGTTTCGGTAATTAGTGTGGCACCTGTAGCTGACATGGTAAATAGACCACCGCACTACACTAGTGGCGGCATTGAAACCATTGACTACATTCAAGCCAAGCTGACGCCCGAGGAATTCAATGGGTACTTAAAGGGCAACATCCTAAAGTATGGCAGTCGCCTTGGACTCAGGGGTAACGACATGCAAGACGCGGGTAAGCTTGGATGGTATGCTAACCGCCTCCGCGAAACCATTGGAAATAAATGAGCCTTATCACTATTGACTTTGAAACGTACTACACCAAGGACTTTGGATTCTCGAAGTTAACGACGGAGGAATACATTCGTGACCCGAGATTTGAAGTTATAGGAGTAGCGGTTCAAGTTGATGCTGGAGAGCCCGAGTGGTTCTCCGGTGATAGAGAATCCCTGCGTAAGTGGCTATGGAAGTTTGACTGGAAGAACAGCATGGTGTTAGCACATAACACCCTGTTCGATGGAGCAATCTTGCACTGGCACTTTGGTATCACGCCAATGATATTCTTGGACACCCTCTGTATGGCACGTGCTATACATGGTGTCGAGGTAGGTGGTTCTCTGGCCAAGCTTGCTACGCGCTATGACATAGGTGAAAAAGGTACAGAGGTCAATGATGCGATGGGTAAAGCGCGTCTTGACTTCACGCCCGAAGATTTAGATCGTTATGGCAGCTATTGCTGCAATGACGTACGACTTACATACCAGCTATTTCAGATCATGTCCAAGGACTTTCCTTTGGAAGAGTTGCGTTTGATAGACATGACGTTACGCATGTTCACCCATCCGGTACTGTATGTAGACCAGCCCACATTGGTAGAGAGATTGAATGACTTAGTCACCGAGAAGTCTGAGTTACTGTCGTCCCTGATGGAGCAGTTGAAGTGCGATACTGAGGAGGATGTACGCAAGAATTTATCTAGTGGACCTAAGTTTGCCAAGGTGCTTGAGTCATTCAACATAGTTGTGCCGACAAAGATAAGCCCCACCACTGGCAAGGAAGTGTATGCACTTGCCAAAAAGGATGAGGGGTTCATTGCGCTGACTGAACACGATGACACATTCATACAGCACTTGTGTGCAGTGCGCCTTGGGACTAAGTCAACGCTTGAGGAAAAACGCATAGAGCGATTCATGGGGATTGGCAAGCGTAACAAAGGCATGATGCCTATCCCGCTAAAGTATTACGGAGCGCATACAGGCCGTTGGTCAGGCACAGACAAGATCAACTTTCAAAATTTGCCGAGCCGTGATGCCAAGAAAAAAGCATTGAAGAAGTCCATCGTACCGCCCGATGGATACAAGGTAATTAACTCAGACTCATCACAGATTGAAGCACGTGTGCTACCTTGGCTGGCAGGACAGGACGATGTGGTCAAGCAGTTTGCCGATGGCAAAGATGTGTACTCTATCTTTGCAACAGATGTATACGAGAGGCCAATCAGTAAAGCTGATCCCACAGAGCGGTTCGTAGGTAAGACGTGTATCCTTGGGTTAGGCTACGGTACAGGTAAAGCCAAGCTGCGTCACACCCTAGCGACTGCACAGCCGGTCAGCGTCAAGTTACCCGAAGAAGAGTGCGAGCGTATTGTCAATCTGTACAGGCAGAAAAACTACAAGATTAAAGAGTTGTGGGGTGAGGCTGACCGGATGCTTGAACAGATGATTGGCGGCAAAATAACTAAGCCACTACAGTTTGGTATGCACGGCTGCGTGTACTACGACAACGACGGAATCATCCTACCCAACGGTATGCGCATCCGATACCCCAACTTACGCAGAGAATATGTGGACGAAAAGTCACAGATTGTGTATGACTCACGTAAGGGTCTTGTATCTATATGGGGCGGAGGCGTAGTGGAGAACGTGGTTCAAGCGTTGGCTAGGCTCATCGTAGGTGAGCAGATGGTGAGTATCAATGATACGTATAGAGTAGCTTTGACAGTCCATGACGCAGCGGTTGTAGTTGTTCCCGACGACGAGGTTGACGAGGCGATCAAGCTAATAACTGGTCTCATGTCTAAGCCGCCCGCATGGGCTGACGGTTTACCTGTAGCTTGCGAAGCAAAATACGGTGCAACCTACGGCGATTGCTGATAATATTGAAACCCCAAAACTCTTAGTTCAATACAGTCATGCAACTCCAAGAAATCAAATGGTCTTACTCAGGCCTTAAAGACTATGTCAACTGCCCCAAACAGTATCAGGAAGTAAAGGTACTAAAGAGGTTCACCAAGTTCCCAACCGAAGCCATGCGCTACGGCACAGAGGTTCACTCTGCGCTTGAGGACTACATCAAAGAAGCTAAACCCCTAGCCAAAAACTACGAGCGGTTTCAGAAACAGCTTGACCCATTGAAAGACATGGACGGAATTAAGTTCCCTGAGCATCGTATGGCAGTCACGTTCTTCAGAGACCCTTGCACGTTTGGCGCAAAAGATTACTGGGTGCGTGGCATAGCTGACTTGCTAGTGGTCAACGGCGAGAAGGCATTCATCGTGGACTACAAGACTGGCAGCAGCAAGTATCCCGACTTAAAACAACTGCAACTTATGGCGCTTTTGACCTTTGCGCATTTTCCGCAAGTGCAGACTATTAATGCTGGCTTACTGTTTGTAATGGACGAACACTTTATTACATCAGAATATGAGCGTGACTCGCTTGAAGACTATTGGAAAGACTTCATGCCTGACTTAAAACGCTTGCAGCATTCCCATGTCTCCGACTCATGGCAGACAAACCCTACGCCACTATGTAAGTGGTGTCCCGTACGTACCTGTGAATATAATAGAGGATAACAATGCATATGAAAGCAGTAATAGACTACGCCTATCCAATGATGGCGGCAGAGAAGTCTTTGAAAGAATCGCACCTATTCATGCTCGATAAACGGTATGATGAAGCTCTTGACGAACTACTTATTGCCGCATCTGAAGTTAAGATGACTATAAATGCAATACGCTATATGAAGGAGCAAGAAGATGCCCTACGTAAACAAGCCGCGACCGTATAAAAAAGAGTACCAACAACAGTTGGCACGAGGTGAACACGACAACCGCATGGAGCGCCAACGCGCACGGCGTGCGGTGGACAAGCGTGACACAGGTTTGGAGACTGAGGAGTCGCCCAAACGCAAAGGTAAGGATATTGCACATCGCGTGGCGCTATCTAAGGGCGGCTCCAATAAGGACGGATATTTCATCCAGTCTGAGGCAGGTAATCGTTCATTCAAGCGTAACTCATCGGGTGCTTTGGTATCCGAGGTCAGCAAGCGCGAACGACGTAAGTAGAAACACCTACGATTCCAGTTCAAAAAATACTTGACAAATAGGGTAACCGCCCTTATAGTATGTAGAAGCCGTAAGACGTGAGTGGGCACATAGGGGTTTAGCTTGATTTGACCCTATTAACCGCGCCAATCAATCAGTGGTGCATCTCCTTTCTGAGCCACGGGATTGATCGTCTAGGACACGCAGACGTTAACGTGAAGTGGGGCAGGTGGAATCCCTGCAACCTTAGTTGAAAGCTAGTATGGAATTAGTTGACGATACCGCATTGAAGTTAAGTTGTCCCGCTGATATAGCGCGGACTATCCACACCTACATAGATAAGAGCGCCATCATAAGCAATGGGGCTGTGTCTGAGGTGCTTATACATTTTGGCATTGACGAGATGCAACGGCTGGCACGTATTGCGCCGCATGAGATGAGACTGCCATCCCCCATAGAAATAGACTACGACTGGCCCGGCATGTTCCAGCCATTCGATCATCAGGTGGATACCGCGCGCTTTCTGACCCTGCACAAACGCGCCTTCTGTTTCAATGAGGCCGGTACAGGTAAAACATCCGCAGCAATATGGGCCGCTGACTACTTAATGCGGCAAGGCTTGGTCAAGCGTGTCTTAGTTATCTGCCCCCTCTCGATCATGCAGAGCGCATGGCAAGCTGACTTGTTTAAAACAGCCATGCACCGTACGTGCGCCATCGCGTATGGAGTGCAGAGTAAACGTGAGAAGGTCATCAATGGTAAGTATGACTTTGTCATCATCAACTATGACGGTGTGAATGTGGTGGAGAAGGCCATACTCAAAGCCAACTTTGACCTCATCATCATCGACGAAGCTAACGCATACAAGAACGTGAGCACTGTGCGCTGGCGTACCCTCTCTAGGCTGATACGTGCCGATACATCGCTGTGGATGATGACAGGTACACCCGCTGCGCAGTCCCCCGAGGATGCGTTCGGCCTAGCCAAACTGATTAACCCCAACGGCGTACCCAAGTACAAGACCGCATGGAAAGACATGGTGATGCACCAAGTGTCACGTTTTCGTTGGCTACCTAAGCCATCAGCCAAGGACAAAGTATTTGCTGCCCTACAACCAGCAATACGTTATGAAAAAGCCATGTGCCTAGACTTGCCTGACGTTATGTATCAGACGCGCGTAGTACCGTTGTCAGCGCAGGCTACCAAGTTCTACAAAGACTTGCTCAAAGACATGCAGATTAAAGCAGCGGGGGAGACCATCAGCACAGTGAACGCCGCTGCATCCTTAACGCGCTTGCTTCAATTGTCAGGTGGGGCTGTATATACAGATGACGGCAACGTGATTGAGTTTGATGTATCGCCGCGCCTCAAGGTGCTGCAAGAGGTCATGGACGAAGCGCCGCAGAAGGTATTGATCTTTGTGCCGTACAAACATACGTTGAACTTACTCAAGACCTATCTAGATACAAATGGCATCAGCAATGCAATTATTTCCGGTGATGTAACCGCTACTAACCGGTCGCAAATATTCAACAGTTTTCAGACCACTACAAGCCCACGAGTCTTACTTATTCAGCCGCAAGCCGCATCGCATGGCGTAACGCTGACTGCCGCAGACACCGTGATATTTTGGTCCCCAGTCATGTCAGTAGAAACTTATCTCCAATGCATTGCGCGTATCGACCGTGTAGGGCAGAAGAATAAGATGACAGTAATACACCTCCAAGGGTCTGAGGTGGAGCGTCGCATGTACGCCTTGTTGCAGAACAAGGTTGACTTGCACGAAAAATTAGTAGACCTGTATCGTGATGAAATAGAAGGAGAAATCAATGAGTGACACAGAAGTGTTAGTTGGAACTTATTTGACTTTGCGTAACGAGCGTGAGATGCTTAAAGCTCAATACGACGCACAAGACAAAGAATTAAAAGAAGACATGGATAAGATCGAAGCCGCAATGCTGGCTATATGTAACGAGTCCAACATGAATGGATTCAAAACACGGCATGGTACTGTTACGCGCAGTGTCAAAGACCGTTTCTTTTGCACTGATTGGGACAACTTCAAAAAGTTTGTTGAGACAGAAGGCTCGATTGACTTACTGGAGCGCCGCATCCATCAGCGCAACTTCAAAGAATTTATGTCCGAGCGGGTTGGTGATGGATTACCGCCCGGTGTAAATACCTTACGTGAGTACGATATTGTTGTACGTAAGGCCTCTTCAAACAGTGAAACTTTAGTCTAAGGAAAATTTAAAATGAGTAATCAACTCGCAACACTCATGGGTTCATCTGAATTGGTTGAACTTGGTCTCGATGAAGATACCCTTGCCGTAGCTGGCGGGGCAACGAAAGGTAACAAGCGCATCTCTATTGATGGTCGCGTGTTCCGCAAGTTTGTTGGCGGTAAGGAAGTCAGCGTTAACGCTGACTTGTCAATGAACGTTATTTTTGTGAAGATGGCGCATGACGCATCGCGTACTTACTATGACCAACAATATAAAAAAGGGGTTAAATTGTCCCCCGCGTGTTGGTCTAACGATAGCAAGACGCCTGACCCCGAGGTGACTGCGCCGCAAGCATCGTCATGTGCTGAGTGCCGCAATTCGGTCAAGGGTTCCGGTCAAGGTGGTACAGGCTCCGCTTGCCGCTTGTCTTGGCGCACTGCGGTTGTGCTGCCCAATGACCCTGCTGGTGATGTTTATCAGTTGGTCCTGCCTTCTACGAGTACGTTTGGTAAAGAGGAAAGCGGTCGCTGGCCCTTCCGCCCTTACGTGCAGATGCTGGCTAATAACAATGTGTCCGCAGGGCGCGTTGTGACCAAGATGGAGTTTGATATCAACTCCTCCGTGCCTCGCCTATTGTTCTCCCCTGTGAGCGCAGTGCCTAGCGATAGTAAAGACATCATTTTGCGTCAGAGCAAGTCGCCTGCGGCTGAGTTGGCAATCAAGTTGACTGTCTACAAGACTGATACGCCTGATGAAGCTGAGACTGCGCAGCCCGAGGTAGCGCCTGTCAAGCGTGATATGGCCCGCAAGGTACAAGCTGAGACTGTGGATAACGTTAGCGATATCGTCAAGAAGTGGACTAAGAAATAATGTCCCGCCGGTATAGCCCTGACCTAATTGAATCTGTGTCAAACATGGAGGTATACCGCTTGGGTATGGACCTTGCCAAGGTCTGCATTGAAGCTAACTTACCTGCTGCGTATGTTGCACAAGTCTTTGGAACTACGAGAATGACTGTGCACACTTGGTTCAGAGGCGGGGCTATTCGGCCTAAGAAACGCGCCAAGATAGAAGTATTTATCCAATTAGTCGAGGAGGATATCAAACGAGGAATCTTGCCAGCCAAGACCCTCAGTGATGCAATGACTTACTTGCAGGACATGGTAGACAGTCCTATTGAGAAAGTAAACGCAAAACAAGCGCAGGACTGATACGTCGGTCTATTTCCATAGCGGAGGTGTCTCCGCTTTTTTGTCTCTGCGAAAATGAACAAACAATTTTTTGAGAAAATATTCCCTGCGCAGGGGTACATGTGTGTAGCAGCCATCACGACAAGCGGCATAAAGCCAAGGTTTGCTACCAGCGTTGATGAGGCGTTAAAGATAGCGCAGAAATTCATCGACGATAAGACGAATGTATATTTCACACCGGGTACGTACGAAGGGATGCGGCGTACACAAGACACTTGCACATTTGTTAAATCGTTCTTCCTTGACATTGATGTCATGCATGGGGAAGCTAGGTACGACAGCAGAGAGCAAGCACTAGAGGAACTCAAACGCTTTTGCACTGAGATAGATTGGCCCGAGCCAGTCTTGATTGACTCCGGTGGTGGCATCCACGCCTACTGGATTCTTGATGAGGAAATGCCTGCTGAAATTTGGACGGAGTACGCCAAGAAGTTTAAGCAGTTATGCCTAGATCACAAGCTGATTATTGACGAGAACGTGCCAGCAGACTCGGCGCGTTTGATGCGCATACCGGGCACAAGCAATTACCGATATGACCCGCCATCGCCATCAGTGATGCTGAGTGAAGTTTTCACTTACCCCTTTGATCGTCTATCGGGCGCATTGGGACAGGTAGCTGAAGCGTTTGATTTGCGCAAAGTAGAGAAGGGTCTTGACGAAGATACCAAGGCAATCTATGAGGCGCGTAGAGGTAATTTTGAATATGACTTCCAAAAAATAGCGGAAGCAAGTCTAGGAGGTACAGGCTGTGCACAGATTAAACACATACTTGAAAACGCCGACAGTTGTTCAGAGCCATTGTGGTACGCTGGATTATCTGTCGCCACTAGGTGTCATGATGGCGCTACAGCCATACATCTTATGTCAGAGGACCACCCTGACTACACCTTTGATAACACAGAGCGAAAAGCCCAGCAGTCCCTTGAAGCCGCTGAGTGGGCGCACGGATGCGAAGCGTTTGAAAAAGAAAACAGAAGCGGTTGCGCTGGATGCCCCCACCGAGGAAAAATTACAGGGCCTATCGAGTTTGGCAAAGTCCTCCGAGTCGCAGCCCAGCCCATTGCTAGAGAATCTGCTGGAGATGAATCAGACCAAGCCAATGAAGCGGACACAGTTCGGAACGACCCGCATACCCAAAAAGTTTTCCCCGACTTCCTCCAGCCATACCACCGAGGAGTAAACGGTGGCGTGTACTACATGCCACCAATGAAGCAAACAAATCAAGGACCAAGACAAGACCCTCCCATATTAATACTGCCATTCACTACGTATGCTGTTCAACGGTTGTTTAGCCCGCATGACGGTGAATGCTTAGTCATACTAATCGAACTACCAAGGGATGGGACTAGGGAGTTTTTGCTACCTTTGAAATGCGTAGCGTCCCCTGACAGATTGAAAGACATACTGACTTTTAACAGTGTGACTTTTGAGCCGGGCCATGTACCGAAGTTGCAGAGCTACTTCATGAAGTGGTCTACATTTTTAACTAGCACTAAGAAAGCTGACATTATGAGAATTCAACAAGGATGGACCGAGGACCTAGAATCGTTTGTAGTAGGCACGGATGAATACCTACCTAATGGTGAGGTGCGGCACTGCCCGCCATCGCCCATGTCCAAGAACGTGGTGCGTAACCTAGACGTAGTGGGTTCATATGATGAGTGGAAGAAATGCGCTCAGATGTTTAATGACCCCGGCTATGAGTGGCACGCCTTTGCCTTGCTTACTGGCTTTGCTTCCCCGCTAATGCAACTGACCAACGTCAATGGCGTGGTGCTATCTTTATACAGTTCCGGTCCCGGCACAGGTAAGACTGGCGCTATGTATGGGGCTAGTAGTATTTGGGGTAATCCCAAGGCATTGGCGGTCTTTGAGGCTACGCCCAACGCTTTGATTCAGCGCATGATTACTTTGAAAAATTTGCCGTTTACATTGGATGAGCAGTCAAACAATGATGGTAAGACTATTTCAAACGTGGTGCACAACGTGTCATCTGGTACGCCCAAGATTCGTATGAAGGCATCTACCAATGAGGAACGTGAGGCGTCTTTTAGTACGAGTCAAATCTGCGTTATGACTACTAACAAACCCATCAAAGACATGATGAGTGAGTACAAGGCCAACTATAGCGCAGAGAACGTGCGGGTCATTGAGCCTGAGTTAGTCATGCCTAGCGTACCGGGCTATGAGTTAGATGCAGCGCGTGGCAAGTTGATGATTGACCCGCTGAAATATAACTACGGTCATGCTGGACGCGACTTCATCCAAAAGCTACTTATTACCGGCGTAGATGAAGTCAGACGCCGTTCCGATATCCACTACATTAAAGTAGCAGGCCGCTATACATCCAACAGTGAGTATCGCTTCATCGCCAATCTGTATGCTGAGACTTACCTTGCGGGTGAACTAGCCCACGAGTACGACATTGTGCATTTTGACCTTGAGCGTATCTTTAGGGTAGTTGGTCAAGACTTCATGGATATCATTGAAGGCAAGCAGCGGGACGATCAGAACACCCGCGCCGATGTGGTGGGTGACTTTATCAACAAAAACATTCAAAGTGCATTGGTAATTCGTGATGGCAAGATCATGATGGAGCCTCGCAACTCTTTGTTTATCCGTGCCGAGGTAGACAACAGTTTGATTTGGGTATCATCCAGCGCTATGAAAGAGTACCTGCGCTTGATTAAACTTGGCGTAAGAGACTTTGAAGACCGCCTTACCAAGGCTGGCATACTGGTCAGCAAAGGGCGCAAGCAGATGGCAGCGGGCTGGAAGGATGCGTTTGGGTCTACCAACGTACAAGCCTACGAGTTGAAACTGGATATGTCGCACTTGTTCGATGGCAAAGACGCAATATCAGTTTGATACTACGCCGATTGACGAGCCCGTATGGTTACTGCCGTACGCAAGCATGGAGATCGGCGATAGCTTCTTTATCCCAACGGTACGCCCAGCTTACCTTACCTACGTTATAGACACTACCTCCAAGAAGGAGGGTGTCAAAGTCAAAGTGTTTACGGTTACCGAGAAAGATGTTCTTGGCGTCCGTGCATGGCGCGTAGGTTAGCGGTATATGCTGGGCGAACCCGTGATGGACTCAAACGAATTAAGGATGTTGCGCTTGACCATGTTCTGAAGTTTTACAACTTCATCGAGCCTTTGTTTGCGCTCTAATATGGTCATATCCTTATTCGTACGAATTTTATTAGCGGTAGAACGTAAGTCACGCAATGAACCATTTACTGCGCTGTTGTAGTACTGCACTAAGTAATAATCTTGCGCATGGTTTTGCATGTACTCACCAAACATTTCGGGCTTGTCTTTAAGCGCGTTAATACGTTTTTCCATGCCTTTGATGCGAGCCTCCGCATTACTGAACTCACGTGCATCCACATTAGACTTAGAGCCTAAGAAGCTGGATAGGAATGGCACATCGTTCTTCATATCGACTTCTTTTTTGCCAGTCAATGTAAGACCAAGATTAGATACCCCAGTCAATGCTTTAGCCATACCATCAACGTAGTTGTTAGCAAAAAAGTACATGGTGTTAGGACTCCAATCCACTGCACCATTTGTTACGTTAAATAATGTACGAGCTGCGGATTTATAAAGCTCAGGGATGCTATCCCCGCCAGTGTACGCATCACCATAACGTGACTGACGGTTGTTGTATATCTCACGTCCTAGCCCGTCCAAATTCATTACGTATTCAAAGAACGGACGTACTGCGCTAGGCGCTACGGAGTCCAACGCCCATGCGGGGAAGTTGTCTACCATATTGATCTTAGAGACCGGCAGGGGTAAGTAAGAGTCCAGCGCCGTGGTAGCGATATTGGACAGCGCATCAGCGACTGAATTGCGCCCAGCAAAGATAGAGGCGACTTGCGCACCCGCAGCGGCAAACGTACCCATACCAAAGCCCCAAGGCAATTGCAGAATAACATCTGTGCCGGGGATATGGAACCGAGCGTAGCGGGTCCAACGCGCCATGTCATCCGAAGCAACTTTATTGCGTCCTTGGTCATCATCACCGGACATCATCATTGCCATCAGATATATACCCACACCTACACCAGCCAATGTACCTGCCATAGCTCGCGCAGACTTCTTCTCTTGGCGCTTTTTCTTGATAGCTTTGTCAATAGCCGCGTCCGATACACCCTTGGCTTTTTCTTCAGTCCTAAACAGCTGCTCATCAAACTTGGTAAACAAGGGCGCAGTAGCTTCAATAGCCCGCACCGCGCCTGTAGCAGCAGGACGGAAGAACATATACAACGCGCCCATGCCTTTGCCCCACTGACCAACCTGTTCAAAGTTGGCTAGGTTTTTGGCGTACTCAACAGCTTGGATTTCTGCATCTTTTCTAGCGCGATCAGTTGGCAAGCCATCAGTCACGTTTTGATTAAATATGTCTTCCTTCATCGTCCGGTACGTAGCTACCCGGCTGGCTAATTCAAACATATTGTTGTAGATATCAATGAATTTATCTATTTGTTCTTTTTTAGTCATCAGACCACTGCGTCCGACTTCCTTAATTAATTCATCTAGCGCACCCTTAGCTGCTACACCTTGCAGATACGATACACGCCCGCCTTCTTTAACAAAAGTCTCTAAGTCACGGTAATAGCGTTCTGTTTCATTCAGCTGGTCATAAGCTTTATCACCGCCAGCCAATGCTTTGATCTCATCAAACTTACCGTTTGCATACAGGTTTGAATAGTTAAGCGAACGGTACAAACCGCCGCTAGAAACTTCTGCTGCTATGTTGGTTAATAAGCGCCCAGCTTTTTCTTGGCCAAGCTCAGCACCAATGATGAATGAATTAGTCAACGCATCGCGCACAAAGTTCATGGGCGCAAACGCTGGGTTGTAGCGGGTATGCATCTGCCCCACGCCGCTGGTAAAGCGGTTAATCAAGTCAATTACAGGTTCATTGGTACGGAACGTACGGCGTATAGCTTCTTTTTCTTGGTCACTGGTTAATTCAATAACGTCAATTGAACCATCTGCGTTGTAATGGAAGACTTTGTTGTCACCACCAATTTTTACTTTATCAACTTCACCTTTAAAACGTTCTTCAAATTTGATATTAGCAATTACCCGCCCATGTAGGATACGGTAAAGCTTTGGATCAATTGCGTTTTTAATTGCAAGCGTGACATCTTTTTTGCCTGCACGTAGCGCAGCCGTAGCCCCATCAGCCAATGATTGCAGGATAGGGTTATCCGACTCAGAGAGACGACCCTGCATAGTGTCTTGTCCATCTTGGAACTCGCCACCCAAGCTTTTGCTATCAAAGTTAAATTGATCGTCTATCACCCTATTGCCGGGGCGACCTTTAAACGGTACATAGTGTTTGAAGCCATAGAAGTCCACGACGTTAGCAACGGGGCGCGACCAATAGTTAGCTTCTTTGTTTAGATCAATTGTTACCTCATGTACTTTTTGTACGGTATCTGCTACAGCTTGGATTTCTTTTGCTGACTCAGCAGTGTCCAGCAAGCTGGTAATTCTGGCAATGTCTGCTGCACTACGTTGACCAATAACATCATACCGCGTGCTGTTTTTGTTGAACATGTCAGGCGTGGTTTCCACCATACTGGTCTTACCACCGGGCCTAGCCACTTCAATAACTTTGGCGTTGTACTTACCATCAGGAGCAAACACAACCTTGTCTAACGCTGCACGCAGTTCTTGCGCGTATGCTTTGCGCGTAGCATCCGCTACGTCAAACATTGGCTGCGTAAGAATCTTGTTTAGTATTTCTTCGCGGAATCCCTCAGCAGAAAACTCCGTACCATTGAACATCTTCTGCAACTCAGGCGTCTTAACAAAGTCAGCTACCTTGATGTTTTTCTCTGTGTTGTTCAGCGGTACTTCTTTAATGAACTTAACCAACCGACGCTCAGGTTCATGACGCGCTTCCAGTATCAAATGCAGACGTGCCAGCGCAGCATCTACGCTGATCTTGTTTTTATCTGCATAGGCTTTGACGGCATTGTGTACAGCTTCAGTGGGGTACTTTAGTTCCCGATTAAACTTATCAACTGCAATACCGGTTGAACGTGTGATCTGCCCAAACACGTTGTTAAGTTTGTCAGTCAGCCGGTCTAGCTTACCTACCAGCGCCGCGCGGTCTTCTCTAACTTTTAGGATATATCGGTCGTTCTGAAAACGTTCGGCGAGCCAATGCGCCCCTTCCCGAGTAAATAAGTTTTTTAACAATACCCGACCACCGCGCTCTTTGAGTTTGACGGACTCTTCCGCAGTGTTTAGGAAGTCTTCATCTGTCTGCGTTGCTTTTTGTTCGGGGGTTAATGCTGGCGCTTGGCTGACCGTTGGCTGCTTCTTGGCAGCAAGTGGCTTCATGTCTATGCCTTTTGAAGGCGGTGGCGACAGGATATCTTCAAACGCAGCTATGGCCTCAGTGGACATGTTGCCATCACGCATAAGCCCAAGGGCTTTAATATTTAGCAGGTCAGCAAGTGAACGTAGCAAGTTTGACCAGAGTGATGTGTTCTCTGGAATGATGGAATTTTTAACCGGTATTTTTAGCCCACCAAGTGCATTTTGAAATGCTTGGTTATTGATAGCATAGCTTACAAACTCATGCAGGCTTTCGTACGCATCAGGAAACTTAGCGCCCAATTCTTTTTTGGACTCATCCATCAGATATTCAAGGTGAGCAGCAGCTTTCTCTTGCTTATCCGTAAGCTTCTCGCCGTCTTCCCACCGCTTAATAATTTTTACAGTAGCGGCATGGGTCAGTTCATGCAGTACTGTTTCTTCGTCCTGCGCTTCTTTGGTAATGCGCGTTGTATCTGTCTTGGGGTCGTACTCAGCTTTACGTCCGCTATCCAATTTATCTACGACTTGTACCTTGGTCTTTAGTCCAACCTCATGCAACCGTTGTGCTACTGCTTTGCGCCACGGGTTCTTAGATGTGGTACGAATGTAATTTAGGAACGCAGACGCATTAGCCCTGCGCAGTTGTTCTTCCGTGTACTGCGGTATAGGCGTAGTTTTGACTTCAGGCGCTTCAGTCGGGCCATGAACTTGATCGGCAAGGTTATTGATAGCATTGCTATGCTCTTCAATCGTGTTGTTTCCAATCAATGGCAAGTAGTTTGCTTTCTGCTCATTGGTCAATGATTCATATGCAGGGACTTGACGCTCAGGGTTGTTTTCGTTGTGGTACTCAGCTTCTTCGTCGTATAGCGCACGCTGGTCCTCATTGAACTCTACTGCTATTTTTGTTTTTTGTTCTTGCGGTTTTGTTTCGATGGTTTCAGTGGGCGTAGTGACACTTGTAGTAGCTCCTTCAGTAGTTGCGTATTTTTCATTAAATAGGTTGTTAAGCTTACCAAGGGTTGGACTATAGTCTTTGCCTAGTAGCTTTGAAGTTACTTGTTGTTCAGTTGTATTTGGCGAAGCCGTTAAAAAAGTATCTACAGCGGTATCACCAATTAACTTTCTAATAGTTGCTTCGTTTTTTCTATCGGTGCGCGACAACCGAAGAAACCCTCCTTTGTCACTTTCTAGTTCTAAGTAATTTTTGTCAACAGATAGTTTTACTTTTGAACCAGTATCCAACGTACCTCTAAAATATGTTCCATCGGCTTTTACTGTAGTAGTATTAATACTAAAGTTACCAGCCACATGAGGCTGTTTAAACTCAATATTTGTTTCATTGCCGGTTTTTGATGCTGTATACAAGTTGTTTTCAACAACAACTTCTGGTGTATACATTAATGTATTGTCTGCGGGAGGTTCTTGGTATTTAACCGTTTCTTCTGTCGATACAGGGGTTTTTTTAGTTACGGGAGTTTTTACTGCAACGGGTTTAACTGCTTCTCCTTCAGCAGGCTTTCCAACATTCGGCTCAGTAGAAACCACTCCATTTCGTTGAGTTGCTTCAAGTCCTCCGGGGGTGCTTGTAACGGGGGTGGTTGTTCCAACCACAGGAACGCTCGTTCCACTTGTTTCTGCGTTAGGTTCTGCAACATTGGGGACTCCTTGCGGGGTAATGCTAAGTTCATTCTGTAGTCTAGCAATTTTATTTGCTGTAAATTTTACAAGCGTACCTTTTACGCCTTTGGCTTGGTATGTAGCCAATGTTTCTTGCGCAGCTTTTAAATCGTTTTCTTTTTTGATGCGCTGTGCTTCAGATAGTTGTTTAACTGGCGCAGCGGGAGCAACTTCAGTAGGCGCTACTTCGATAGGCGGCGTTACTTCAGTTGGTGTAGTTACATTTGGCGCTGCCGCAGTAGTTGGGGCGGCGTTGTCTACGACGTTTGTAAGTTCAGTTGTAACCTCGGGTATAGATATGGGTGTTTGGCTCCCATATAACTGCGACATCAGCTTTTCAGTTTCAGCCGCTACGTTTGATACTTGATCGCCTCCGGGATTTACTTCACCTTCTTTAGCCGCACGTCCAAACGCCACGTTAGTAGCACCGGTAATAGCAGCCCCACCAAGACCACCTTTAAGTCCCGCATTGATAAAACGTTCATAGTTTTGTGGAGTAAAAAAGTTATTGTGTTCGTCTACGTATTTTTCAGCGGCTGCGCTGGACATTTCTTGCAGCATCTCAGTGCCGCCTTCAGAGATCATACCTTCAACTGCGCCCCTGCCTGCCCGCTTATACCAAGCACCAATGATCTGTTCTTCTGGAATACCAGACAGTCTGGCTTTGCGCAGTAAGTACAACGGAGTGACTGCATCCAGTACTGCATTGAACCCGCCAAATGCTAATGCTGCGCCAAGGTCATCATGACCCTTTTCATACAAACTTTGATATACGTCCGGTATGTTTTGCGCCGCAGAGCCAGTTAGTGCGCCAGCCGTTTCATATTTCAGTGCTTCTCTCTTGGCAGCTTGAACGCCAGCTTGCAGTGCAATGTTTTTAGCTTCAGTTTCTGCAACGCCTTGGGCAATACTGGACGCCGCAGCTTTTTCAGCCGCAGACCTAGCTGCTGCCACCGCACCGCGCCCAATAATTGATGCTGCGCCACCTGTAAATAGGCTAGGAAGCATTGAGGGAATGGCCTCACCAACGGCTTCCGTAATGTATGTAACTGCATCCCCCACCCCTTTAATATCAGAATATGATGGTACGGCAGACGGATACTTTTTTTCTGTTTCTTTTTGGTACGCCGCAGCCTCTTGCATCTGTTGTTTGGCGTAATCATCGTAGCCAAAAGCTTTAGCCGCCATAGCTGGCGCAACGTCACCCAATAACGAAGCTAGTCCACGCCCACCACGAATGACGGACGGAATGAAGCCAGTTTCTGCTTTAGGAGCAGGAGCAGGCGCAGGAGCTATGTCCTCGTGAAAGTAATCATTAGCAAGCATGTTGACCAAGTCACTCGGCAAACCTGCCGGTCCTTGGAATTCATGCAACTTTCCGTCAGGTCCTTTGACGTTGTACGTTGCCATGACTATCCTTCCATATCGTCATCTTCACCTTTATCTGCGGCCCCATACATTTTACCGGTTGGGCCAAACATAGGTACAGCTTCTTTACGCAATTTTGCAGCTATTGGGGCACGGATACGCTCAAATGCTGCCGCTGGGTCTTCGCCCGGTTTAATTAAATCGGGGCGGCTTTTAATCAAGTCAGATGCAATTTTATTGGCTTGGCTATTAGCAGAACCGATACCGCGCAAGATTGGAGCAAACGTCTTCTCTTGCCCACGTCCTGCCATAGCAGCTATACGTGCGCCCATCATACCTTCAGATGCCTTGTTATGACGCGCTTGTTCTGCAAGTTG
>Ga0136644_10001528_pt1 | contig 18318 bp, 17 predicted proteins | sample C_130820_EF_Meta_FD_94780 | JGI IMG/M metagenome (GOLD analysis project Ga0136644, IMG submission 94780) | Freshwater microbial communities from Lake Croche, Canada to study carbon cycling - C_130820_EF_MetaG (v2) (version 2) | ecosystem: Environmental > Aquatic > Freshwater > Lake | place... | reverse complement strand
GGCTATAATGAATGCTGGAAAGTACCTAGGGTCTAACCCTGCGCTTACCAAATATCAATAACCGGTTATTAATGATAATTTTTTAAGAGGAAATTACAAATGAAGAAGTCACTAGCACTCGTAGCAATGTTGGCAATCGCTTTAGCCGCTTGCGGTAAAAAAGAAGAAGCAAAACCTGTTGAAGCTGCTCCTGCTGCTCCTGCTGCTGCTCCAGCTGCTGACGCTCCTGCTGCTCCAGCTGCACCTGCTGCACCTGCTGCACCTGCTGCACCTGCTGCTGACGCTAAGAAGTAATCTTCTCGTTGAAGAAAAAAAGCCGCTGAGAAGCGGCTTTTTTATTAACTCAGTTTTCTTAGCTTCAATACCTATCTAAGCATTTGCTCCGTCAACAGCGTTAAGAGTTGTAATCCAGCAGCTGTATTTTCAGGCTTACCATCTGCATTCTGAACGTACACACTTGAAGAACTATCACCAGTCGATTTGACCACCACGAGGTATTTCTTAGCCTTCAAGCTTGAGTCGTCTTTGCTACTAAACAAGTTAGTGAAAAATCCTTTGGTATCACCCAAATCTTTAGGATTTACATAACGTACATAGTAAACCCCATTCGCACGATTGCGATCTTCAACGGTAAAGTTCGAACGATCTAAGGCAAGTCCGGTATCACGCCATGCGCGATCGAAGCCCGCTGCCATCTCGATATAGGCTGTATTTACGCCCTCTTGAACTAATTTCGCCTTAGGTGTCTTTGGACCGAGTGGCGCTGCAACTTGAGCCCTTGCCATTTCTTGAGTCATACCCAAGCGCTCCATCAAGCGTGCCAAAAATACTGCTTCGAGCTCAGGATCATTTGGACGTGCAGTCCAGATAGTCGATATACAAGCACCAGTACTATCGGTTGTACATTTTTCAATCGCACCACGTTGAGTAATGTAGATTTCTGTTTCTCCAGGTTTACTCACTTCAAGACGGGTTTTGTATTTATCGCGCTCACCAGTGTCATAAATTGAATCTAAGGCGCCGCCAATAATATTGCGAATAAAGTCTTGTGCGATCTTAGCGCGGTTCTCAGCCCAATCAGTTTCCATAATGCCGGTAGAGGGTGAGTCGATTACCAGCAGGAAACCATTCTCTTGCCAGAAATCTTTAATTTGTGGATAGAGCTCTGGGGCTGGCTTTTCTACAACCAGCCAACGACGCTCACCATCACGAGCAATACGCATACCCGGAATGCCGGTCATCACGTTCTTGCGAGTCTGTACCGATTTTTTTACCGCAGCGTTGTACTCAGACATGGTGGCAGCACCATCCTGAACGATATAACGACGATCCGCTTGAGCGGTAATCAGGTCTGGCGGATAAGACAAATTAGGCCCACGCACAGCACCAGCAGATTTGTAGTCAACAGTGTCATTCGTTGTTACAGATTTACAGCCAAGCAAAACAATGCTGACTAAAGAAAGCATTAATAGAGTTGCACAGTATTGGCGCAAGAGTTGCATCGAATTCATCATAGTAAGCCAGCCTGTTTTAATGCAGTTTTCAAAGGTTCGCGCAAGGCAACACTCAAAGGGGTTAAAGGTAATCGAATGCCTGAGGTCACTTTACCCATTTGATGTAGGGCCCATTTCACAGGAATCGGATTTGCCTCAGTGAACATGGCTTTATGAACAGCCAGCAATTGATATTGAATTTCGCGTGTCTTGACTATATCATCGGACATGGCAGCCTGACATAGCTCGTGCATCAAACGGGGTGCGATATTAGCCGTTACAGAAATATTACCCTTGCCACCCATGAGCATCAGCATTGCTGCACTAAGATCATCGCCAGAAAATACAGAAAAGTCTTGGTGTCCAGCACGCTGGAGATCAGCTAGCAACAAAGTGCCGCGCTCAATACTTCCAGTGGCATCTTTGATGCCGATAATGCCTGGAACTCCTGCTAGGCGAACAGTCGTCTCGCCAGCAAGATCAGCAATGGTTCTGCCGGGAACGTTATACAGAATTACAGGCAGATTAACCGACTCTGCAATCTTCTTAAAGTGTGCATACATACCCTCTTGAGTTGGCTTGTTATAGTAAGGCACCACCTGCAGGCTGGCATCAGCACCAACCGACTTGGCAAATTTGGTTAACTCGATTGCCTCAGTAGTGGAATTACCACCAGTGCCAGCAATCACTGGGATACGCCCAGCAATATGCTCAACAGTCACTTTAATCAGCTCACAATGTTCTTCTACAGATACCGTGGGAGACTCACCACTGGTACCAACTATGACAATGCCATCAGAACCTTCAGCGACATGCCAATCTAACAAGGAACGTAAAGCCGAAAAATCCAGACTTCCATCCTCGAGCATCGGCGTCACAATGGCAGGCATACTGCCTGCGATAGGCTTTTTACTGACTTTGGATTGTGTTGTATTAGTCACTGAATGTGTCTGAATTTTCTGAATGTTAACCAGCAAATTGTAACGGAATGCACCCTTTTAAATGCCCTTTTACGGCACAAACCCGCTGAACCATTGCTGGTTTAGGTTGATCGAGGTAAATATCCTCGTAGGCAATCACTTTCAGGCCTGAACGCTGTGCCAAAGCCAGCAATTCCCCTGCATTTAGCAAAAAGTTGGGGTTTGAAGGTTTACCGAATGCCGCATTCCCATCGACAAAGGTCTCATAGATGAGGACACCATCCTCAGATAGCATTTTGGGTAATTCTTCTAAAAATGGACGATAAAGATAGTTTGTCACCACAATGCCTGAAAACTGCTGGCCTACTAAGGGCCAATCTGAACCCTCTAGATCGAGTTTTTGGATTTGGACAGCATCACTTTTCAGGGGCTCAATAACCGAAATATCTTGGTCAACAGCCAAAATCCGGCGCCCTAAAGAAGCCAGCAAGGCAGTATGCCGACCTGAGCCACAGGCCAGGTCAAGAACTACCCCATCAGTCGGAATTGCTGTAGCAAAACGCTTCACCCAAGGCGAAGCATTTGCGATTGCATCATGCATTGCAGTCAAGATTGCCTTAGTCGTAAGCCAAGCCCATGGACTCTCGGACCTCGCGCATGGTTTCTTGAGCAACCTTACGCGCTTTATCTGAACCATCAGCAATGATGGAGCGCAATAAGCTTGGATCGTCTAAGTATTTCTGGGCACGCTCAAACATGGGCTGCTGTTGGGCAAGAATGGCATCAATCACGGGTTGCTTGCACTCTAAGCAGCCAATACCTGCAGATTGACATTCTTTTTGAACCCAAGTTTTAGTGTCTTCGTTTGAGTACACCGTATGGAGTTGCCATACAGGACAACGCGCAGGATCACCTGGATCGGTTCTACGCACCCTGGCAGGATCGGTTGGCATAGTGCGAATAGAGCGAATGACTTCTTCAGGCTTTTCGCGAATACTGATCGTATTACCGTAAGACTTCGACATCTTTTGTCCATCAATACCCGGCATGCGGGATGCCGAAGTTAACAAAGCTTGTGGCTCTGGCAGAATAATTTTGCGAGCACCTTCTAAAAAACCAAACAGTCTTTCGCGATCAGCCATCGACAAACTTTGCGCTTCTTGTAATAGTGCTTGAGCTTGCTCCAGAGCCTCTTCATCGCCCCGCTCCTGAAAAGCGACACGCAGTTCAGCGTACATTTTGGCGCGCTTACTACCTAGTTTTTTCACCGCCTCTAAGGCCTTCTCTTCAAAACCAGGCTCACGACCATAGAGATAATTAAAGCGACGCGCTACTTCACGAGTCATCTCTACGTGCGGCACTTGGTCCTCGCCTACTGGCACATATTGAGCGCGGTACATCAAAATATCGGCTGCTTGAAGCAAGGGGTAGCCTAAGAAACCGTAAGTCTGTAAATCTTTCTCTTTGAGTTTTTCGATTTGATCTTTATATGTTGGCACGCGCTCCAACCAACCCAAAGGAGTACCCATTGCCAGCAATAAAAATAGCTCTGCATGCTCAGGCACTTTGCTCTGAATAAATAAAGTTGCTTGGTTTGGATCAACGCCACATGCTAACCAATCAATCACCATATCCCAGACTGATTTCTCAATCACATCCGGAGTTTCATAGTGAGTAGTTAAGGCGTGCCAGTCTGCGACAAAAAAATAGCAGGGATACTCGGACTGTAAGCGAACCCAGTTCTTTAAAACGCCATGGTAATGGCCGAGGTGCAAGCTACCAGTTGGTCGCATGCCAGAGAGAACGCGTTCTGCAAACATCTTGATCTTTATTCTTTAAGGGTAATTGAATAGGTTGAGTATGAAGGCCGTTTAATGAAACAGCGACCATACTGGAGTCAAATGATCCGGCAAATGAGGCAAGGTACCAAGATCAATATAACTTTCCTCTGGGTCATGAAAATCGGATCCACGAGAAGCTAAAAATCCATAATGCTGAGCAATCTTGCCATAGGTTTGATATTGATTCGGGCTATGACTGCCGGTAATGACCTCAATAGCCATGCCACCGATTTCTTTAAAGTGCTTGTAGAGTTCATCCATCTGTATATCGTTCAGCTTGTAACGACCAGGATGTGCAATCACAGCAGCGCCCCCCGCCCCTTTAATCCAGGCAACCGCATCATCTAGCGTTGCCCAGAGATGCGGTACGTAACCTGGCTTATCTTCAACCAGGTATCTTTTAAAGACCTGGTCGGTATCTTTGCAAATACCCTGCTCCACCAGAAAGCGAGCGAAGTGTGTACGAGAAATCAGTTCTTGGTTACCCGCAAAAAGCAATGCACCTTCATAGGCGCCAGGTATCCCAGCTTTCAATAATTGTTCAGCCATCTGCTTCGCGCGATTACCGCGACCTTCGCGGGTACGGCGCAAGCCTTCTAAAATTCCTGCATGGCCAGCATCAATACCTAGACCAACAATATGAATAGTTTGTCCCATCCAAGTTACTGAAATTTCGACTCCAGGTAGATAGTCCATACCCAGTGCGCTTGCAGCAATCTGTGCCCTCGCTTGGCCACCAAGCTCATCGTGATCGGTCAATGCCCATAAACGCACACCGTTAGCATAGGCGCGTTCAGCCAACTGCTCAGGCGTGAGTGTTCCATCAGAAACAACGGAATGGCAGTGTAAATCTGCGTTTAGGCTGGAATTGCTAATCATGACCCTATTTTAGGTCAAGCTGGTGTCAATTACCCGGCGAGGTGCATCCAGGTAATCACGAGATTGCATCTCAATTAAACGAGAAACCGTTCTGGAGAACTCACTGGTAATCTGGCCCTCGGTATATAAATCGACCGCCGGGACCTCTGCAGAGATGATTAATTTGATTTTATGGTCATAGAGGACGTCAATTAGCCAAATAAAGCGGCGGGCTTCATTGGTCATTCTAGGGGGCATATAAGGCACCCCAGACAAAATTACCGTATGAAACTGCTTGGCAATCTCCAAATAGTCATTTTGTGACCTTGGGCCGCAGCATAAGGTTTGAAAATCAAACCAAACCACCCCTTCGGCCATATGTACGGGCCTTAGCTCTCGAGATTCAATCCGCAACACCGGACGGATAGTCTCTTTTTGATTGCCGATTAAGGTTTGAAACATCTGCATCAAGATCGCATGCGTTGTGGCGTTCACTGGAGTGATGTAGGCCTGAACTTGAGCCATTTGTATGCGCCGATAGTCATGTCCATCATCAACATTCATCACATCGAGCTGCTCTTCCAATAGCTTAATGGCTGGCAGCAAGCGATCACGATGTAAGCCGTTGGGATAAAGCTGGTCAGGCTGATAATTTGAGGTCATCACAAACTGGACACGATCTTCGAAGAGTGCGCTTAGCAAGCGATACAAAATCATGGCATCGGCAATGTCATTAATATGAAACTCATCAAAACAGATGAGCCGGTATCTATTGGCAATTCTTTTAGCAAGCTCATCCAGTGGATCTGCCATACCAGAGAGCTCATGAAGCTCGCGATGCACTTCTCGCATAAATTCATGAAAATGAATACGGATCTTTTTCTCTAGGGGAGATGCAGCAAAAAAGATGTCCATCAAAAAGGATTTGCCGCGACCGACTCCGCCCCATAAGTAGACGCCACGAGGGAGTTTTGGTTTAAAGAGTTTCTTTTTTAAACCACTGTTACGAATTTCTTTGTAAGCAACCCACTCATCTTCGCAGCGCTGCAAACGCTCAATAGCAGCAAGCTGCGCGGGATCGCTTTGATACCCGCGTGCCTTTAACTCTTGATGGTAGTACTCTAATGCTTTCAATTACATATTTAATGCACGTTTATCCGTCGCCAATGCTGCCTCGCGAACCACTTCCGATAGGCTTGGATGTGGATGACAGATACGCGCAATATCTTCAGCTGCTGCTTTAAATTCCATGGCTACGGCCGCTTCAGCAATTAAGTCAGAAGCATTTGGTCCAATGATGTGAACGCCTAAGATTTCATCTGTTTTTTCATCTGCTAAGACTTTGACAAAACCATCAGCACGATCCATACCTAATGCACGACCATTGGCTGCAAATGGGAACTGACCTGCTTTGTAGGGAATGCCAGCCTGTTTAAGCTGCTCTTCTGTTCTACCAACCCAAGCAATCTCAGGATCGGTGTAGATCACCCAAGGAATACAGTTGTAATCAATATGCGGTTTTTGACCAGCAATGGTTTCAGCAACAAGGACGCCTTCGTCTTCAGCCTTATGAGCCAACATCGGCCCACGCACGACATCGCCCACAGCGTATACGCCAGGCGCCGCTGTTGCACAGGTATGGTCATCAACTGGAATGAATCCACGCTCATCCACTTTCAGACCAATCTTATCGAGACCTAGTTTGTCCGTATTGGGAACCCGGCCAACAGAAACAATTAAACGATCGCACTCTAATTTCTGAGCCTTGGCTTCACTATCGGTGTAGTTCACTACAACACCTTTTTTATCTGCCTTCACTTCACCAATTTTGACGCCCATATTGATTTTGAGGCCTTGCTTGGTGAAGATCTTGTGCGCTTCTTTTGCAATACCCTGATCACATGCACCCAAGAAAGTGGGGAGCGCCTCCAGAATCGTCACATCAGAACCAACGCGACGCCATACAGAGCCGAGCTCTAGGCCGATTACACCAGCGCCGATCACGCCAAGTTTCTTCGGAATGGAATCAAACTTGAGACCACCTTCGTTATCGCTAATCAACACGTTATCAACAGGAATGCCTGGCAAATGACGCGCCTTAGATCCAGTAGCAATGATGACGTTTTTAGCAGTAACTACTTCTTTATCTTTACCGTCAATTTTGACATGATAACCATCAGCCCCCTTAGCTTGAAAAGACGCATGGCCTTTTAACAAGGTAATTTTGTTTTTACGAAATAAGAACTGAATACCAGCGGTCATCTTGGTTACGATCGCATCTTTACGAGCGATCATCTTGTCGGAGTCTAACTTCACCGATCCAACAGTAATGCCGTGGTCTGCTAGGTGATGACTAACTTTCTCAAACTCTTCAGAAGAGGCCAGCAAAGCTTTAGACGGAATGCAGCCAACGTTCAAGCAAGTTCCGCCAAGGCGTATTTCACCCTTTGGATCGTCAAAAGAATTTGATTCAGCGCAGGCAACTTTAAAGCCGAGTTGCGCTGCACGGATCGCAGCGATGTAACCACCAGGGCCACCGCCGATTACCACTACGTCAAATGATTGGCTCATGCTCTTCTCTCTTAAATGTCAAGGAGAAGGCGTGAAGGATCTTCCAATGCATCCTTCATAGCGACTAAACCAAGCACTGCCTCACGACCGTCAATAATGCGGTGGTCATATGACAAAGCTAGGTAGTTAATCGGACGAATCACAATTTGGCCGTTCTCAACCACTGCACGTTCTTTAGTAGCATGAATGCCCAAGATCGCAGACTGTGGAGGGTTAATGATTGGGGTAGAAAGCATCGAACCGAACACGCCACCATTAGAGATGGAGAATGTGCCGCCGGTTAAATCTTCCAATGACAACTTACCTTCGCGAGCCTTTACACCAAACTCTGCAATCTTCTTCTCGATATCAGCCAAGTTCATTTGATCCACGTCACGCAGAATTGGAACCACCAAGCCACGTGGTGAACTCACTGCAATACCAATATCAAAGTAACCGTGATACACGATGTCATTGCCGTCAACTGATGCATTCAACAATGGGAATTTCTTCAAAGCATGTGTGGCCGCTTTAACAAAGAAAGACATGAAGCCTAACTTCACGCCATGCACTTTTTCAAACTGATCTTTGTACTTATTACGCATAGCGATTACTGGAGCCATGTTGACTTCGTTAAAAGTTGTCAAAATGGCGTTATTCGCCTGGGACTCCAACAAACGCTCAGCAATACGGGCCCGCAAGCGACTCATTGGTACGCGCTCTTCTGGACGATTACCCAGCGGAATTGGTGCGCTTGGCAATGCAGCAGAAGATGAACCCCCAGCGACAGCATTCAGTGCATCACCTTTAGTCACACGACCATCACGTCCAGAGCCTGGAACTTGGCCAGCGGTCATATTATTTTCAGCCAAAATTTTTGCTGCGGAAGGTGCAGCAGCAGATGATTTTGCTGCGGGCGCAGCTTTAGCTGGCGCAGCAGCTGGAGCGGCGGCTGGAGCTGCAGCAGCAACAGCCGCACTATCAATCTTCGCAATCAACTGCTCAGCAATTACCGTGCCACCATCAGCAATCAGGATTTCTGTAATAACACCAGCAGAAGGCGAAGGAACTTCCAGTACGACTTTGTCGGTTTCAATTTCAATCAAGATCTCATCTTGACCGACAGCATCGCCTACTTTCTTTTTCCATTGCAATAAAGTTGCTTCTGCAACTGACTCGGAGAGTTGGGGAACTTTAACTTCAAAAATAGCCATGATTAATCCTATTTAGTATTTATACGTGAGTGAGGTCTACGATTACTTCGTAATGACATAACCCTTAAGTTTTGCGAATGCTGTATTGAGAAGTGACTTCTGTTGTTCTTGATGAAGATGGGCGTAACCACAAGCTGGTGAGGCAGAAGCAGGACGGCCTGCATAAGCCAACTTCATACCCTCAGACATATTCTCCAAAATATTATGCTGAACAAAGAACCAAGCCCCCTGGTTTTGTGGCTCATCTTGACACCAAACTACCTCTTCTAAATTTGGATATTTCTTTAACTCAACAGTCAACGCTTTGTGCGGGAATGGATAGAGCTGCTCCAAACGAATAATCGCAACATCCTCTAGTTTTTTCTCGGTACGTACTTTGGCTAAGTCGTAATAGACTTTTCCAGAACACATGATTAATCGATTGACCTTTTTGCCATCGATGCTCTCATCGCGCTCTCCAAGAATGGTATGAAAACCACCCTTTGTAAACTCAGACAATGGCGAAGCAGCTTCTTTATTACGTAACAATGATTTTGGAGTCATCAAGATCAGCGGCTTACGGAACTGACGAATCATTTGGCGACGTAAGACGTGGAAGATCTGCGATGCGGTCGTTGGCTGAATCACTTGCATATTAGTATCAGCGCATAACTGCATAAAGCGCTCTAAACGTGCGGATGAGTGCTCCGGACCTTGGCCCTCATAGCCGTGAGGCAACATCATGACTAAGCCGTTTGCACGACCCCACTTCACTTCTCCTGAAGCGATAAATTGATCGATCACCACTTGAGCACCGTTCGCAAAGTCGCCGAACTGGGCTTCCCAAATAGTCAGTGTATTTGGCTCAGCAGCAGCGTAACCATACTCAAAACCAAGCACAGCCTCTTCAGAGAGGATCGAATCAATCACTAAAAAAGGAGCTTGATCTTTGGCGATATGGCGCAGAGGAATGTAGACACCGGTATCCCATTTTTCGCGGTTTTGATTATGCAAAACAGCATGGCGATGAGTGAAGGTACCGCGGCCACTATCCTCGCCGGATAACCGAACTGGATAACCGCTCGCCACTAGAGATGCGAAAGCCATATGCTCACCCATACCCCAGTCAACATTGGTTTCACCACGGCCCATGGCAGCACGATCTTTTAAGACCTTTTCAACCAATGGGTGAACCTTGAATCCTTCTCGAGCAGTAGACACTCGCTCGGCTAATCGCTTCCACTCGGTCAAAGGAATGGCAGTATCAGCCTCATCGGTCCAACGCTTATTCAGAAATGGAGACCAGTCAACCGCAAACTTACCTTTGAAGTTACTGAGTACGGGGTCAGAAGTCTGCTTACCAGCATCCATCGCCGCGCGATACTCTTTCACCATCAATTCACCGGTGCCGGCAGGCAATACACCTTGAGCCTCTAATTTATCCGCATATAACTTGCGTGTACCTGGGTGAGCCGCGATGATTTTGTACATTAATGGCTGGGTCATTGCTGGAGTATCTTGCTCGTTATGACCCAGCTTTCTGAAGCAAACAATATCAATAGCAACGTCTTTGTGGAACTGTGTACGGAATTCAACAGCGAGCTTGGTAGCCAGAACAACGGCCTCAGGATCATCTCCGTTCACGTGCAATACAGGCGCATCAATCACCTTCATGATATCTGTGCAATACAAGCTAGAGCGCAAATCACGAGGATCAGATGTAGTGAAACCGATCTGATTATTAATCACGATATGAATCGTGCCACCAGTGTAATAGCCGCGAACCTCTGCCATTGCCAAGGTTTCTTGCATCACTCCTTGACCTGCAATGGCTGCATCGCCATGCACTAATACTGGCAACACTTGCTCACCCAACATATCGCCACGACGCTCCATACGAGCGCGTGCAGAACCCTCTACTACTGGGTTCACGATTTCTAAATGAGAGGGATTAAATGCAAGTGATAAATGAACGGGTCCCGCTGGAGTAGAAATATCGCTCGAGAAACCCTGGTGATACTTCACATCACCCGCAGGCAATGTTTCTGGACCCTTATGCTCAAACTCAGCAAAAAGATCGGAAGGCATTTTTCCTAAAACATTGACCAGGACATTCAGACGGCCACGATGAGCCATGCCAATCACAATCTCTTGAACGCCTTTAGAGCCAGACTCACGAATCAACTCATCCATACAGGCAATAAAGCTCTCGCCACCCTCAAGAGAGAAACGCTTTTGACCTACATACTTTGCTTGCAGATAGCGCTCCAAACCCTCTGCCGAAGTAATGCGATCTAAAATATGGCGCTTCTCATCCATATTAAATCTTGGAGTCGAACGAATGGACTCTAATTTTTCTTGCCACCATTTTTTGATGGTCTGGTCAGCAATAAACATGTACTCAGCACCCAAGGTGCCACAGTAAGTTTGGCGCAATGCTTGCAGCAAATCACGCAAGGTCATTTCGTTACGACCAAAGAAAGTATTACTAGTATTGAAGACGATATCCATATCGCCATCACTAAAGCCATAAAAAGCCGGATCTAACTCTGGAATATCCTTGCGCTCAATTCGCTTCAAGGGATCAATATCGGCCCAGCGGTTACCAACGTTACGATATGCGGCGATTAACTGCTGAACGGCAACGCGTTTGCGCCCCATCTCAGAGTCAGCCGAATCAGAAACAGTTCTGATGGGGCCTTGCTTAGCTCGCTCAGCAAAGGAAGCAACAATGGGTCCATGGGCTACGTCAGATCTAGAAGAGCCATCTGCTGCTGGGACTTGCTTCACATTATCAAAATAATCACGCCAATGATCGGCTACAGAACCTGGATCGTGCAAATAGGATTCGTAGAGTTCCTCTACGTAAGGGGCGTTTCCACCGAAGAGATAAGAGCTATCTCTTTGATCTTGCATCATGATGCTCACCTTTCATCGGGTTTCCCGAATAAAGACTGTGGTTAAAACCATTCGCTCTGCGGCTAAACCACTTTACGAATTGATCTGTGCGAATACTCTTACAACTACACTAATGTAACACGACTACCCATTGATTCATAAAGGACTTTCGCTAATTAGAGGACTTTCAGGGTAATCCTCACCTTTTAAGGGCTGAATAAGAATTTTCCTACTCCGATTTAAACCATACCTGACAGATTCCCCCAGACTTGATTCGTATTCTCTAAATCTCCAAATAAATTAATGAGATTAGGGACATATGAAAGCGATTACCTCAGAATTAGAATATCTAAGCACCCGTCAAAGCGCAAAAGTGCTACAGGTATCACTTGGTACGGTTCAGAAAATGGTTGAATTAGGTGAGTTAATCGCCTGGAAGACGCGTGGGGGTCACCGACGTATCCTGGCAAGCTCTCTAGACCAGCAACTTGCCCGCCGTAAAAGAGCAATGCGCCAAAAGACTACCCAAAACTGTATTGCCATGGGGATATTCAGAAGGGCTGAAAATAGCCATGAATTAATCGAATCTATTCAGTGCTGGCAGTTAAAGGTGGAAATGGAGGTATCTGTAGATAGCCTTGAGGGTCTGATGAAGGCAGTTTCAATTTCCCCCGATCTCATATTCCTAGATGCCCTGATTCCACCAGTCGAGCAGGTGCATCTCATCCATTACTTGAGCAAAAACAGAGATACGCAGCGCATTCCCATTTTGGTAGATGAGGGATTTATTCGCCTTCATCCTGGGGTTATAGGCCTGGCTGATGAAAATACGGTTGGCGTAAAGTCGCGCTACCCTGAAGTACTTCAGGAGGAGCTTGAAAATGGCCTGATTGACCAAAATCCTCTGATTATTGGCTATCCAGCTACTAATCCAGAACTTGAAAATACCTTGGGGGATAAAAATCGCCACGAACTCTTGGAGCCTATATTTATTCAGGCGCTCAATCGAAAGTGTGCCTAGACCTTAAAGCAACTCTATAAAGCTCAAAAGCCGCTCAATTGAATATTGAGCGGCTTTTTAAGTAATAAATCTTTTTAAATCAATACTTTAGATCAAGAAGTTACTGCGATCTCTACCTTCGATCCATTTTGGCGCCTTACCGCGACCAGTCCAAGTATCACCATTCGATGGATTGCGGTACTTGGGGGCAACCTTACCGCCAGAACTACGGGCACCAGATTTACGGCTGAATAAGTCTGACGCGCTTAAGTCGTACTGCTCAATAATGAGCTTAGCTTTAGCAATCCCATCAGCCTTTTCACGTAAAACTGCTTCTTTAATCTGTTTATCCAACAATTCACGTTGGGCTAACAACTCTTTATATGATGACATGTTTAATTTATCCAGATAATAGATGGATGGAACAACAAAGGATTTGCTATTCCTAGAATTCCATTATATCAATATATTAAAAAATAATCATTTATATTCAAAATAGGCTTATAACCTTATGGAAATAAGCCTATATTGCATTAATAAACTAGATAACCAACATAATCGTTATAAATACTATATTTATAATTATAATGTAAATATTACCTTCTCAGCATAAATGTACCGCTAGATTTAGCAGTAACTTCACCGGCCTCATTTAATACTATGGCCTCGCAATAATGAATCGTTTTACCAAACTTCAGAACACTACCCTCCACCACAATCTTGCCAATACTTGGGCGCAGGAAGCTGACGTTCATGTCAATGGTCATGGCGCCAAGTTGCTGGTTCACGGTACTGCGAGCTGCCGCTCCCATCGCAAAGTCCAGTAGGGTCATGACAACACCACCATGAGCAATCTGAAAGCTATTCTCAAATTCTGGTTTGATGACCAAGCTAATGCGCGACTTTCCCGCTTCGGCGTATTCAGGAACAACCCCCAAGTGAGCCAAAAAAGGGATGGTCAATCCAAAATAGGTAGTGTTATTTGAGTTTGATGTCATAGGAAGTAAATGCCAAATTGAATGGTCGGGGCGAGAGGATTTGAACCTCCGACCACATGCACCCCATGCATGTACGCTACCAGGCTGCGCTACGCCCCGACGAGAAGCAAAATTGTATCAGCAACTATTTGGAGAGAATTTGCAGGACAGCCTGCAACTCATCACGCAAGCGAAGCTCGCCGCGAGCCTCATCAAGACGATTGCGGGCACCACTAATCGTGAAACCCTCTTCATATAAAAGCGCCCTAATCTTGCGGATTAAGACAACCTCATGGTGCTGATAGTAACGACGATTACCGCGACGCTTTTGTGGACTTAATTGGGTGAACTCCTGTTCCCAATAGCGCAACACATGAGAACGAACGCCACAAAGATCGGATACCTCACCGATAGTGAAATAACGCTTAGAGGGAATTGGGGGGAGCTGCGAACTCAGCAACACCGACCCAGTATCAAATGCTGTTTTCTCGAGCATGAGACTCAACTACGTCCTTGAGCTTTTGACTTGCATGAAATGTCACAACGCGACGGGCTGCAATTGGAATCATTTGACCAGTTTTTGGATTACGGCCTGGGCGGGCAGATTTATTACGTAACTGGAAATTACCAAATCCAGAAATCTTCACCTCAACACCCGTCTCTAGAGACTTTCCAATACGATCAAAAAAGGCGTCAATCATATCCTTAGCTTCACGCTTATTTAAACCAACTTGATCAAAGAGAGCTTCCGAGAGCTCATTCTTGGTAACGGTATCGTTGCTAACTAAATCATTCATGGCCAAAGTCTCTTCTTACTAGATCTGTTGCTAATATTAAACCTAGCGCAGACGGGCTGCGCAATTTTTTTCGAGTGTCGCTAATAAAGCAGTCATTACCGCTTCAATTTGTGCATCCTGAAGCGTTTCCTGTGGATTGAGCAAAGTCACACGGTAGGCTAGGCTTTTCTCATCATCAGCCATGCTACTAGAACCTGCCTTTGGCTTGAACTCATCAAAGAGCTCAATTGCCTTAACAAAGTTCTGCTTCTTCGCATTCATTGCATCAAGCAAAGTTTGTGCTGAAACAGTCTGCTTCACAACTACAGCCAAATCACGTTGCACTGCAGGAAACTTACTCAACTCTTCCGGCTGCGGAATACCTAAATTGCGAATGGCCTCTAAATCCATTTCAAATAGCACTGGTGCCTGTGGTAACTCGTAAGCCTGTTGCAGTCTAGGATGGAGTTCACCAATCCAGCCAATGTTGAGCTTGCCAGCTGGTGTCACTAACTGAATTTGTGCACTGCGACCAGGATGGAGCGCTGGATGCACGGCTGCCTCAGTTCTGAAATGCAAGGGATCAAGCACGCGCTCCAAATCACCCTTCACGTCAAAGAAATCGACTGCACGATCGGCACTTGCCCACTGCTCCGCTATAAATGAGCCGTAAGCCAAACCGCCAAGCTGCTGCGGCTGATGAAAGCCTGCAACTTTGCCAGCCTCTTCTCGCACGCTAGCATCACGTTTAAATACTCGGCCAGTCTCGAATAAGCGAACACGGCCAGCACCGCGATTCAGATTTGACTTGAGATTACCCAGTAAACCACCCAACAGATTGCTGCGCATGACGCCATATTGATTGGCAATCGGGTTGAGAACAGCAATGAGATCTTTTTCAGTAGCGGCAGCTAAGCGTTGCTCACTCTCAAGATCAGTAAATCCAAAGTTCACTGCCTCTTGATATCCTTGCAGAGCTAGACGCTGGCGCAATAAATGGACTCCACGCTTTGCCTCAGCCCTAACACTCATTTTTAAAGAGGAGACTGGTGGAACATCAGGAATATTTTCAAAGCCGTACATACGTGCGACTTCTTCGATTAAATCTTCTTCAATTTCGATATCAAAGCGATAGCTAGGTGGTGTTACGACAAATACATCACCTGCCTCTTGCTTGAACTCAAAACCGAGACGTTTGAACACGTCAGTAATAATTTGTGCAGTTAGCGGAATACCGATGACTTTCATGGCACGTGCTAAACGCAGGCTGACTGGTTTGCGCTCAGGGATAGCCAATACTTGATCATCCATTGGGCCAACTTGGCCACCGCATACTTCAACAATCAGAGCCGTTAAATACTCAAGGCAGTTAGCTGTATTTTGCGGATCAACACCACGCTCAAAGCGATGCGCTGCATCGGTGCTGAAATTAAAGCGACGTGCACGCCCCTGAATTGCTGAAGGCTGCCAATAAGCCGCTTCAACATAAATATTTTTTGTGTCGTCCGTTACTGCGCAGTGATTGCCACCCATAATCCCGGCTAATGCTACGGGACCTGATTGATCGGCAACCACGCCAGCATCTTGAATCTTGCCTGCAGAATCTGGACCTTGCAAAGTAATAGTCTGACCATTCAATAACTCAAGGCTTTCTCCGGACTTTGCCCAACGAACTGATAAGTCACCAGTTAATTTATCAATATCAAATACATGGGTCGGCTGACCCATTTCTAACATCACATAGTTAGACAAATCGACTAAAGGAGAAATGCTTCTTTGACCTGAGCGAGATAAACGTTGCACGATCCAGTCCGGCGTTTGAGCTTTTGGATTAACACCACGAATCACGCGACCAGCAAAACGACCACAAAGATTGGTGTTTTCAACGCTCACTTTGAGCTTATCCTGTATTGAGACATCTGCAGGAGTCCACTTGGGAGCGCACAATGCAGCACCTGTGATTGCTGACACTTCACGTGCCATACCCATCAGAGATAAACAATCAGCCTTATTGGGTGTTAACTTAATGACAAAGATCTGATCATCTAGGTTTAAGTATTTACGAATATCTTCACCAACTGGTGCATCTACAGGTAACTCCAAAATACCTTCATGATCATCGCCAAGACCCAGCTCGCGACCAGAGCACAACATGCCTTGGCTTTCAACGCCACGTAGCTTGCCTACTTTAATTATGAAGGGCTTATTTGCTGAATTCGCACCCGCTTCAGTTGGCGGTAATTCTGCGCCAACTAATGCACAAGGAATCTTGATGCCAGCCCGTGCATTCGGTGCACCACAGACTATTTGTAATTCTTGACCAGTTCCTGTGTCCACTTTACAAACACGTAAGCGATCTGCATCGGGATGCTGCTCTGCCGAAAGGATTTGTGCGACCACAATCTTCGTAAATGCAGGCGCTACTGAATACTGCTCTTCCACCTCAAGCCCAGCCATCGTCATTGCGTGACCTAAGGCATTACTATCGAGTGAGGGATTGACATACTGGCGTAACCAAGATTCAGAAAATTGCATATGCGCTATCTACTATTAAAAGGTTAGCCGATTAAGCTGGAAATTGCGCTAAGAAACGGAGATCGTTCTCAAAGAAAAGACGTAAATCATCTACGCCGTAACGCAACATCGTCAAACGCTCTAAGCCAGAGCCAAAAGCAAAACCGGTATAGCGCTCTGGATCGATACCCATATTACGCAATACATTTGGATGAACCTGCCCTGCTCCAGAAATCTCTAACCAACGGCCGGCTAACTTGCCGCTACCGAAGGCCATATCAATTTCAGCTGAAGGCTCAGTAAATGGGAAATACGATGGGCGAAAACGAACTTGCAATTCATTCGTTTCAAAAAAGGTTCTGAGAAAATCGGTATATACGCCCTTGAGATCAGCAAAGGAAATGCTCTCAGCAATCCATAAGCCCTCAACCTGATGAAACATTGGCGAATGGGTTGCATCACTATCCACGCGATAGGTTCTACCAGGCGCAATCACTTTGATTGGCGGCATGACATCAGCGTGAGCATATTTCTTGACATGCTCACTCGCATAACGAACCTGAATTGGGCTGGTATGGGTACGCAATAGCAAAGGCTTTCCGTTGGAATCTTTGCCATCGATATAAAAGGTGTCCTGCATGGAACGTGCAGGATGATTCTCGGGACTATTTAAGGCGGTGAAATTAAACCAATCAGTTTCAATTTCAGGACCATCAGCTACATCAAACCCAATCGAGCGAAAGATCTCTTCAACACGTTCCCAGGTGCGCATCACAGGATGCAAGCTACCTACCGCTTGGCCGCGGCCAGGCAAAGAAACGTCAATTGATTCCGCCGCAAGACGTTGCAACAATACCCCATCAGCCAATGCTTGGCGACGCTCTTGTAATGCAGCTTCTACTTGGGTTTTGATTTGATTAATTTGAGCACCAGCACTCTTACGTTCATCAGGCGACATTCCACCAAGCGCTTTTAAACGCTCAGTGAGAACACCTGACTTACCGAGATACTTGGCTTTCGCGTCCTCTAGAGCTGCCGGATCGGCAGCTCCGAGGAAATCACGTTTAGCATCCTCGACAATGTGGTCGAGAGAAACCATTGCAGCTTAGTTTTTAGTGGACTAAGAATTAAGCTGCGGCGCTTACTACGGATTTGATCCGAGTAACCAAAGCAGCGAAAGCCACCTTGTCAGCAATGGCCATATCAGAAAGCACTTTGCGGTCGAGTTCGATCGCAGCTTTCTTCATACCATTCATGAATACGCTATAGGTCATGTCATGCTGACGAACTGCCGCGTT
>Ga0136644_10001525_pt1 | contig 18330 bp, 18 predicted proteins | sample C_130820_EF_Meta_FD_94780 | JGI IMG/M metagenome (GOLD analysis project Ga0136644, IMG submission 94780) | Freshwater microbial communities from Lake Croche, Canada to study carbon cycling - C_130820_EF_MetaG (v2) (version 2) | ecosystem: Environmental > Aquatic > Freshwater > Lake | place... | reverse complement strand
GTCCCTTTCAGGTCTGGGATCAACGCAACTATTCGCCAACAGCTTCTTAACTAATCTAGAAGGAATAATACGACAATATGACGTAACCTCTATCGCTGATTTATCGTGTGGCGACTGTAACTGGATTAGGCAGATTTTTGGTAAAGTCGATTATTGTGGTTACGATGTTTCTGACTTCATCATTAAGATTAACAGGACTAAATACGAAGATTGCCGCACGAGCTTCCGTCATCTTGAGATCTTGGAAGCACTAAAACGACCTAAGCTACATGAACTATGCATCATCCGACATACATTCGAACACTTACCTACCTCTTATGTCACGGAATGTCTGTCGCTACTCAAGTTTAAGACAAAGTTTGCCTTGATTACCTCAGCTAATTATCACGACGGCAAGCCTGAAGAAATAGACTTCGGCGCCAATTCGAGAGAGATCAATTTATTGAAATCGCCTTTCTTTGACATCCTTGGCCTGCCTGCACAGACGTTCTGGGACACGATCGGCACAAGGTCTGACCGAGGTTGCTTCGGACACCTTTATCAATTCTGTTAAATGTCGACAGCCACAGGTCGTGGATTCTTAGGCGTAGCAAATAATACGTGATTATTCCATTCGACCTCTAGGAAAGTGGCTGATCCTCTGACTTCTATGAAGTGAGCTAGCAACTGTTCAGCCTGACCAAGCCTATTGCATAAGTCCGCCTTGCCTACGTAAATTGGTTCTTCGCTGGTCAATTCTAGGTATTCATCGATGGTGCGTAGATCTTCGATCATCTTTAGTGTCTTTTGAACAGCATCGCCACTTGTCACGAAGTAGCCTTTGGCATGAAAAGCGATTCTATTATTACCCCACTCTAACTCATAATTATCGACCCACTGGTCAATGTCTATTGAGATCGCTTGACCCTTCGGAGCATCCGCCATAGCACAATTCCAATAACTAAAATTATCTACCGTCAATGTATTGTTTAATTGTCATTATCTTTGGAGGCTATGAATGTCTAAGTACATCGTGTTCGAAGGGGCGGATGGCGCTGGTAAGTCGACCTTGATCGAAGCCGTTAAGGCCGTCATCGGATCGGATGCGGTTACGATTGCTCAACCCGGGGGCACTCGGCTTGGCGATCTAATCAGAGACTTAGTGAAGTATCCAAGCAAATACAATGTCACCATAGATGATCACACGAGGCAAGCCTTTTATCAGCTCGACAACGACATTACAATGCGTCAAATCGTGATCCCTGCTCTGGAGGCAGGCAAGACGGTTCTATCAGATCGGTGTACCCATATTAGCAGTTGGATTTATGGTGCCTCTGACGGAGTCACGCAAGAACGCCTAGGAGTGCTTCGGAGATTAGCTCCAATCGTGCCTGTAACCATCTGTTTCATCTTGGATCTCCCAGCTGCCGTTGGTCAAGAGCGGGCCAAATCCGCCAGAGCCAATCTAGATCATTACGACAGCAAGCCACTAGCCTTCTACGAATCGCTACGAGAAAGATACCGCAGTTTGCAAATGGGAGCGGCAGATGAGGCCTTGCATGGTACTATATCAGGATCTGACGTAATCATGCTAGACGCCACCAAGCCAACAGACGAATTGTGCGCTGAGGTGATAGATCACATCGCCGCTCATAAGCGTCATCTTAACGTAAATCGAGCAACATCCAACGATGTCGTCACCTTATGCGCCAAGCGGACCGTAGGCGACGCCATTTTACCATCACGCAAGCGCAAGACAGACGCTGGATGGGACATCTATGCTTGCGAAGATGTCCGATTGATGCCAGGTGTATCAACAATTGTACAGACTGGCTGCGTGGTAGCTGCGCCAGCTGGCTGGTACATTACTATCGAAGGGCGTTCTTCTATGTGGTCCAAAGGCATTTTTCCAAATCGAGGTGTCATAGACAGTGGATTCACTGGGGACCTCATCGTCAGCCTTGTAAATACCACAGCTGACGTTTATCAGATCAAGAGGGGCGACAGGATCGCCCAATTACTGGTGCACCGTCACCACCCTACGATTATCGCTGAAGTGGACGAGTTCCCGGAAGAGTACATCATACGTGGCAATCGCGGTTTCGGCTCAACAGGGAGATAATTATGACAGAATTTCTTTTGGTCTACGCTAAGCTGATCCTAGACAAGAAAGAGGAAGTGCAATTAATCAACGTCTACCTATGGGGAGTATATCATTCCCAAGAAGAAGCAGACAAAGCGGCTGCGGAATGCATTAACCAGATAAAAGGTGGCGCAATTGTGCCGCGCGTTTTCCTACATAAACCAGAAAGCCATCTATGTGATACTTTCTATGAAGCGATGGAATGGTATGACAAGATGTGTAAGAAAATGTCAGAGACTAACAAGATATTGCAAAAAGCGAGTCAGAAGACTAAACTTTAAACATCCCTAGGATCCTTTGCATGTCCTGATTCAGGTTAGTTAACCCTTGTCCAATGTCAGTATTTGACTTTAAAGCATCATTGACCTTGGCTGTATTATCCATCAATTTATCGAATTCGCTTTTCATCTTGTTTCTAATAGGGTCTACTTGCTGCTTCTGTTTCTTCTCTTCGGCGGCTTTTCTATCGGCTTCTTGTTTAGCTAATTTAGATTGCATTTCCTGCTGCTTGGCCGCATCGTCAGCTTTATCAGCGATTGGTTGTTGCTGTAACGCCGTGCCCAGATCAGCGCCTACTGGCAGGGCGTCTTCATTTATTACTGGCGCTAAGTCATCCCAGCTAATCACAGCATCAGATTCTATTGATTCTACATAAGACGCTGTCTCATCATTTTTATAGCTGTTAACTAGCTGTAGGGCCTGTCCGTCCCAAACCACAGGCAAGTTATCTTGAACATCAGCTGCATAATCGTTACACATATCGTCATAGCCGTTGTATATCAGATAGACTTCGTAGTACAGGCCGCCACTGTGCGATAGAGTTTTAATCTTATAGCGTGAATCAACTGGCGGTGGCCCGAAGGTCCTTTCCAGTTGATCTTTCCAGATCGAAGCTTGCTGCCTCTGTAGGTCGGAACCTACAGTAGCTAGCCGTTCCTCGTCGGGACAGGGTCCTAGTTCTATATAATGATCGACTCCGTCCCATTTCTCACTCATCGTTAGATCTCCCTAACTGCAAATCCGTATGGGTGACGATCGATGCAGCTAGAAGACTTGCTTTCTTTAAGTGCACTCATATAGCGTGCTGCATTAGATTGGCTGCGAAACAAGGCTTTCCCTTCGGCCATCACCGGCGTACGATTGGTTATCGTGAGTAATGGTATGGATTGTTGGAACAACACTGCACCATTTGGACGACGATATTGGGCGACTAGAAAGTTATCTTGTGCTGAGCCATATTGGATGTTTTCTTCAGCATCAACTAGAGCTTCAGCTAGGTTCTTGCGAACTTTACCTTTTTTATTCTTTTTGGACTCAAGGACACAATACGAGGCAGTGAAAGGGCCAGAGATGCGCCTCTCTGCTCTAAGTAGATGTGGTGCTACGTGGTTCCTTAGCCTTTGCACGTTTTCTTCTAACGATTTGATGGCCACGGCGCCGTTGCCACGTGAGGATTTCACAGCCATACCAACACCAGTGCCAGACATCATTGGTGTTTGTTCATTGTTATTTTCAGGCTTACCACGGAGCAGAGTATCAACCTGCCCGTGGTTTTGCATTTCCTCGTCAGCGTCGAACTCACCTAAATCGGTAGCACCGTTACCCTCATCGGTGAGGTACTTTTTTTTTGCAACCTTGAATTTTGCGTCTTCGCTTACGGGCTCATACAACCCTTCCTCTGATTTATAATCGCCATGTTTGTCGCAATATTCATTAAACTCAGCAAAACTGCATGGTGATTGCAACATAAATTCACCATGATCACCTGAAAAATGGTGCAAGCCGGGCTTAGGTTCGTAGTGTTGAGACTTCATGTTAAAGGTGCCGCGGTCAAAATCTTTAAGATATTGCTTATACGCAACCCGTCTTTTCTGCTCGTGTCCCATCATGTCTTCATCTTCGCAATGCACGCCATCTTCGCAATCTTCGTCTTCACCCTCGACGTGCTTGCCTTTCTTAGCGTTCATCTTTTTCTTGATGAACTCAGGCATTTCGGCATTTTCGCCGATCCAATACTTACCGTTGGTGTCTTCGCCTTCATGGAACACAATGCGGTTATGGGAGGCCAACAAGTTCTCGAAAGCTGACTCATTCATCGCAAAGTCGATGCCGTTGGCATGCAACAGATTTTCAAAGTCTGAGAGACGAACTTGGCGGATGCCACGCACCCAATTGTTGAAAAGGTGACGTACAACGCCTTCGTCTACACCTTCTAACAACACACCAATGTTTCTGCGGTCCCAGCCTTCTGAAGCTAACATCCGACCGTTCTTCAACACACCGCCGTCTGACCACCTAGTGCCTGGGAATTCCTCAGTCGAACCACCTTTATTTTTCGGCGGTGCAGGCCAATTGTGGCCAACTTCGTCCAAGGCGACATCGGGCCAGTCTTGATTGGCATCGAGTGCGTCGCCGTGCTTGCTGTCATAATGTGGTGCTTCGGTCTCAGAACCGTCAGTCGCTTGACCCATGGCGAGATTGCGTTTCCGCTTCATACCAAAAGGCTCGCCGACTTCGTGCATTTCAGTGTCAAATTCATAATGTCCAAGAGGCGTAGGCTTCTTGTCGGCCAACCCATCGCCCTTTGCCTTATGCATTTCAGAATGACCAGGCTTGTAGTTACCTGGTTCAAAATCCGGGGTGAATTCCCTTACAAGACGACGGCGGCTCTTCATGTTCCCTCTCCCTGTCGGTTTAAAAAAGCTGTTCATCACTCCAGAGGCAATGCCAGCCGTACTACTAACACATTCTGACGTGGCATAATCTGGGTCTAAGTCTCTGTCTGTTAAGACAGGGTTATTAGTATTTTTGTCTACGAATTTAGCGGTATAGTAATTGCTGGCAGGGATTTTTTCTTTCTGCATCTCCAATGACATTCCCTCCAAAGGATTAACTTCGGTCTCACCACTGCTGCCAGGCGCCCAATTGCTTAATTCATCATGGGCAGACCTAGTCTTATCGTTATGCTCAGCCCGAGCATAAGTAGACGCCAAGTTGTTCCCTGTCAACACAGGATCCATCTCAAATGTATCCAAATCGTTTAATGGTGGTCGATTTGCATCACGATATTCCTGAGGCATCTCGCTAGAGATCGCATATCCGGAAGAATCACTAGGCAGTGGAGTAAGGATCTCCTCTACCAAGTCATCAAGCATGTCATCCAATTCATTTAGTGTGTGTTCAACTGGTTTACCCTTCCGCTTTACCACTAGTTCTTGATGGCCTTTTTTATTAAGGGTTAACTTGGCATTGTAAGGTAACATGTTAGTTCTCTATGACTAACTTAAATTCACTTAACATCCTAATTAAATAAACGAGGCCATAATTGATCGAGTCTATTAGCGATATGATAAGCTAACAATGGCGGTACTGCATTGCCCACCATCTTATAAGCGGACGCACCACTCACAATAGGCATAGAATCCGTTATGAACCGGAAAGAATCCGGAAATGTCTGCAATCTAGCGCATTCCCTAATTGTTAGGCGCCTTTGTAATAACCCGGCATTTAACTCTGTGTGATTCTTACCGCCATTAGCTGCAGCTAACCTCCGAAATTCAATGTTACCGTGATGTTCAGATCGAATAGTGGGCCCTGGGCCATCGAGATTTATTTCCCTATTGCCCTGGCAATGCTTGCCGTACCATTTGGCTCTAGAATAGTGACGATGGTCGAGATCAGCCGCATCGTCAGGTTCAAGTAAATCCATTAAGGCCATCTTGCTAGTGACAGGTGGCATCAGGCGAATGCAGTCCGACTGAACTCTGTTATGAGTCGGCATCGGATAAGGGTCATATTCAACTGGAATCACTGCTTGCTCTAATGCTACTTTAGCTTCGGCTCTAAGATACCTCTTGTTAAAACCATAGAATATCACTCTATCTCTTGTTTGCGGTACACCATAGTCAGGCGCGTGTAACATCTTCGCTGGCACCACCACATAACCGCCACCGATACTCCTAAAGTCTGATTCTATGGTCTCCTTAACTGCATCTAGAGATAAGATTCCTTTGACATTCTCAGCCACGAAGCACTTGGGGTCAGTTAAACCTATGACTCTGCGCATCCACATGTAAAGCATGCCACGGTTGTCAACAGTCGGATCTTCAGACACGTTGAGCTTAGACCCATTATGGCTTTTTCTAGACTTGAAGCCGAGCCTATGCCCAGCATAACTGAAATCCTGACATGGAAAACCGCCGGTGACTATATCAGCCTTAAGCTGGTGCAGCGGGCCAAAGCCACCCTCTGCCTGCTTTACCAGATCAACCACACTAGCTAACCTATAAACATCAGGTAGGTTATAAGGGCTTATTGTAAAATTGTTACGCCAGGTGATTTGAGCGTATGGTCTGATATCATTGGCAAATACGATTTTAAAATCATTTCTTTTTAGCCTGCACCTACCGAGCTGATCGCAACTTTCTACGTAATTTGGATTTAAGGTGGTATTAACAAATTCAGATTTTACATCGAATCCACCTTCAAAACCGAGATCCAGTCCGCCGCAACCAGTGAACAGTGATACCAGATTTTTCATATTACTTATCAATACTATTCAGCAGCCATCTGTCTTCCGCTACTAGCTCAGCGAAACCATGGTCTGCGTTTGAAAGATATTCGACGTACGCGATGTTCCCTAATTTGCATACTTCATGCTTGATGGTCGTAGCTAAGAATGTGTCTAGCTGGTCGAGTGGTATTTTTTTCCTACGTGGAATAGTATGTACATCACCTGAAAAAGCCGCTTCTAGTCTATGCGATATGTCATTTGCTGGTTGCCCACCATCAATCACATGCGGGACATTTAGTAGCATCCAGTCTGTGACTGTTTTTAACTTGGTTGGCATCGTTCCAAGTTCTTCCAGTAGCCATTGTACAGATTTAACATTACCTCCGCAGCCGGTATGCTTCTTGATCTCTTGCAAAAACCTGCCATAAAAGGCCGCATCCAAATTAAATAGCATTTGATGGAATTCGTGAACTGATACTAGTGAGCAAAAATGCTGTTGATTAAATTTCATATATCTTTACCAACCTTTTGACATGTAAATGGCCTATCATTGCATCTTGATTTAAATCTCTAAATGAATTCATGTCATCTAACACTAAAATATCATTAACTCTAGGCACTCTTAGATAGAGGGTTTGACCTTTCTTCATAACATGATTCCAGAGACTACATAATAGCCATGCGGCCTGTTGTCCGTCATTGTCATCAACGTGATCTGCGCTAATGACATTTCCTAGTATCTCTCTCTTGCTAAATTGCCATGTGATAGGTTCTAAATCAAGAGCCGCTTGTTTAACCAGCTGTAACTTTACCTGGGCATTTAAATCGTATGTGGCAAATATGTTGATTTCGCCACCATAGTGTGGTATCCTTATCGCTACATCGCTTAATTCTCTTTTTGCGCTATCAATATCACCATAGCAATCGAACTTTAGCGATCTAGATATATTCAGACGATGGTGAAGGGCATGTCGCACATTGAATCTAATGCTACCTGGGCTGGTAATGCTTATCACGTCTTGTACAATCACGTAATAAATTCCACTAGGCGCCATGACTGACAAGGCATTTTCTAAACTTGGATGTAGTCCACTTTGAAACATTATGCTAACATTAAAGACGCCTAGTTGTATACGCGTATCGGGGTCGTTGTGCGCCTTATCGCAAGCTTCACATTTGCATTCGAACGGATAATTTAAGCAACCATTTAACATACTTTAATTACATATCGCCTGGTGCAAATATTAAGTCTTGCATGCTACCTGTAAATCCCGGAAACATATCCAGGCCTTTGCAATACTCATCGACGCTGTCATCACATGGTATGGCAATAGTGGTATTCGGTGGAAACACTGCGAAGTAAAAAAGACTAGATTGGCTAAACACAGTATTATTGGTAGTAAATGTCTTAGGCATGATAGTTATAATGTAATCTTGGCTAGTCCGAAGAGGTACACTAAATGAATCCTCAGTGTAATCTCCATTGTTAGCGTAAGTGGCGGTTTCGTCATTTCCGTAAGAAGCGATAATACCGCCTAGACCAGTAAATTCCCCGTTAGTGTTATAGGCATAGGAGTAAATGCTCACTTTATATCCGTTTCGGAATATAGTGCTGAGCTTAATGGTGTAGTCACCGTTACTCACACTTGCTCCCAATAGCCTTGCCTTTTTAAGCCTCAATGCTAAGAAATATGTTCTTGATCCAGCATTACGACCGCCAATGCCAAGTGCTCCAGACCTCGCATCCAATGGTTTAAGCGGCAAGCACGAGTTTAGTTCCCTGTATACTAAAGGTGTGAGAGCAGTTAAGCCGTCTAAACCGCCAGGGTTAGTGGTCCCACTGCACCCTACAGCCGTTATATATGAGGGTATTCTAGGTGCGGGGCTTCTGGTGTTTACTGTTGACACACCAGTTGTGACGTCGATGCTAACCCTATATTCAGATAGAGTTTTTACGTCATACTTGGCTTTTAACTGCGCTGATGGCTCCCAGACCAAGGGCACAAACGGTAGATTTAGGCTAATTCCCGTACTACCTGCTGCGTCCCCGGGATACTTTGCCGTTCCCCACCCTCCTGTTATATAGTTGACTGGATTATTCTCTATGTCTCTTAATGATATAGCCCATTCAGCGTAACTACCCAAGCCATTACGATCGGCGACCTTAAATACCAAATATAATTCTGTGTTTCCTTGGATAGTGAGGCAAAAAACACCAGCGTGTATGTATAGATTAAATCGCTTTCCTACAGTATAATACTTTGGTTCGTCCCATGGTACGCCGTAAGTAAAGTCCCGATCGTACCTTTTCATTACGATCCCTTGCGTACCGCCGTCAATGCCAAAGCCAAACGGGTTTTGTCCCACTGGATAAATCTTTTGTCCATTCCAGCATTCCGCACCTTCCCACGATTCGATCCCTTTATAACAGTATAGGTTATCAGCGCCGATCCCTACGCTATTACCGCTTGGTCCGAAGGTGGCACCTGGGTAAAAAGCACCACCTGTAGCCTTGCTAATACGATTAACACGGTCTAACAAAGTATCAGGACACGGCACTCGATCAAATTGGACGTTACCTGTAGGCACTTTATGTAGCACCATGCTGATCTGAAGAGTATCAAACGCTGACACATTGCATTTCGAAACATCGCAAAGATTTCGAACAACTGGAAGATTGCCGCCGCCACCGCCGCCGCCACCGCCTACCGGAGCCCCAGGAGCGCCAGGCGTTACAGTGGTAGGCAAGAAAGGATTGGGGCCGGGGCCAGGTCCGGGAACTACGCCACCGGGAGGTTGAGTAGAGGTGGTAGGTGCAGGCGTAGTGATAGTAGTGCTCGTCGCAATAGGGTTAGACGTCACTCCACCACCGATAAAACCGTCGCCTGGGTCGCATTTGACCGTTTCACCAACATAGCCTTTTAATGCATCTCCGCCAACAGTAATCGTATCACTAGTGCCACGCGGATTTAACCGGATCTTAGCAACACCTGCAGCATTGGCCGCAACTGACTCCATATGTTGCCTTGCGCCGTCATTCTTTGTCATGCTGATACAGCGTTCTAAAGCGCAGCATAGAGCTTTTCTCTGCTCATCGTACAAAACGCTCATCGTCTTAAGCCAGTATTCTACCACGTTCTCGTAACCGTTTTTTAACAACGTTAACTCGGACTTGAATTTTTCCTCTACAGTTGACACAATAGGTCCTGCATCTACATAATAGAGATTACTGACGCCCGGATTAGGGTTATTTGTTACCACTAACCAATCAGACGCTGCATTAGATGCAGAAACATACTGTGCTGCATTACCCGACCCAGACAGCAACTCTCTTGTTACCAAGAGGTCGTAGGTAACGTTGTCTATATTCTGCCTAACGTTCACGTCTGTTATGATTCGTTGCGTGGCGCCAGTGGCTTGTAGATACTCATTAGCACTCGTAATGGTGCACGCTGGTGCTGAGCCGCTCAATCCCTGCTGGCCAGCCGGTCCACATGGCACATTATCATAGCCACGTGGACCCCTAACACCTTGGTCACCACGAGTCCCAGATGGCCCCGTAAAAATATATTGCCCTCGTGACTGTAATTCCTTAGCTAGCTCAGGCAAATTAAGTGAGAAATCAATAGCATAGGTGTTATTGCTGACTTTCAGTGGCACTTCTGGGTACAAAGGCTGCTGCGGAAATTGAGCGGTGCTAGCTATCTCCAAGAAAGAGTCACCTGGAGTTAATGAAACATTGCCGGATGCATACTCGATTTGACAGTCTTGCCCTTGAATAGAGGTTTGCTTGATGTCGAGCGGGTAGTTTAATAATTTTACGTAATCACTAGCTTGCATTAAGCCATTCGAAATTTCAGTTGAAGTAGGCTCTGGCATAGTGCCTGATGTCAGGATCCAAGATTTCAATGCTTCATCATAAGTGTAAAATATGCCTGGTCTTGCATGGTAAACTTCACCTGGAGACGGATTCGGCGGGAACATATTTAGAACCTGATATTGAAAGTGTTGTTATTAGATTGGAAAGAGCCAACATTGCCACCATAGTTTAGTTGGTTTTCCAGCAAAAAACCGTAGGCCGGACTAGAAGTGGTGACTATCCCAATTCCAGGCTCGCCACCTGAGCCACCCGGATCGTTAGGGTTACTGCCTGGTCCGGGTCCGGTGCCTGGCTTAGGCCCCGGACCAGTTGGCATATACGTCGTAGTAGTGTTAGCGGGAGATGGTGTAAGTCTAATCTGCTCTGGAGGGGCGTTACAGTTTACGAAACTGATAGCGTATTCTATACTTGGCAGATTGAATTGGCATTGCGTCAATTGCTCAGAAAGAGTCGCTAAGTTACTGCGAGCCTTGGAATCAACGGCTCCAATATAGGCTTTTACTGTTTTACCATAGTCAGCATCTACCTTTTTCAATTCTGTGATGTAATACTGCACCAAATCTTGGACGAAAGTCCTCAAGCTGTAGGTGTTATTTAATTCGACCTTGTTAAGTTTAGCACCGGTTTCTGGTACTCTAGTTAAGTATACCTCACCGACAGTGTCGCCGGGGGGCGCTAAAAATGCGTAATCTTTTAGTCTTGATGCCTTACACAAATCGCCAGTGATTTCAGGGTACGCTATCGAACGTCCAATGGTGGCTGGACGTAATTGCTCGGCTATGACCGAAGGCGCTGTGATTGGCGCATCCGTTAGTACCATTTTGCATCCATAGCCGCCAGTGTCAAGGATAGCTAAGTCAACCACTCCCCTCTCTGTAATCGAATCTAAGTCATTATATTCGATCTTGTTTAGCGTGCAGCTAGTTAACGTGTTTTGTCCAGCCACGCCAATGATACCGGCAGGACCTTCACTAAATCCAGGTGCGCCTCTAGGGCCAATCAGACCAGTTGCCCCTTTAGCTCCTGTGGCGATCGGTGGTTTAATTATTAATGTTCTTAGAAACTGCTCAGTTAGCTTGACGCTAATGGCTTGAAAATTTTGGATGTTTTCGCATTGCAAGATCTGTAAAGTTCCAGGTTTGCAATAAGCTGGAGATTGATTCTCACCTATAAGACATGAAATATTTAGACTGTCTGAGACTAACATTATTCGACCATTAATCGTACCTTCGGGGTTAGTGGGTGTTACCAAGACAGCTTGCGGTTGCACCACGATTGAAAAACCGCCAGGTTTCTCAGGAATGCTATCTAGGAACTGCTTATCTTCAGCCGATATTATACCACTAATTTTATCCGACACCAACTGCGTGACAGCAATTGGCCCTGATAATTCCCACACTTGTTCTAAGCCATTGAAGACCCACTTATCTCCATTTTGATCTACGTAGATCTGCCCCGTGAACGCTTTGCTAGGCAAAAACGTTGCAACACCATTATTCGACGAAAATGAAGCCATTTTCTACCCAAACATAAACAAATGGGCTCTCTTTAAGTATATTTAATATCAAGGGTAGTAAAAATGGATCAGCTAGTAGAGAAGTTACCAGAGTTGCAAGCCAAAATTGAGTCCTACAGGAATGTACTTGGGAGCGGACTTGGTTTGAAGTGGGTGAACGGATTACCCACAGACCAACCTGCCATCATCGTATTTGTTAAAGAAAAATATGACCTAGAAAATGAATTCTTTGCCCATGCCGCAGATACGCTCGTGCCAAGTGAGATCGATGGCATCAAGACTGACATAATATCAGTCGGACACTTAATTCCACACATCAGGGCGCAACTCGAAACTGATAATAAAGAATACTGCGCAAAGAAAAGACCTTTGACTCCCGGCTACAGCATAGCACACGGATCAGTGTCAGCTGGGACCCTAGGTGGATTTTTCGTAGATAAGGATTATGAGCTAGTCATATTAAGTAACAGTCACGTCCTAGCCCATGAAGGAAAAGCCAAAGCTGGAGATCTGATTTACCAGCCCGGACCAGCTGACGGCAATCAAGTTATACAATTTGCTGGCTGGAATAAGCCAACGGCCGATATCCCATATGTGGCAAGCTTAAAAGATTTTGTACCGTTCGCTGACACTAATACTCAAGACAGCGCTATCGCCAAAATACCACATGAATTATTTGCAGCAGGTATCGTTAATCCGATCTACCCGAAAATGAATAAACCCATTGGGGGTGTCACAGACGCAGCTGTCGGCTTAAGCCTGCAGAAAGTGGGTCGGACCACAGGTTACACTGTTGGCAAAATATTAGCTACGGGTGCGTCTTTCACCATCCAATATGAATGTGGCGCAGTTAAATTTGAAAATGTGATAGTCACCAGCGCTATGAGTGCCCCAGGTGACAGCGGATCGTTAGTATTCGACACAGATATGAATATGGTAGGATTGCTTTTCGCTGGTAGTGCAAGAGTCACCCTATTAAATCCTATCAGACCAGTACTAGAACGCTACGGTTTGCAGCCTTATAGAGGCGGCCCCATATTGCAAAGCTTCTCGGCAAACGCAGGCTGGATAGCTTCTTCGAACAGACCCAACGCTATCCAGCGTAATGGAGACTTAGTCTTAATAGATTCTTGCGCCAATGAGTACGCCTTCATTGAACATATCGTCGAAGGTGTGACGAAGGTATCAGTGAGTATCAACACAGGAACTGACACAGGAAGCCTATTAGGGCCTGGCATCACCATTCGTTACCAAGAGGGATACATCACATTGAACCTCCGACACAATTGCTGCTACGGTTTTACCATGAATGATCAAGAATATCTTAACATGGGTAGAGTAAAGCCTGACACATCTTATCACCTCTCTGTAGAGGAAATCGGCGAAAAGATCATTGGTAAGATTACTGCAGATGAACGTGATGTTGAGGTCTTTAATATTCCAAAAGCTCTATTCCCTTCAAAAGCAAATAAAGTGCGCATAGGCAAAGTGGGGGCTACAGGCGGTGCATTCAATGGCTTAGACCTTGGTGAACCTGGTCAATGCAGTTTATCGAACATTTGTACGATATAACGCTCTGCAATAAATAGTGCCAGATGGTGCTGCTGTTATCATTTTAGCTCTGACATATTGTGCTAGCGCACCAGTATACGCTGCTGGCTCATTAGCTTCATTAACCTCTCTCCAGGCCGCAGTTACATCTAGGCCGAACGGTTTATAGTATCCGTCTGGCAACAAGTACTTTTGGTCTGCACTAGATATAGTTATTGCTACAGGTGAAATATTTGGATCATCGAATTCCCCAGTGCAAAATACACATAAGATTGGGCTACGACTCTTTATAAACGTTGGCATGGTGTCATATGGGATAATCGGCAAAATCTTTCTGATTTCGAAGTACGACCACTCTTCAGGATTATTCACCGTTATGATCCCATGTTTTAAGGTATGACAATGATTACTCCGTAACTATATTCGCCGCTGTATTTGAATAAATAGCATGTATCACCTCAATTTGAACATAAGTAAGTGACTATCTAGGGTGTATATGTTGAAACAGTTCGATCATATTCAGTATAACGATGACCTCCATGCTTACCGCTCAAATGGAAAACTGTTAAGGTCGGTGACGCAAATAATTGCTGCCAAGATCAAGCAGCCATTTGACACTGAAGCAATCAGCGCTAAAGTCGCTAAAAAACAAGGTAGGACTATAGCTGAAGTGCAGGCTGAATGGGAGCGAAAAGGCTTAATAGGACGTAACAAAGGCACCCAAACGCATAACTACATCGAGTTAAAGCTTAATAAGTCTTCAGAAACGCTAATTGAAGCAGATGAGCATGTACCCATAGAATGTAAAGCGTTCGATAAATTTTGGACTAGATTCTCTAAAGACAAAAAGGCACGCTGCTTGATTCAAGAATGGCCCATCGGTGACGCAGAATGGGGAATTGCTGGCAAATTGGACACAGTGCTAGAATTAACTGAAGATAATATTTCAAACAATTATATTTTCGACTGGAAAACGGGTAAATTCGAAACATTCAGCGGATTTAATACTTTAAAGGCACCATTCGATGATTTAGATGAGAACCAACTGAACATATATTCGATACAAGTCAGTTTATATCGCTTGTTGCTCGATAAACATACTGATCTTAACATAAAAGATAGTTACTTGGTGCACTTGTCGGCAGATGGCGCATACAAAGTGCACAAGGCCCTAGACTTTAGAACAAGATTAGCTGAATGGCTTAAATGTAATGGCCATAGCTTCGTCGACGAGACTCAATGTGCTCGTTATGATCAAATGGCCACCTACATACGCAATAATATTATGAAGGATAAACAGCGACTAACATACGACACAGTTGATAACCTGCTAAATATGTGCGGCGTTATAGTAGATATGCTTCATTCAGAGCAGGCCGCTTTTAAATGGTCTAAACGTTAATTCAGTGCGTTAACACACCGTAGGCCGCATTAGATTAATGCGGCCTACGGTGAGTGATTACTTGCTTTCAGGAACGCCAGCATTGACTGTTAGCGACACAGCCTCGCCAGCGATCACAGTGATGTCTTGGACTGCGGTAAGGAATACTTCGCCTTCTCCGATGCGAGCATCGGCAGTGAAGGTAACTTGCGCATTGCCGAGTTTGCCAGTAGTTAACGCTACCACGGCTAATTCATTACCATCCACCACTGCAAGAGCAAGAACAGATTCGTCAGAAGAAATCCACTTGGGATTTTCGACTGCTGCTGCATTATGCGCTGCAGATTCAGGAGTAACGGATAATAGGACTTTCTGGTTATCAGTCAAAATCAAAGCCATTTTAACTCCTTAAGGTCACTGGACCCACGTTGATAGAAAGAGAAGATGCATCTGACTTGATGATCTCTGGTTGCACATCGCGGACAAGTAGTGCCACCCATTTATCTTTACCCAGCCACCATCTCGCAGGGTGGCATTCAACGAATTTCACTACCCAACCCTTATTTACCATTAAATTAGCGCGATGGCTAAGACCATCTGGAGTTGCATCTTCCATAACATAAATGCATCGCTTCATTTATTAGCAGTCTCCAGCGCACTTAGAACAGTGGTCTTCACAGACTTCTTCGATATTTATCTTACCGCTGCCAATAGCTTCTTCGACTTTTTGCATTGCCAGGTTACACCGCATGCTTTCACGTGGCAGTGAGCAATCGCTAATTTCCCAATCTATTACTGTCACGCCTTTACGACTGTCGATGAACCATATACAGACTTCGACGGTCGCATCACCAACCTTAAATGTCTTACAGCAGCGGTGTTTTTTGTCCTCATAAATCGAGTCAGGGTCATTATAGGCCATTTCGGTGACCACACTGCGACGCTTGCTCTCTAAGAGATAAGGGGCAGATGGCTTGTGCTGCATGCCAGCTTCCGATTCGATGCATTGTTCGCAGATGTCTTCGAGGTCGACCTTTCCGCTGTTGATGGCGTCTTCAACTTTTTGCATCGCCATGTCACATTCTGGTCCGCGTGGCAGTGAGCAATCCTCGCATTCCCAATCTTTAACTGTTACGCCACGGCCTGTATCTGTGTACCAGATGTGTACGGTAACGATCGCATTACCGACTTTGAAGTCTTTCCTGCAGTCGCCTTTTTCACTAAGATACGATGCGTTGGGGTCATTCAACCTTGATCCGTGATAAGGTAAATGATCTGGTTCATTAAAGGCCATTTCGGTGAACACACTTGGATCTTCAGTCAGCATGCTAGCGATCGCGCATGGATCGACCGCATTTTCTGCCACTTGATCACCATCTGGCTTAGCGGCTTGACTATTTGATGGTGCTGAGGCAGCACGACCACGAGCACCCCTGTATGCAGAAGTATCCTTCAGATCAGAAAGATTTACATTATTCTTAGTAGCCAGGTTCTCTAACAATTTCACAAACTCAGCTGGATTATCGAGATTGTCAGTCTGATAGGATGTTACATACCTGATAGCTTTGGCCATATCGCCTGGAAATCTCTTCACTGCATCCGCTAATGCTTCCTTAAATACTGCAGATGCGTTCTGCTGTTCGATACCCCTAACCATTGCAGGGGGTGAAGGAGGAGGCATATCAGCCTCACTTAAGATTCCTGGGGTCCGAATCTCGCTAGGATCACTGGTTAACATGCTAGCGATAAAACGTGGATCTACTGACATAACAGGAATCCTCTCAATACGTATAATAATTTTGCCTTGCGCTTAGCTGGTAGAATATCCGAAATAATCATAATACCATTTATATTCCGCTTTTACAGCATTAACGACTCGATCACCTAAAACCTCCCGCTGACTATCTGGCACCAACTCTAATTTAGGAGCGATAACGTGGCTGCCAAATATGCCATAGACGGCATCGTCTTCCTTGGTGAATTGCTCAATGTTACTAAAATCATGCTGATAGCGGTGGATGCCTAGATAGTCATAAATTCGATTTATTTGATCTACTGGATGAGCGCATAGATCTTCGTATCTGATGAAGCATATTCTCTTGTCTATACCTTGTAATATTAACTGCGATAGCCTCTCGACCGCTATTCCAATTGGTGGTTGTTTTAGCCAATAGATGACGCGCTTCTCGGTGGTCGTATTGGTTAAATCTTGATGATTAATCGGGATATTGTGCGTGATTGGGTTCTCTCTAAATTTCTTTTCCATGGAGGTAAGAATGCAACCTAGATCTCTCACCATACAGATTATCTTCGGGTCTGGTCTAATTAGATTCAACAGATCATAATGTATCGCCCATCCTCTGCTCTTGTCGATAACATAGGGTTTATTAGTAATAGCTTGATAATATCCATGCATTCCTTGGCGGCAAAAATTCACGAACCCCTTCGACATAGCATCAGCATCTTGTGCTTTAAATTCCAGCGAATTGCTGAAGCTTAGCCTTGCTGAATATATCAATTCTAGCACGCCGCTAGTCGGAGTGCTGTAAACTAATGGATTTTGCGCTAGTATATTCTGAAGTAACGTGCTACCACTGCGCGGCAACGAGCTTTGGTAAAAGATCTGCATAGCAAGCCCTTATTTTCGCTATCTACAGATGAATATATTACAGGAGGTGCAAAATGTCATATGAAACAATAACGATCTATAGGTCTATGCCGATCAAGAACACGTATGTGCAGGTGCCAGATTCAGGCCCCACGCCCAATAATATCCTTGACTCCACTGCCGCTGCAGCGGCTGGATTGATAACATCACCGCCATCACCACAGTTATATGGATCTGAGATAGTTAATTTTGGCATAAGCGGATCGGACAATTACTTATATGGCGCCCAGAGATTTTACAGATTTGGCGGGATCAATGCAAGGGCATGGTACAGCTATGGAGATCCAACAGCTGAATTAAACTCACTCGGATAATCGAACGAACTTCAGGACGTTGTGGAAAAGTTTATAGTCATCTAGGTTTTCGGTGGCTATAAACTTCATAGACGAAAATTCATCATTAGGCCTGACCAAGCCACTCTTCGCAATACATTTAAAGAATTTAACTTTCCCATCTTTTTCCTGACCTAGATACTTAATACAGTCGCAATCTAATCCGGTTTCTTCCTTAGCTTCCCTTACTGCAGCCACTATAGCTTCTTCGTCAGTTTTAATATGGCCGCCTGGAAAACACCACGTCCCGTTCCTAGAATCAGCAGCTGTGGACAAACCCAATAAAACTCGACCGTTACGGAAAATCACCGCAACCGCTGAGTTATCGGATTCAGACTCTTCGACAATCATACTAAGTCGCATTTTG
>Ga0136644_10001522_pt1 | contig 18346 bp, 16 predicted proteins | sample C_130820_EF_Meta_FD_94780 | JGI IMG/M metagenome (GOLD analysis project Ga0136644, IMG submission 94780) | Freshwater microbial communities from Lake Croche, Canada to study carbon cycling - C_130820_EF_MetaG (v2) (version 2) | ecosystem: Environmental > Aquatic > Freshwater > Lake | place... | reverse complement strand
TTCAGCGTGAGCTAAAGAAGCACAGGCCAGCATGGTGGCCATAAACAAAGCGTTGCGCGGAAACTTATGCATCTTGATATCCTCTCATTAACGTAATTGGGGTAATGCTATAACTAGCGTGGTTTATAAAGCAATGGCCGTGCCAGTTTTTATTATCGTTATTATTCAATTACTTATCGCGCAAGTTGATGGTATGCTTCTTTTTCGAGCCCCACTTTAGGGCATGCGTTTACAGCACCGCGTCATGCTGGTGCACCCGTTTTTATTGCTTAAATGTTTAATGAGGAGTTTTTAAATGCAAAAAGCGACCGAAGTCTTAGATGAAATGGCGCGCCGAGTGGGCGAATTAATGCAAAGCAGCCCTGTTCGCGATATGGAAAAGAACGCAAAGGCAGTTTTGTCTGCGGGCTTAAGCCGCTTAGATTTGGTTACTCGCGAAGAGTTTGATGTGCAGGCAGATGTGCTGATTCGTACGCGCGAACAATTGGCTCAACTAGAAGCACGAGTTGCTGCATTAGAAGCACAACTTAAGACAAACTAAAGATGTGATCTCTTAAAGCTCTATTCATTGGCTAGAGGGCGCAGTGCGCGCCCCCTGAAATGAGCTTTAAGGTTTTTCGGTATGCTTAGTTACGGTTGATGTGTTTCTGGGGGCCTTCGGCGTGATCGTACAATTCACGCGCCACCGCTGCCGTGCATTCAATTTCAACGCGATACTCTGAATTGATCAGCTTCGCGCCTATCGTTGCCCGGGCTGGGGTATGCCCTTGCGGCACCCAATCGTCCCAAATGGAGTTCATTGCAACATAATCACCTGCAGACGCGAGGTAAATACGGGCTTGAACAATATGTGTTTTATTGGCGCCTGCTCTTTCTAATAAGGCATCAATAAAGCGCAATACTTCGCGTGTTTGCCCCGTAATATCCAGTGAGGTGTTTTCTGCAACCTGGCCGGCGATGTAAATCAAACGCCCTGTACCCATATCTACAACGGTCATTTCACTAAACCGTTCGTTCATATCATAGCGAGAGATTTCCATTTTTTATTCTCCTAGCTTTTCTTGGCAGATTCAGTGGGATCTACCCAAGACCCACCCAGAGCCTGGCACAATGCCACTGCATCAGATAGCTGCATACCCTTAGTTTGCGCTACTGCAAGCTTAGCTTGTAGTAAATTTTGCTCAATTGGCAAGAGTGCGAGCACCCCTAAATCACCCGCTTTCACCTGCCGCTTTGCAATGTCGAGTGATTTTTCTGCGGCAGCCACTGCACGTTGTTGGCGTTGAACACCCTCTGCGTCGGCTTCTGCTGCGGCCAATGCATCAGAAACATTTTGGAAGGCATTCAATACTGTTTGGCGATACATAGCCTTGGATTGCTCAAAGTTCGCTACGGCCTGGCGTTGGCGCGCAGATAAAGTGCCCCCGTCAAAAACGGGAACCGTTATTCCCCCAACCAAGGACCAGAAACTATTCACAGATTTGAAAAGATCGCCAAAGGTTAAGCCAGACTGACCAATCACATTGGTGCCCAGTGTGATCTGGGGATAACGTGCAGCCTCAGCCACACCAATTGCCGCACTGGCTGAATGTAAATTTTCTTCCGCCGCTAAAATATCAGGACGTTTATCCAGAAGTTGTGAGGGCAAGGTAAGCGGAATATCTTTTGGCAAGTTCAGGTCTTGCAACTTAAATTTTGCTACAAGCGTATCTGCTCCATACACCCCCACCAAAGACTTCAGAGCATCACGTTGCAGTTGAAGCGCTTTATGAATGGGGGGGATCATCGCCTCGGTGTTTGCCACAGCCAGTTCTTGTGCAGCAACATCGGCTTCAGTATTAAAACCTGCAGCGCGTTGTTTCTTCAAGGCTTCCAGGTAATCCACTTGCGTCTTTAACAGCGATTCAGTGATCTGCAATTGCTCTCGCAGGCTTGCTTCTTGAATCACCGCCAAAGTTACATTGCCGGCCAGTGTCATGCGGGTGGCTGCAAGCAAATAGACCTGCGATTTTCGCTGAGCCTCCAAGGATTCTACAGAGCGGCCATTCAAGCCAAATACATCAGGGGTGTAGCTCACGTTCACCTGCGCCGTGTGCAGGTTATAAATGTACTGTGTTGCGTTAGTGGATAAAGGATTGGCAAAAAGATCTAGGGTTTTGTTTCTCTGAAAACTATAGCCCGTATTGACCTGGGGAGAGAACAAACCCTCTTGCGCCTTCACAGCTTCTGCAGCAGATCGTAATGCAGCCTGACCCGCATCAATGCTGGGGTTTTGCTTAAATGACTGCGCGATCAGTATATTCAGGTCTTCTGAGCCGAATAGCGTCCACCAATCTGATTTCAAGGCTCTATCTGCGGCAACTTCTGGTCTTTTCCCCCCCTCAGAATATCCCCCAGGTAGTGAGAGAGCAGGTCGCTTGTAATCGGGCCCCATCATGCCGCAAGCGCTCATCAGCACCACGGCAGAAACAGTTAAAAGATAGGTTGATCTCATCGAGCTCTCCTACGCAAACTATCAAAGCCACTCTTGGCAAAGAAACGTTCTACTGAGAAGTAAAGTGTGGGCAAAATAAACAAGGTCAAGAAGGTAGACACAATCAGGCCTCCCACCACCACCGTCGCCAAGCCGCGTTGCACATCGGTTCCTACCCCGGTAGCCATCGCAGCCGGCAGCATACCAATCGAGGCAACGGTCGCCGTCATGAGAACAGGACGCAAACGCTCTGTGGCGGCCGTGAGTACGGTTTGATCTAGCGGCAAACCTTCACCACTCACACGTCGGAAGTTCGCCACCATAATGATGGCGTTCTGAACGGATACCCCAAACAAGGCAATGAAACCAACGGCGGTTGCTACGTTGAGTGTTTCGCCTGTGAGGTGAATCGCAATTAAGCCGCCTAAGGTTGCCAAGGGAACCACGCCCAAAATTAGCAAGGTTTGGCGTACCTTGCCAAATTGCATGAATAGCAACATCGCCATCACTAACATGACAATTCCCAGGATGACGATCAGACGGGATTGAGCTCGTTGCTGGTTTTCAAATTGCCCGGCCCACTCTAAACGAAACTTACCGTGGTCGTACTTCACTTCTTTTTCGATACGATCGCGAGCTTCATCTAGGTACGACATCAGATCACGATCACGGTTATCCACCCGAACAGTGATTTGTCTTTCATTTAATTCATGCGAAATGGTGGCTTCACCGCTTCGCAAACTGATTTTCGCCAATTGCGCCAAGGGGATGGTTGCACCTGAGCTAGAACGCAATAATAACTGTCCCAGCGCCTCAGGGCTGCTCTTGGCCTCCTTAGGAAAACACACACCCACGTTATAAGTTCGGTCATCGACATAGACTGAAATGACAGGCGCGCCCCCCACACCGGTGCCAATCAGATTGGCAATGTCCGCTACATTCACCCCAAAACGTGCTGCTGCCTCACGGTCAATATCCACCACCAATTGTGGAATAGGCGGCGCTTGAAATACTGAAGCAGAGGCTGTTCCGCGAACGGTATGCAGAATATCGACGACCTGGTCGGCGATCCTTCGGTCTTCCGCCAAATCCAGCCCATATACGCGCAACACCAAGGGACTATGCGCTCCACCCACTGCATCATTTACGCCATCGATAATCGGCTGACTGATCCCCACTGACATCCCTGGCAATTGTTGTAACTTCGCATTCAGCCTTCTTACAAATTCTGCTTTGGATTCTTGGTCAGGCCACTCTTCATAGGGGTTCAAGCCCACTGGGGCCTCGATGTGAGATGGAGTCCATTGATCTGTTCCACTATCGTTACGACCGATTTGAGTCACGATATGTTTGACTTCAGGAAACTCAAGTACCGCGCTTCGCAACTCCGAGGCGAGTTCGTTAGATTTCTCGATCGAGATACCGCTGGGTAAATCCACCTGTAACCATAAAGACCCCTCATCGAGGTCGGGTAAAAATTCGCGACCCGCTGCCGAGCCTAGTATGACCACCGCAACCAGAACTCCGGCACTAATTACATAAGCGATCCAGGGTGCCTTTAAAAAGTAGGCCAAAGTATCGTGGTAGCGATTGGTCAACCAGACCAAAGGGGCATTGTGGAAGATCTTCCGCGGTTTACGCAGCGCCACATAGGCTAAGCCGGGGATCAGCGTCAGCGCGCACAACAGCGCGCCAAACAAGGCATAGCCCACTGTCCAAGCCATAGGAGAGAAGAGTTTTCCCTCTGCGCGCTCAAACGCAAACAAGGGGCAATAAGCGGTGACAATGATTAAGGTTGCGAAAAACATAGGTTGCGCCACATGCCCTGTCATTTCCAACACATCCTCGCCCGACAAGGTCGCCTCTGAATCCTCTTCGCGACGACGCAAAATGGTCTCCATGACCACAATTGCACCATCCACAATAATGCCAAAGTCAATTGCGCCGAGCGACAACAAGTTTGCCGGCATTTTGGTGAAGGTCATCAAAATGAATACCGAAACCAAGGCAATTGGAATGGCTACAGCCGCCACCATGGCGCTGCGGGGGCTCCCTAAAAATAGGATCAACACTAATGAGACCAACCCAATCCCCTCCAGCACGGTATGGGTCACTTTATGAACGGTGAGTTTGACCAAATCATCGCGATCAATATAGGGCACGATTTTTACGCCCATGGGTTCTAGACGCTTTTGCAATTTAGCAAGCTTATCGTGAACCCCTTCTAACACTCTTGAGGGGTTTTGATACTTCAACATCAGCACAATGCCTTCGATGGTATCGGGGTTGTGATTCATGCCCAATACCCCTTCGCCCTCTTGGTGCCCGATTTGCAGTTTCCCCAGATCTCTTACCAGTACAGGACTGCCCTCTTTTTGGGTGACCACAACCGTTCCTAAATGATCTAGGTTGTGGATTTGACCAATTGCTCGCACCACATAGCCCTGCTCACCTCTCACAATTCTGCCGCCGCCCGCATTGACACTGTTGCTATTCACCGCAGCAACCACATCATTGAGAGTAAGATTAAATTGCTGCAACTTAAGTGGATCAACCTCTAGCTGGAATTCTTTGGTAAAGCCGCCAAAGTTATTCACGTCCACCACGCCTTGAACTTCTTTAAATCCGGGAATCACGATCCAGCGCTGAATCTCTGAAAGCTCCATCAAGTTCTTGGTGTCAGACTCAAGGGTATAACGCAGAATTTCTCCACCCGGACCCGATAAGGGGCCAATCCCTGCTTGAACACCTGGCGGCAAAGTCACTGAGGCGATTCGCTCCAGCACGCGTTGATTCGCAAAGTAATCTTCTATCCCGTCCTTGAAAACTAAGGTGATCAGTGACAGCGCGAAGGTACTGCTGGAACGAATGGTTACCAAACCCGGGGTATTGCGTAAACCTCGTTCTAGAGGGGTGGTAATTTGCTGTTCTACCTCTTCTGCCGCCAAGCCTGGCACTTGGGTGGTGACCACCACGGTCACGTCGCCAATCTCCGGATAGGCTTCTACGGTCATATTGATCCAACATATGTATCCGTAAATACACAGTAGCCCTGCGACCACCCACATCAAGTGGCGGCGCTTAAAAAACAGGGCAATGAGTTGATTAATCATTCAGCAAAACCCCGCCTTTCACGACAATCCGCTCGCCTGCTTTTAAACCGTTTCGAACCCGCACACGCTCACCCTCATCGCTGCCTAGTTCCACAGATCGCGCTTCAAACTGCCAGGGCTTGATTTCGACAAATACCAGAGTGACGTCATTCGTCATCACAACCGCTGAATTGGGAATGATGACTTGGCTAGGTTGGGCCACATCAAACTGAATGGTCACAAACATATTGGGGCGAAGCCACCCACCGCTATTGTTGATACGCGCACGAACACGGGTTCGGCGGGTATCGGGATCAAGATTGGATGCAATGCTTTTAACCGTGGCGCGCAGGGGGCGATCGGGAAAGGCCGCGGGGGTTGCAAGCAGAGCCTGACCTACGCTGATTTTTGAAAGCGCATGCTCAGGCACTTGAGCAGTAAGGAATACTTGATCTAGGTTAGTGATCGTCATCAAGGCAGCGGTGGGGTCGTTAATGACCGATCCTGTTCCTACATTGAGGGCTGTAACTGTGCCGCTAATTGGGGCCATCACTGGCACACTTAGTCTTGCAGATTCCACATTTTCTGCTACGCCCAAACCTTTTAATCGATTCACTGCACGATCTAATTCAGCTTTGGCTTGAACCAGGGTGCTTTCAGCTGCTTCCACATCTTTTTGTGCGTTGCCTCCCGCCTTATTCACTTCTAAGGCCCGGGCTCTGGCTTTAGTAGCCAGTTCATACACATCGCGAGCCTTACTGGCGTCAGAACCTGCTTGCAACAAATCTGCGGATTGAATACGTGCCAACACTTGCCCGGCTTGAACGGTGTCGCCTAAACGCACAGGAAGATCTATAAAACGACCCGTGAGGGGAGGTAAAACATTGACAGTATTAGCGGGGTCGGCTTCTACAACACCAGGCAGGGTCATGCTATGGGCGCCTGACTCTTGTTTTGCCACATCCATCTGAATGCGTTTGCGGTAAGGCGAAGCCTCCGGCACTTTAACTGTTTTTCCCTCATGCACTAACATCTCAGGGGGAGCCGAAGCCTCGGGCTTTGCTGCATATACAAAAGAGATCGACATTACGAATGCAGCAAGGAAACGCAAAAGAAATGCGTAGGAAAAGAGCCTGAGCATGGATAAACGTCCGAGAAAGGTAACTTTTAAAAGTCTAGTCGATCGAGAATAACAGAACCCTTTGGTCAAAATTATGAATGTCAGTGTCAGGAAACCCACATAGAATAATGGTTTTGACATGACTGGGGCGAGACAGCCTTAATGCTCGGTGGTCCTGTTTTAAGGAAAATGAAGATCTTAAAATGCTGCGCGCCATTGGGCGGCCATGAAAAGATGGGATTCAAGAATCAGGGGAATTTGATCCAGATCAGCCAGCGTTCTGGCCACTTTTAATAAACGATGCGCGCCTCTTGGGCTGAGCCGATGTGTTTGAATGATGTGATGCCAAGTCGCCTCTACTTGACTGCTTAATGCAGCAACATTCATTAAATTGCGCGCAGAGAGCCTCGCGTTTTCACAACTCTGTCTGTTTAGCTGGATCTCGCGGGATTGGATGACCATTTCGCGCGCTTTCTGCGACGTCAGCGCTATTTTGGGGCGATTTTGGCCTGCTCTATGCAGAATCGCTTCTTTACGCACCGGGACCCATAGATCGATTCGATCTAAGATAGGAGCAGAAACGCGCGCGCGGTAGGCATGGATTTTAGCTGCAGTACATCGGCAAGGTTTTGGATCATCTTGCCCTCGACCGCAGGGACAAGGGTTCATGGTAGCCAATAATTGAAACTTGGCCGGTAAGACTTCTGCCCCTGCAACGCGTGAGATATACACCTCACCGCTCTCTAGTGGCTCACGCAGCGCCTCTAAACTTGCGCGAGAAAACTCGGGTAATTCATCCAGAAATAGCACCCCTTGATGGGCAAGGCTGATTTCACCCGGTCGAATCGGATTCCCTCCACCGGTGATTGCAAGCGCAGGGGTTGTGTGGTGAGGGCGACGAAAAGGACGAATCTTCCATGTTTGATGATTCAAAGGAAGCCCGGCCAGCGATCGATTGACCGCTGAGGTGAGGGCTTCCTCATTTGTCATGGGCGGAAGGATTCCGGGTAATCTTTCGGCAAGAAGGGTCTTCCCACAGCCAGGTGGGCCATAAAAGAGTAGGGAGTGCCCACCTGCCGCCGCTACAATAAGCGCCTTACAGGCTTGCTCCTGACCATAGACATCTGCTAAATCAGGCAAGGTCACCTCATTGTCGTATTCCTCTTTGCGTTCAGGCGCATCTGCAAAACTTAAGATTTGCTTACCCGTAATATGGGCACACACAGCCGCCAAACTTGGCGCGGAATGAATTGAAGCCGCAAGGTGCAGCTTGGCCTCTTGAGCAGAACTGCTTGGCAAAACTAGCACCCGACCTTCAGCATGCGCCGCCACCGCCATAGCAAGCCCTCCTCGAATGGGTCTGAGTTGCCCATCTAAAGCAAGCTCCCCCGCAAATTCCAGGTTTTTAAGTGGAGGCGGAATTTGTTGTGAGGCGATTAAAATACCTAAAGCAATAGGCAGATCAAATCGACCCGATTCCTTGGGTAAATCAGCAGGGGCGAGGTTGACCGTAATGCGCCGCTGCGGGAACTCAAAACCATTTGCCAGCAAAGCCACTCTCACCCGCTCGCGACTCTCGCGTACTTCGGTATCGGGGAGCCCCACCATGTTGAATTGAGGTAAGCCATTCCCCAAATGAATTTCTACACTCACTGGAATGACTCGGGCACCCAAAAGGGCGCGACTAGATAAAATGGAGAGATGAGTTGCGGGCATCTTTCAAGAATGCCAGCTTCCATCTCAAAACCTCGTCACGAGAAAGCGCGTTTTTTTATCTTAGAACCTAAGCTCTGAGACAATGTCAGATAGTTATAATTAACAGTTTGAAAGGCCCATTTGAATATGCTCGCTCAGTCTCTTCGCGCCGCTTCTTCTCGGTCACCTCAATTAAGTTCGCCTGTGATCCTGTCGGGAGGGACCTTCTCACCGCATTTTGCCCCTTATCATCGCTTTGCTGTCCTCATTGCTCTTGTATTTGCAGTTACAGCTTGCGGCAAAATCGGCGATAAGCACAAAGAAGCGAATTCAAGCCCACCGGAGGGGACGGCCGTAAGCAATGGTTTGGCTTTAAATCGTGAACCCCTCATCCCGCCAGGCACACAACTTCCTGACTTCACCGTACTGGTAGATAAAGCAGCTCCGGCAGTCGTCAATATTAGTATCACCCAAAAAATTACTGCACATCGTCCGTCCGAAGAAGAGGAACAACCCTTCGGAGAGTTCTTCCGCCGTTTTGGTCCACCTAGAGGGGTTCCTCATGGCGATGGCGGTCCATCTGACGGAGAAATCAAATCATTAGGCTCGGGATTTATTGTGACGCCTGACGGCTACATCATGACAAACGCTCACGTAGTCGCCAATGCTGAAGAAGTGGTCGTGAGACTTGCAGATAAACGGGAATTTAAAGCCAAAGTAATTGGCTCAGACCGCCGGACTGATGTGGCTTTAATCAAAATCAAAGCAGAGAAACTTCCCACCGTCTCCGTCGGGGACCCTAGCAAGCTCAAAGTTGGAGAGTGGGTTATTGCGATTGGTTCGCCTTTTGGTTTTGATAGTACGGTCACCAAGGGCATTGTGAGCGCGATGGGCCGATCTTTGCCCGATGAAAACTACACGCCATTCATTCAAACCGATGCGGCAGTGAACCCCGGTAACTCAGGTGGCCCTCTGTTTAACTTGCACGGCGAAGTAGTGGGGATTAACTCCCAAATTTATAGTCAGACGGGGGGGTTTATGGGCATATCGTTTGCTATCCCGATCGATCTCGCCACGAATGTATCCAATCAGCTAAAAGTAAATGGCAAAGTAACAAGAGGTCGCTTAGGTATTCGCCTTCAGGAAGTCACCAAGGAACTTGCGGAGTCATTTGGCATCGATCGGCCAACGGGGGCTCTGGTTGCTCAAGTTGAACGCGGCTCACCTGCTGAACAAGCAGGCCTGCAAAGCGGGGATGTGGTGCTGAAATATGCGGGGCGTAAGGTTGAGTCATCGCGTGACCTACCCGGCATGGTAGGTTCTACCCAGCCTGGAAAAACCATCACCTTAGAAATTTGGCGCAAGCACCACAGTCAAGAAGTAGACGTGAAGGTAGGAGAATTACAGTAATTCCCGCAGTGACTAAACCGCTTCACCAGCGATCGTCTTGAACCTGAATCACCCCGCCCTCAACCCTTACAGCAAACATGGTGAGCGGTTCGTAGGCGGGGGCGCAGAGGGCCTCACCATCTTTAAGAGCAAATTTTGCCCCATGATGAGGGCAAACTAACATCCCCTCTTCGAGTTGGCTGCCATTCAATTCACTGCCATCGTGTGAACAACGATTTTCCATGGCAAATATGCAGCCGCCTTGTCGGGCTAAAAGAACCGGCACACCGTCCATATCGACTGCGAGCGTTTCTCCCTCAAGCAGGGCTGCATCGCCTTCTACCGAAATCCAATCACCCATTCTAATTACATCATGCCTAAATCAAGCATGGCGGCTTCAGTCATGCGATCTCGCGTCCAAGTCGGCTCCCAAACGAGCTCTACTTTACATGTATCAACAAAAGGGAGTTCCATAATGCGGCCTTCTACTTCTCCCGGGAAAGTCTGAGCAACTGGGCAACCCGGCGCTGTTAAGGTCATTTGGATATCCACATGTTTGCCGTCTTCAGCGAGCACCACACCATAGATCAGCCCCAGATCATAAATATTGACGGGGATTTCTGGGTCATATACGGTCTTCAACTGATCGATCACCGCTTGCTCCATTTCCTCTTGGGATTGGGGGGCAGGCTGCTCAGGTTCTTTTAACCATTCAAACATGTGATCTATCCTTATTCCGTTGAGACTTGCTGTTCGCCGTGAAGCGCAGCATGCAGGGTATGCCAAGCCAAGGTGGCACATTTCACGCGTGCGGGAAATTCTTGCACACCCGCTAGCACTTGTAATTTGCCCAGCAGAGTAGGATCGATGTCCGAGGTTCCCATCACCAAACCATGAAACTGTTCAAATAAGGCTTCCGCCTCACCTTCGGTTTTGCCTTTCAGCGCTTCGGTCATTAATGAAGCACTGGCAGTAGAAATAGCGCAGCCTTGACCTTCGAAACCGGTATGGCTGATCCGGCCGCTTTCATCAAAGCCAATATAAAGTGTCAGACGATCTCCGCAGAGCGGATTAAACCCCTCACTCATGCGGTCAACCTTGATGGGCTTTATGTTATTCCGCGGATTGCGATTGTGGTCAAAAATGACCTCTTGATAGAGTTCTCTTAAGTCACTCACCGCATTAACCCCTAAACATTTTTTGAACACGCTCAAGTGCCAGAAACAGCGCATCCACTTCTTCGATTGTGTTGTAAATTGCAAAAGAAGCGCGCGCTGTGGCCGGAATCTTGTAGCGTTCCATCACCGGCATAGCACAATGGTGACCCGTCCTAATTGCTACCCCTTCCATATCTAGAATAGTGCCAATATCGTGTGGATGAATCCCTTCCAAGACAAAGGACAAAATACTCACCTTACCTGGTGCTTCACCGATAATGCGCAGACCTGGAAACGCTTTGGCGCGCTGAGTGGCATAGTCCAGCAGTAAGGCTTCATGGGCGGCAATGGTGTCTAAACCAATTGCATTGACAAAATCGATGGCGGCTTTTAGGGCAACCCCACCTGCGATGTTGGGCGTACCTGCTTCAAACTTATAAGGCAGATGATTCCATTTGCTGCCCGAAAAACGCACCAAGGAAATCATGTCTCCGCCACCTTGCCAAGGAGGCATTTGCTCGAGTAAAGATTGGCGGCCATACAACGCTCCTACTCCCGTTGGGCCATATAGTTTGTGTGCTGAGAAGACATAGAAATCACAATCAAGCGCTTGCACATCAACGGCAAGGTGTGACAACGCTTGGGCACCGTCCACCAATACCAAGGCCCCCATGGCATGGGCCTGTTCGATCATTTCTTTGACAGGATTGACCGTACCGAGGGCATTAGAAACATGGACGACCCCAACCAATTTGGTCTTGGGGCTCAGCATGGAGGCATAGGCTTCCCTATCCAACACACCTAGATCGTCAATGGGGATCGGTCTTAGAATCGCGCCCGTTTCCTCGCAAATCATTTGCCAAGGAACGATGTTGGAGTGGTGCTCCATGTGAGTAACAAGAATTTCATCACCCGGCTTCAGATTGGCACGACCCCAACTTTGCGAGACCAGATTGATCGCCTCGGTTGTGCCGCGAGTAAAAATAATATCTTCAGTCCTGGGTGCATTCAGCAGGGCGCGAACAGACTCCCGCGAGGCCTCGTAAGCATCAGTGGCTTGCTGACTGAGTTGATGTACACCTCGATGGATATTGGAATTGAGGTATTCGTAATAATGCTTTTCAGCCTCAATCACCACCTTGGGCTTTTGGGTCGTCGCAGCATTATCGAGATACACCAAGGGGCGATCGTGGACGTCACGAGTTAGGATAGGAAATTCAGCACGAATAGCTGCGAGATCTAACATGCTTGCTCCGCCTATAAAGGAGGGATGATTCATAGTGATAAGTCCTCTAAAACAGCACCGCCCGGAAGATGGGTAAACAGTGCTTTACGCAAACCTGCGTACAACGCTTCTTGGCTTTCCAGACTGGACAATACCCTTGCTGCAAAGGCAAAAGTGACGAGTGCTCGGGCGGCGGCTTCATCAATGCCACGCGAACGCAAATAGAACAGTTCTGCAGGATCGAGTTGACCTACGGTTGCACCATGGCTGCACTTCACATCATCCGCAAAGATTTCAAGTTGGGGCTTGGTGTCGATTTCTGCATTATCGGAGAGCAGTAGGTTGGCATTCGATTGCTGGGCATCCGTATGTTGCGCATCTTTTTCCACGACCACGCGTCCGTTGAAGACGCCTCGCCCTGCTTCATCCAAAATCCCGCGATAACTTTGCCGACTTGTACAATTGGGACTGACATGACGCACTGTGGTGTGATGATCTAAATGCATACGTTTGCGCGGTAAGTAAGCCCCATCTAAATCTGCATGGGCCCCACTCGCGTTTAGATTGATCCGCAAATCTTCACGACCTATTGAGGCACCTAAGGCCAAGACTACGGAGTGATATTGCGCCCTTGCAGCCACATCCACTTCCGTATCCGCCAGATGAATGGTGCGTTCCCCCTCCACTTGCAACTTTACGTGGGTGAAGTCTGCATCCTGATCCAAGGTCACTCGCGTTAAGACTTGAGCAAAAGCAGCCTCGTTATGAAGAGCAACGTGCTGCTCTATTAGGGTAACGCGTGCACCCTCAGCAAGGTGAATAGCGCTTGCAGGAAAAACACTATGTCCGGCTGAAGCTGAAACAAACATGACCAGAATGGGGCTTTGGATTGAAACGCCGGAAGGAATGGTGAGATCAAGGCCATCCTCGCTTAGGGCCAGCCCCAGAGAAACCAATGCGCTGGGATAAGGAGAAGACAGCGGAAGCCCCTCATCCGGTCGATCTGCCACGCGCGAAGACAAGGCTCCTGCTCTCACTCCAACCGCTAAAGCGTGCTTGGACAGTGCGGGAGCAAAACGGCCATCGACAAAAACCAAACGATGTTCCGCCTGAGGTAATACTGCAACCTCTAAAATCTCGGCGAGTGATGGCTCCGCTTGATCCTGCTCTTGTATCAAGGGGAGCGGCTTTTTTTCAAGCGCTGCAAGGCTGGTATATTTCCAGTTTTCCTGACGCGTGGTAGGTAGGCCTTGCGCTAAAAAGTCCTCCAAGGCTTTTTTGCGCTGGTCATCCAGCTGAATATTGCCTGCGCCTGGGAGTAGGTTTTCTACTCGCTCAAACTCATCAGCATAAAACCGGCTGGCTGCATCGCTCACTGCGCCACTCCTTTGCTGGGTGCATCTTTTTGATCTCCGGTCAGCCAAGCATAGCCTTGGCGCTCGAGCTCTAATGCCAATTCTGGGCCACCCGATTTAATAATGCGGCCAGCCGAAAGTACATGCACGTAATCAGGCGTGATGTAATCGAGCAAGCGTTGATAGTGGGTAACCAAAATCATCGCGCGCTCGGGACTGCGCAAGCTATTCACCCCTTTTGACACCACCTTAAGTGCATCAATATCTAAGCCGGAATCCGTCTCGTCTAACAAGGCGAGGGTGGGCTCCAACATAATCATTTGTAGAATTTCATTGCGCTTCTTTTCGCCGCCCGAAAAGCCTTCATTGACGGCGCGATACAGCATCTTTTCGTCCATCTCCATAAAGCGCACTTTTTCTTTTACTAGACTCAAGAAATCCATTGCATCGAGTTCTTGCATACCACTATGGCGTCGTCTGGCGTTCACTGCGGCTTTGAGCAGATAAATATTGCTCACTCCTGGAATTTCAACGGGGTATTGAAAAGCTAAAAATACCCCGTCGCGCGCGCGATCCTCGGCGGGCATATCGAGCAAATCTTTTCCCTGATACATCACTGAGCCACCCGTAATTTCATAACCGTCGCGGCCGGCAAGAATACTGGCCAGCGTACTTTTTCCTGAGCCGTTGGGGCCCATTACCGCATGAATTTCGCCTGCATTCACCGTGAGGTTAATGCCCTTGAGGATCGGTTTGCCATCAACTTCGGCTGTGAGGTCTTTAATGTGCAGCATTGTATTTTCCAGATTCTTTAATGAGATAAAATTTGATTCAATTGATTCTTCAGTTTTAAGGCTTCGCGCTTAGCCCACCGAACCCTCTAAGCTCACGCCGAGCAATTTTTGTGCTTCAACGGCAAACTCCATTGGCAGTTCCTTGAAGACTTCTTTGCAGAATCCATTCACGATCATCGACACCGCATCCTCGGGGGATAGTCCGCGTTGTCGGCAGAAAAAGAGTTGGTCTTCACTGATACGAGAGGTAGAAGCTTCATGCTCTACCGTTGCACTGGGTTGCTTGACTTCAATATAAGGAAAGGTGTGCGCTTGGCATTTGTCCCCGAGCAATAAGGAATCACATTGCGTATAGTTGCGCGCACCAACCGCTGACTTTGCCACTCTTACCAAACCGCGATAAGACTGTTGTCCAAATCCTGCTGAGATTCCTTTAGAAACCACTGTGCTTTTAGTGTTCCGGCCAATGTGAATCATCTTAGTACCGGTATCTGCTTGTTGGCGGTGGTTAGTCAGGGCGACCGAATAAAACTCTCCGACCGAATGATCTCCCTTGAGCACCACACTAGGGTATTTCCATGTGATAGCGGATCCGGTTTCTACTTGCGTCCATGAAATTTTGGCGTAATCACCACGGCAATCGCCGCGCTTAGTCACAAAGTTATAAATCCCACCTTTGCCCTCTTTATCGCCGGGGTACCAGTTTTGTACAGTGGAATATTTAATTTGTGCCTTTTCCATCGCAACCAGTTCCACTACCGCGGCATGTAGTTGATTTTCATCTCGCATGGGTGCCGTACAGCCTTCCAGATAGCTTACGTAGGCCCCAGCGTCTGCAACAATTAAAGTACGCTCAAACTGGCCGGTGTTTTTAGCATTGATACGGAAATACGTTGAGAGCTCCATTGGGCAGCGCACCCCAGGCGGGATGTAGCAGAAGGAACCATCCGAGAACACCGCTGAATTGAGCGCGGTATAGAAGTTATCGCTCACTGGAACAACAGACCCCAGGTATTGCTTTATCAATTCTGGGTGGGTGTGCACCGCCTCGGAGAAACTACAGAACACAATACCCACCTCTGAAAGCTTGTCTTTAAAGGTAGTGGCCACAGATACGCTATCAAATACGGCATCAACGGCAACACCGGCCAAGATGGCCCGCTCGTGCAATGGAATGCCCAGCTTCTCATAGGTTTTGAGAAGTTCAGGATCGACTTCATCTAAGCTTTTAGGGCCATCTTTCTGCGACTTGGGAGCGGCGTAATAAATCATGTCCTGATAATCAATGGCAGGGTAATGCACATTTGCCCATTCGGGTGGAGTCATAGTGAGCCAATGTCGATAAGCTGCCAAACGCCATTCCAATAACCATTGCGGTTCGTTTTTCTTTGCGGAAATTAAGCGCACCACATCTTCGGATAGCCCACGCGGAATGACGTCCATTTCAAGCAAGGTTTCAAACCCATGCTCGTAGTCTTTGCTGATGATTTCGTCGATGGTGCTTTGGGATTGGGACATCGTAGTTTCTCCTGGTAGTAGCGCTTAAGCGCTGACTGCCGCATGTGAGAAGTCCGGGGCGGACTTCACAAAATAAATAGGTTGTGATGGAGGAGCCGCCATGTCAGCCAGACTGACTTTCGCCAAGGCCTCATGGACGGCTTGACTGATTCGCTGCCAATTCGTTTTTACTGAGCATTGCGACTCTCGAACGCATGCCCCAGGACTGCTCCCGCATTCAGTGAGTCCAATCGGACCTTCCATGGCTTGCAAAATATCGGCCATTGAGATCTGTTGGGCCGGGCGCGTGAGTTGATATCCACCTTTGGTGCCACGTTGCGATTGCAATAACCCCGCCTTAGAAAGTGTTTTTAGAACCTTAAGTGCAGTTTGGGAGCTAATCCCCACCACATTGGCCAGCTCGCTGGCCGCATGGACTTCCCCTGGGTTTTGAGCCAGAAAATTCATGATGACTGTTGCGTAATCAGTAAGTTTGCCCATCTTGAGCATAGTTGCCGCCGTTTCAAAAAAATCTGATTGAATAGTGGACTATTATAGTCCCATATATCATTCTCTTACCATAGGTGTCTGCTACACTGCGCTCCTTGAACTTGAATGGGGCATTTAGACCCCCACCTAAAGATTCCCCGCTCTTACATGGAGTACTCACCATGGTGCCTCACCTCACCACCGCACTGACCGGACCACTTCTCACCCTAGAAAAAAAAGTTCTGGGCGCTATGCCCGAGATTGAGCACTGGTTCAGACAGAAATGGATGGAGCACGCTGCTCCTTTCTACGCCTCTGTCGATTTGCGTAACAGCGGCTTTAAGTTGGCCCCGGTAGATACAAATTTGTTCCCGGCGGGTTTTAATAATTTACGCGAGGAGTTTCATCCTCTCGCGGTGCAGGCCCTTATGTCTGCTGTTGAAAAGCTTTGCCCAGAAACAGAACGCTTGTTGTTGATACCAGAAAATCACACCCGGAATCAGTTTTACCTGCAAAATTTGGCTATATTGCGCAGCCTGATCGCGCGCACTGGAGTGCAGGTCAGGATTGGCTCCCTGCTTCCCGATCTAGAAGGGCCCATGCCGGTCAGCCTGCCCAATGGAGATACGCTGATTCTTGAGCCTGTGCAAAGAACGGGTAACCGGCTCCACCTTGGGGACTTTGATCCTTGTGCCATTTTATTAAACAACGATTTGTCTGGCGGCGTGCCTCCCATTCTCGAAGGGCTGCAACAACGCCTGATCCCCCCCACTTGGGCGGGATGGAATCGCCGCCGTAAATCTCGCCACTTTGCTGCTTATGATCGCGTTGCCCAAGACTTTGGGCGTTTATTGGATATGGACCCTTGGTTCTTTAATCCCTTGTTTTCCTCTTGTGGCCGAGTAGATTTTGCTTCCCGCACGGGTGAGGATTGCCTTGCCACTAATGTTGAAGAATTGCTGGCACAGATCCGTGAAAAATATCGTGAGCATGGCATTACCCAAGAGCCATTCTTAATCGTAAAAGCAGATGCGGGTACGTATGGCATGGGCATCATGACAGTGAAAAGTCCAGATGATGTGCGTAACCTCAATCGCAAGCAACGCAATAAAATGGCAGTAGTAAAAGAAGGCCTAGAAGTTCATGAAGTGCTCATTCAAGAGGGTGTGTATACCTTTGAACAAATAGATGATGGCGTAGCCGAGCCAGTTGTTTATATGGTTGATCACTTTGTTATTGGCGGGTTTTATCGGGTTCATACCGGCCGCGGACAGGATGAAAACCTGAATGCACCTGGAATGCATTTTGTACCGCTGGCTTTTGATGAAACCTGCCAAGCGCCTGATCACGCTCATACGCTATCAGAACCTAACCGGTTTTATACCTATGGAGTAGTGGCGCGACTAGCTTTGCTCGCTGCTGCGCTGGAACTAGAAGATATGGAAGCAGAGATTGATCGCGAACTCGATGTCTCTGGTCCCGCACCTTTGCTGATTTCCTAAAGCCCAATCGTTTTTTTGATTACGGATAATTGAAGTTCATGCACCTAGCGCTGATCATTGATCCTTTAGAGTCTCTCAAACCAGCCAAAGACTCCAGCATTGCTATTATGCGTGCGGCTGCCGAACGAGGACACACCGTCAGCACCATCGCTGCCGGTTCGCTTTTGCTCAGGGAAGGCGTGGTATTGGGCCGTGCACAACAACTGCATATCGCCCCCAGCGCTTCCTCTCAATGGTGTACGCCTTTAGATGAAAAGCTCGTTGCCTTAAGAGATTTTGATGCCATATTGATGCGCCAAGACCCCCCCTTTGATCTTGAGTATTTATATAGCACGCACTTATTAGAGTTAGCGCAAAGCAATGGTGCCTTGGTTTTCAACAGCCCCTGTGCCCTGCGCGATCATAATGAAAAATTAGCGGCTACCCGCTTCTCACAATTCACTCCCGCTACCTTGGTTGGAAAAGATGCTCGGTATTTCCGAGAGTTCTTGTCCGAACATCAGGACATCATCGTCAAACCCCTGGACGGCATGGGGGGGAGCTCGATTTTTCGTATAC
>Ga0136644_10001521_pt1 | contig 18353 bp, 12 predicted proteins | sample C_130820_EF_Meta_FD_94780 | JGI IMG/M metagenome (GOLD analysis project Ga0136644, IMG submission 94780) | Freshwater microbial communities from Lake Croche, Canada to study carbon cycling - C_130820_EF_MetaG (v2) (version 2) | ecosystem: Environmental > Aquatic > Freshwater > Lake | place... | reverse complement strand
GTAAAAATCTATTATATTCCGGGTAATCATGATGAGATGCTTAGGAAGTTTACGGGTTGGCAGTTGGGTAGTTTGAGAATAGTTAATAAAGTGGTCTTAGACTTGCCGGATGATGGTAAAGCTTGGTTCTTTCATGGTGACGTTTTTGATGTGACTATGCAACATAGTAAGTGGTTGGCAAAAATGGGTGCGGTTGGTTATGACACTTTGATTTTAATTAACAGTCTTGTGAATTTTATATCAGAAAAGGTATTTGGAAAGGGTAAAATTTCCTTGTCTAAAAAAATAAAAAATAGTGTAAAGTCTGCTGTCAAGTTTATCAATAATTTTGAAGAAACAGCTGCCGATATTGGAATAGGCAATCAATACAAATATGTTGTTTGTGGTCATATTCATCATCCTGAAATGAGGTTGGTAGAAAATGAGAAAGGCGCTATCACGTATCTAAATAGTGGTGATTGGATAGAAAATCTAACAGCCTTGGAATACGTAAATAGCAATTGGAGCATCTACCATTTTAATCATGAAGACTGGAAATCCAATTCTGACTTGGAAGAAGAGGAACCAGATAACCAGCAGTTGTTTGACAACTTACTGGAAGAATTCAATTTAATGAAACAATGATGAAAATCTTATATGCTATTCAAGGTACGGGTAATGGTCATGTTAGCAGAGCAAGGGATATCATCCCTGTTTTATTGGAGAAAGGACAGGTAGATCTATTAATTAGTGGCACGCAAGCAGACGTAGACTTGCCCTATGAAATTAAGTATAGATTCAAGGGGCTCAGTTTTATATTTGGTAAAAAGGGAGGCATTGACCTCTTAGACACCTACCGAAAAAGTAACCTCAAAAGACTCTATCAAGAAATTCAGTCTTTACCCGTTGAAGATTATGATCTAATAATCAGTGATTTTGAACCCGTTAGTTCATGGGCTTGTAAATTAAAGCATAAAACCTGTATTGGTTTAAGCCACCAATCAGCAGTCATAAATAAAAAATCTCCCAAGCCCAAAAAGACGGACCTTGTTGGTAAAGCGGTTTTGAATAATTACGCTCCAGTAGACCTGTCTTATGGATTCCATTTTAAACAATATGATCAACAAATTTATACCCCAGTTATTCGTGGGCAGATTAGGCAGGCAAATCCAATAGATGCGGGTCATTATACGGTTTATTTACCTGCATATGATGACGAAAGAATTCTAAAAGTATTGACCCAGGTTCCAATGGTAAAATGGCAGGTTTTTAGTAAACATGCTAAAAAGGAATCAAACATTAAAAACGTTCAAATCAAACCCATCAATAATGAAGGTTTTGTAGAGAGTCTAGTAAGTTGTACTGGAATTTTATGTGGTGCTGGTTTTGAAACACCGGCTGAAGCAATGTATCTCAATAAGAAATTGATGGTAATTCCCATGAAGGGGCAATATGAACAACATTGCAATGCAGCTGCACTAAAAGAAATGTCAATTCCAGTAATCAAATCTTTAAAAAGTAAACATATTGGTTCAATTGAACAATGGATTAGACTAGAAAATAAAGTATCAGTTAATTTTCCAGACAATACGGAAGAAATTATCAATAAGTTGATTAAGGAAAATTATAAAATTTCAGGTAAAGCAACTGCTAAAGTGCTTGGTCAAGGAATCAGTACTTGGAAACAATTTAAGCAACGCAGTTTTGGGTCTATACTCAAACAGCTTACCGATTAATAAAATGAGTTTTTCAGCAAAGGATTTTGGTTCCAGTTTTCATTGGGGAGTATCAACAGCGGCTTATCAAATTGAAGGGGCGCATGATAAATATGGTAAAGGGCCCTCTATTTGGGATGATTTTGTAAAGAAAAAAAAGAAGGTACTCAATAGTCATACAGGAGACATTACTTGTGATTTTTATCATAGATACAGTAATGACTTGACCTTGGTTAAAAGATTAGAGATTCCTAATTATAGATTTTCCATTGCGTGGTCCCGAATTTTACCCAACGGTGTGGGTCAAGTAAATCAAGCTGGAATTGATTATTATCACAGGGTAATTGATTTTTGTTTAGAGCTTGGAATAGAACCTTGGATTACACTATATCATTGGGATCTGCCACATTGTTTACAAGTGAAAGGAGGATGGACCAATAGAGACGTAATTCAATGGTTTATATTATTTGCAGAAACATGCATAAAACACTTTGGGTCAAAAGTAAAGCACTGGATGATTCTAAATGAACCCATGGTTTTTACAGGCGCCGGTTATTTTTTGGGTGTACATGCTCCTGGTAAGCGAGGGCTTAATAATTTTTTGGCAGCGGCACACCATGCATCTATTTGTCAAAGTGAGGGAGGAAGGGTTTTAAAATCTATGCAATCCAATTTAAAAGTAGGAACCACTTTTTCCTATTCACATATTGAACCATTTTTAGAAAATAGTGATAAGGACATTAAAGCTGCAAAAAAGGTAGACGCACTATTGAATAGATTTTTTCTGGAACCATTATTGGGTTTGGGTTATCCTACAAAAGAACTGAAATTACTTTCAAGGATTGAAAAATTCATGAAGCAAAATGATGAAAACCTATTGCCGTTTTCTATGGATTTTATAGGTCTTCAAAATTACACCAGAGAAAAGGTATCTCATTCTTACCTAATTCCCTTTTTACAAGCTAAAATTATAAAAGCTAATAAGCGGGGTGTGCCAAGTACCTTGATGAACTGGGAAGTTCATCCTCCCAGTATTTTAAAAGCTTTACAGTATTACGGTTCATATCAAGGGATCAAAGAAATTATTGTAACGGAAAACGGAGCTGCTTTTGAAGATAAGCTTTTAGATAATCAAGTAATTGATACGGAAAGAACCTTGTACTTTCAGAATCATATTGAACAAGTGAGAATGGCACAATTACAAGGCATACCAGTAAATGGATATTTTGTTTGGACCTTGTTGGATAATTTTGAATGGGCGGAAGGATTCCACCCTCGTTTTGGTTTGGTGCATGTAGATTTTATTTCACAGAAACGAACCATCAAAATGTCTGGCAATTGGTATAAAGATTTCCTTTCTAATTTGGCGGTAACCTAGTGAATTTTGGCACTAAAACTTAGGTATAGTAAAGGATATGGTACTGCCTTTTTGTTCAACTGTTTCTAAGTGAAATTTTCCACCATTCTTTTCAATAAAATCTTTTACTAACTGTAACCCTAAACCGCTTCCTTTTTCTCCAGAAGTTCCAGTTGCGCTTTTGAATATTTGGTTCTGATTAATTTTATTCAGCTGTTCTTTAGAAATTCCAGTTCCATGGTCCAAGATGCGCAATTCAATTTTATTGCCATGATCAAATCCGTCTATTTCTATACTGGAGTTTGGATAGGAGAATTTAATAGCATTGTTTAGTAGGTTTCTCAATATAACATCTAAATGGTTTTTATCAGCAAATACCTCAAATTCCGGACAATTATTTTGAATGGTAATTTTTTTCAAATTGGCCTGCTCTTCAAATAAAGCCAAGACATTTTTAATGCATTCATTTATATTCAATTGCTCTGGAACCAATTGAATGCCATTTTTAGACATGGACCAAGTAAGTAAGTTGTCCAAAGTAGTGCTCAAATTACTAGTATTCTTAACAATGCCAGGAAGCAGGGTTTCAAAATCTTGTATAGGAATTCGCTTTTCTAAAAATGCTTTCATAAGCGCCTGTATATTTGTTACAGGGCCTCTCAGGTCATGACTAATGATTGAAAATAGACGATCCTTGTCTGCATTGATCTTTTCAAGAGCATGGTTTTGCTCTTCAATTATATGATTTTTCTTTTTAAGAATTTTATTGACTTTTGAAAGCTTATTTAATAGAAATAAAATGGAAATAAGTGTAATCAGAAGTATAATAGCTGTTAGAATAATTTGATTTAATTGTTGTTGTTTATCCTTGATTTTAAGATTTAGTTCATTCACTTCAGTCATCTGTTTGTCAAACTGAAATTTTTGTAAAACACCTATGTACTCTCCAACTGACTTTAATTGGTTTAAAGAATCACCAAGAATAATTGACTGGGCAAGATATTTGTTAGAATTAATTAAATCAGCTTCTTCATAATAAAGCATGCCCAAAATTTTTGCTACACTATATCGCTCACGTAAAAAATTTCTGAAATTAGTAAAATTTACTTTTGTCAAAAAGTCTATCTGACTCCTTGCACTATCAATATACTGAAAAGCTTTTTCTTTGTCTTTTTTAGATTGATAGATTTCAGCAAGGGTAATTTCTGAATTGATGGCACTACCTAATTCTAAAGATTGTTTACTTAGTAAAATGTCTTTTTCAAAAAGTGGAATAGCTTCATCATATTTTTTAGCGAGAAATAAACTATAAGCAAGATTGCCATATGAAATCCCTAACCAGGCAGTTTGTTTTTTTGCTTTGGCACTGTCAATGATGACCTTAAATTTATTAATGGCATCTTCCAATTTGTTTTGATTCCTGTCCATCAATGCAGATAACGTCATTATATTTAGGATCTCTTTATCATGCTCATAAGGCAATGATACAGATTTAGAATTTTCCAGATATAGGTTGCAATATTTATCAGCGTAATAATAACCTTTTAAAGTATAGAAATAACTAGCGTAATAATATTGTAATTGCAGTTGTAAAGCTGGTTTTGAAAATTTGGAATCATTTTCTAGTGTCCACAACATGACTAAAAATGATTCTTCAATTTTTTTTGCTTTTGCCAGCTCAGAATAATAAAATAACATATCATTTATTAAGCTGGGAGAAAGGTCTGCAATGGCTGCTTGTTCTAGAGATTTTTTAATAAAAATCATTAAGTTTTCATTGTCCTTATGATTGGCTATCTCATAAATTTGATAAAGGGCAGTTTCACTGTTTTCTTTACTGCTGTTAGCAATTTTATTAATCAATGTTTGTAAACTATCATTTTGTGAAAATGCACTCAAATGCATATAACATAACAAGTATCCAACAAACAAAATTTGTTTCAGATTCTTTTGCATGGTAATTGTATTCATTTTATGGCAATTTCAAAATCAAATAGTTGTAATTTATGCAAATCATCCACTATCTTGATGTTGCTTTTACAAATAATTCTACAATAACTTAATCTCTAATTATTTTAATTATTTTCATATAGATTAAAATGTTTCATAGATAGGTTCTATAGAAATATTTGCAAAATACTATGAAAGAAGCAAATTTGGACATTAGTGAATTAAATAATATTAGGGTCAGTTGTTTAAATGAAATCAATCAAATTGACAAAGTTTGGGATTTGGTGGTAATAGGAGGTGGTGCCACAGGATTAGGAATTGCCTTGGATGCAACCACGCGCGGTTATCGTGTTTTATTAGTAGAACAGTCCGATTTTGCCAAAGGAACATCCAGTAGAAGTACCAAATTAGTGCATGGTGGGGTTAGGTATTTGGCCAACGGGGAGCTTAAATTGGTCAGGGAAGCTAGTATTGAAAGGGGTAGGCTTTACCATAATGCACCACATTTGGTAAAAAATCAATTATTTATCATTCCAGTTTATACGCTGTGGGAGCGCATAAAATATACAGTTGGACTAAAATGCTATGACTGGATTGCAGGCAAAATGCGCATAGGATCTTCTAGTTTCATAACCAAAACAAAGACGCTGGAATTAATGCCGGGCATTACACAGGATGGTTTGGTGGGCGGCGTTATGTATCACGATGGCCAATTTGATGACGCAAGATTGGCATTGAACCTAGCTCAGACCATTTGGGATCATGGCGGATATGCCATTAATTATTGTTCAGTAGTCAATTTGCTGAAAAACGAAAAGCTGCAAATCTGCGGAGTTACGTTAAAGGATATGGAGACTGGGATTACTTATCCCATTCAAGCCAAATCAGTGGTCAATGCTACAGGTGTTTTTGCTGACGCGATACTTCAAATGGACAATCCGGAGAATCCAAGAACCTTGAGTGTGAGCCAAGGTGTTCATTTGGTATTGGATAAATCTTTCCTTCCCTCCAATCATGCTTTGATGATTCCAGAAACCAGTGATGGTAGGGTACTTTTTGCGGTTCCTTGGCATGGTAAAGTGGTTATTGGAACAACCGATACACCAGTTAAAGAAGCTACCTTAGAACCCATTGCTTTAGAAAAAGAAATTGCATTTATTTTAGATACAGCAGGTCTTTATTTAAACAAAAAACCAAAACGGTCCAATGTCTTGAGTGTGTTTGCTGGACTAAGACCATTAGCTTCTTCAAAACATGGAGAACAGAAAACCAAAGAAATTTCTAGGGGCCACAGAATTTTGGTATCGCCTTCAGGCTTGTTTACCATTATTGGTGGTAAATGGACCACTTACCGGAAAATGGGGGAAGATATGGTCAATAGAATTGAGCAGGAATTGTATTGGGAATCAAAAAAAACGCAAACAACTCAACTTGCAATACATGGTTCCTTATTAACTAATAATTGGGATGACCCCTTATATTTTTACGGATCAGACAGAGCAGCAATACTTGCATGGAAAGATGCTTCAATCAACGCATGGTCTAATGATTGTCTACAAATTCATGAAGCTCAAATAGTATGGGCAGTTAAACATGAGATGGCCAGAACTTTAGAAGATCTGTTGTCAAGAAGGGTAAGAGCTTTATTATTAGACGCAAAAGAAAGTACACTGATTGCAAGGCCTGTGGCAGAAATTATGGCAAGAGAATTGGGTAAGGATCAAGCATGGGTGAATAGTCAAGTTGCAATATTTATTAGACTTGCAGAGCAATACATGCTTCATTGAACATTCTTTAAAAGGTATTATTAATTGACTAAGTTGCGCCTCAAAATACTAGTATGAAACTGTAAGCAGAGATGCTTAAAAGAATTGAAAAAATTAGATGAGAAAGGGTCAACATATAATGATATAATTGTATCAGTAGTTAAGAATATTCGCTTATGTTTTAAAGAAGAATCAGTAAATTGTTACCTGATAGATTCTTCAAATAAAAGTCAACTCAATGACCTCTCGTAAAAAATTCATCCAGCAGTCTTCTCTGCTTTTGGGTGGAGGCGCTCTGGCTTCCGCTTTTAATAACCAAGCATTCGCCTATTTCAAAAACCGGATCATGCCATCTGACCAATTGAATATTGGAGCCATTGGTATTAATGGGATGGGCTGGAGCAATGTGAGAGCTGCTTTAAAAGTAGCGGGTGTGAATCTAGTTGCAGTTTGCGATATTGATGATACAGTAATTCAGAATAGACTAAAAGAATTATCTGATAAAGGAACCAACACCACTTCCATAAAAGTTTATAAAGACTATCGGAAACTCTTAGAGCAAAAAGATATAGATGCTGTGATTATTGGCACACCGGATCATTGGCATGCTTTACAAATGATTCATGCTTGTCAAGCTGGTAAGGATGTTTATGTTGAAAAGCCAGTAGGCAATTCCATCATAGAATGCCGCACCATGGTAGCTGCCCAACAAAAATACAATCGAGTAGTACAAGCGGGTCAATGGCAACGAAGTCAACAGCATTTTAAAGACGCAGTTGATTATGTACACAGCGGCAAATTAGGGAATATTCGTATGACCAAAGTTTGGTGTTACCAAGGCTGGATGCGTCCTCAACCTATTGTTCCTGATAGCGCTCCGCCTGCCGGTGTGGATTACCAACAATGGCTTGGTCCTGCTAAAACATTGCCTTTTAATGCCAGTAGATTCCATTTTCATTTTAGGTGGTTTTGGGATTACGCAGGAGGATTGATGACAGATTGGGGAGTTCATTTATTAGACTATGCATTAATTGGCATGAAGGCGGAGTTACCCAAAACCATTGATGGTATGGGCGGAAAATTTGCCTATCCTGAGTTATCGGAAGAAACCCCTGATACGCTTACAACCCTTTATGAGTTCAATGACTTTAACCTGGTATGGGATTCTGCTATGGGTATTGATAATGGCTCTTATAATCGAGACCATGGAATTGCGTTTATTGGTAATAACGGTACCTTGATTTTGAATAGAGGTGGTTGGGAAGTAATGGAAGAAAAGCAAGGAAAGAACAAAGTAAGTGTGCCATTTCAAAAATCATCAGACAATGGATTGGAAAAGCATTGGGTTAATTTTGTTGAAGTAGTTAAATCACGCAAAATGCAAGACCTTCACTGTTCAATTCAAGACGGTGCCCATGTTGCTACAGTGGCCCAAATGGGTAATATTTCATTTAGGTCTGGGAAAAAACTAGCGTGGGATAAAGCTAAAATGCAATTCACTGATCAGGAAGTAAATAAAGAATATCTAATGAAGCCTTATCATAATGGGTATAGTTTGCCTAAAATATAGTGATAGGTAGATTGGAAAATAATTGTTCAATCAAATTTAGGCCTGGGGCCTGAATTTATCTTTACCTTGCCTAAAAATTGGTCATGAAAAAAATACTCTTGCTTTGCTTTATTCTTTTTGGAAGTCTGGCACTTGAGGCCCAAATTACGGCCAACATGAAATTGGTTGATTCTACAACTAGTTTCAAACCCCTTATTGCTACATTAACTAGAGGGGGATTGATTAAGACTGCAACCTTTCATTTTTATGAATTAAATGATAAGATTAACCAGAAGTCCTTATATCCGAATCCTGAGATTTTAGTGTACCAAGAAGGGAAAAAATATAAAATGAAGATTCAGGGAATTGAAAAGTTGATTGCAGTTAATAAGTTACAGGAAGTTATTGAGTCCAATATTGACGGAAACTTCAAAGGATATGACGGCAATACTTCGTTTAGATTAGTAAACCAAGATGTATGGAAACAAGATTATCCTACTGGAACAATTTTCACTAATTTATTTAGACCAGCCGTTACTATCTATCTTTCATCTGAAGGTTACAAGATGATTATTGAAGGTGTTGTTGAAGATCCTATCTTGGTCAAAAAAAATTAATTATTTCCAAATCTTTAAATTGATTCTAAAGCGATGCTCTCTTAAAAGGCTACGCCAATCTATAAAGAGAAATGTTGCTACCAAGAAAAGTCCAAACAAAAATCCTACAATGGATTGCCATGAGACTACCCCATCTATCACTTCGTTGGCGTGTTCAGCTGCAAATTTTCCCATAAAAACCGCTAGAGCATCACTGGTAAATTTGCCTACAATAAAGGCTGGAATAATATAAATGGGTTTCATATTTGCCATACCTCCTGCAATAAATAAGGGAGTAGTTGGCAGAGGTAGCAGGGAATAACTTAAAATAGCCAATTGCCCTTTCCAACCTTTTTCTTTTAGTTTTTTTCCCAAATACTGAACGTCTTCATTTTTATCTGGCTTGAAAATCCGGTGGGCAATTTTGGGAATATATAAGGTGAGAATATATCTGCCTAATACTGATCCAGCTACGCCAATACTAATCACTGGCCAAACCGCTAAATCAAATCTTATTTGCAAAAACACCATTACCACAAATGCAGGCGGAAGCGGAAGCGGAACAATGTCTACTGCTACACTAGCAAGAAAAACATACAAATACTTCAGCCACATAACAAGTAATTAATATGAATTTACGCTATTTTATTAGTTGATGTAAAAGTGATTATTTTGTAGCATATGCCAACAATTCTATCAGTAACTCAGATAGGCTAACAGAAGCAGCCGCAATACGTGAATCTGCAGCACCATAATAGATAAATAATCTGTCTTCAAACAAAGCAGTTCCTGTTGGAAAACATACATTATTCACTTCACCCTGAATTTCCCATTCCAAAGAAGGCATAAATAATGGATAAGGCAATCTTGATAGCTCATTTTGTGGATTTTCTAAATCAAGTAAAGCTGCGCAAGCTGAATAAACATAGCCATTAATAGTATCATGAACGCTATGGTAAATGATTAGCCAACCATTCTTTGTTTCAATTGGGGGGCAGCCTCCTCCTACATAACTTACTTCATGCGGGTATTTAGGAGTAAGCACCATACAACTATCAAAATTAAAAAAGTAATTTTTCCAAAATGCGGGAGTCAAATCTATAATTTGATCAATTCCAGCAACAATTTGAATATCTGGTTTAATCCTATGTAAGAAAAATAATTTTCCCCCTATTCTTCTAGGAAAGAAAATTAAGTTTTTATCCCATACTAATCTATTTTCTTGGTTTTGTATTTCTAACATCCTATTATGTTCATTATATCTTGGATATTTTTCATTTAGATTTAAATTACTTCCTGCCATTTCTTGAAATTCAGCAAATGTAATCTGAGGTACAACTATGCCTTTTTTCTCCCAATGAATCATGTCTTTTGATATGGCAAGTGCACCAAGCGCATTAATTCCGTCATATGCTGTATAACTCAAATAATAAGTGTCTTCAATTTTAACTATTCTAGGGTCTTCTATTCCATGAGACTCGTAATCAAATTCTGGAATAATTAATGGTTTGTCACTTCTTTCTTTTAAAGATAAAGGCCCAGAAAATTGGCAATAACCAATGGTGGAAAAATTTTCAAATGCAACAGCACGATAAAACATGTGTACCACATTATTCTCTTTAATGACGCCAGGGTTTAATACGCCCTCCATCTCAAATTCTAAAAGACTTCTGGAAAGCACTATGCCTTCTTTTTTTACTACTATCATTCTAATGGGATTAATAAGTTTATGATTATACTACTGAGATCAGGGGTAATTTTGTAATAGTGCAAAGTTCAATTGAAATAAAATTGGGATGCTTACTGAATTATGTTGGAATTTGTAACATTTACGGATTCAAGGCTAATTTGTAACTTACAGCAATGATTTTTTTAATTGCCAACCTTATCTCATTCTTATTTTCTCTTTCAGGTCAATTGAACCAGGAAGAAATACATGCAATACACAGTAATATTGCGTCTAAGGATTCCGTCTATTTAACGGTTCTTGGAATTGCACAAGATGGAGGTTACCCTCAGATGGGTTGTGCTAAATCTTGTTGTATGGCTATTAAACAAGGAAAAGAAGCCAAAAAACAAGTGGTTAGCCTTGGTTTAATAAGTGGCAGTAAATTTTGGCTTTTTGAAGCAACTCCTGATATTGTTGAACAGTTAGGTCAAATGCAACAGGAACTGAATCAATCTAATTTTCAATTGCCCCAAGGCATTTTTTTGTCACATGCACATATAGGTCATTATACAGGTTTGCAATATTTTGGAAGAGAAGCAATGGGTACTAATAAGCAGACTGTTTTTGCTATGCCTAAAATGGACCTATTTCTTAAAACTAATGGGCCATGGAGTCAGTTGGTAGCATTGAACAATATTGCTATCCAGCCCATACAAAATAAAATACCGGTTGTCTTACAGAAGCAAATTAGTGTTACGCCAATTCAAGTACCTCATAGGGATGAGTACTCGGAAACAGTGGGATTTCTTATTCAATCTCCCCGGAAGAAAGTTTTATTTATACCTGATATTGATAAATGGGAAAAATGGGATGAATCCATTATTGACCTTATTCGTTCTGTGGATTTTGCCCTGATTGATGGAACATTTTTTCAAAATGGTGAACTGCCCAATAGAGATATGTCTGAAGTGCCTCACCCTTTTGTGGAAGAGAGTTTAAAATATTTTGATTGGCTAAGTCCCAAAGAAAAATCCAAAATCTGCTTTATCCATTTCAATCATACCAATCCCCTCATTAAGAAGCAATCCCCCCAAAAAGATCAGTTAATCAAAAAGGGTTATCGCGTAGCAGAAGAGGGTATGCGAATTACTCTATAGAGAATTTATTTTCCATTAACTTTTCCTTGAAACTGGTACCAAATGTGAGTGCATAAGTTAATAAAATAGCGCGGGTATCTGATTTTGAGATTCGGTATCCACTAAAATTAGTACCATAAGTATTACTGCCATTTTGCAATGTGTTGAAGATATCTGTCACCACTAGTCCAATCCTACTATTGCCCTTTCCTAATTTCTGTTGAAACCCTAAGTCTATATTATAATTTGCTAAACGCTCACCTTGGGGTGCTGCAACCGGAGAATTGTAAATGCCTGTAATTTGAAGTTTTCCGCCTGTCCAAATTTGAACATTATTAATGAATTTTCCATTCCAGCTAAATACATCTGTTACTAAATCTGTATTTACATTTTCACCACTATATTGTTGTTTAAAAAGGGTAAGACTCAAATTAAAATCATACACTTTGAATGGCTTTGCAGTAAAAATATTTTCTAATCCATAAGTAGTAGCATTGCCAAAGTTCACTGGGGTTCTGATGGCTACCCCATTTGATTGGACAATGGTTTGTTCCCTAATGGCATTGGTGGCATTTCTATAAAACAAAGCACTATAAAAACTATAATTTCCCCATTCTTTGCTAAATCCCAATTCAAAAGCATTCACTAATTCGGGTTTTAAATAAGGATTACCACCATGTTGGTTTAGTGAGTCAGTAATATCTACAAACGGATTTAATTGTCCAAAGCCAGGGCGATTAATTCTTCTGTTATAGCCAATTTTCCAAAACTGTTCTGGGCTATTGTAAAACACCAAACTGGCAGATGGGAAAAGATTAAAATACTTGTTGTCAAATGCTACGTTACGGCTAAAAGTTTTTCCATGATTGTTTATGGCTTCTGCTCTCAAACCTATTTCGTATTTAAAACGCGGATTTCCTTTTTCACCAACAGATGAACCAAACTGTACATATGCTGCATGTACCTGTTCACGGAACTGGAAAACATTACTGGTTTTGGTATTGGGAACATAAATACCATTGGTTAAATCATAAGACTGAAAATCAGCATCTAAAGAACGAATGACGCCTTTGTAACCGGTTTCAATTTTTGAATGATTAGACAATGGATAGGAATAATCTGTTTTCATGTTTACCACCAATGCGTCTTCATAGTTATAGGTCTTCTGATAAAATGTACTACCAATCTGAGTATCATTTTCAGTTAGGTTGATAGAATTAATATCGGTATTTTCTCTGTCCCTATTAAAAGAACTACTGACACTGGCAGTAAGCAAAGCACCAGTTCCAATGGATTTTTGACTAAAGTTGGCCGCATATTCTGCAATTTTTGACCTAGCAATTTCAATAGACTGCCTTTGTGATTTAGCATTGAATTTATTGGCAGATGAAGAAGTAGTACTGGTCAATGTTTCATTATTATCCTGGCCTTCTCTGCTAAATATTGCCTCAAAACCTAGACTAGTGTTTTTGTTAGGAGAATAGTCTGCACTTAACCTAAGATTTTGTAAAGACTCTAAACGATCATCAAATCTAAATTGCCTTAATTGATATTGATCCTGAGAATTAAAATTGGTTCTAATACCATCAATTGTTCTATCCCTTCCTGCATAACGGTTGTCATAAGCCAAGCCCAAATTCCATTTATCGGTTTTATGGTTCAATAAAAAAGAACTGTTCACCCTGCCCTTTGCGCCAAACCCAGCCCCTACAGCCAATGCCCCATTGGTACCAGACTGTTTTCCTTTTTTCAATTTGATATTGATAATCCCGCCCTCTGCATCTGCATCATAATTAGCACCTGGACTATTGATGATTTCTATACTTTCAATAGAAGAAGCAGCAATTTGGTCTGTATTGGTAATACTAGAATTTCTGCCATTGATTAAAATCATGGGCGTCTTACCACGCATGGTAATGGCACCTTCCGCATCTACCAAAACGGTTGGAGTATTTCTGAGTAGGTCTGTAGCTGTTCCGCCCAATTGGGTAAGACTAGCAGCAGCATTCACTATAAAGCCCTGAGTGGTTCTTTGAATGAGTTTTTTCTCTGAACTTACTGTAACCGATTTTAGGGTTTCTCCTGAATTAGTCAGACTAATTTTGCCTAAATTCAAGAAGCTTTTTTCTTGCGATAATTCCAAATTCAAAGTAGTTGGTTGAAACCCAATGGAGCGGATATTCAAAAGATATTTTCCAAGGGCAATTTGTTTGAATTCAAAACCGCCCAAACTGTCAGAAATAGTATTTGCAATTGGTTTAAGACTGTCACTGGAGGTATAAAGTAGCAGACTTGCAAAGGCAATTGGCTTTTCTTGTTTCACCAAACTACCAGAAATGCTAGTTTTTGGTTGGGCAAATAACCACCCTGAACAAAAAAAAGTGAGGCAAAAGCAACAAAATAACTGAATTCCGTACCTATTCATAAATATCCTTTGGACAAAGGTATAGGAAGCCTATTTGCGCCCATATTAAAAGCAACTGAATATAGGTAAGAACAGGGTTCTTTTAGGTGAGTAAGTTTTTTTTAATACATTTTAAAGTTTTTTTGTAATTTAAAGTTGTTTAGAGAAATGCCCTTGAATATACCTAATCATCAATAATTGGTGGTGCCATTGAACCTACCATAATCTAACAAATATATTCATGAGAATTTTTTACGCTTTGATTGGACTAATCTTTAGTTCACATGTTTTTGCCCAAACCTTTGCCCCATTGCCCACAAGCCCAGCAGCAATAACTAAAACCGGTAGAATGGGTCTGCGCTATAGTTTTGTCAGTAATACCTTATTGCAACCTGCCATTGACAATGAACCCAACCACCGCGTAAAAGTGGAAAATATTGGACCCAATGCTAAAACCAATGTGAGGGTCAGTTACACGGGATTAAATGCAGATAGTTCTGTTCCAACACTAAGTGGTGGCGGTTTTGCGGCATTCCCCAATGGAGGTTCGGTAAACTTGGCTTCAAGAGATACTACCATTGTACAAGGTTGGTCAAGTGGATGGAGAGAGTGCAGTTGTATCAGTGATGGAAACAACAACAAATTTGTAAGATTCATCTTTTCTTATGACAGCACTTATTATGGTCCAGATGGATTACCTGATGGAACTATCGCGCTAGCAGATACCGTTATCCAACCTATGGTCATTGTTCAAAGATCAGCATCACAACAAACGCAAATTGGAATCATTCAAACATCCGCTACCCAAAGTTTAAGAGGTCAATTTATCATACCTGGATACATTAAAACAGCCGTCAGTCTAAACACCCTTTCAATTGCTACCAATGGACTTACTTGGTCTATCTTTCCCAATACACCTTCCGCCGTTACAACTATAGATAGTATAGGTAATAGGTATTATAGATTTAGTATTAGTGTAGACCCTAGGTCTGATTATAGAATAGAAGCAAAATTCAATGTTACCAATACTTCCTTATTGGTTCCTACCACAACTATTGTTGTTCCAAATGCAGCTTCTAATGATGCTTTGAGTGCTTTAGTATTGCCCTATGGCAAGGCCGCATTCAGTATTGACTCTGTTGTAACACATGAAACAGAAATAGGGTTTTGGAGAACCGCTTTTGCGCAGGGCGATAGTTCTATTACCGTATTTCCTGGTCAAGAAAACTGGTTTGGTGCCACAAATACTGATCGTAATGCTAATAGAGCCAAGTCAAAAATTATCAAGTATAAAGCAGACTGGGCGGGTTTTGGAACCAAGCTTTGGGAATTTGCAACGCCTACAGAGTGCTGGGGAGGTGCTGTAAGTAAAGATGGTAAACATATTGTGTACATGATCAACCAGCGCGGTTTAGAAAGCGGATTGGAAAACAATCCCGCAATAGATTGGGTAGGTGTTTTAGACGCAACAACGGGTCAAAAAAAATGGGGACTCCGTGGTAACCAACAAACCCAAGAAGGGTTAGAAGTAGGTATTTCAGCAACAGGTCAATACATTGCCTTGGGTACTACAGGAACTGGAAGACTTACCCTCTACAGAAATAATGGAAGCAGTGGAACCGTTTTATGGAGTAACCCTGCCGATTTTACCAATGGTAATACAGATATAGGACAGGTGCGCAAACTGGTTTTCTCTGATGACGAACAATTTGTTTATGCAGGATGTGGTGACATGAATTTGCGCAAGTATCGCGTATCTAATGGCACCCTTGTTTGGAAAGCCTATATAGGGGGTTGGCCTTTTGTCAATGGCTTAACAATTGCTAATGGCTATGTTGTAACTGGTACCAAGTCAAGAGATAGGACGGTGATTCGTGATACCGATGGGGCTGTTCAATACTTTGCAGGTTCATTTGGATACGATGTATCAGTGGATAGTTCCTTTACCGGCCCTATATTTGGTTTTGGAGCTATTGTTACTGATAGAACATCGGGCCGTGCCATTGCAAGTATTGCTGGCAATTCTGTTAAACATAGTATTCTTAATGGCAGTTTTGTATTGAGTGCTGATAGAACAGTAGATGTATATTCAAGATATGGGGGTACTAGTTTGGCCAATCGTGCTACCTATATGGGTGCTGCTACTGGTGAACAATCTCAGTCAGGCTGGGCAAGTGCTACTGGAGATAGAATTGTAGTGGCTGCTAGGGATTTGACATCAGGCGTGTTTCCAAGAAAGACAGTAGCGTTTTATAAAATCAACAGAAGTATCAATCGCTATCCAACCATGGATTCTATTGGCGCAAAAACTTTTACAAAATTTGATACACTAAGATTAAAAATTAGCTATCGCGATTTCAACGATTATAATACCGCTAATACCCAATTGTCTATAACTGCTACACCAGAGACAGCCGATTTAAAAACCATTGTTCGGGGCGATTCTATCATAGTCTATGGTGCTGCCGCATTCAATGGCTTAGCAGCCATTACCGTGTCAATTGCAGAAACGTCAACCGCTGAAAAATGGACTGTGTCTGAGCGTATTTCTGTAACAGTTAATTGCAATAGTATTGCTACCCCAACTATTACCAAAGACATTAACAACTTCTTAGTTTCCTCTTCATTATATAATAATACTTGGTACAAAGACAATGTATTAATGACTGATACTTCACAGAAAATCAAACCCACATCTAGTGGTAACTATACTGTAAAAGTAATCCAGGGAGGTTGTAGTTCAACAATATCATCGGCAACCAATTATATTCCAACAGCCCTAGTCAATTTAAGCGCAGGCCAATTCATAAAAACCTTTCCTAACCCGGTACATAGTGAATTGAAAGTTCAATACCTGTTAAATGGTATCAACACTGTAAAAGCTTTGCTGTATGATGTTTCTGGTAAAATGGTTTTGCAGCAGAACATTCTTTCTAATGGTGGTAGTTTGCCCATGGGAAATTTAATCAAGGGATCTTATCTTTTAAGACTCTATGACAAAAATGGAAAACTGTTGCATACAGAAATATTGATCAAAGATTGATTTGGGTATGTTTGTAAAATGAATACAACATTTGTAAATTCAGAAATAAAACCTAGTTCCATTCAATGGGGCATCATCGGCTGTGGAAACGTAACCGAAATAAAAAGCGGACCAGCATTTAATAAAGCATCTAATAGTAGTTTGGTTGCCGTGATGAGAAGAGACGCGGCTTTAGCGGAAGATTATGCAAAAAGACATGCTGTTCCTAAATGGTATAGCAGTGCCAATGATTTGATCAATGATCCAGAAATCAACGCTATTTATATTGCCACCCCACCCAAACAACACGAGGAATACGCCATTGCAGCTATGCAAGCTGGGAAGCCTGTATATGTAGAAAAGCCCATGGCATTGGATTTGATGGCTTGCAAACGTATGGAACAAGTGTCAAAAGAAACAGGCGTGAAATTGGTAGTAGCGCATTATAGAAGGGCATTGCCATTATTCATCAGAGTCAAAGCATTGCTAGATCAGCAAGCCATTGGAGACATTCGCTTTGCAAGAATTAGTTTGCTACAACCAGGTCAATCGGCCATGATTGCCAAAACAGGTAATAATTGGCGCGTTGACCCCGCACTTGCTGGCGCAGGATTATTCTATGATTTAGCCCCACACCAATTGGATTTATTGGTGCATTTTTTGGGTAAACCAACAGCTTCAATGGGTATTTCGGTAAACCAAGCTGGTTTGTATACCGCTGAAGACCTAGTTGTTGGTGTAGCCCAATTGCCCAATCAAGTGCTGTTTAATGGAACCTGGTGTTTTACTGCTCCGCAAGGAAAAGAGGAAGACCTTTTTGAAATTCAAGGATCAACAGGAAATTTGCGTTTTGCTGTATTTAGACATGAATTAACTATTGAACGGAATGGAAAAATTGAAATGGAGAAATTTCAACCCCCGCAACATATTCAACAACCCATGATAGAAAAAATTGTCCAATACTTTTTGGGAAATGCTGAAAATCCTTGTTCAGCAGCTGATGCCATTCAATCTATGGAAATGATGGAGCAATTTGCCTATGGATTTCAACAAACCTCCAAATAAACGGTCATGAAATTTATAAAAATCTTTGTGAATAGTATCATGCTTCTTATGGCACTAATCATGATAGCTATCCCTTTTTTTATTAGAAGGGTTGATAGAACGCCTATTGAACAAACGGAGTTTCATCAACAAATGCTATCCATGT
>Ga0136644_10001520_pt1 | contig 18353 bp, 18 predicted proteins | sample C_130820_EF_Meta_FD_94780 | JGI IMG/M metagenome (GOLD analysis project Ga0136644, IMG submission 94780) | Freshwater microbial communities from Lake Croche, Canada to study carbon cycling - C_130820_EF_MetaG (v2) (version 2) | ecosystem: Environmental > Aquatic > Freshwater > Lake | place... | reverse complement strand
TTTTCGTGAGGCACAAGGTGGATGAGCGCTCCATCCAATACATTGCCAACGCCATGCTGCCGGAATGCTTTTTCCGCAATGAGCCGCCGTCACCTCCATGATGAGCTGCAGGGGTTGGCCCTCAGCGCACACGCAGGCGTGCGCGCTCAGCCGCTCAAAGCACTGTCCAGCGCCAGCCCCACAAATAGCGCGCAGCCCAGCCAATGGTTAAGGCGAAAGGCTTTGAAGCAGCCTTCGCGGCTGCGGCTGCGGATCAGGCGGTAATGCCACAGCGCCTGCGCGGCAGCGGCGGCTAGGCCGGCGTAGAACAACACGCCGGGCACATGCACGTGCCGCACCAGCGCCCACCAGCCGAGCAGGAAAGCGGCATAGCAGGCCATCACTGTTGCCACATCCCAGCGCCCCAGCGTGAGGGCCGAGGTTCTGATGCCCAGGTTCAGGTCATCGTCGCGGTCCACCATCGCGTATTCGGTGTCATAGGCCACTACCCACAGCAGGTTGGTGGCCAGCAGCGCCCAGGCCAGCGGCGGCACGCGCTGCTGCACGGCGGCGTAGGCCATGGGAATGCCAAAGCTGAAAGCCACGCCCAGCACCGCCTGCGGCATGGCAAAGAAACGCTTGGAAAACGGATAGACGAGTGCCGAGGCCAGTGCGCCAAACGACCACGCCACGGCCACCCAATTGGTGCTGAGCACCAGCGCGAAAGCCAGCAGCGCCAGTAGGGCACCCAGGCGCAAGGCGGCCGCGACGGGCAAGGCGCCGCTGGTGACCGGGCGCTGGGCGGTGCGCTTCACATGGCGGTCAAAGTCGCGGTCGGCCACGTCGTTCACGCAGCAACCCGCTGCGCGCATGAGGATGGTGCCCAGCACAAACACCAGCAGCAGGTGCCAACCGGGAAAGCCGCCTGCCGCCAGCCACAGGGCCGATAAGGTGGGCCACAGCAGCAGCAGCCAGCCCGCAGGACGATCCCAGCGCACCAGGTCTAGATAGAGCGGCAGAAGCGGGCGCGGCGCAACGGGTGACGGGCTAGGTGACGGGCTAGGTGACGGGCTAGGTGACGGGCTGGGTGACGGGCTGGGTGATGGGCCATCGGATGGGCCAGTAGTAGTCAAAGCCACGGCCTCGCCCGGCACGACGGACAGGGGCGGCTTAAGCGTGGCCATATCAGAGCCCCAGCGCGCGCAAGTCCAGGCCGCCGCCGCTGCGGCAGGGCGGGCACCAAAAATAGGCACCCGTAAGCGCCTGGGAGAAGCCAAATAGCCCGTCGGTGATGCCGTCTTGCAGCCCCAACATGCGGCGCAATTGGGCTTCAAACGCATCCAGAGACTGGCCAAAGGCGACGAACACCAAGCCCGCACGGGTGTCCCTCACCCAGGGCATGGAGCGGCGCAACACAAAGGCGGGCGGGTCAAAGTCTTCCTGCGCGGTGCGTTTGACGTGCGCCGACGCGGGTGCGTCGTCCAGCTCCTCGTTGTCGCTGCGCCGCCGCCCGATGCGATAGTCTTGTGTAGGCGTGTCCATGGCGTCAAATGCGTCTAGGTCGTGCAGCCACTGCTGCACCGCGACAAAGCTGGCCCCATCCAGGCCCGGCCCCTGGCCTTGCACGAGGGCGGCTTGTGCGGCCGCTGCGCCTTGCGGGTTTTCGGTGCCGTCTTCAAAACCGCTCAGGTCTTTGCCGCCCGCATGCACAAAAGCGTCCAGCGTGCGCTCTAGGTGCAAGGCCGGTTGTGCCAGCCGGGCTAGGTGCCGCGCCCGGTGCCACAGCTCACCCGGATCGCTGCCGCGCAGCCAGCACCACAGGGCGCCAGGGGTGGACGGCACCCGCGCCTGCGGCCCTTGCAGCGCGGGCATGGTGCGCAGGCCCGGCGGCACCGCGCCCAGTGCCTGCGCCAAGGGTAGGCCCACACCCGCCACCGTGCGCTCACCGTCCATGGCAGATGCCAGACGACGCAGGGTATCGGGCAGCGCCTGCGGCTGTTGCAGCGTGAAGAAAAGGTATCGGCCCAGGGCAGGCAGCGGGGCCAGAATGCCTGCTTGGGCCAGTGTGTGCACGGGTTCCTTCACGGGCGTGGACTCCTCACGACAGCCGCGTCACGCCCGGCAGCGCACAGGCGTAGATGGCGTTGCGCAGCGCGGCAATGGCTTCGTAGCGGGTAAAGCTACGCCGCCAGGCCAGCACCACGCGCCGCTGCGGCGGCTCGCCCTCGAAGGGCAGATAGGTAACGAAGGCCTCGTCATCCACCGCGCGCCGGGGTTTGCGCGCCCAGGCGTTTTTGGGCACGCCCAGGCGCGGCACCAAGGTCACGCCCATGCCTGCGGCCACCATGTGTTTGATGGTTTCCAGCGACGAGCCTTCAAAGCTTTTGCGTATGCCCTCGGCGTCGCTGGCAAAGCGGGCAAACTCGGGGCAGACCTCCAGCACATGGTCGCGAAAGCAGTGGCCGGTTCCCAACAGCAGCATGGTTTCGCGCTTGAGTTCGTCTGCGGTAATGGCCGTGCGCGCCGCCAGCGCATGGGTGCTGGGCACGGCAGCCACAAAGGGCTCGTCGTACAAGGGCGCGATGGCCAGGCCGGTGTCGGGGAAAGGCTCGGCCATGATGGCGCAGTCGATCTCGCCGGTGCGCAGCATCTCCAGTAGCTTGACGGTGAAGTTCTCCTGCAACATCAGCGGCATTTGCGGCGTGCGCTCAATGACGTTTTTGACCAGGTCGGGCAGCAGGTAGGGGGCGATGGTGTAGATCACGCCCAGGCGCAGCGCGCCAGCCAGCGGGTCTTTGCCGCGCTTGGCGATTTCGCGTATGTGCGCGGCCTGTTCCAGCACGCTTTGCGCTTGGCGCACGATCTCCTCGCCCAGCGGCGTGACCGTCACCTCGTTGGCGCTGCGCTCGAACAGCTTGAGCTCCAACTCGTCCTCCAGCTTTTTGATGGCCACGCTCAGCGTGGGCTGGGAGACGAAGCAGGCGTCAGCCGCACGGCCAAAATGCCGCTCGCGCGCCACAGCCACCAGGTATTTCAGTTCGGTCAGGGTCATGCGGGGCGTGTCGCGGGTTCAGGCTTTGAGGAATTCGGATTTTCCACCCAACCAGCGCGCGATATGGCGCTGCGCCTGTTGCGGATACTGGTCGAGCAGGGCAGGAGCGCATTGACGCGCCCAGTGCAGCAACGCGGCGTCGGTGGCCAAGTCGGCAAAGCGCAGCATGGGCGCGCCCGACTGACGCGCGCCCAGGAATTCGCCGGGCCCGCGAATCTCCAGGTCGCGGCGCGCAATCTCAAAGCCGTCTTGGGTATCGGCCATGGCCTTGAGGCGCTCGCGCGCGGCCACGCCCAGGCGCGCAGCAGCACCGGGGCCATCTGGCGTGGCGTACAGCAGCACACAGGCCGATGCCGCTGCGCCGCGCCCCACACGCCCGCGCAACTGGTGCAATTGGCTCAGGCCAAAGCGTTCGGCATGTTCAATCACCATCAGCGAGGCGTTGGGTACGTCCACCCCCACCTCGATCACCGTGGTGCTGACCAGCACGCCCAATGCGCCCTGCACGAATTGCGCCATGACCGCCTTTTTGTCGACCACGGCCATGCGCGAATGCAGCAGCCCCACCGCCACGCCGGGCAGGGCTGCACATAGCGCGGCGTGGGTAGCGGTGGCGTTCACCAAGTCGACGGCTTCGCTCTCCTCAATCAGCGGGCACACCCAATACACCTGGCGCCCCTGGGCCAGTTGCGCGCGTATGCGCTGCACCACCTCGTCGCGCCGGGCCTCGTGCACCACGCGCGTCACGATAGGCGTGCGCCCGGGGGGCATTTCATCGATGGTGGACAGGTTTAAGTCGGCGTAGTAGCTCATGGCCAGGGTGCGCGGAATGGGCGTGGCCGTCATCATCAGCAAATGCGGCTCGCGCGCGGCGAGGGCTTCGGGTGGAGCGTCTGCCGGGTCGGCTGCGCCACGGTCATCGGTCTGCCCGGTAGCAGGCGCCGCCATGGCGTCATCCATCTTGGCGCGCAAGGCCAGGCGCTGCGCCACGCCAAAGCGATGCTGCTCGTCAATGATGGCAAAGGCCAAGCGCGCAAAGCGCACTTTGTCCTGAATCACCGCATGCGTGCCCACCACCAAACCCGCCTCACCGCTGGCAATCAAGGCCAGCATGTGGCGCCGCTCGGCGGCCTTTTGCCCGCCGCTGAGCCAAGCGGTTTTAACGCCCAGCGGCTCCAACCAGCCCAGCAGTTTGCGAAAGTGCTGCTCGGCCAGGATTTCAGTGGGTGCCATCAGCGCGCATTGGTAGCCCGCGTCGATGCAAATGGCAGCCGCCAGCGCCGCCACCACCGTCTTGCCCGAGCCCACGTCACCCTGTAGCAGCCGGTGCATGGGCACGCTGCGCGCCAGGTCGTGCGCGATTTCTTCGCCCACACGCGCTTGGGCCGAGGTGAGCGCAAACGGCAGCACAGCATGCAGGCGCTGCGCCAAACCGGCGTCGGCACGCGCGACCAAGGCCGGGGCGCGCAGCGCAGCGCGCGCGCGCTTGGCCTGTAGTTGCGACAGTTGCTGGGCCAGCAACTCCTCCGCCTTGAGCCGCTGCCAAGCCGGGTGGCTGCGGTCCTCCAACTGCGCCAGCGAGGCCTCGGGCGTGGGCTGATGCAGAAAAGCCAGCGCGCGGTGCAGCGTCCAGTCGCCCACGCCGGGCACCGTCAGACCTGGCGGCAGGCTTTCAGACAGATCGGCCTGCGCCAGCCCGGCCAGCACCACCTTGCGCAAATAGGCTTGTGGCAAACCGGCCACGGTGGGATAGACGGGCGTCAGCGCCGATGGCAAGTCGCCGCCTGCGGGGCCACACGCGGGGTGCATCAGCGTCCAGCCCTGCAAGCCACCGCGCAGCTCGCCACGGGCGCGTATGCGCATGCCCACGGCCAGCGCCTTTTGCTGTGAAGGGTATGCGTTGAAAAAGCGCAGCACGCAGGTGCCAGAGCCGTCGTCCACCGTGACGCGCAACTGCCTACGCGCGCCATAGCTGACTTCGATGCCTGTCACCACGGCTTCGATTTGCACCGCGTCGCCGTCGCGCGCGTCACGCAAGCGAGTGAGACGGGTTTCGTCTTCATAGCGCAGCGGCAGGTGCAGCGCGCGGTCTATGGCACGCACCAAGCCCAGCTTGTCCAGCGCCTTTTGCGGCGCGGACTTCGACTGGGCGGCAGCATCGCTCATGGGACAATTCTGCCCTGAATGACCCCGCCGTCCCCCTCCCCTGCACCCGAATCACGCGCGTTTGCGTTAAGCGATTTTGACTTTACGTTGCCCGCCTCCCTGATTGCCCAGCATCCCGCCCCCCAGCGCAGCCAGTCCCGGTTATTGGATGGTCGCCGCCAGCCACCCGTAGACCGGGTTTTTCATGAACTGCCCAGTCTGCTGCAACCCGGCGACCTGCTGGTGTTTAACAACACGCGCGTCATCAAGGCGCGGCTTTTTGGTGCAAAGACCAGCGGGGGCCGGGTGGAGCTGTTGATCGAGCGCGTGCTGCCTGGCAACCAAGTGGTGGCGCATCTGCGTGCGAGCAAAAAGCCCGCGCCCGGCCATATCCTGCACCTGTACGGCGAGGAGAGTTTGCGCGCTACCCTGCTGGGCCGCTGGCCTGACGAACAGGGCACGCTGTTTCGCCTGGCGCTGCAAAACGATGCGGGGGACGACCCCTGGACACTGATGGAACGCCACGGCCATGTGCCGCTGCCGCCTTACATCACCCATGCCGACACCGGTGAGGACGCGCAGCGTTACCAAACCGTATTCGCCCGTGTACCCGGCGCCGTGGCCGCGCCCACCGCCGCCTTGCACTTTGATGCGCCCCTGCTACAAGCGCTGGCGGCACGAGGCATGCACACCGCCCCGATCACGCTACATGTGGGCGCGGGCACCTTCCAGCCGGTCAAGACCGAGCGATTAAGCGAGCACCGCATGCACAGCGAGTGCTACCACATCCCCGCCGACACGCTGGCGGCCATGGCCGCCGCGCGCGCGCGGGGTGGCCGCGTGGTCGCCGTGGGCACCACCACTGTGCGCTGCCTAGAAACATGGGCCCAAAGCGGCCAGACCGAGGGCGAGACGAGCATCTTCATCACCCCCGGTTTTCGCTTTCAAGTGGCTGACCTGCTGCTGACCAATTTTCACCTGCCCAAAAGCACGCTGATGATGCTGGTGAGCGCGTTTGCTGGTTACGACCCGGTGATGGCGCTGTACCACCACGCGATTGCCCAAAGCTACCGCTTTTTCAGTTACGGCGACGCCATGCTGCTTCAACGCCAGACCTAAGCCATGCTGAACTTTGAACGACTCCACACTGACCCCGCCCAGGGCAGCTATTTAGGCAGCCACGCCCGACGCGGCCGCCTGCGGCTGAACCATGGCGAGGTACAAACGCCCATCTTCATGCCAGTCGGCACTTACGGCACGGTTAAAGGCGTGATGCCGCGCTCGCTGCACGAGATGGGCGCGCAAATTATTCTGGGCAACACCTTTCACCTGTGGCTGCGCCCGGGCCTGGACGTGCTGCGCCAGTTTGGCGGCCTGCACCGGTTTGAGGGCTGGCACAAGCCCATACTCACCGACTCGGGTGGCTTTCAGGTCTGGAGCCTGGGTGCCATGCGCAAAATCAGCGAGCAAGGCGTGACCTTTGCCTCGCCCGTGAATGGCGACAAGCTGCTGCTCACGCCCGAGGTGAGCATGCAGATTCAGACCGTGTTGAACTCCGACATCGTGATGCAGTTTGACGAGTGCACGCCGTATGAAAGCGCGGGCCATATCACGACTGAGGACGAGGCCCGCGTGTCCATGACCTTGAGCCTGCGCTGGGCCGAGCGCTGCCGCATGGAGTTCGCGCGCCTGGGCAACCCGAACGCGCTGTTTGGCATTGTGCAAGGCGGCATGTATGAGAACCTGCGGCAGGAGTCGCTGGAGCAACTGGTGGCCATGGACTTGCCTGGCTACGCCATCGGTGGCGTGAGCGTGGGCGAGCCCAAGGAGGAGATGCAGCGCATCATGGCGCACACGCCGCACCGCCTGCCCGCGCACAAGCCGCGCTACCTAATGGGTGTGGGCACACCCGAAGACTTGGTGGAAGGCGTGGCCGCCGGGGTTGATTTGTTCGACTGCGTGATGCCTACGCGCAACGCGCGCAACGGCCACCTGTTTACCCGCTTTGGCGACCTGCGCCTGCGCAACACACGCTACAAAACCGACGAGGCGCCAATTGACCCCAGTTGCACCTGCCACACCTGCGCCCACTTCTCCCGCGCCTACCTGCACCACCTAGACCGCTGCGGCGAAATGCTCGGCCCCATGCTCACCAGCATCCACAATCTGCACTACTACCTAGCCCTGATGCAGGATGTGCGCGATGCGCTGGACGCAGGCCGCTTCGGCGCCTTTGTGCAGCAGTTCAAGGCCGATCGCGCGCGCGGGGTTTGAGGGCGCCGCTTACGCGTCGGATCCATCCACAAACACCGTCAGCACCCCGGTGTAGCCGTACAGCTTGTGGCGGGCGATTTCGCCGCCGGCAAAAAAACCCACCAGGGGCACATCGCCCAGGGCGCGGCGCACGATTTGCAGCTCGGCGCTGGGGCCGCCAAAGTGCGGGCCACCGCGCCCGGTGCAACTGACGTAGATCGCGCCAGCCATGCGCCGCCCGGGGTGCGGCGCGGCCTGTGCATGGTGTTCGGCAAAACCGTTGGCTACTTCCAGGCTCATGGTTTCGGGCTCTAGCTCTTCGCGCACTTCGGCGCAAATGCGCAGCAAGTCGGCGCGCGCAGCGGCCATGTCGCGGCGGCAAAAGGTCAGCCGCATGCCGGGGCTGGCCAAGTCCGCAATCACCATGCCCTTGCGCGCCACATCCAGGCCCACGATGTGGCGCACGATCACATCCGCCCCAAATTGGCCGGTCGGGTGTACCGCATCGTCGTGGGCTTCACTCAAGCCCACCAGGGTTTGGCGCACTGCGGCCAGCGCGGCGCTTAACTGGCTCATGGACACGCCCAGATCACGCATCATCACGTCTAGCGCGGGCTGGTGATCCAGCCCCAGGACGACCGCGCCATCGCACTCAGTAATGGTGTGCACCGCCGAGATCGGCATGCAGCCCTGGGTCACGCGCGACAGCAGGCGCACCGGCTCAGCAAAGGCGACACCGCTCAAGCCGCCGCTAAACACGCCCTTGGCCGCGCCTTGCCCAGGCAAATTGCCATTGCCGCCCACGGCAAACTGAACCACGCCGCCGCGCCCACTGGCCAGACCGCCAAACAAGTAGCCGGTGGCGGTGCGCTGCGCCAGTTCATCGATCAAGCCCACTACGTCGGGCGTACCCGCGTCGGCGTGTACCAAGGCGGTATGGGCTTCAAATGCGCCAGTGGCCAAGCTACCCAATGGCGCCACGCCGGAAAACACCCGGTATTGATCGGGTGGTACCGCGCACAGCATGACGGCCAGCGCGGGCTCGTCAAAATACTCCACATTGTTGGCCGCAATGCCAATGCCTACCGTACCCGACCAATCAGTCACAACAGACAACTCAGCGCCAAAGTAAGCCAGGATGTCGGCTGCTGCATCGACGAAGTGATCCGTGATGTAGAGCAAGCCCAGCGTGGGGCTTTGGGCATAGCCGGGTAAGGCCATTTGTGCGCGCACCTGGGCCAAGGCCAGGGCAGCCGCCATGCGCCATTGCGGATGGGTCGCGTGGCCGTAGGGAAACAGTTTCATACGCAAATCAATCGGCAGCTAGGCCGCGTGAGCGGGTCTTTTTTTGAGCCGGTCGAGCCGGGGCTTTGGTTACGGCTTTGCGGGCTACGGGCTTTTTCAGGCCGCCGGTTGGCTTGGCGGAAGCCTTCCCACCTGGCTTGGACATACCGGTGGTGACCTTGCGCGCGGCATGCGTGGCAGCCTGTTTCGCCGCCTCTTTCATCGCGCTGGCTGCAATGGTTTGAAACTGTTCGGTCAGCGCCCCCCACCACTGCATGGGATCCACCACCCCCGCCGCAGGCTTCTTGGCGTGGCCCGCGGGCTTGGTGGTGGCAGCCTCCTGTGTCTTGGCGGTGGACGCCGCCTGGCTCGCACCCTCAGAGGCATTGTCCGCGCCCCCTGCCGCCGCATCGAAGGCTTTGAGTTTGAACGCGTTGGCCAAGTCACCCATGCTGAAGTTCATCCCTTTGAGCGTGGCCAGCGTCATCTTTTGCACCTCTAGCGCCTGAATCGTCGCCTTGAGCGCGGCGGCGTTTTGATCCAGCCAAAACTGAACCGCTTTCAACTCGTCAATGCGCTTGTCCAGCTCCTCCACATTCAAGGTGGGTGCCACCCAGCTACCCCATTTGGGCATTTGCGGCACGCCCTGACTCGCGCCCTTGGACACGTTTTTCAAAAAGTCAAAACCGGGTACGAATTGACTGAAGTCAAAAGCCTGTGCGTCGCTCATGGGTGTCTCCTGCTTTGCAAACGGTGATGGGCGGTGGCACAGCTTACCTGATAGCGCTTGGCCCATCGCAGCATCCGCAAACCATGGCATCCGGCGCGGCCCAGATGGCCGGGGCCCACGCAACCAGCTGTCTGTTTATCGGCAGAACGGGTGGGGGCTGGAGGGGCTGGCGTGCCCTTGTATGCAAAACCTTGGCCAAATCAACCGAGGCCCAGGCGCTGCTTGGCGGCGCTCAATGCTGGTGTGCGGTGGGTGCGGCACTGCTCACCGGCAGTTGGATAGTCTGGCTGGAGGCGGCGCCGCTGTCGTCTTTAAACCGCAACGTCACCGGCACCTTGCTGCCTGCGGCCAGCGGCGACTTCAAGTCCATCAGCATCAGGTGGTAGCCGCCGGGCTGCAAGTCCACACGTTGCCCAGCGGGCAGGGGCAGGCCGTCGGGCAGCGCGCGCATGCGCATCACACCACCGTCCATCTTCATTTCATGCACTTCTGCCACGCCCGCTACCGGCGAGGACACGCCCACCAGGCGCGTGGCCTTGTTGCTAGTCAGGCTCATAAAGGCACCGGTGCCACTTTGACCGGGCACCGCCGCGCGCACCCAGGCGCCGTGCACCTCCACAACTTGGGCGTGTACAGCGGCCGCTGCGAGCAGCAAGGAGAGCAAAAGGGCTTTGCGTGTCATAAAAAGGCTCCAGTAAAAAAGAGGGTGAATGAAATCATGGGAGGAAAAAGGGGGCGCCTGGTCGTCTCTTAATGTGCGTGGCCCGCATGTTCGCCCGGCAGCACTTCCAGCGGCACCGCCGGGGCTTTCAGACCCGTCACCGCGCTGCCGGCCGCAGGCACTTCGGCCCAGTCCAGGCTGGCGCTGCCACAGCTTTGCAAGACCTTGAACCACAGCAAACCGGCTTGGGCTGGGGCTGTGCCGCGCAGAACGAATTCGTCGTACCAGGCATCGGGCAGCGCGTCGGCTGGGGTGGCTGCGGTCCAGGTGACCTCGCTCACGTCCTCCGTCACGGTTTTGCCGTGGCTGCTATAGGGCTGGGCCAGCTTTTCGCGCCGCAGCGTGAGCAGCCAGCCGGGCTTGGGCATGGGTTTCACGCCCGCAAAGCCGCTGGGAATACGCACGCGCAGGGCGGTGGTGGCCGCGCCGTCGCAACCGTGGCCCACGCGCAGCACGGCGCGCGTGCTGCTACCGGCTGGCGTCGTGGCCTGCTCCAGCACCACATGGGCGGTGGCGCTGGCCACGGTGGCCGCGCACAGCACGGCGATTAGGGAACCTCTGCACAACCCCTCGCGGAACCGGATCGTCCGGACTCGGGCAGTCTGCTGCGTTGGTTTTCTTGCCAATAGCCGGGCTATTGGCTGCAAAACCCGCCTTGCATCCCATCCCGATCCGAACGCCCGGTATCCACGGGGAGTGATGCAGAGGATCCTTAGGCCGCGTGCAAAAGGGAGAAATCGATTTTTCATGGCAATAGCTCTTGTTTATGAAGGTCGTTTCAGTTGTAAGTGCCCGATCAGAGGTCGAATTGGAGTTCGGCCACATAGCTGCGCTGCGGATAGGGGTGAAAGTTCCAGTAATGGTCGTTGGCCAGATTGTCGATGCCGAAGGCCGCGCGCCACTGTTTGCTGATGCGGTGGAGCAGACGCACATCGACCACGAAGAAGTGACTCACACCTTGGTAGGTGAAGCCGTTCACGTCGCTGTTGTCCAGCGTGCGAAATTGCGGGCCGCTGTAGCGCGCGCCCAGCGAAGCGACCCAGCGCGCATCCCAGCGGTAGCTGGCTTGGGCGGCGGCGCGCCATAGGGGGATGTTGGGCTGCTGCTTGCCGATGGTGTCGCCCGGCACCGACACAAAGCCGCTGTTTTCTTTGATGAGGGAGTGCGCGTAGGTGGCGCTGGCGTTCAAGTCCAGCCCGCGCCACCCCACATCACTGCCGCTGTAGGCCAGCTCCAGGCCCTCGGTTTGGATGCGGCCCACGTTCTGCACCCGGCTGATGTTCTTGTTGGCCGTGGCGTCGTAGGTGGTTTGCGAATACAGCGCGTCGCGCGTGTTTTCGGCAAACAGGCTGACGCGCAACAGGCTTTGCGCCCATTCTTTCTCTAAGCTGAGTTCGTTCGTCCACGACTTTTCGGGTTTGAGCGTGGGGTCGTTGATGTACTGGGCGTTGGTGGTGGAAGTGGCGCCGTACAACTCGGCCACGGTGGGCATGCGCACGGCGCGGCCCATAGAGGCTTTGAGCACCGTATCGGGCCGCCACTGGTAGGCCAGCACCGCCTTGGGCGACAGGTAGCGCTCGCGCCGGGATTCCCAGGCACTGTTCGCCGCCGTACCTGCAATCTGGGTGTAGCCGCCGTCGGCGCTCCACTGCTCGGCGCGCAGGCCCAGCACACTTTTGAGCGTGCGCGACCAGGCCCAGGCGTCTTGCGCATACAGGCTTTGCAGCCGGGTGTTACCGCCCACATTGCTGGCGGTCGTACCCGCGCCGTCGTTGATCCAGTTGCCGCTGATGTTGGCGGTCAGGTAGCGCAACTGGTAGCTGTCTTGCTGGGCGCCAAAGTCAACCACGTGGGCGCTGCCCTGTGGGCGCCAAGTGCCGCGCGCGGCCAGCGTGTTCCAGCCCGTGCCGTGGCCGTCTGCCACCGTGCCAGCGCCGCCGCTGTTGGCGCTGGGCAGGGGGTTGGTGGCCGCGTTCTGGCGCTTTTGGTCTTGCAAATAGTCGTACCGGCTGGCGGCTAGCTCCCAGTCCCACACGCCGCCGCTGTGGCTTTTGACTGACAAGCCGTGCATGGCGTGGTTCAGGCTTTCGTTGCTAAGCACAAAGTCTGCGCCGGTAAGGGCGTAGGAGCGACCATTGATGTTCACCGTGCCGCTGTAAACCGTCTGCCCCACCGCTTGGCGCAAGTAGGACACGGGCCGCCCCTCAGACTCGTTATGCCACAGCCCCAGGGTGTAGAAGGCACGCACTGTGGGCGACAGGTCGTAAGCCAGCTTGGCCTTGATATGGTCTTGCCGCGTCTGATACTCGGTACCTGTGCCCAGTATGTAGATGGGCGCGTTGGTGGTGTTTTTATCGGCCACCGCGCCCGTCACCGCCGTGCCTGCCGCGCCAGCCGTGCCGCTGCTCACCACGCGGCTGGCAAAGGTCAGCGGCTGGCCGTGGCTGTCGGTATGGGCAAGGTGCAGCAACCAGGCCCAATCACCCCGGCGGTTGCCCACCGAGGCGCTGGTCTGCCAGGCGCGGTCGGTCTGGCCCGTGGTGTACAAATTGAAAGGCTGGCTCACCAAGCCCAGGCTACCGTGCACCTCAAAGCGCTCGGGCATGCGGGTTTGGTAGTCCACCACCGCGCCTACCGAATTGCCGGGGTAGGCGGCGGAGAAGGGGCCGTACATCACGTCCACCGAGGCAATCTCTTCGGGCGTGACCATGCCCCAGCGCGGTGGAAAACTCAAGCCGCCCACACCATTGCCCAGGTAGTTGGACAGCAGCATGCCGTCTGCATACACGGCTGAGCGCGCGCTGTTGCCGGTGCCCGAGGCGCGGCTAGAGAGGATGGCGTGGTTGTAGTCACCCACGTAGCGCTTGCGCACCAACAGGCTGGGGAAGTATTTGAGTACGTCCTCGCTGTCGTTGGCGTTGATGCGCTCGCGGATTTGCTCAGCGCTCAAGCTTTCCACCGTGGTGGGTAGTTGCGTGGGTTGCGAGCGCGGGCGGCTGCTTTGCACCGTGACCATGCCCAGTGACTTGACAGGCAGCTCCCCACGGGTGGGGCTTGCCAGGGCACCGGGTATGGCAGTGGAAGGGGGAGTTGCCGCGCTGCCAGCAGCGGCGGGCTTGGCGGCTTCTGGGTGGGCTAGAGCCGGGGCCACAGACTGTTCACCAGGGGCAGCAGTCGGGTTAGGTTGGCTCCAGGCCAGGGGCGCTAGCGGAACGGTAAAGGCCAGGGCCAGAGCCTGGGCAAGGCGATGGTGTCGCATGAAAAACTCCTGAAATCAATGACGCGAGAAGCCGCTAGCTGCCAGGGGCGCCAGCGGCACAACGAGACGGAAGCGGTTCAGGAGAAAGTGGGTGGGCCGCGCGCGGGCAGCGGTGCTGCCGTGAGCGAGGCGATGTGCGCGGCCAGGATGCTGCGCAAGCGGTAAGCCAGGGCTGGCACAGCCTGCACGTGGCTGCGCGGTGCGGGTGGCGGCGCAGCCAGAGACGCGCACAGCGGGCAGTCGAGCGTGTGGCTGGCTACGGTGCCGACGCCGTCATCGGTCTTGATGAGCAGCTTGACTGCACCCGTGCCACTACACACCAGCTCCATCGCCTGCGGCTTGACCAGCGGTGACGCGATGGCCGCGCCCAGCGACAGGGCGAACCAGACCAGCACCCAGCGGGCCAACCAAGCGGAGCGGCGCAGGGCATCCATGGGGCAAAGTATCGCATCGCCCCGCAAGGCCGAACGGTGAAGAAGGCTCGCTTTCCCCCACTTGCCCCACTTGCCCCACTTGCATCGGCCCGCGGCACAGATAATGCGGCCAGATCGTTTGCGCAAACACGCCATGTCCAACCCGCCATCCACTGCTCAGGCCCACCTACCCGCAGCCCCTGCGCAAGGCGCGGTAGTGAGCCGTTTCCACCTCGCCTTGCACGTCACCGATCTGGACGCGGCGCGGCGTTTCTACGGCGAGCTGCTGGGTTGCGCCGAGGGCCGCAGCACCGCCACTTGGGTGGACTTTGACTTTTTTGGCCATCAGCTTTCATTGCATCTGGGCACGCCGTTTGCCAGCACCCACACCGGCTTAGTCGGCGAGCACCGGGTGCCCATGCCACATTTCGGCCTGGTGCTGTTGCTGCCAGACTGGCAGGCCCTGGCCGCGCGGCTGCAAGCGGCGGGGGTGGACTTTGTGCTGGCGCCGCACGTGCGTTTTGCGGGCAAACCGGGCGAGCAATGGACAATGTTTTTGCGCGACCCCTCGGGCAACCCGATCGAGATCAAGGGTTTTCGCACGCTAGACGCGATGTACGCACACTGAGCCACCATGAAAGACAGCTTCGCCTCGGCCACCATCCTGCTGTTTCTGATTACCGACCCGTTCGGCAACATCCCCATTTTTGTCAACGCACTCAAGGGCGTGGCGCCGGAGCGGCGCGCCTGGGTGATCGTGCGCGAGGTGGGCATTGCCTTTGTGGTGCTACTGGCCTTTATGTTCGGCGGCAACCACTTTTTGCGCTTGATGAACCTGAGCGACTTGTCGCTGCAAATCGCAGGCGGCGTGGTGCTGTTTCTGATCGCGCTGCGCATGATCTTCCCCAGTGAGGATGTTGGCGTAGCGCCCAGCCAAACCGAGCCGCTGATCGTGCCGCTGGCCATACCCGCTGTGGCAGGCCCCTCGGCCATGGCCACGGTGATGCTGCTGGTGTCGCAAGCGCCCGAGCGGCGGCTGGAATGGGTGGCCGCGCTCACTGTCACCATGGTGGTGGGCGCGCTCATTCTGGTATTGGCCGAGCGCATTCAGCGCGTGCTGGGCGAGCGCGTGGTGATGGCGTTTGAGCGCCTCATGGGGCTGATTCTGGTCGCCGTCTCGGTGGAGATGCTGCTGCGCGGCGTGCGCGCGTTTGTGGCGCAAGTGGCCGCAGGCTGAAGCCACCGGGGCCGGGTTCAGGGCGCTTTAGCCAGGCACCAAGCCACCCGCACCGGCGGCCTCATCCGCCAGCCTGTGCAACACACCCATGGCGGCAGCATGCCCGCTGGCCAGGCAGGCAGTCAGCAAATAGCCGCCCGTGGGGGCCTCCCAGTCCAGCATCTCGCCCGCGCAGAACACACCAGGGCGTGCGCGCAAACCCAGGTGCGCGTCCAGTGCGTCTTGGCGCACGCCGCCTGCGCTGCTAATGGCCTCGGCTATCGGGCGTGGGGCCTTCAACAGCAAGGGCAGCGCCTGGATGGCGTGGGCCAAGTGGGTGGCATCGTGCAGCGCTTGCGGATCCAATACCTCGTGCAGCAGCGCGGTTTTAGCGCCATACAAACCCAGGCGGCTTTTCAGATGTGCCGAGAGTGAGCGCGAACCGCGCGGGTGCGCCACCTGGGCGCGTACCCAGTCCGCATCGCGCCCAGGCAGCAAGTTCAGGTGCACACGGGCCTGGCCTTGGGCCGCGATCTCGTCGCGCAACAGGGCCGAGGCGGCATAGACCAGGCTGCCCTCGATACCGGTGGCCGTGAGTACGAACTCGCCCTGGCGCTGGAAGTGCGTGCCGTCGCTGGCCACAAAGTCCAGCGCCACCGACTTCACCGGCTGGCCGGCAAAGCGCTGGCGCAGGTGCGCGCTCCAGCCCACGTCAAAACCGCAATTGGCGGCTTGCAAGGGTGCAAGCCGCACGCCCTGCGCCGCCAACAGCGGCACCCAAGCGCCATCGGAGCCTAGCTGCGGCCAACTGGCCCCGCCCAGCGCCAGCACAGTGGCATCGGCCTGCACAGTCAGCGGCCCCTGGGGCGTGTCAAAGCAGCACGCACCGCTGGCGTCCCAGCCGGTCCAGCGGTGGCGCGCATGAAAACCGACCCCGGCTTCGCGCAAGCGGTGCAACCAGGCGCGCAGCAGGGGCGCGGCCTTGAGGTCGTGCGGAAACACCCGGCCGGAAGTGCCGACAAAAGTGGCCACGCCCAAACCCTGCGCCCAGGCGCGCACCGCTTCTGGGCCACAGGCTTGTAGCCACGGTTGCACCCAAGGCCGGGCCGCGCCGTAGCGCGACAGAAAGGGCTCAAACGGCTCGGCATGGGTGAGGTTGAGGCCGCCCTTGCCTGCCAGTAAGAATTTGCGCCCCACCGAGGGCATGGCGTCGTACACATCCACCGCCACGCCGTGCGGGGCCAGTACCTGGGCCGCCATCAAACCGGCCGGGCCGCCCCCGATGACGATGCAGCGACTCATGCCGGCGCCGCAGCCACGGGCACAGGGGCCAGGTAGCGTTCGCGCAAGTCACTCAAACCCACGGCGTCCAGTAACTCGGCCAGGCGCTGTGCGGCTCGACCAGCAGTGGCAGAGGGGGAACCGAATTGGCGGCGCGCCAGGATGAGTTCGTTTTTCATCGAATGCTCCCAACCCACCAGTTCCGTTACCGTCACCTGGTAGCCGTGCGCCTCCAGTTGTAAGCCGCGCAGCACATTGGTGAGCTGGCTGCCAAATTCGCGCGTGTGCAGCGGGTGGCGCCACAGCTCGGCCAGTGGCGCCCGCGCCAACAGCGGGCCCCTACGCGCGCGCAGCAGCGTGGCCAGTTCTGCTTGGCAGCAGGGCACCAGCACCATGTAGCGCGCCTGGCGCGCCAGGCCAAAAGCAATGGCGTCGTCAGTGGCCGTATCGCAGGCGTGTAGCGCGGTCACCACGTCCACCCGTGCGGGCAGGTTCTGCGTGTGCGCCGCCTGCGCCGCCGACAGGTTGAGAAACGCCATACCGCCAAACCCCAGGCGCGCGGCCAGCGCCTGCGCGGCAGTCACCAACTCGGGCCGCGTCTCCACACCCCAGATGCGACCCTGCGGCGCACGCGCCTTGAAAAACAAGTCATACAGAATAAAACCCAGGTAAGACTTGCCCGCGCCATGATCGACTAGGCTCAACTCGCCGCCCCGCTCCAAGCACTCGGCCAGCAGCGGCTCGATGAACTGGAACAGGTGATAGACCTGTTTGAGCTTGCGTCGGCTGTCCTGGTTCATCTGCCCGTCGCGCGTCAGAATGTGCAGCGCCTTGAGCAGCTCAATGGACTGACCAGGGCGCAAGCCGTGCGCTTCGGCGATAGGCGTAGCGGGAGAACGTGCAGGCATGGGGCCGATTGTCGGGCCTGGAGACGCGCAAAGGAGCGCGCAAAGGAGAACAGACCGAGTAAAACCCAAACATCTTTTGGTTTTATCATGCGCTATGCCGACCGTTCTGCGTCTTCGCCAGTGGCGGGTGACCATCTACCCCAACAACCACCGGCCTAGGCATGTTCACATACTGGGCCCACAGCAAGAAGCTCGCTTTGAACTGTTGTGCGAAGCGGGGCGGGTGCAGCTGATGAGCAACATTGGTTTTTCGCTGCGCCAACTGCGGTGGATCGCTATCCAGCTCATGCGCCACCTGGAACATTTGTGCAGCGAATGGAGAAGAATTCATGGTGACTGAAACAGTGATTGACCAGGACAGCTACGACAGAGCCAGCAAGCAAGGACAGCGGCTTCTGGCGTATGGCCCGCTGGCTCAGGCGGTACGTTTCCGCTCAGGCCGCATTCATGTGGAACTGAACAATGGCTGTGCCTTCGCCGTTCCCGCCGAGCAGGTTGAAGGACTTCACGGCGCGAGTGCGGCTGACGTGGGCAAAGTCGAAATCACGGCGGCCGGCCTTGGTTTGTATTGGCCTGCGCTGGACGTTGACTTGTACGTTCCCGCGATGATCCGAGGCGTGCTGGGAACCCGCCAGTGGATGGCCCAGCTCGGCGTCAAAGGGGGGCAGTCCACCAGCACGCGCAAAGGCGCCGCTGCACGCGCCAATGGCTCATTAGGTGGACGCCCGCGCAAGCGCCCTTCCCCAGCGTAAGAGTCGCCTGCAGCGCTGCGGTCTGTTCCCGAGGCGGATGGCTTGGTTTGCCTACGGTTTCAGGGCTAGACCTGTGCGAATGGGGACAGAGCTACGCGCCGTTGGCGCTCCGATCTGTCCCCGGACTTGGTTTTTTTGGTCGCGCCAAACACCCCTCCTCGTCCCACCCCGCCCTGTTCGGCGGCGAGCAGCGCAGGCTCAGGCGGATCAAGAGGCGCGGCTTGTTTGAGCCCGTCAGGGCGAGTTTGCCGCGCCTCCCACCTGGGCCGAGCAGCGCAGCGCACCCGGCGCGGCACGCGCCGGGCGACGAACCGGGCTCGCCTTTCTTTTGCTTATCTTTTCTTTGGCGAGACAAAGAAA
>Ga0136644_10001519_pt1 | contig 18356 bp, 24 predicted proteins | sample C_130820_EF_Meta_FD_94780 | JGI IMG/M metagenome (GOLD analysis project Ga0136644, IMG submission 94780) | Freshwater microbial communities from Lake Croche, Canada to study carbon cycling - C_130820_EF_MetaG (v2) (version 2) | ecosystem: Environmental > Aquatic > Freshwater > Lake | place... | reverse complement strand
TGTTTTTAAATTTTTTATTAATTTTTAAAAAAACCAATTAAAATTTTTTTCTCTTTAGCATATATATGCTAATGTCCGCTAACGAAAAAACAGTAAAAATGCAAGTCTGTTCAATATGTGACGTAAAATGCTCTAATACTTATGATATGAAGCGTCATTTGTTGACAGCTAAACATTCAAAAAAGGCCGAAAATGCTAAAAATGCTAACGAAAATTGCAAAAATGGCGTAAAAATGATTTTACAGCCTGTATCGTATCATAATTGTGGGTGTGGGAAGCAATTTCTGCATGCATCGTCTTTATCCAGGCATATAAAAACATGTGCGCCTTCAGCGCCCGCAATAACAAGCATGGATAAGCTAACAGATGTTATCTTACACTTGGCAAAACAAAATCAGGAATTCAAGGATTTGTTAATGGAACAGAATAAAAAGATAGGAGAGCTCTCACAAACAGCTACTATGACACAGATTAATAACAACACCACCAATCATAACAAATTTAATTTAAATGTGTTTTTAAACGAGACATGCAAAGATGCTATGAATATCATGGATTTTGCGAATTCACTAGAGATAAAAATGAAGGAGTTAGAAGATGTAGGAACGCTTGGATATTCCACAGGAATTAGCAATATTATTATTCGGGGATTAACAGAATTGGAAGTTCATCGAAGACCGATTCATTGTAGTGATTTAAAGAGAGAAAGCATGCATGTAAAAGACCAGAATATATGGGCGTTAGACAAAGATAAATCCTTGTTACAGAGCGCCATTAAACGCGTAGCTAGGAAAAATATATTGAAAGTGCAGGATTGGAAACAGGCGAATCCAGAGTATTCTGACATAAATTCTAAGGCAATGGATACCTATTCCAAGATTCTAATCGAGGCTACAGGGTCATTTGAGAAAGAGGACAAAGAGAGAGATTTTGGAAAAATAGTAAGGGCCATTGCCAAAGAAGTGATTATCGATAAATATTCATTATAAAGAAAAATTGAAGAACTATCATCTCTCTTTCAAAGAGAGACATAGACCTTATTATTGCAATGGAGAACCAAGAACAGATTCCCTTGTCAAAGATGACTGGCTTACTGCGCCGACAATTGGTTGTTGGACAATCTTATACAGTGGTTAAGAAAAGCGAACCTTTTAGTAGATGGAATCTAGTATATAGGGGAGATGGAAAAGAGATATACCCGGAATTTCCTGAATACCATAATATGGCTACAGCATTCTTTGGAAATGAATCCCCGCCTTGTAATACTTATATGAATTTACCGCCGAAGGAATGGTTATATCTTACAGAGGAAAACCTGATTCCAAATATAAATGAAGAACAGCATGATAAATATATTCCTATTATACATAATTTTATAAAAAATAGCAAATTATAAAATAGTAAGAAATATAAAATATTTTGATATAGTATCATGAATAGTATAATAACAAAGTATAGTGGTCTTCTATTTCTTATTTTTGTATTTATCATATTATTTTCTATTCTATCCAGTCTTCCCAATTCGTTTTATATGAAAGGACAAGAGTATGAGAGAGAAGGATTTTTAGGACAATATCCGGCTTCAGAAAATGGACCACTATTAAGAGATAGTTTCAAATATACCGGCACAAAAACGGTAGCCAATAATAGCAGTTATACAAACTGGTGGAGATTTCCTATTTTTTCCTTGGGTTCTTATACGCAAATCACAAATAATTTGAGATATCGTAGAAACCCTGATGATGGGGAATGTGTTAGACCGGACTTTTGTCAGGCATTGTATAAAGATGCTCAGAATAAAACGAATGTTTCAAAACCGTTGCCACCTGTCCCCTCTGTTGATGGACAAACCCGTGTCAACTATTACAACACTCCTTTCAATCTGTCACCTCAAAGAGGATATCAGCATTAGAATAAAGATATATAGATATAAATAAAAATTGAACTAGATTCTATAGAATTCAAATACTTGTATTCTATAGAAGAGCATGTCAGAAAAAGACGAAGATAAATTGGCAGCATTGAGAAGGGATTTGGCAGCCCTTCAGGCAAAAATGGACGAATATGAAAAACAGAGAACAAAGAAAGTGCCGAATAATATCATTGTAAAAACAAAAAAAAGTCGGTGTTCTATTATGTAATAAAATATATTATTCTATCATCTTGTCGTTATACCTTGAAATACAATTATGCAAATACTTTTTTGAACATATCTAACGCCTTTTCTTTCTGAACTGAATAATCACAGATTGGCTTACCATATTTTACAGTTGGATATTTTTTATATGTATCATACCAGATATGAATATCTTTTGCCAACACTTCTTCCAATTCAGGTATCCATTTTTTAATATACTCCGCATCAGGATCACACGTATCTGATTGAGACCACGGATTAAATATGCGAAAATAGGGTTGCGAATCCGCACCACTAGATGATATCCATTGCCAATTACCATTATTAGAGGCGGGGTCATAATCAGTGAGCTTAGTAGCAAAGTATTTCTCTCCATGCCTCCAGTCAATAAGTAATGTTTTGGTCAAAAAAGAGGCCACTATTAATCTAGCTCTATTATGCATATATCCAGTTTCATTCATTTGTCTCATACCTGCGTCTACAACAGGAAAACCTGTCATTCCCTTCGTCCATGCATCAAACCATTTCGCATTATGATGCCATTTTATTTTTGAATAACTTGATTTCATCGCTTTTCCCAATACATAGGGGAATGAATATAAAATACCTGCATAAAATTCCCTCCAATAAAGCTGACGAATCAATTCTGTATTACCTTTCCATGCCTTATGCGCTTCTCTTATTGAAATACAGCCAAACTTAATAGCGGCCGAAAGCAAACTAGTATGATAGGATAGGGTCCCACGAGTTGTAACATAATTCTTTTGTGTTTTCACAGCAGACTTAAGTTGTTTCAAAGCCTCTGGTCTAGAACCTTGAACTAGTAAAAATTCATTCCCTTTATAGAGTTTCCCAAAGACCTCTTTGAGAGATAAAGTATTCAATGAATTTTTACTAGTTACCAGGTGACTAGAAAACTTGATTTTTTTACTAGGAGCCACATCTGGCACTGCTATTTTAATGGCGGCATTGTAATAGGGTGTAAATTTTTTATAGGGTTCTCCAGACCCATTTAGAATAGTTCCTGGAATATGTAAATAATAATCATGTGCCAATTCACATGGAATTCCTTTTGTTTTACATAAGTGAAGCAACTCCTCATCTCTCTTTAAGGCATATGGACTATAATCAGCATTGAAACATAGATAATCTATTCCAAGTGCCTGTATACACTGTTTTATAACAGTTGTTGTATTGCCGTAAAAAAAAAGAAGACGGCCACCCATTTTCTTAATATCTTCTTCTAATCCAGCTAAACTTTCCAACATAAACTGAATTGCGTTATCAGATTTATATGGATTTTTACTAGTTACTTGTTCTGGAGTGAAAATAAATACAGGCGTTATTTTTTTACATTGAGAATTCGCAAGTAATAATCCAGTATTATCTACCACTCGGAAATCTCTATGAAATAAAAATAGTCCATGTTCATACATTGTATATAAATGGTATTCTTATAAACTATAGATATAATTTATAAGAAGAATCTTCTTTATTTTTTCTATTTCTATATTATGTCTTATAAAAAAATTAGAGAACCTAGAAAAAATCTAGGATTACCCACTGGTTCACTTAGTCTTAGAATTCCAACTGAAGAAGAAGTTGGAAGAAACACAAGAATATTTCAGGAAAGGTTGGCTAAAATGATTAGAGATGCTGATATAGCAGTTGATGAACGAGACAGATTAAGGAAAGACGAAGAAACATTTATTAAAAATTATGAGTATTTATTTGGAGCAACCGACCCCGAAGTTATAGCGAGAGAAAAAACCGACCCTAGTGAAAAGTATAGATTTTATACTTCACCTGAATCAACAGACATTAGAAAATATTTTGATAGTTTTCGAACACAAAAAATGTTGCAAGCAGCATATAATGATCCTAATAAATTACCTCTGGAGCAATTGACTATTGAAGGTGACGCATTTAAAGCTTATTATGCTGAAGCATTAAGACGAGAAGAACGAGCACGACAAGACAAATTAGAAAGAGAACAATTAGAAAGAGAACAACGACAATTAGAACAACAACGACGACAATTAGAACAACGACAACAACCACAAGCAAATAGAACATGGTTTGGATATTTATTAGGATATCCAAAAAATAACCCATCTGGTGGAAGAAAAACTCCTAGAAAAAGAAAATTAGCAAGTCCTAGAAAATCGAAAAAAAGAAAACACATAAAGAAAAAAGAAAAAAATCTATAAAATAATGGTATCTTTTGTCTCATCGATAGACTCTGTTCTAACCTTAATGACCTGCAATCGTTTGCCAATTAAACATCCAGTAGATACCTCTGTTTTTCCACTTAAGGAATTACTTCGTTTCTTAGGAGCCCTGTGCTCACAACCAATCACTCTCTCTTTCTCTATGAGGGACCAGACTTCAGCCAATATGCCAATATTATTTTTAAACCATTCTCGGTTGCGTTTAATTAAAACGCAACTCAGCTTCTCCAACCTCCAGTAAATATTCCTTATCCATGTATATCCTTGCCCTTCGTATAAAGCCATCTGTTCCTGTTCCCATACTTCGTCAAACTCTTTTTGGTCCATTTGCAATGGCTTATAAATATAAAGGGGCTTACCTTGTCTATTCGAGAAATAAAGAATGATACCTTTTCTCTCTTCCTTTTCTGAGGTTAAAAAAGAGCCATCTTTATTAAAATCCGTGTATGATTCATATTCCATAAACTTGGTCTCTAGGAAATCGCATTCATCCAAATCACAGGTCTCCATTTGAAGTTGCATTTGAATCCAGTATTCCTTTTTAGGAATTCCGTTGATTTCACGATTCACAATATTTTTGATTTCTAACATGCGACCATATCGAGGTAAATCAGGGTTTGTCATAATACCATCTGGTGAAGCTCCTAAAAATTTATAAGTGTCATGCTGAATACATCCATATTCGGAGACCTTGGTTTTAAATATGTCTTCATACAATAAAGTGGAAACCGGCTCATATTTTTGACCCCAATGCAAAGTGCTATTCAAATTAACAGAACCACTATTCCTATCTTCTAGGACCAGAGGTTGACATTTCTCATAAATAAGCTGATTCTTTGAACTCACAGTATCAAATGCTTTATGTGCGCTACTCGCTGTAATTAAATTATACCGATATTCATACCAGGCTTTTGTTCGCTGTTCGTGCTTTGGTTTGGAATCCAACTTCTTTAGTTTTTCAGCAATTATATAAGAATCTGACTCAATAGCGTATGAAGTTTGTGGCATAATTTGGTCTACAAATAACTGATATACGATTTCCAGGAATTCATCTAGTTCGTCAGTCCAGAACTCTTTGTCATACCAATAAGGTCCACTGGTTTCCTCTATAGACTCTATAAATAGGTCTTTTACTTCGTCTAATAAAAATTCTTTGAAATCTGGGTCTGACGTAACTAATGGGTCTTCTTCAACATAAGAGTGCATCAATTGAAGACATGTTTCTACGCAATCAACTGTAAAATCTTCGTTGTCAAATAATGGTGGACTCTCTTCTGGTATAAGCATATCTAGGTCATGAATCATTATATAGTTTATTATAATTATATAATGATATAGGTTTATATTCTATTTTGAGTTTATATTTCTTCTTCTATAGGTTTGTTTTTTTCCAGTACGTTTTTTGGAGATTCTTCTTCTTCCTCTTGTTATTCCTTTTGTTATTCTTCTTTTTCTTCTTGTTCTTCTTCCTCCTGAAGGAACTTGTACTTCATAATATATAGAACCATCTGAAATATTTTCTTTAGTAAGAGTTGTTTCTTTTCCATCACTATTTTCAAAATGTACCAAATAATAATCTTCATCGCTAAATATTTTTTTAAATTCTACGTTTGTAACTTTACCAATAAACAGTTTTGTTCCATTTTCATATTTGAGATAATATTCTCTAGGTAAAAATGTTCCATAGTTATTTTTGTCATAATGATTTATAGGAAGGTCCTTATTATAAAAGTCTGTTATTGAACCAATACGTCTCTCCATCATTTCGGTTGTAGTAGGTTTACTTTTGAAAGGATTTTTTTCTTTTAAAAATGTTCTAACATCACTGAAAGTTCCTTGGGTCCTATTAGAGAGGTTTCCATTTATTAATCCTTGTCCTTGTTCAACAAGCCCAGACGCTTTTTCCTTTAATGACCCGGCGACCCCAGACGCATTTTCCCTTAATGAACCAGAAAGGCGATTCCATAAACCAGACATATACTTTATTAAAGCAGTATATTATAATTTTCTATTCTAGCTCCTCATCAGAATCTTGTCCCTGATTAGAAACAATATTTTTAGCGGTTCCGGTTTTCCCCTTCTTTGGAGGCAAATTTCTCAAAGTAGAAACTCTCTTATCTACATTTTTCAAGGTAAAATGCTTATTCCCCTTTGTATAAGTGAGCGCAGGAATATCGGTGATTAGCCCTGTTTCCTTATCATATATCACATCCTTTACGCGTTGAATTCGTTTCTTATCCAAACAATCCTTTAGAAAAGCAATGAGTATCCCGGATTCTTCCTCTGTCAATTCCTGTTTTAATGAATAGGTTTCAGCAAATTGTAATAGTTTCTTTGTTTTCACCGTTTTATCGAGCTTATTCCACGGTTCGGCTTGATTCGAAATCTTATTGTCCTCCAAAAATTTCTCCAAATTGGAAATACTATCACTTATTTTTATCTCTTGTGTTGGCACACCATGTAAGAGCATAGATTTATATTGAATTGATTTTAATTCTGGACAGGACATAACTATCTATTGTTATTATAGTATATGTACAAAAGAGTTTAACTTGATTTTATAATATATAATAAAATAATATGGAACAAAGTGAGTGTAAAAAGGTGGATATTATGGGCACTGGAAATAGATATCTTATGAAAAAAGTAATGAAGGTGCCACCGATAGTGCATAAGAGAAAAGAAATGGAAAAGAATAAACTGCCTGATGAGTTCTTTACGGTAGAAGCTCAACTGCAAATGATAGACGGGTTATACAAGAATAATGCAGAGATAGATAATTATGATTTAATAAAGGGGCAGGTTTTAAAAAAGCTACAGGGTTATAAATCGCAAGATTCAATTAAAAAGCTATATAATGCTGAAAAATTTATAACCTATGAAGGTATTTTAAAAGAACTATATGATTCCCAAATGTTGTGTCATTATTGTAAGCAACCTATGTTCTTATTGTATGAATTAGTGAGAGAACAAAAGCAATGGACCTTAGACCGCATCGATAATTATCAGGGGCATAATGAAGATAATGTCGTGGTATCATGTTTAGAATGTAATTTAAAACGAAGGAGAACGAGCAAGGACGCATTTACCTTTACCAAACAATTGCATATTGTAAGGGAAGAATAAATAAGGATAAATTCTATATTTTTATTGAACACAATATATTATGGAATGGAAATGGTCATATGGACCCCCTTATGAAAAAAGCGGAAGACGAATTAATAAACCTCATAATAATAATGATAATAACAATATTTATAATAATGATACCAATACTAATACTGATAATATTAATAAAACCATTGCCTTATCAGCCCAAAACCAAAGTCTTCTATCAGAGAATGATATATGGAGATTAGATGTTCCTGTTACGGATTTTATAAGGACAAACAAGAGAGAAGAGACGTATAATAAAATGTCGGAGCGGGAATTAGTCTGTCAAACTGGGCAAAATCCTTTCTTACCAAATAACAATTATGTAGAGGATATCCTTTCTCACGAACAGTTTATGAAACCTGCGAATACTTATACCAATGATAAATGATAAATGACAAAAATAAAAATAATAACCTAGTATATTTATATAAAATAGAATATAAATATACTTTGATAAAAATACTATTACATGGCAGCTTCGCAGATACGTATCAAAATTTTTTCTAGTTTTTCCACGAGTCAAAACGCAAAAGAAGTATATGAAAGATTATGCGAAACACACTTGATGAAAAATTATGGCCCTGATAAAGAACTCTATATCACAAATGATGATGATTATACACATGTGATTATCATGAATACTGCTATGCCAGAATTAAAGCCTAATTTTCCAAAAGCAAATGTGGTCGGTCTAGCATTTGAACCACCCGAGTATCTAGGTATAACAAAAGAGTTTTTTGAGTATGCTATACAAAACATTGGTAAGTATAGAATCGGTTGCAATAAATATTTACCGCCTGAAATCTTCATAGAAAAGCAAGCGTTTATGTGGCATATTACTCCACCTACTAGTGTTCCTAAAAAATCAAAGACAATGTCGCTTATATTAAGTGATAAGAAGAATGTCACTGGTCAACAGTATAGACATAAGCTGGTAGAAGAGATTATAAAATATAATTTACCCGTGGATATTTATGGCAAAGGTTCTAATCAATATCAGAGTATTGTGGAACAAATTGCCGATGCTACTATAAACCCGTGTATAAAAGGAGAATTTACAGATTTAGAACCTTATGAAGATTATTATTTCAGTATTTGCTGTGAAAATTTTCAACATAATGATTATTTATCAGAAAAGGTAATCAACCCGCTTTTATGTTCTACAACTCCATTATATTATGGATGTAAAAATATCGAGACCTATTTTCCCGATAATGTAATTTCCTTAACAGGTTATGCTGAATTTGATATTTTAATGATTATTGACATCTTGGACGATCCTATGAAATATTATAAGAAGATTGACCTAGATACGGTGAAGTTTAGTGTGAATCTATTAAAAAACATTGATACATTATTCACCTAATTTTTGACAAAAATAGAGTGAAACCCGATATTTATTTTTTGGTCATTTTGTAAAGGTATTTCTATTTTCTCGACAAAAAGTGTTTCTATATCAATGATTACAATATAATTCATTGTCTCATTATAGGCAAAAGTTAGTAAGTGAGGTTTATTTTCAATATAGATTAATGCTGGTTCTCCACATATACGTATATCAGTAAATAGTATTTTATTAACAATTTTAAGACCATCACATATAACAAATCCGTTCATAACAAAGTTATCAATATTTCGTAAGACAATAAGATTATTTTTATTTACTTTAATAGGGAAATCTAAATCATATGTTTCTAGTTCTGGATTTCTTTCAATCGTCATAGTATTCGTTTTTTTATGAATGGTTATTTTTCGATAATTTCCTTTTATGGCAAGCCTAGAAAAGTCTAGGTCATCATATAAGGAAGCAAATATCTCGATAGTTTCATCCGTCTCTTTATAATCGGCGTAATGAAATATATAAAACCCTTTGTCATATTCTATCGTATTTACAGTGTCTCTTGTTACTAGATGTATTTTTGTTTTCTTGTCTTTATAAAATGTGATGGGTAATTTAAATGATAACAGTTTGTGTATATCTAACAAAATAGGCGATTCTGTCACAATAAGAGAATCAGGTAACATCAAAAAATCGTGTATAATAGGTAGATATTCGGTTTTAATCACTGTTTTGTATAACATTTTGAAATCATAAGATAGCGAATAATAATAAATGCATTTTTCTGCCACATTATAATCGATAGTTTTAATTTTATTGTTTATATATTTAGTATGTCCTGAAAAGTGTGTAGAGGATAAATCTTTGAAATTAATTTTTTCTATGGTTTTGACGAGCTTGTTAACAAAATCAACTTTGATTAAATATGGATTATCTCTCTCAAACATCGCATATATATTATTATTGATTTCTAACAAAGCTGTATTAGCTAAGCCCATCATATTTGGAAATAAGTTTAAAAAATGCAGGCAATGAAAAATGACGCCAGATAAAATGCTATTGGGCGCTACTCCGTGTTCTTCTTCATATACTATTTTTTCTGTGCGAACATAGTGCTTAATATAAGTGAGATTTCCTTTGTCAAAGAAAATACCTTGAATAACGCCATTTCCGGTAAATAATTCGTAGAGAGAAGAGACCGCTGATACGTTAATATCAGGACCAATGAGACCAAAGAATCCGTTAATTTTTTCTGCCCTGCTCTCTTTTGGAAGAACCATAGACTGATGTATTTCTTTATTAGATAGCTTGAATGGCTTTCCAAATCGTATGTGTAAAAAGGCTGATGCGAATTGGAAAAATAAGAATAAACAGGAGATTATGAGTTTCATAGTATAATATAGGTAATTATATCTATATTATAATTAATTTAGTTACTTCCATAAGTGGCGCTAAAGCCGTTATTATTATTATTATTATTATTAGATCCATAGATTGGCATAGTTGTGCCTTTTTTAGCACTTCTGCCAATGATTTCAAACATGACTATTCCTGCTACTAAAAATAGAATAAAAGGCAACAATACTAGGAACCATGAAATACCGGTATATCCCTTGCTACATAAGAAATTCAAGAACCAAGTCCAAAACATGATAAAAATTACTTTCACTAATAAGGATAAGGGTTGAAACTCATAAAAAACACCCATGATTGTGCCAATAACAGCTATAACAACGTAGATCATAGCGGGTGTGCATAGAGATGATAAGCTAAAGCTAGAGCTTGATGCTGAAGGCGTTCCGGATAATGAGTCCATATTATATTATATAATGAATAGAAAAAATTTATTCATTATACATTATCTCTTTTACATTTTTACATTTATCGCTTGGAACGGGATGCTACTTCTAAAGCGAGAATAGCTACTACCGCCAAGAGAAAAAATGGTAAGAGGACCAAGAACCATGAAATACCAGTGTATCCCTTGTTGCACAAGAAGTTCAAGAACCAGGTCCAGAAGAGAACCCAAAGGATTTTCACCATGATGGACATGGGCTGGAATTTAGTGAAAATAGCAATGACAATGGAAATAGATGCTAAAACAAAATATATCATGGCGGGAGTGCACAATTTGGAGATAGACATTCCTTTCATTATTATATTATATATATACAATATTTTTTATTTTTTATTTTTGCTAAATAAGATAAAAAGTATTTAAAAACGAATCGAGATAAACAATAAATGTCAGGATTAGGATATAAAACGCAGAATGAGTTATTACTAAATAACTTGATGGAATACTATAAGAAGGATGATAATTTGAGTAAAATGCTAAAAATCATTACTGGTGAATCTAAAATCTCGTTAAGAATCGTCGATTGGTTCGCCACTAATTACGCTAAAAAATATTATACACTTTATCCTATTACGGATTCGTTTGGAAATGTGAGACGCTTTAAGGTGTATGTAGATTACAAGTTGAAGCTAAAAGCTTACAGCAAAAAAAGATTTGACCCGTTCTGCAGGTGGGAACGCATAAGCATTCCTTACAAAGACGGAACTTATATTGAGACCACAATAGGCCAATTGAACTTTTTCAAATGGACAATGGAAAACGAAGTTGTCAAATATATTGAAGAGCATTATGATGCGATAGAAAAGGATATGAATAATCGAAATAGCACGGCAAAGAGGAAGGAACCTGTCACAGACCCTGTTAACATTGTAGTAACAAATGCAACATCAAACACGATAATTAATAACAAGACGAGAAAGAAGCGGGAAGAGTTGTCAGTATCGGCCACCAAGAGTATTAAGAAAGAGACCGTAGAAATCGTGGTGCAGTTTCATTAATGAGACGGGGAATGGTGATATTTATGGGAATGACAAATAATATGTTAAAACAACATAAAAATAAAATAATAAATAAATAAAATGGAAAAAACAGATGAAGAAATAGAATGCGAGATTGAGAAAATGCATAATATGTTTCCAAACGCGCAATTTGAAGTTGCGATTGACATTGGAGAAATAGATAATTTAATAACAGATAAACAGTTTATAATAGTTAAAAATACTTATAATTGTTATTGTTACGATAATTGTAAAAAAATTACAGATTATTTCAATATAAAAGGTGAGAATATTACAAATCGTTATGTTATAGAACAACTTATAGAGCAAGGATTACATCTGGATTGCAACCATCATTTTTTAGAAGGATTTTATAAAACAAAGGATTCTGATAATCAGTTTGAAATATGCGTTGGGTCTTAAATTAGTAATAATTCTCATATTCTCCATTTTCACACAAATATCTATTTTTAGGTTTATCACTATTCTTGACTTCTTCAATTGTATCACATAATTTTTTTAGCCAATCGTAAGTATCATAAAATACATCTTCTTGTAACAACCTAATAACTGAATATCCGTTATTATTTGCACATTCTTCTTTGAATTTATCATTTTCAAATTGTTCTTCTGGTGATGACCAATTTGATATTTGTTTGAAATGCTGTAAGCCATCTAATTCAATAATAATTTTATATTCCGGAATACAGAAATCAAATGGTAGGGGTTTTTCATTCTTACACCAGTCTTGTTTAAACTGTGCTATTAATGAGGGATATATGCTTTGCATATTATTAAATACTTTTCCTTCTGTTTTATTTAGACAGAGAGGACATCCGCTTCCTTTTATGTGATGATAAGGAGTTTGTTCAAATTCTCCATGTTTCTTACAAATAATTATAACTTTATTGCTATTTCTAATATATTGGACTTTTGAATAATCATATGTTTCTCCGTGTTCATTAAACGCTTTTGTAATAAAATCGTTATTTGTATGGCGTAATAAAATTCCGGTTCTTTCGCATCCACAGTTATTACAACCTGACCCTTGTATATGTAGTGCAGGGGTTTGTTCAAATTCTCCATGTTTTTTACAAATAATTATAATTTTATTATAAATACCAGTATATTGAACTTTTGAATAGTCATATGTGTCCCCGTGTATTTCTGTTGATTTTTGTATAAATTCGTTCTGTGTATATTTTTTATTTTCACTTCTTAATTTTACGCCACATATATTACATCCTTGCTTTCTTAGAATGTGATGATGAGGCGTTTGTTGAAATTCACCATGTTTCCTACATATAATAATAACTTTTGCTCTTGCACCTTTATATTGAACTTTTGAATAGTCATATGTATCTCCATGCACTTCTCTTGATTTTTGTATAAATTCATCAATATTACCTCTTTGTTTTGCACTACCGTCTATATAAGAACATTTTATACAATTCTTACGCATTAAATGTGAGCCAGGAAGTTGTTGAAATTCACCGTGTATCTTACAAATTATTGTAATTGTATGTCTATTAGTTATATATTCAACCTTGGAGTAATCATATCTGTCTCCATGTATTTGGTTTGCCTCCACTATAAATTGTTCGGTTGTTTTTTTTTTCATTAAACCTATATAACTAAGATAACTATATTATATAAATTTTATATTCAATTTTTTATGCCATAACATAAGCGGGTAAAATGTATATAAATCTATAACTGACTGCTTTCGCTTTCAATAACAATAGCAGAAAACAATATAAAGAAATGTTAACTATTATAGTATAGATGCTGAAAAGAATGGACATTGTTAAGCTATTTAAGGCAAATCAGGGTAGAGATTATGTTTTTCATGAGTGTGGTCCTCTTCATAAAGGGCTAAACATGTTTTTGGATGATGTTGATGAAGAATTTTTAATGACAAAAGATGATATGTATAACAATAAGAATATTTGTTACAATATAGATGCTGAATATGATGGAAACACAGAAACTATTGCAAGTGATTTATATAATTCTGATAATTTTGTTATAGATTTAGATAATGTGTGGGAATGGTTAGGATTTACTCAAAAGGCAAGAGCTAAAAATGTTCTTATTAAAAATTTTGAGAAAGATAAGGATTATAAGATATTTTCAGGAGAAGCGTTAAGTGAAATGGAAAAGAAAGGACGGGGGGGTCATAATAAAGAAGTCATCTTGATGAATGTTAAAACATTTAATTTTTTATGTTTAAAGGGTGATACTGAAAAATGTCATAAAATTCAAAAATATTATTTAAAATTAGAAAGACTAGTTATTAATTCATTGAAAGAAGAATATAAAGCAATGTTAAATAATACACAGGTTGAAGATAACCTATCCATTTCATTAAAAAATTGAAACCTTATTTACATAAACAAATAAACCATAATCATAGTAAGAACAATGTCATACGGGAATCATCCTATTATCACTAGTGCCATCACGGCTACCTTTCCCGAATACTCTTTCATAGAAAGAGAGCATTACCGTGAATGCGTGTTTCACTTATATGAAACCACGAGTGATCCCAACTTACTAACACTTGAAGAAAAACAGATCACTCATTTCCTAGCCATCTTGTTTCATTTTCCAGACGATAAGTTGAAAAAACCGGTTATGAGTATAGAAATAGAAGTGCTTCGTAAAACAGCCATCCTATCAGGGAAGACCATTTTGCAAAGGGTAACCGAGATAGCAAGAATGCTGAGAATTCCCAAACTTATTATAGAAGACAACGCCGAACTAGAGTTTACTATGGAAAGAATAATTGGTAATTGCGTAGAAGAAGGTAGAAACATAAGGAAACGACTTATTAATGAGAGCAATCAATTAGCCTGGACTATGGTAAGAGTAAAAACAATACCATTAAGCCCATTGCTTATTCTGTGCGGAGAACCTGCATATTATGCTGGTCAAGGCTTCCTTTTAGAAGAGCAAGAAGAGATAGATGAATATAACAAGTCGCAAGTAGAAAAAACAATTAGAGAGATGGCACTCAGTTCCATTTGGCCTGGATTTAATACGAGTGGTATGGAAGACCAAGAAAAACCTCTTAAGTGCTTAGATGGATATTGGGACCAACCCATTCGTGTATTCTTTCAACATGTGAAACAGATTTTGAAAGCTGGCATAATAGCAGAGATGAACTTTGACTTTATTAAACAATTTATAGAAGACCTTGTTAAATGTGGATTTATTCGATATGAGAGAATTGTGCCTTTAACAAAATGGACAGTAGAATTAGAAGATATATAATATGCTATTATTTATCATATTATATTTTATTTTTTTTTCATTTTTTTCATTTTTAAATAGTAACCCTATTGTTAGACAAATCACTCGTAGTATGAAGAGGCACTAGATGTAGTGAAACATTATCTGTGCTTAATTCCCCTGCGATTCCCTCGGCGTTTCCCTCCTTTTTTCCCTTGTTTTTTGGCACGGAATCGTTGCTGACAGTTTCTTTTTTTTTTCCGTCCTCGTAATAACCAGCGGGCATACTAGCGCAAGCGAAAGCGTATTCTTCTTCCTGTTTTTCTTCTTCTAGTACCTCTTTTTCCTTCTTCACCTCCTCTTCTTTCTTCTCTCTTTTTTTCTCAGAGAAAGATACAGGTTTAACAATATGCTCTCTTTTGATAGAATTATATCCAGAAAGGTCCATTTGTAAATGATATGTTTTGACAAGCTGTTTATTTAATAAATGATTGATTCCATCCAAAGAGCAATTCAATAACACTTTATCTTGATTGAGTGACGGGTCTGTAATACTTACTTCTCTCTTATGGGTCATCAAATAATTGTATTCTAAGTTCAACTTATGTAAGGAGTTCATCAATATAGTGGGCAAGTCATACCCTTTCTGGAAAATCCATTTATTGGCATCCCGCTTCTTCTCTTTTCTAGCAATTTGATTCCTGGTAATTTGTCGGATTCTCCAATTGATTTCCAAGTCACTTTTTAGCAATTGTAAATATTTTTCCTTGTTCTTCTTTATAATCTTCATAGCATCATAACGGTGTGTAATAGGCAAATGAAGTTCGGAAATAACATATGTGCTAAAACTAATCCATTCCTGTTTGCTCTTAATGAATTTCTCTAAATTTTCTTGGATTTGGAAAATCTTAATAAAGGCAGCATAAATGGAAACAACGAAACTCATCACAGTAAATAGAATACTTAGTTTCAAATTCAAATCGCTGGATTGTCCACCAAATGTGGCAGCACTAATGGTTCCCGATGCGGTAGATAGAATAAATCCTAAAATAACATTGTTTCTTACAATATCTCTATTGTATTTAATAGCCACTTCCAAAATTTTTAATTGGTAATATGCCATGGATATCCAAATCATCAGTGTAACAATATTAGCGGGCGTCCAGTTATCGCCGTTAGAATCTTTATCAATGTCTTGACCAGAGAGAACAAGCGCTGTCGAATCCATTGGTTCCTCACTAATTCCAGAATCTTCCAGCTCTTTTAATAATGCCTTTACTTCAGGGGTTAACTTTTCTTTTTCCATAAGTATGCCTTATTTTATATATATACTTTTTATTTTGAATTAAATACGTTTTGCATATTTTAAGTAATTCAAAATAAATAATTCTAATGGGAAATAAATTTTCATCGATGAACAAAATGAACTTTGAAGATGTGCAAACTGCTAGTAAACACCCAGATACTTATTTGATAATAAACACATTGAGTGAATATGAACAGGGATGCCTAATTAAAAATACGATACCCGCTAGCAAAGAAGAGGAAATCATAAATCGTTATATCAAAGCCAATAAGGAGTGCAAATTTGTTATTTATGGAAAAAACACGAATGACGAACAACTTTATAAAAAATATGTGCAATTACAGGGATTAGGATTTACGAATATATATGTCTACCTGGGCGGACTATTCGAGTGGCTTTTACTGCAAGATATTTATGGTGCTGATGAGTTTCCAACAACGTCGAAAGAACTGGATATATTGAAATACAAACCGCAAGCTATCTTACACAGTCATTTCGCATGATGGAGAATCATAAGGAACCTTATACATTTTTAGAAAGAGAAAGTCTTTTTTATAAAAAGAGAGAACCCGGTCAGCCGTTTGTTTATCATAAAATTGCGACAAAGTAGGTCGTTTTCCTTCGTATTTGTCCATAGTTAAATTATACACGGGAAAATCAACGGGTTCAATCGTCGTATTTTCATGCCCTATTTTGAAATTCAAGACTTCCTCTGGAATCTTTTTTTTATATAATTTTTCTAAATATGAATAATCAATGGCTTTAATATCGTAGACCCTATGGATTTTCATAGAAGCGTCCCAATTATCGCGCAATTGCGGAGAAAAATGGAATCCGTCAATGATTTTTCCAACACCTCTATTATGTAACACTGTGACAAACTGATGAAATGTGAGTGGCATCGTAGTTGGCCAATTGGGATAAAATTTTCCAGTTTTTTTATATTTGTCTAAAAATCCTGAGACGAGTCTTTCATACGGATTTCTAACAATAATAATAATCTTATACTCATTGTGATTCTTTGGTAAAGGGTGTCTCGAATGAGGGCCATGTATCTCTCCATTTGCTCTCACAGTATCCGTCAAAAAATAAAACAAATTTTTAACAAAACTGCACCCGCATTTGGGTGACCAGCCAAAGATGATTTTATTTTTCTTATCCACTAAATAATACATTTTATATTACTATCTAATAGTAGTATTCAATATTAAATTTGTAAATACAATCGGTAATTTATTGGGTTTTACCTTTCTATATAATGATAAGTCCTTCATTTGCTAATTGGTCGGCCCTGCTATTTCTCTCTCTTGGAATGTGTTCGTATTCAATGCTAGTGAATTTTTTTTCCAACCCTTTGGCTCTATCATATAAGATTCGTAAAGAGTCTGAGTTGACTTTGTAAATACCTTTCATTTGATTGATGACAAGCTGGCTATCTCCTCTCACCATGAGTTCTTTACAGCCTTTATTGTTGGCTTCATTGAGTCCTAAAATAAGACTAGCATACTCAGCTATATTATTTGTTTCCTTCTCTCCGACAAATAGTTTTCCAGACCATATTTCCTTATCATTTTCATAAAGAACCGCTCCTGCTCCAGCTGGACCTGGATTGCCTTTGCAACAACCATCAAAGTATAAGATATGGTCAAATGTCTTTACTAATGTAGGTATGACCTTTTTACTATTCTTAAGTTTTGAAGCGAGAAAGAATGCGTGAGGATTCAACATAGTATATTATATACTGTAAAATATTTATATTAATAAATCAATTTTAATATAAATATTTTTTAGAACTATTATCAAATATAGTCACAGATAGTAACACAGTAATTGCCTGAAGGGTCTAAAGCCTCTTCAATAAAAAATGGCTTTCCACATCCGTAAATTTTGCCTTCGTTTTTTAAAGAATCACATAAAACCTTGGGCGAATGCGGGTCTATTTGTTTTCCTGAATCTTTATAAGTTCCATGACGAAAAATCCTACAATTTAATTGCTCGATGACTACGGGGTCTTGACAATGAGGACATATAATGATAATATCTTTTTTTACTTCTTCTTCTACTTTTTCGTCCATTCCTATATCTTCTTCCCTTCGT
>Ga0136644_10001517_pt1 | contig 18379 bp, 16 predicted proteins | sample C_130820_EF_Meta_FD_94780 | JGI IMG/M metagenome (GOLD analysis project Ga0136644, IMG submission 94780) | Freshwater microbial communities from Lake Croche, Canada to study carbon cycling - C_130820_EF_MetaG (v2) (version 2) | ecosystem: Environmental > Aquatic > Freshwater > Lake | place... | reverse complement strand
GTGGTCTATTATACTTACGCGTATAGGAATGACAAGGGTTATGCACCCAACAATGAACGCAGTAGGTGGTATGCTAGTCACAAAAAATTAGTGACCACGTATCAGGTGCAGTTTGGTCTTATGGGTGGGCTCTGTGGTATTTTTTTTTTGTTTGAATATGGTGAGCAAGTGCTGCAAATGAATCTGGAAGAGTGGAGCCTTGCGGCGATATTTCCGTTGATGGCATTTGCTTATTATGGAACCCTTCAATTTGGCGGAAAGCGTTTTAATTTGAGAAACCTAGGTCTGCTCAAACCTTTTATCATTGGCTTGATTTGGGCAGGTGTGGTTACTATCTATCCCCTGTTATTTAATGCCATTGAAACGGGCGTTCACTATGCGCCGGATTTGATTGGTTGGTTATTCTTTGTCAAGAATTTTATGTTTATCAGCATCCTTTGCATAATGTTTGACATCAAGGACTATGCTGCGGATCATAATGCTGCGCTCAAGACCTTTGTGGTGCGGTTTGGACTTAGAAAGACCCTGTTTTGGGTCATTATGCCCTTGGCCATCTTGGGTTTTGTGTCTTTTCTGAGGTTTACCATTTACCGGCAAATTGGCTGGGAAAGGATGCTCATTAACAGTATTCCCTTTGTGATGTTGATAATTGTTAGCTGGTCAATGCAACGTCGTAAAAGCATTCTCTACTATCTTGCAATCATTGACGGGCTCATGCTGTTAAAAGCGGCCTGTGGCATTATAGGTATGTACTATTTAAATTGATATTATGGCTAAGGCAAAAACAGACAAGAAAGAAAAGAAAGAAAAACAGCACAAGTCTATTTTGGGTGAGACCAATATGGGATTTTTGAGAAATTATATCAATACGGCTTCTCCCGTTGGTTTTGAAACCGGTGGTCAGAAGCTTTGGTTGGAATATATTAAGCCCTTTGTAGACACCACGTTTACGGATCCTTATGGCACTGCAGTGGGTGTGATCAATCCTGACGCGCCTTTTAAAGTTGTCATTGAAGCGCATGCCGATGAGATTAGTTGGTTTGTCAATTATATTAATGCAGAAGGTCTGATTTACCTGAAACGCAATGGTGGCGTGGATCACCAGATTGCGCCTAGTATGCGTGTGTTGATTCATGGTAAGAAGGGTGCAGTAAAAGCCGTGTTTGGATGGCCCGCCATTCATACCCGTTATAGCAATCCTGATCAGAAAGAACCACAACCAAAAGTAGAGAACCTTTGTCTGGACTGTGGTGCTAGAACCAAGAAAGAAGCAGAAGCATTGGGTATTCATATTGGTGCGGTGGTTACTTATGCCGATGGGTATGATGAACTGGCCCATGACTTTTTAATTGGCCGTGCTTTTGATAACCGCGTGGGTGGTTTTATGATTGCAGAAGTGGCTCGTTTGCTCAAAGAAAATAAAAAGACCCTGCCCTTTGGTTTGTATGTGGTGAACGCGGTGCAGGAAGAAATTGGTCTACGTGGTGCAGAAATGATTGCCCGCAGAATCAAACCAAATGTGGCCATTATCACAGACGTAACCCATGATACCAGCACACCCATGATCAGCAAGATTGTAGAAGGTGATATTCAGTGCGGTAAGGGACCCTCTTTGGCATATGCCCCTGCTATTCATAATAAATTGCTCCAACTGGTGCAAGACGTGGCTGAGAAAAAGGATATTCCGGTGCAATTGAGAACCTTGAGCCGCAGCACTGGAACAGATACGGATAGCTTTGCCTATGCCAATGACGGATGCCCTTCTGTGCTCATTTCCATACCCTTGCGCTATATGCACACCACGGTAGAAATGTTGCACAAAAATGATATTGAAGAGACCATCAAGCTCATGTATGAGACCTTGCTGGTACTCACTCCAAAGACCAATTTGAGTTATCTCTAGGTTTTTATACACAGGATCATCGGTAATGGGCATAAGCAATAGCCGCCAATTACCGATGATTTTTTATTTTTACCCCCATGAGTTGGATGGACAAAAAAGAGATTAAGATAGCTATACTGGATTTGTATGATGGTCATGCCAATCAGGGTATGCGTTGTATTGAAGAGATTGTGCGTGAATGGGCAAAGCAACATGACTATATTTATTCCTATCAGGTATTTAATGTGCGTCAAGAACTATCGGTTCCCGATACTAGTTTTGACGTCTACATTTCTAGTGGAGGGCCCGGCTCTCCATTAGATAGCGAGGGTGAAGCCTGGGATAACCTCTATATGCAATGGCTATCGGCAATGGATCAGTGGAATAAGAACCAAGCCAATGCCGTTAAAAAGCACGTATTCTTTATCTGTCATAGTTTTCAACTGGCATGTAGGTATTATGGCGTGGGTGTGGTTTGCAAACGCAAGTCCACTTCTTTTGGGGTTTTCCCCATTCACCGTTTGCACGATGGAGAATTAGAATCTGTTTTAAATGGCATGCGTGATCCTTTCTATGCCGTAGATAGTAGGGACTACCAAGTAATTACACCCAATCACAAACGCTTGCGCGAGATGGGTGCCAAGATCTTGGCCATTGAGAAACACAGACCACACGTGCCTTATGAACGCGCCGTTATGAGCATTCGTTTTACGGATGAGTTTATAGGTACGCAGTTTCATCCAGAAGCCGATGCCCTTGGAATGAGTATGTATCTTCAAAGAGAAGACAAGAAAGCCGGCGTGATTGAAAACCACGGTGAAGCCAAATGGAAGAGCATGGTAGAACAATTACAGGACCCAGAAAAAATCATGTGGACCTATCAACATATTCTGCCTAATTTTCTAGACCTAGCCGTTGGAACATTAGTAGAAGCCTAAACCCTAGACCATGGTACCAGCTATTCGCAAAGCCTATAATCAAGCATTTAGTCCCGCAGTGTATCAAGCCTATATGCATGACTTGAATCACCTGCACCCTGGTGCTTTAGAATTTAGGGTAGCCGAGACCCCGGTCTTTATTGAGAAGGCTTTTAAGGAAAAAGTATTGGACGCCTGCGAGGCCATTGTAGACGTGATTTGTTCAGCCGACTTTATGGAAAAATCGGCCCAAGCCATACCGGCTAATGTGAACGTTCCCAATGAAACAGGTCATTCTCATTTTATTGCTTTTGACTTTGGCATCTGTGAAAATGAAGCGGGTGAACTAGAACCACAGCTCATAGAAATGCAGGGCTTTCCTACCCTATTTGGGTATCAAATTTTTCAGGATCAAATTACCAGAAAACATTTTTCTATTCCTGAACATTATAGCTGTTATTTGAATGGATATAATGCGGAGACTTATGCCATATTGCTCAAAGAAATTATCTTGGGAAAGCACGCTGCAGAAAATGTAGTGCTATTAGAAATTCTGCCGCACCAACAAAAAACCAAGATTGATTTTTATTGTACTTCTCAAGTAACGGGTATTCCCATTGTTTGTTTAACAGAACTGATTCAAGAAGGCATGGATCTGTTTTACTTACGCGATGGTATTAAAACGCCTATCCACCGCATTTATAACCGAATCATTTTTGATGACCTGCAACAACAGAGCCCAGAGATGCAAGCAAAGGGAAAGTTATTGTTAGATCCGTTGAATGTTGAGTGGGTACCTCACCCCAATTCGTTTTATAGAATCAGCAAACATACCCTACCCTTTATTCAACATTCCTATGTGCCCAGCACCAGGTTCTTGAATGAAATCAAAGAATTACCCACGGATCTAGAGAACTATGTACTCAAGCCCCTCTTCTCTTTTGCGGGTCAGGGTGTGGTCATTGATATTCAACCAGAAGACATCAGCGCTATCAAGGACCCCGAGAATTGGATCTTGCAGCGCAAAGTCAAATACGCCGATGTGATTGAAACCCCAGATGGTGGTGCCAAGGCAGAGATTCGCATTTTCTATTTTTGGAAAGACGGTGAAGCCAGACCTATTGCTACCAATAATTTGGCGCGTTTGAGCAAGGGTAAAATGATTGGGGTTAGATACAATAAAGACAAGGAATGGGTGGGTGGTTCGTTGGCTTATTTTGAGCAGTAGAACAGTTGATTGCTTGATCATTCTTTTCCATCAGTCCATAGCTGATAGACTAATTTATTTGACCCATTACAACTGCAATTTAAAGCTGCCAAATACGGCAAAATTTTGCGTTTGAGAATTTAGGAAAATGGGTTGTGGCAATTGGTTATTGAGCGCCAAACGCCATACCAAATCAATGCGGAAGAAGTTAAAAATATTATCAATCCCCGTTCCTATTTCTGTATAATAATTCTCACGCATCCGCTTTAGATAATAGTAACTAAACTCTGAGCGATTAATCCCCCTATTCTCTGCACTTACGTCTCCCCATACCGTTTTCAAATTCCAGAACTGGCGCATTTTTGTTTTGCGCATAAAGGGAATCAGGTTGAACAGTTTCTTTTCAAAATAGTGTTCAATATTAAATCCTGCATAATGGTCCGAGATGTACTCAAATCGGTTCATGAGGTTAAAACTGTTTTTGTTGTAATAATAAATCTCATTACCTGGGTGTACTTCTAAGAGCATAAAGGGTATGCCAGATCCAAAATATTTTCCGCCATAGACCATATAATCTATCTGCCCCCATCTTTTAATGCGGAATTTTTGAGTGAGAAAACCAGCCAGTTTTTGGTACTGGTATTCGCTATTGAGCAAATTGGGAATACCGGCAGCCATTTCTATTTCTATCACCGGTAAATGCGTTTTTATTTTGAAATCCCTTCTAGCCCCTTCAATCAGTTTTTCACCAGGTGCAAAGCGGTATTTGAGTCCTATTTCTGAATTGAGCACTGTCCTGTCTCTATTAGAAAACATACGGCTACTTGGCAAAGGATTAAAGGTCTCATATTCGGTATGTTTGTATTGCAGTTTCAAAGACATATTGTTGTCAAAATCTTTTGAAACAGTAGTTCGCAATTCTTGCATGCCCAAGAATTTCTGTACCAATCCTTTTCTACGTAAGATTCTGTTAAATATATTGTCTACCGTAATATTTTCGTCGTCAATAAATCGGATTCTTCCATTATCCAAATCATCAGTATAACTGGCACCAAAGGACCAACCAGCCTTATTGGGAAACTTATAATTAAATCCACCCTTACCCTTCCAACGGCCATCTTTGAATCCATAAGCGGCATATCCATACAACCTCAATTGCTTACTAAATTTTTCAGTGGTTCCTATGTCAAAGCGTAAACGCAGGCCTTCTAATTGGTTGGAGCTTACCCATTTGTACCAGGGACCAATTTCTATCTTGCCCAATTTCTTATGCCCATCCAAAATAAACTCTACCTTGTTTTTCATGGTCTGAAAAGCAGGCATTTGTCTAAGGGTATCAATCATGTGATAGACTTTGAGCTCATTGGTACTCAACTCCTCATGACGCATGCCATTCCAATAATTCTGTGACTGTAATTTGGCTGAATCACTGATGATTACTTCGGCCAATTTATTGGTCTTACGCAAATTGGCTGCTGAACTTGGCTGGTCAATTTGAACATTTTTATAGGTACTGGTTCTTCTGCCGATAAAACTAAACTTATCCTTACCAAAGGGAGACATGTCTACCACCATTTTGTCCTTGGAAAACATCCAACTACTATCACCCGTCTTGGTAAATTCCTGCACTACACTCAAGCGGTTGACAAAATTAATATCGGCTGTGGCCGATGCGGTCAAATTGATTTTCTGTATGGCCCAGGTCTTAGCGTGAATCCAACAATCACCCGTAAATGTATTAGACCCTACCTGTTTGGGACTAAAGAATAAGTGAAAGTATTTCTGGTGGTTAATGGTCTGTGTATCTGCTCCTTTGTAATTGTAAAAACGGTCACCTATATCACTTAAGGGACTCACAAATTCTTTTCCAAAAAGGGTCATGTAATTTCCATAACTGTTGATCCTTTGTGTTACGCCTCCAATGAACTGCATCACAGTCTCATTTTTGATCCCCGATGTTTGTACGGCTTTAATAGTTTCTCTTACTTTGTATGGACTATTACTATACTGAAACTCACTCAAGGCCTCAGTTACATAAACGGGCAAAAAAGGTTTGGCATCAGAAGTGCTATCAATATTATTCAAAATAAAACCAAAGGGTTTGAGCGCTTTCTTGTCTTCTAAACTTTTCCTATTAAAATTGGTCAGATCAAATTCCATCTTATTATACAACTCATAGGCATAGTTGTCAAATCTATAAGGGTTGTTCTTGGGCTTATTGGCCACAATGGCTTTCCACCAACGCAAGCCCTTATTAAATTTTGTAGAAACAACAGCTCCTTCACTCATCCTGGTTTCATTCAAAAATAAAGTAAGGGGGGTGGGGCTTTTTTGAAAGGTATAAGGATATACTATTTTTTCAAATCCAACATAATTCACCACAATGGTATCTTTTACAAATGGGGAAATATGCAATTGAAAGTTGCCAAGACTATCCGTGATTGTTCCCTTATTAGCGTTTTTCCAATAAACGGATGCAAAAGACACGGACTCCTTGGTAAAGCTATTGACCACTTTACCTGTAATGGTTTGGGCACTGCTTACTAGGGTAAATAGCAAACACACCGCCATTGCGCAAACATGCGTTATTAATCTCCTAAATAAAGCTACGTTCATCCATCAGGGGGTCAGGTCTAAAATAAAAGTAAATATAGGAACAAGGGCTTAGAATCTAGGGACTTCAAGCAATTTTTAAGGCCAATTAGTTTACAAAATTCCACCAAACCCCAAACCTAAGCCAGATACCTGATGCCACATAGTTTTGTGCAAAAAGATTGCGTTTGTCAAAGGCAAAACCGTTTGAGGGGTTAATGGTGTTTAAGTTCTCCAGCCTAATAAAAGACTTAAAGCTCTTGATCCTAAAGTTCAAATAAGCTGCCACCTCGGGTCTATTATTCACCGTATAGCTATTTTGGTAGAAGAACTGTCCCATAAAAGGGGAATAATTATCGGCCTTGTAAGGACTATGGTATTTGATTTCAAAACCGGTACTAATAAATAGATTGGTAAAGAAATTACCTTCAAAAGCAATTCTATTGCGGGTATAAAAGAAGGGAATATTAACTGGCGGGCCACCAGTGGTTTGTTGTACATGAATTTCTGTGTACCAGTTCCAATGACGGGCTAGTTTGAACTTCTTATCGGCACTAAGGTGCAACACATTAAATAGTGTGGCTTCTTGCTTGGCTGAGAAAAAACTATCATAATAAATATAGTTGCTTACGGCAAAATATTCTGCGTGCAGGTTCCAACCAATTTTGGGATTACCATAGTGTGCAAAAAAGCGCAGATAATTTTCTTTGTTAAAACCGGAAGGCAAACTAAGTGGATAAAAATTGCTAAGGTCATTGAGGTTAAAAGTGGGGGAACGGTTTACGTTTTGGAAACCAATATTCAAATACCCTACTTTTCTGCCAAGTTCCCTTTTCATACTCACATAAGCACTATAGTCCCCTGCATTTAAGCCATTGATCCATAATTGACCATTGGCTTCCAAATCCCATTTCTGGTTCTTGGTCCGGTTTCTGTATTCGCCAAGCGCGGTAAGGTTATAAAAACTATGACTTTCCGTACTATCACTAAAAGTAGCCGTCAAATTTTGCATGGATAGACCCAGCTTTAAAAACTGACTCTGGTTATTTTTATCTGGAAAGGAATAAAGCGCAAACTCATTGTTGATCTCTTTCCATTTGTCTGCATAAGATAATCCGGAAATATTTTTAGACTTGATGGTTGCCCCAAAATATTTTTGGTAACGCGTACTATCTACCCCATTATCACTAAAGGAATAATTATGGAAAGCAAATTGGAATGTATGTTCAATTCTAAACCTAGGATAAAAAATGCGATAGACAATACTATCCGTAACGGTGGAATCTTTTTTTCCAAGGTCATAATGGTATCTATACAAAAAACTAGATTCTTTATACGTATTGCCCGTATTTACGGTGGTATTGAAAGGATTTCTTGAAGCCGCACCTGCTTTTCCTAACCTTGTTTCCAATTCATAGGGATCATTTAAAGCAAGCGTGTTCAAGCCTTGTGGGTTTTGTAAACCCCCATTTTCAGAGGCCGCCGCTTTGTTTGAAAGAAAGACAAAAAATGCTTCGTACTGTTTGGCTCGGCCTTGATAGTGCATGGTAATCCTAAAATTATTATGCGAGTTATTTTGCGTTTTTAAATAACCAGGGGCTGAGCTAAATCTATATTCAAAACTATAATTAAAATTACTTTTCTTGTTTTGGGTAAGCAAAATATTGATCAGCTGTTCTGCCTTAGAACCCAACAAATAAGTGAGCTCAGTATAGGGTCTAGTGGTGGAAAAAAATCGGGTATTTTCGTGTGTAAATTTATAGGGGTCGTATTGGTGAAAACCTGGGTCCCATCCGGCTTTAAGCACGGGATTAAAAAAATAGGACTGCACTGCACCGCCATAATTTCCTAGGGTATGATAATTGGCTGCAAGCGGATAGCGACTGTAAAAATCATTCACAGAGGAATCCAAAATCCTATTCCTGGTACTATCATAAAAACGATAATAAATGGTAATAGAATCCGCAAACTTGTCCCTATGTTGTAAGCTATCTTTATTACTATCTTTTTTTACTGCCTTTCCCTGGTTATCAAAACTATATTGGTCTGTGCTTCCACTAGACCGGCTCATGGAATTGATATTCATGGAACGGGTAGGTTGGGCCAACAAATACCCCTGTGTCATTGCCAGTAGCAAACACAAACCAATGATTCTATAAATCTTCTGTAAACGCATCAGCCCTGATTGTTTTACAAACTTGCCACCAATTGGCTAAACAATAATGTTAATTTGGGTTCTGCATCTTTTGCAGCCTGCAAAACCTCCTCGTGTGTAATGGTATTTTCTTCTTCTCTGATGCCAATATCTGTAATTACACTAATGGCAAATACATCCATACCACAGTGTTTGGCGGCAATGGTTTCCTGCACGGTACTCATACCCACTGCGTCTCCACCCAATACATGAATTAATCGGTATTCTGCCCTTGTTTCAAAAGTAGGACCCGTTACCCCTAGATAAACGCCTTGTTTTAGGGTAATATTATTTTCTGCAGCAATCCCCTGCACTTTTTGTATCAAGTCTTTGCTGTAGGGTTCGCTCATATCGGGGAACCGGGTTCCCAACGCGTCTTCGTTCTTACCCAATAATGGATTAATGGTAAACAAACTAATATGGTCATTGATGATCATCAAGTCTCCTACCTGCATTTTGTCTTGAATCCCACCGGCGGCATTGGATAATAACAGGGTCTCTACTCCTAACATCCGCATAACCCTAACTGGATAAGCCACTTGCTGGGCCGTATAGCCTTCATAAAAATGGAATCGGCCCGCCATCACCAATACTTGTTTTCCGCCTAATTGGCCAAAAATCAGCCTTCCTTTATGTCCTTCAACGGTACTAATTGGAAAATGAGGGATTTCGCCATAAGGGATTTCCAAATCGGCTTCAATCTGATTGGCCAAATTGCCCAATCCGCTTCCAAGTATAATTCCAATCTTGGTCTGGGTTTGGATTTTTGATCTAATAAACGCTACCGTCTCTTCTAATTGATGCATTAGTGCTGCCATGGCTAAAAATTAATCCGGCAAATATAGCATTATGGTAAGCAATTGGGGTTCTGTAAAATGAAAAAGGCCATTCCGTGTGGAATGGCCTTATGTTGATAAAGAAAGTTTGTATTAGCTAATACGTTTAACGTTCACGGCGTTAAGGCCTTTACGTCCTTCTTGTACATCAAACTCAACTTTGTCATTAGCTTCAATCTGATCGATTAAACCATTTGCATGTACAAAAGTTTCTTTGTTAGAATTGTCGTGCTTTATAAAGCCGAATCCTTTTTCTTCGTTAAAGAACTTCACAGTTCCTTGAATTTTTGTGTCCATTGTAAAATTTGTAAAATAAATAATGAACTGCAAAAGTAGTCCATAATTGAGTCCCTACCTAATAAATCTGAAACATAAATGATAAACGGTTACCCTTCAGCTTGTTATGAAATGTTAAATTCCTAACTTTAAGCCCATGTTTGAATTTACTTTCTTAGACCTATCTGCCGGTTTGGGCCTCTGTGCCACTGGTGTTTTGACCCTAAATTTTTTATTGGGTATGTTACTCAGTTCCGCCTATAAACAAAATCTGTATTGGAAAAAATTGCCTCCAAAACTGCAGCAGCTCTCTTTGAAAGACCTGCACAACTGGACGGCTTATCTAGCCATTTGTCTGGCAGTCTTGCACCCCATCATCCTTTTTTTAGACAAGGATGCAGGCTTTGGTTGGAAGCAATTGTTCTTTCCATTAACATCGCCTAGCCAAGAGTGGATAGTGGCATTGGGTGTGATTTCATTGTATGCATTAATCATTACCGTGGTTACATCACTTGATGCGGTGAGAAAGAAAATGGGATTCCGTTTTTGGAAAAACCTACACTTGGTTTCCTATGCAACGGCTTGTTTGTTCTTAATTCATGGTCTATTAATGGACCCCTTGTTAAAAGACAGACCTACCGATTGGATAGACGCTGAAAAAGCGTTTTCCGAAATTTGTATGCTGGTAATTTTGGTAGCCGGATATTTCCGTTACCAATATTTTAAACAACACCAAAAAACTGCCTAATGCGTTTCAGACTTTTATTCGTTTTTGTTTTTCTTGGTAGCGTTTGTTGGGCTCAAAGTCCAACAGAAAATCTTCAAAAGATGGGGATTGTTTTACCCAAGCCTACTAGTCCCATTGCCAATTATGTAAAATTTGTACAATCGGGCAACCTCTTATTTCTTTCCGGTCATGGACCCAGCAAGGCCGATGGAACTTATATTGTTGGTAAATTAGGTACGGACTTAACCCTAGCACAAGGTGCAGAAGCAGCCAAATTAACGGGCATTAACCTACTTGCCACATTGCAAGCTGCCGTTGGCGATTTAAATAAAGTAAAACGCATTGTAAAGGTCTTGGGCTTTATTAATGACAACAATGATTTTACGGATCAACCCAAGGTCATGAATGGTTTTTCAGACCTGATGGTGGCCGTATTTGGTGAAAAGGGCAAACACGCTAGGTCTGCCATTGGCAACAATTACCGACCCAATAATATGGCGGTAGAAATTGAAATGTTGGTGGAATTATATTGATTCTTTGCTAGTAACGCTTTTGGCCTCTCCTTTTAGTGCATGATAAGCAAAAATGGCTGCCACCAACATACAGATAGCGCCAATTAAAAAGGAAATTCCAGGAAAATAAAAAGGTTTATTGGGTCCGGTAAAATAGGCAAAGGAACCCGTCATCACCAAGGGTCCTATAATGGAAGTCACACTCATTAAACTGGTGAGCGCACCTTGTAATTCTCCTTGTTCATTGGGTGGTACATGCCCTGAAATAATGGCTTGCAGTGCAGGACCACAAATTCCGCCTAAGCAATAGGGAATCAAGAACACAAACATCATCCAACTCTGGCTGGCAAAGGCAAATAGCAATAAGCCTAAGGCGTATAGTGCCAATCCAAAATAGACGCTTTTTTCATTCCCAATTTTGGGGTTGATCACGCGCACCAAACCACCTTGTACGCCACCCACCAATAGTCCCACCAGGCCTAGTGAAATTCCAATCATCTTGGGGGTCCAATGAAATTTTTCAATATTAAAAAAGCTCCAATTGCTTTGTACAGCGTGTGCCGCAATATAGACTAGCACCAAGGAAACCACTAGCTCTCCTACAGCTGGATACTTTTTGAGTTGCATCAAAGAACCAAGTGGATTGGCCCTTCTCCATTCAAATCCCCGTCTATTTTCTTTTGACAAAGATTCTGGTAATAGAAAATAGCCATAGAGCCAGTTGGTCAATGCCAATCCTGCTGCTACAAAAAAGGGAATTCTAGCGCCAAATTCACCCAACAATCCTCCTATCATGGGACCAAGAATAAAGCCTAGTCCAAATGCCGCCCCAATCATCCCAAAATTCTGCGCGCGGTTTTCTGGGGTACTGATATCGGCAATATAGGCCGATGCGGTTGTAAAACTAGCACCGGTAATACCTGCAATTAGTCTACCTACAAATAACCACCAAATGGTAGGTGCAAAAGAGAGAAAAATATAGTCAATGCCAAATCCAAATAAGGAAAATAACAAGACTGGTCTTCTACCATATTTATCACTCAAATTGCCTAAAATAGGGGCGCAAAGAAATTGCATGAAAGCATAGGCAAATGTGAGCCACCCTCCAAATTGCGATGCCTTACTTACATTATGTGTTCCAAGTAAGTCTTCAATTAACTTAGGCATCACGGGTATGATCACCCCAAATCCAGTTACGTCAATTAAGAGGGTAACAAAGATAAATCCAATGGCGGCTTTCCTATTTGTGGACATGTTAGTATGCTTGGTTTAATTGAGCCAAAGTTGCTATTTTTTTAAACAGCCAAAGAAATTTAATCTTGAATTAATGTTCTGGAGACAGTTGGAATCTCCAATACCAAGTCAGGGCCATATAATCCAGCTGGGGTCTGATAACCCGGCTTAAAATTACCATCCAATACTTTTTTGACAATCATCAAACTGCTGATGGCGGTTAATTTATATCCTTCCGGACAAACCAATCTGGCTGTTTTCTTTTCACCTGCAGCGTTTTGTACCTGTCCCCAGATATAGCTATTGGCGGTTTCTCTAATCTCTTCTGAAGGACCCGCTGGTTTTTGCGCTATTTGTTTTTTCACGTAATTTCTAACCAAGTTGGTTCTCAAAGCCCAATTAAACAAGGACTGCCATTTTAAAATCTTGAACTGCTTGGGTGCAACGGTAGTATAGGTTTCAATATTCGGAATCCCTGTGGTTACAAATGCAGTTGACACATCGCCCCAAGGAATGGTCATGGTAAACAATTTCTTTTGACCAAAGTCTACCCACATGCCTTTTTTTCCCAGTACTTGTTTGGTAATTTTTCCATCAATTCTGGCTGCACCACCCTCTCCTAATCCCTCGGCCATGGTCATTGATGTGCCATGGGAGAGTTTGCCTCCAATGGTGGCAAATGCTAGTTTTAGATGGGTTGCATCCGGTTGTTGTTGTTTTAAAAAAGCAGCCATACAGTCTGTTGGTACTACGTCAAACCCCACACCAGGCATGAGCATCAGTCCTGCTTTTAGGGCTAGGTCATTCATTCTTTTAACGCCTTCAAATACCGCAATCTCTCCTGTAATATCTAAGTAATGGGTATTGGTTGCCAAACAGGCTTCTATCATTTTTTTATAGGTTCTAAAAAAAGGACCAGCTGCGTGTAAGACCAAGGGCACTCCTAATAAGGCGTTCTCCAAACCCGGTTGGTCATTCAAGTCAAATACCCGATAGTCCAAACCCAGTTGGTCTGCCTGTGCTTTAATAGCTGTGGCATTTCTGCCTGCCAGGATGGGTCTGAGCCCATATTCCTTTGCCATGTCTGCAATGATTCTTCCAGTATATCCATTGGCTCCGTAGAGCAAGAAACTGTTGTTTTCCATGCTGGTAAGATAGCCAATTTAGGGCAAAAAAAAGCCCCGAACAATCGGGGCCTTACCAAATGATTGCCAGAATTATTTTTTCAGTGTAATCACTCCCAAAGAAGTTTCTTTTGGAGCAGCTACTACCACATTATTGATGGTGGTGTCTATATAGGGGCTGGTAGCATTGATTAATACCTTATAAGTGCCATCTTTTAAACATCTTACAGCAAAGTATCCTTCCCTAGTAGGCAGTGCATAAGCCGTATCAGTAGCGTTATAAATAGTCACTACTGCAAGAGCGTCTTTTTGATTGGTAATTTTACCTACAATATTGCCCGATTTTTTCTTGGTAAAGAAATGGAACACTGGACGCAGGTAGAATTGGCCATTTCTTTCTTGAACAATAGAACGCGCTACGTCAAAGTCTAACCATAGTCTGTTTTGTCCGGGCAAGTACTCGTCATATTCATGACCCTTAGTTTTGATCAAGACATAATTGGGTGCATTGGCTGGCAGGTTTACTGGATAAGTAATACTGTCTTTAACCACGGAGTTGTTGGTTCCAATTTCAATTTTAATCATACGAATGGCACCTTTTGGAATATTGGTCTTTGCTAACAAGGTATCCGAACCATTGCGCAATTGCAATAAGTCATAGATGCCCGCTTTGATGCCAATATCGGTCCATACAAAACCGCTATCATTTTTGCGGTCATTAGAACCCAAACGGTCAAAATCGCAATCATCGTGCTTGCGCGTATCCTTGGTAGTGTCTACCAACACTTTTACAGATTTAATGTCTACCAATACTTTGTCAAAAAGACCGGGACCATCTGTTAGATACAAGGCAAGGGTTTGTGAACCTGCATTTTCTACTGAATTAGTTTTGTTACACGCGGTTGCAAATAATACAACGGCAATTGCCAACAAAGAAGCAAAGGAAAGGATGTTTCTGTTTTTCATAATCATAATTGGTTTAGCGTATAGTTGATCCATTCGTTTATTTTAATTTTGTAACCGCTTTCAATAATAGAGAGGCCGACTGTTTTCTGTTTGTGTATTAAGGCTTTGTTAAAGACTAAAATTCTTTTTTTTACTAGGCAACAGCATTCAATAATTACAATTACAGTGCCCAAAATTGTTAAAGAGGGTACAATTCCTTCATTTGCTTATCTTAGTTAAAATTGGAAATATGAAAAAAATGCTTGGCCTTTTAATAGGCTCATTTGTTTGTGGAACGGTCATGGCTCAAGGGCTTTCATCCGCTGAACAAAAAATAGTACAATACATTCAAGGGCACCAAAAAGAGGCCCAACAATTATTAGAAACAACAGTCAATATCAATAGCGGTAGTTTGAATATTGCTGGTGTAAAAAAAGTAGGTGCCAGTTTTGCGCAAGCTTTGCAGGCAGCGGGTTTTACCACAGAGTGGATTCCCATGCCTGATTCAATCAATCGCGCAGGACATTTGGTAGCCACAAGAAAAGGGGCAAAAGGAAAAAGACTTTTTCTGATAGGCCATTTAGATACGGTTTTTGAACCCGACATGCCCCCAAACCCTTATACCAAACTCAATGATAGCATAGCTACTGGTCAGGGTGTGAACGATATGAAGGGTGGCGATGTTGTGGTAATCATGGCCTTGCAGGCGCTGAATGCTGCGGGTTTATTAAAAGACGCCAATATCACGGTATATTTTACTGGGGATGAAGAAAAATCAGGTTCCCCCAATAGTGTGAGCCGGAAAGATTTTATAGAAAGGGCCCAACAAAGCGAAATTGCTTTGGGTTTTGAAGGCGCTGCTGGTCTGTTTACGGTTGCTACAGCCAGAAGGGGTTCTAGTGGATGGAAGCTTGACGTAACGGCAAAAACCGGGCATTCTGCAGGAGTCTTTAATGCAGGTTCTGGCTATGGTGCAATTTATGAAGCTGCAAGAATCCTCAATAGTTTTAGAGAAGTACTGAGTCAAGAAAAATACTTGACTTTTAATCCGGGTTTGATTATTGGTGGATCAGACATGAGTTATGATAGTAAGAAATCAAAGGGGGAAGCCATTGGCAAAACCAATATCATTTCTCCGGCTGTTACTGTTACGGGCGATTTACGTTTTTTAACAGAAGCACAAAAAAATGCGGCACGTGAAAAAATGAAAAGCATTGTTGCACAAAACTTAAATGGTACTAAAGCTACTATTCGCTTTAGCGATGGCATTCCTGCCATGGAACCTACCAAGGGAAATGAGGCTTTGTTACAAGTTTTAAACAAGATTACCCAAGACATGGGTGCTGGCATTACTGTTGCCGGAGACCCCGGTAGCCGTGGCGCAGGTGATATCTCTTATATAGCCCAATATGTAGACTGTTTAGACGGATTGGGCGCTTCCGGTAAAGGCGCACACGCACCTGGAGAAACCATTAACTTGAATGAACTATCTTTCCTCACACAAAGAGCTGCATTGCTCATCTATAGATTAACCCATAGTAATTAATAACATGAAGAAAATTTCGCTTGCTTTATTTTCCGCTTTGCTCCTTCTCTCTATCACAGCAAATGCATTCAAACCCAAAAGGGCTTATTATCAAATTACGGTGTATCACGTGGCCAATGCTACGCAAATGGCTGCGGTGGACAATTATTTACAAGGGGCATTGATTCCAGCTTTGCATCGTGCAGGCATTACCAAAGTAGGTGTGTTCAAACCCATTGCCAATGACACGGCTGCAGACAAAAAAATCTTTGTCTTTATTCCCTATAAAACCATTGACCAGATTGACAAAACCGATGTTGCCATTTGGAAGGATGAACAACATTTAAAAGATGGTGCTGCGTATATAGATGCCCCATACAACCAAACGCCTTTTGTTAGAAAAGAAGCCATCTTGCTAAAAGCCTATGAAATGATGCCCGATTTTGCAGCACCTAAGATTACTGGTACGGCTGCAGAAAGAGTCTATGAGCTTAGAAGTTATGAAGGTCCTACAGAAAAAATGTATCGTAAAAAAGTATCCATGTTTAACGAAGGCGGAGAAGTGGCTTTGTTTATTCGTTTAAACTTTAATGCCATTTTTTATGGTGAGGTATTGGCTGGAGCAAGAATGCCCAACCTGATGTACATGACAAGCTTTAACAATATGGATGACCGCAATGCACATTGGAAAACTTTTAGTGCAGATCCAGAATGGAAAACCTTATCAGGTATGGCTGAATACAAAAACACGGTTCAACGCAATGAAACCATTCTTTGTCACGCTACCGAATATTCAGAACTATAAGTTTATTTGTTGAGTGATTCAAACAAAAGGGAAAGGGTTGGCTCGTCTAACTTTTTCCCTTTTTTATTTACATCAAATCTATTGATGACAGTACTAAACTCTGGCAGGGTTTGGGTTATTGCTGCTATATTATTTTTGACCGCTCTTATTTGTCTAGTTGCAGGCAAATAAGCATACCAACTAATCTCATCCTTGTAGACCCATTTAATAGGTTGGTTGTATTCATAGCGTTCCTGGGCCTTTCTTTCTTGCAACTTGAGCAACTGAACTTTACAGCCATTAACCAATAATTGGTAGATACAATTTGTCCCAAATTTTCCAATTGGCGGATAGCCATTTTTGAATTGGTAAGTATGTTCTACCCCTTTCTCAGCCTTTGTTAAGCTAAACCCAAGCAAGGGTTCTGTAAATGCAAAAACCGATGTGTCTTTTTTGAAAAACAATTGCTGGGTAGCCAGGTTGTATTGAAACAAATCATCAGTAAATACTTTGCCTTTGTTCATTTGCACTATGCCACTAAACCAGCTTTCCTGAAACATGGGAGAGCATTCTATTAGTTTGCCCTTAGTGGTCATGGGTTTTCCGTCTTGCCCATAGGATTCTTCAAAAACACTAGTAGGTCTTGAAATACTCTGAGCATGGGTAACTACCAATAAGCAACTAGCAATTACAGTGAATAGAGATTTGAACATGGGAGCAATTTGACTAAAGTTAGTATTTCTAAACTACCCTTATTAACCGCTTAACATAAGCCATTTAACAAAAAAATCCCCAATCGGGGATTTTTTTGTCTTCAAAGGAAATTCTTATTTACAACTATTATACTTTCCAACTGCTTGAGCCAATTGCTCATAACTGATTTGTTTGGCTTTTAGGTCTGCTAGTAAAGCAGGGCAATCTGCTAAAGATGCTCCAAGAACTTCATCAAAATTCTTTTTACCCAATAATTTCAAATCTCCATTTGCAGCAGTAAGCAAATACCATTCTCCAACTTTGCCTTCTGTGGTGGATGCAAGACTTGCTTCAGAACCATTGTACAACATTTTACCGCTATTGTCAGATTGCTTTTGTAACAAAGAAGCTTTACCATTAACCAATACTTTGTAAAAGTCATTAGACAAAGCCAAATAACTTTCTCCATTAACGGTTAATGCATTTAACTCTGCAGCGGAATAATTTTTCTTTGCACCATTGGCAGCTACAAACTGTACAGTTCCTTTTGCAATTCCCCCACCTTTAACAGCACCCTCTACTTGCTGGTTATTGGCTAGTGTAATGGTGGCTTTTTGAAAACCTGCTGGAGCTTGAGCATTGACTTCTAATCCTACTAGGCCTAGAAATGCGATAATTGCGATTACTTTTTTCATAGTTGTTTTTTTGTTGTTTGTTATTGTTATTGTTGGTTATTTAATAAATATTTTCTTCACTCTTATCTATTATCTATTATCTATTCACTTCCTTCCTCACTTCTCATTCCTCACTTTCTTCATTCATCACTTCTCACTTCTCACTTCCTTCCTCCTCTCTTCACTCTAAATCTATTATCTCTTCACTTTCTTCCTTCCTCACTTCTCACTTCTCACTTCCTTCCTCCTCTCTTCACT
>Ga0136644_10001516_pt1 | contig 18390 bp, 15 predicted proteins | sample C_130820_EF_Meta_FD_94780 | JGI IMG/M metagenome (GOLD analysis project Ga0136644, IMG submission 94780) | Freshwater microbial communities from Lake Croche, Canada to study carbon cycling - C_130820_EF_MetaG (v2) (version 2) | ecosystem: Environmental > Aquatic > Freshwater > Lake | place... | reverse complement strand
TGAGGATTGGAAGTTGCAAAGCAAGAACGGGCAGTCATTAAAAATCGACTTTTGCCTTGGCGAACAAAACATTTTCTAGTACTAACTTTAGACTTTATGGCTAAAGAAGAAGCAATTACCACGGAAGGTGTTGTCGTTGAGGTTCTTCCGGGAACGATGTTTCGTGTTGAACTTGGCAACGGTCACGTGGTGCTGGCCCACATTTCAGGCAAAATGCGCAAGCATTTCATCCGGATTGTACCGGGTGACAAGGTGACCGTCGAAATGTCCCCCTACGATCTGACCAAGGCACGCATCACCTTCCGCACCGCCTGACACCCTATCCTCCATCAACCTAGCAACCTTATGGCCATCCCTGATTCCCTGACCCTAAAGAAAGCGATGAAGATCGCCGTCAAGATCGAGAAACTTCAGACGAAACTCCACGAACTGCTCGGCACCACGTTCGAGTTGCCCCCCGCCACTTCCGCGATGACTTCCCAACTCGTCGAGCTTTCTAACGCTCCCCGTCGCCGTGGTCGTCCTCCCGGATCCGGGCGCAAGGCCCGTGAGGGTGACGCATCAGGCAATTCCCCACTCGCCGGTCGTCCCCGACCCCGTTCGATTTCAGGCCCCTTGGCGCCGGCCGTAGTCAAGGTTCTTCAGCGCTACAACCGTCCCATGAAGGTTACCGAGATCCTGATCGGTCTCGAGCAGGATAACTATGTCTGGACTGCCAAGAACCCTAAGCAGACCCTATATGTCCGCATCGGCAAGCTTGCTGGCGTCAAGAAGGCTGGCGAGGGCCTCTATGTGGCCGAAGCCGTGGCCGGTGCCGCCTTCGGGATCGTTCCCGAGACGGTGTCTCCCATTGCCGAGCCTGCCTCGTTCTAAGAAAACCCGGATCCGGCTCTCCAGCTCCCTGCATGAGCGGCCGGATCTCCGCACCGAACCTCGCCTCCCTCTTTCGGGAGGCGGGAGATCGGTGGGGCGATAAGCCCGCCTTTTCATCCCGTCGTCCCGACGGGACTTTTTATTCCGTCTCTTACCGCGCATGGCGTGACCGCGCGCTTGCCCTGGCCGAGGCTCTGATCGCGCTGGGCGTCGGAGACCTCGACCATGTGGCGATCCTCTCCGACAACCGCTTCGAGTGGATCCTGGCCGATGCGGCGATCCTCTTCTGTGGTGCGGCCGACGTTCCGCGAGCCGCGGACATCACGCCCGCCGAGATCAGCTACATCCTCGGGCATGCCGATGTCGGCGTGGTCTTCGTCGAGAATGCCAACGTGCTCGCCAAGGTAGTGCCGCTCCTGCCTGGGCTTCCGGGGATCCGCCATCTCATCGTGATGGATCCCTTATGGAGTGGGAGTCTGAGTGGGAGTCCATCGTCCAATGACGACAGAACCCTCCGCCTAGCCGATCTGGAGGAACGGGGAGCCCGGCTCCGACAGCGAGGAAGCCGCCTCGCCGAGGATAGGATCAGTGGGGTATTGCCCGACGATCTCTTCACCATCATCTACACCTCGGGGACAACAGGAACGCCGAAGGGAGTCCAGCTAACCCATGCCGCCATGGCCTCGCAGGTGAGAAATCTCCACTTTGATCTGAGTCCTTCCGACCGATCGCTCTCGATTCTTCCCGTCTGGCACAGCTTTGAACGGGTTTTCGAGGTCATCTCGATCGCTGCGGGCCTGGAGACTTGCTACACCTCGCTCCGGCATCTCGGGGAAGATCTCAAGACCGTCCGCCCGACGATCATGGCCTCCGCCCCGCGACTCTGGGAGGGGCTTTACCAGCGCGTGATTTCGGGAGTGCAAAAGGCTCCCCCCTTACGACGTGGGCTCTTCCGCGTAGCCCGATTTACCGCGCACGCCGTGCGTACTGCCCGTTCCTTTTTCGCGGGACAGGAGCTTGATTTCATGGGACGAAGCATCATCGCCACGGCTCTCCTGGCGCTACGGCATGCGGTTTCCTGGCTTATTCTGATCATCCCGTTTCTCCTGCTCGACCGGATCGTCCTCTCCAAGCTCCGGGCGGCTGTCGGAGGGCGTCTCCGGGGGACGATTTCCGGTGGAGGTGCCCTGCCGCCCCATGTCGATGCCTTCTTCAACGATATCGGGATCCCCGTGCTGGAGGGCTACGGCCTGACGGAGAGTTGTCCGGTACTTGCCGTGCGAACATGGGAACGACTTGTGATCGGGACGGTCGGCCCGGCCTTTCCCGAAACCGAGATCCGCATCGTGGATCCCTCAGGGGGGCAAATTCTCTATCCCGATCCCTCACGCCGCGATCTCGGGCGTGGTCTCCGAGGGGAGATCCATGCCAAGGGGCCTCAGATCATGAAGGGTTACTACAAGGATCCGGAGGCCACGGCTCGGGTCCTGCGTGACGGATGGCTAGCCACGGGCGACCTCGGGGTCATCACCTTCAACGACTGCCTCAAGATCGTGGGGCGCTGCAAGGAAACCATCGTCCTCTTGGGTGGGGAGAATGTGGAGCCACTCCCAATCGAGTCCAAGTTGCTCGAGTCCCCCCTGATCGATCAATGCATGGTTGTGGGCCAGGACCGGAAGCACCTCGGGGTGCTCATCGTACCCTCGATCGGAGGATTTGCGGCAGCAGGCATCGCGGCAGCGAATGCCGCAGAGCTGAGCACCCGCTCCGAGGCGCGGGAGCTGATCCAGTCGGAAATCCGCCGTCTCGTCTGTGCGGCGAGCGGCTTCAAACCCTTTGAGCGCATTGTGGTTCTAGAACTCATCGGCAAGCCCTTTGAGGTCGGTGAGGAACTGACCCAGACCTTCAAACTACGCCGCCACGTGATCACGGAGAAATACGCCCTCAAGGTCGCGGCGATGTTCGGTTCCTAGCTTCTTGTCAGGGGCGTTGCCCGGTCGCATACTCAAGCCACAATGCAGATCTATATCGACGGCATTTTTTATCCTGAGTCCGAGGCGAAGGTTTCGGTCTTCGATCACGGACTTCTTTACGGCGACGGCGTGTTTGAAGGAATCCGGTTTTACAACGGCAAGGTCTTTCGTCTGGCGGAGCACATCGAGCGTCTCTACAAATCGGCCGCCGCGATCTGCATGGTGATCCCGCTCGAACGCAAGGCGATGACCGAGGCCCTGCTGGAGACGATTCGCCGCAACGAACTCAAGGACGGCTACATCCGCCTTGTCGTGACACGCGGCAAGGGCAACCTGGGCCTGAGCCCCGAGCATTGCCCGATGCCAACGCTCATCATCATCGCGGCGAAGATCACCCTCTATCCAGCCGAGAGCTACGAGAAGGGGTTGAAGGTCGTCACCTGCTCGACGCGCCGCATCGCCCACGGGGCCCTCAGCCCGATGGTGAAATCGCTCAACTACCTTAACAACATCATGGCCAAGATCGAGGCCACCCACGCCGGCGCAGGTGAGGGGCTCATGCTCAACGAGCAGGGAATGGTGGCCGAGTGCACTGGAGACAATATTTTCCTCGTTTCCGAGGGTGCCATCACGACCCCCCCGATCTCATCCGGTGCCCTCGCAGGGGTGACCCGTGCCGTCGCGATCCAGATTGCCGACGAGTTCGGGTTGGAGGTTTCCGAGCCGCAGATGACCCGTTACGACATCTACACGGCCGACGAGTGTTTCCTGACCGGCACCGCCGCCGAAATCATTCCCGCCGTGGAACTCGACAAGCGACCCATCGGTGACGGCAAGCCTGGTCCCGTCACCCGCCGCATGATCGCAAGGTTCCGCGAGTTGACACAGACGGAGGGCACGCCGATCTATTAAAGGAATTCACCCTGCATACACCCATGTTCTGCGACGTTTGCCAATCCAAGGAAGCCACGGTTTTCCTCACGCAGATCATCGAGGGGAAGATGCAGAAAGTGAATCTCTGCGAGACCTGCTCCAAGGAGAAGGGAGTGAACGATCCTACGGGGTTCGCCTTGGCCGACCTCCTGCTGGGACTTGGTGCCGCCCAGGAGATCGAGAAGAATCCGGCGGGTGCACGCTGTCCGGTCTGCGGTTTTTCCCAGGCCGATTTCAAGAAGACCGGCCGACTCGGCTGCAGTGCCTGCTACGACACCTTTGCCGAGGGTCTCTCCGGCATGCTCAAGAACATGCACCGAGGCAGCATTCATGTCGGCAAGGTGCCGGCCAAGCTCGCCGCCTCGCGACGCCGGGGGCAGGAACTGGCCGTGCTGCAGGGTGATTTGGAAAAGGCGGTGCGCGAGGAACATTTCGAGGAGGCCGCCTCCCTTCGTGACCAGATACACCGTCTGGAGGTAGAGGCCACCGTCGAAGCGGCAGAGGCGGCGGCTAGCGGGAAGTCTGACGAGGCTTCCGCCGCAAGCCGGGTCACCGAACTTGCCGCCGGAGAGACGGAGCCGGTCGCGCCCAAGCCACGCAAAAAGTCGTGAAGCTCTCCCGCATCATCGCCAACACCGGCGAATGGCTCAGTGGGGCCGGTCCCCACGACCAGATCGTCGTGAGCAGCCGTGTCCGCCTTGCCCGCAATCTCAAGGGGAAGCCCTTCCCCGGCTGGGCCAAGAAAGCGGAACGCGTCGCCGTTCTCGAGGAGATCCGCGGCGCTGTGGAGGGGCTTCCCGAAATGTCGGAGTCCTTTTCCGAGAGGCTTGAGGATCTCTCCCCGCTTGAGAAGCAGGTGCTCGTCGAGCGTCACCTGATCAGTCGGGAGCATGCCGCCAAGGGGGCGGGAAGCGCCGTTGTGATGAACACGGCCCAGACCCTCAGCTTCATGATCAACGAGGAGGATCACCTCCGGATGCAGGCGATCCGCGCGGGGCTGCAGCTCGACGAGGTCTACAAGATGATCAACCAGACCGACACTGAACTGGAGGACTCGCTCGATTTTGCTTTCCACAACGACCTAGGCTACCTCACTGCCTGCCCCACGAATGTCGGCACCGGAATGCGGGCCAGCGCCATGATGCACTTGCCCGGCCTTGTCATGTCGGAGCAGGTCAACAAGATCATCAACTCGGTCAACAAGATCGGCCTTGCTGTCCGCGGCCTTCACGGAGAGGGAACCGAAGCGATGGGAAACCTTTTCCAGGTTTCCAACCAAACCACGCTGGGCGAGGCCGAGGAAGAGATCATCGGTCGTCTCAATAGGGTGATTTTCCAGATCCTCGAGCACGAGCAGAACGCCCGCCAGGTCCTTCTCCAGCAACGCCCCGAGACCCTGCTCGACCAGATCGGCCGGGCCTATGGGATCCTCTGCCACGCCCACTCCATCACCTCCAAGGAGGCGCTGAACCTACTCTCCTTCATCAAGATGGGGGTTGATCTCGGGCTCTTCCCATCCAGGTGCCGACTCCAGGTGGACGAACTTTTCATCGAGACGCAACCCGCCCACCTCCAGAAGGGGTTGCATGCCGTCAAACTGGGGGCCGAGGAACGCGATTCCTTGCGCGCCGCCCTGATCCGCGCAAAATTGAAGCAGATGCCGGAACCCGAGATCGGGAAGATCCCGACCAATGGAAACCCCGGAGCCACCACCAATACGTCCGGCACGACGACACCGAGCGAGGAATCATGATGAACAACTTCACTCCAAGGGCCCAGCAGGTCCTCGCCCTCTCCCGCAAGGAGGCGGACCGCTTCAATCACAACTATGTTGGCACGGAGCATCTCCTGCTTGGCCTGATCAAGCTCGGTCAGGGCGTCGCCGTGAACGTCCTCCAGAAGATGGGCCTTGATCTCGAGACCGTGCGACAGGAGGTCGAGAAGCAGGTCGGCTCCGGGCAGGAGAACAAGATGTCAGGGAACATCCCCTACACGCCCCGCGTGAAGAAGGTGCTGGCCCTCGCCGGCAAGGAAGCCAAGGCCCTCCAGCACTCTTACGTCGGCACCGAGCATATCCTGCTCGGACTCCTCCGCGAGGGGGAGGGGGTCGCTGCCCAGGTTCTCAAGAATCTTGAGGTCGACCTCGACCGCACTCGCAACGAAGTGCTACGCGAACTTGACCCCAACTTCACCCCCTCCGAGGAGGAGGATGGCGAAGAGATGACCGAGGGGGAGGAAGTTGCTTCCGGAGTCGGAGGGCCCTCCCGCAAGGAGGCCAAGACACCGGCGCTCAAGGCCTTTGGCCGCGACCTAACGGAGATCGCCCGCAAGGGGGAACTCGATCCCGTGATCGGTCGTGCCGAGGAGATTGAGCGTGTCATCCAGATCCTCTGCCGCCGCAGCAAGAATAACCCTGTCCTCATCGGCGAGGCCGGCGTCGGGAAGACCGCCATCGCCGAGGGACTCGCCCAGGAGATCGTCTCCGGGAACGTCCCCGAGATCCTCGCCGACAAGCGCGTCATCACCCTCGACCTAGCCCTCATGGTCGCAGGCACCAAGTACCGCGGCCAGTTCGAGGAGCGCATCAAGGCGGTGATGGACGAGATCCGCAAGAACAAGAACATTATCCTTTTCATCGACGAGTTGCACACCATCGTCGGGGCAGGTTCCGCCGAGGGGGCCATGGACGCCTCCAACATCATCAAACCGGCGCTCAGTCGCGGCGAACTGCAGTGCATTGGGGCGACCACGCTCAACGAGTACCGCAAGCACATCGAGAAGGACTCGGCACTGGAGCGACGCTTCCAGTCCGTGAAGGTCGAGGCCCCCTCCGTCGAGGACACCATTCTCATCCTCAAGGGGATCCGTCCCAAGTACGAGGCGCACCACAAGGCCGTCATCACCGATGCCGCGCTTGAGGCCGCCGCCAAGCTTTCCGACCGTTACCTCACCGGACGCTTCCTCCCCGACAAGGCGATCGATGTCATGGACGAGGCCGGTTCCCGTGCCCGCATCGGGGCGATGACCCGCCCCCCCTCCACCAAGGATCTCGAGGCCGAGATCGACCGCATCCGTTGCGAGAAGGAGGCCGCCATCAAGGCACAGGATTTCGAGAAGGCCGCCGCCCTCCGCGACACCGAGAAGAAGGCCAAGGAGGATCTCGAGACGGCCCTCTCCACCTGGCGCAAGGAACGCGATGAGCGCGAGGTTGTCGTCGACGAGGAGGGAATCATGCATGTCCTCTCCAAGTGGACCGGCGTCCCGCTCAACCGCATGGAGCAGAAGGAGACAGCCAAGCTCCTAGCCATGGAGGAGGATCTCAAGAAGAAGGTCATCGGCCAGGACGAGGCGGTCACCGCCATCAGCAAGGCCCTGCGGCGCTCCCGCGCGGACCTCAAGGATCCCCGCCGCCCCATCGGTTCCTTCATCTTCCTCGGCCCTACCGGAGTCGGAAAGACCTTCCTCGCCCGCTCGCTCGCCGAGTTCATGTTCGGCGACCCCGATGCGCTCATCCAGATCGACATGTCGGAGTACATGGAGAAGTTCACCTCCTCCCGTCTCATCGGTTCGCCTCCGGGCTATGTCGGTCACGAGGAGGGAGGGCAGCTCTCCGAGGCGGTCCGACGCCGTCCCTACTCCGTGGTGCTCTTCGACGAGATCGAGAAGGCCCATCCCGATGTCATGCACCTCCTGCTCCAGATCCTGGAGGAGGGGACCGTTACCGACAGTCTTGGTCGGAAGATCGACTTCCGGAACACGATCATCATCCTGACCTCCAACGTGGGTGCTGAGCTCATCAAGAAGCAGACCTCGCTCGGCTTCGGAGCACCGAAGCACGACGACGAGGACTTCGACACGATGAAGGGCAAGATCCTCGAGGAGACCAAAAAGGTCTTCAAACCGGAGTTCCTGAATCGTCTCGACGACATCATCGTCTTCCACACTCTCTCTAAGGAGATGCTCACCCGCATCGTCGATCTTGAGGTGGCCAAGGTCGCCGCCCGGATCAAGGAGAAGGAGATCTCCCTCACCCTCGAAGCCGACGCCCATGAGTTCCTCATCGAGAAGGGATACGACCCTACCTACGGGGCGCGTCCGATGCGCCGCGCCGTCGAGCGCTACCTCGAGGATCCCATGGCCGAGGAGATCCTGCGCGGCTCGTTCAAGGCCGGCGACAAGGTTCAGGTCACCTGCGACGGGGAGAAACTTTCGTTCAAGGTTTCGGGGGGCACTCCCCCCGCCAAAGCCAGGAAGGCAAAAGGGTAGGGAGGCGGGCAAGCCTCACCTTACCCTCCAGGTCACCTCCTCTTCCCCAGGGGCGCATGTCATTGCACAAACCGCCCGCATCCGGCGCTTCACCGGAGCACTTGGGGCGTTCCGTCGCGGAGTTCGTGAGGCCCGGTCCCCCTCCGTTACTGACCGAACAGAGTGTCGGTCAGGCTCTTGAGAGAATCCGCTCCACGGGTCTCGAGGAGCGCATTTTCTATTTCTATGTCGTCGATGCCGAGGGTCGTCTTTCCGGAGTGGTCCCCGCTCGGAGGCTTTTGACCGAGTCCTTGGAACAACGGATCGGCGAGGTGATGGTGCCGAGGGTACTCTCGCTTCCCGAGAGTGCCTCCCTGCTGGAAGCCTGCGAATGTTTTATTCTCCACAAGTTCCTGGCGATCCCCGTGGTCGACGGGCAAAAGCGACTTCTGGGAATCGTCGATGTCAGCCTTTTCACCGACGAGGTCATGGAACTGAGCACCGGGGGTAACAATGACCAACTCTTTCAGACCATCGGCATCCATATCCAGGAGTTGCAGAACGCCTCCCCGGTGAAGGCGTTCCGTGTCCGTTTTCCGTGGCTGGCCGCCACCGTCTCGGGTGGCGTTCTCTGCGCGGTTCTTGCCGGTCTCTTTGAGGCGACCCTCCGGCAGAAGGTGGTTCTCGCCGTCTTCATGGCGCTCGTTCTGGGGCTTGGTGAGGCGGTCGCTGCCCAGTCGCTGGCCCTCACCGTCCAATCGCTACCCTCCACACGGGTCCGCTGGAAGTGGCTTCGCGTGAAGCTTCTGAGGGAGGCAGTCACGGCAACCCTGCTCGGTATCCTTGCCGGAGGTGCAGTGGCCCTCATGGTCGGTCTCTTCTGGCGCGATCTTCCGTCATCCCTCTCGATCGGTGGTAGCGTGATGGTCTCGATCCTTGTGGCCGCATTGCTTGGCATTCTCGTCCCCGTGATTCTCCGTATCGTCCACTGGGATCCGAAGATTGCCGCCGGGCCGATCACCCTTGCCGCAGCGGATCTGATCACCGTTACGATCTATCTCCTCACAGCAAAGCTGCTGTTGGGGTAGGCTCGCAATCTCGGCGGAGAGGGTTGTTGGCCTGCGCTCGCAAGCGCTCGTTTCAGCGGGAGATCCTGTAGCATCCTAACAGGCGACAGTCTAAACCGCCAGCCCACTCCCGCCGTTAGGCGGTGAGAGCTTCGCGCTCGTTGCCCACCGCTCCGACGCGTTCCAAGAAATCGTCGTAGCCGCCGAGGTGGTGAGTGACTTTTCCATCCTTCACATGGAGGACCTTGGTCGCGAGTTTGCGGATGAAGTGGACGTCGTGGCTGATGAAGACGAGCGTCCCCTCGTAGGCGCCGAGGGCGAGGATCAACGATTCGACGGTGTGGATGTCGAGGTGGGTCGTCGGCTCGTCCATGAGGAGGAGGTTCGGAGGGTCGACAAGGAACTTCACCAGATTGAGCCGGGTCTTCTCGCCACCGCTGAGCACGGCTGTCTTCTTGTAGATGTCATCCTTGCGGAAGAGGAAGGAGCCGAGGATGCCGCGGGCGTCGTTTTCGGAGAGTTCTCCGTTACTGGCCCTGACCTCATCGAGGATCGACTTGTTGGCATCGAGGGTGGCCGCGCGGTGCTGGCTGAAGTATCCGATCTTGGCGTTGGGGCCCTCGGTGCGCTTCCCTTGCTGGAACTCGAGCACTCCGGCGAGGATCTTGAGCAGGGTTGATTTGCCGGCTCCGTTCGGGCCGACCAGGACGGTCCGCTCGCCTCGCTCGATGGTCAGATCCAAGCCGGAGTAGACCTTCCGCTCCCCCTGGGCGCTCTGGTAGGCCATGTGGATTTCCTCGAGAATGACGGAGCGCTGGCCGCCGCGCGGCGGTTGCGGGATCTGGAAGCGGAACGGCTTGCGCGGCGCCTCGGGCTTCTCGATGAGTTCCATCCGCTCGATCTGCTTGAGCTTACTCATGGCCTGGGAGGCCTTGGAGGCGACCTGACGGAAGCGGTCGTAGAACTCGCGCAGAGCGGCGATCTCCTTCTGCTGGTTCTTGTAGGCGGCGTTCTGCCGCTCGTAGCGCGCGTCGCGCTCGGTGAGGTAGTCGGTGTAGTTGCCGGAGTAGGAGTGAAGGCGTCCGTCGGCGATCTCGTAGACGGTCTGGATGATCTCGTCCATGAACTGGCGGTCGTGGGAAATCAGCAGGACGGCTCCGGAGTAGGTCTTGAGATAATTCTGGAGCCAGAGCAGGGAGACGAGGTCGAGGTGGTTGGTCGGTTCGTCGAGCAGGAGCAGATCGGGTTCCATGACAAGGAGGCGTGCCAGATGGGCGCGCATGACCCAGCCACCGCTCAGTTCCTTGGCCTTCCGGTCGAAGTCCTCCTGCTTGTAGCCGAGTCCGGTGAGGATCTTCTTCGCCTTGGCCTCGACCTTCGGATCGCTCAGGGCGGCGTGCTTGGAGCTGGCCTCGGAGTATTCGGGGGAATCGATGGTGCCTTCCTGCTCGAGTTCGTGAAGGCGTTTCTCGAGGGCCGGGAGTTCGCCGGCGCGGCCGGTCGCCACATCCAGCACGGTCTCCTCGCCGGTGGCCTCGCCCTCCTGGGCGAGGTGGCCGATCATGGTCCACTCGTCCCGCTCGATGGCTCCCGCATCGGGCTCATCCTTTTTGAGCAGGAGGGAGAAGAGGGTCGACTTGCCGGCGCCGTTCGGACCGACGAGGGCGACGCGCTCGCCGTAGTTGACCTGCATGTCGGCTTCCTCAAAGAGGGTGCGGCCGCCGATGGTTTTCTTGAGTTTGCGGATGCTTAGCATGGGAATGAGATAAAAAGTGAAAAGGTAAAAGAGAAAGAGAAGTCGACTTACACTCCTTGTGGGATCGCCTGAAGCGATTCCGTGACGGCTGCGGCCACCATTTCGACGGTAAGTTCGTTCATGCAGCGGAAATCGATGGGGCACTCACGGAGGTAGCAGGGGCTGCACTCGACCTTGCGGCGGAGGATCTTGTGGGGAGGGTTCGTAGCGCCGCTTGGGCCGGTGAGGGAGGGTTCGGTCGAACCGAAGATCGCCACGACCGGGACGCCGAGCAGGTCGGCCAGATGCATCGTGCCGGTGTCGTTGGTGAGGAGAAGGTGACACCGTTTCAGTTCGGCGATGAGCTCCGGCAGGGTGGTCTTGCCACAAAGATTCTCAACCTTGCCGGGGAATCCTTGGGCCAGTGTCTCGCCCAAGGGGGCTTCCTTGGCGGTGCCGACGATGACCCAGGTAAGGTCGTGGGTTTGGGAGATCTTTGCCATGACCTGGCTGAAGCGCTCCAAGGTCCAGCGCTTGGCTGGGCCGTATTCCGCGCCCGGGCAAAGGGCGATCCGGAGCGGGCCCTCGGGGGTGGGGCGAGGGGTTCGGGGAGGCAGTTCGGGTGCCCCGAGGCGCCGGACCATCGCAAGCAGTTCGTCGGACTGATGGAGGATCGGGTGGAGCTGCCGGACGGAGGGCATCGTCTGGTTCAGGAAGCGGCGTCCGCGGTGGATGTCGCGTCCGACACGGCGGGGGATGCGGGCGAGCCAGACCTCCAGGGCGCTGCGCACGGAGTTCGGCAGGAGGATGGCGGCGTCGTATTTGCCGGAGGACTTGATGATCCGGGCAACCTTGCGGGGAGAGGAGTTCGGCGGGATCTCCAGCACCTCGTCCACTTCGGGCATCTCGCGCCAGAGCGGGGCAAGCTTGGCAGGCGCGAGGAGGGCAAGGTGCATGTCGGGTCGGCCCGCCTTGATGGCGCGGATCGCGGGGGCTGCCATGCAGGCGTCGCCGAGCCAGTTTGGGGAGCGGACAAGCAGACGGAAGGGATGGAGCGTTGAGGCATCGGTGCCGGCCGGGAGGTGAATGCCTCTCTTGGAGTCGCTGATCAGGAAGTTCGGATGGGGGACTTTCCAGCGGTTGTGAACCCAGAACCAGTCGGCCGGTGAGCGGCGGATCTCCCGTTCCAACAGGCGATTGAGATCCATCGTGACCTCGGGGATCCCGCGTCCCTCCGAGGGCACCGGGGCGCTGGTGTGGATGACCCACTGTGCCAACCCGACCGTGCGGACACTCACCATGGCGAGCAGGGAGCCGGTGCGCTGGGCAAGGCTCGCCGCGAGCGGCGACGTGGAGGCAAGTTTCCCGAAGAGTGGCATCCAGATCCCGGCATTCCCTGCGTGCTGGTCGATGAGGACGCCGACGACGCCACCCTCCCGGAGCAGGGAGGCGGCACCCTGCATCCCGCGCCGGCGGTCGAAGGTGGAGACTCCGCGGCTGCGGCGGTCGCGGTTGACCAGTTCGTCCATGCGGGGGTTGCGCAGGGCCTGATAGACGCATCCGGCGCGGCGGGGTTTCACGAATTCCGCGATTTGGGCGTTGATCTCCCAGTTTCCGAAATGGCTTAGTGCGGCGACGGTGCCGCGACCCTCGACTTTCTTTCCCACAATCCAGTTTTCCCAGTTCTGCTCTTGTTCAAAAGTGAGCCGGGATCGGAGTTGCTTTTCGCTCAGGGCCGGGATCTTCACCGAGCAGAGGATGTTGGCGCCGAGGTTCAGGAAGTGACACAGGGTAATTCTCGAGGCCTTCCTGTCCGTCAACTCAGGTCCGAAGGCGATGCGGAGATTCTGTTTGGAGAGACGGCGGTAGCCGGGCAGAATCATCCAGACAAGGAGGCCGATTGCCTGACCCAGCACGAAACAGACCGTGATGGGGAGTAAACGGATCCCTGTCACAACAGACAAAGCCAGAAGATAGAGCAGACGATCCATGAGTAACAGCGAAGCAGAGAAGAGTAACGGGGCGCAGTCCGCTCCGGAAGGGAAATTCCCCCAAGCCCCGCGCCCTGTCCTGCCGGGAGCGACGATTGGCATTCTCGGAAGCGGTCAACTCGGCCGGATGTCCGCCATGGCCGCCAAGAGCATGGGCTACCGCGTCGTCATCCACGACGAGGTCAAGGACGGGCCGGCATCTTCCTGCGCCGACCTGACGATCGTGGCCCCTTTCGATGACCGCGAGGCGCTCGGACGCTTTGCCCTGAACGTTGATGTGGTGACTGTGGAGTTCGAGAACATTCCGGTCGGGGCCCTGGAGTATCTGGAGTCCCGCGTCCCGGTGCGGCCATCCTCGTCGGTGATCGGGATCTGCCAGGACCGGGTGTTGGAGAAGGAGTTTCTGAGGAGTAACGGCTTTCCCGTCGCCCCGTTCCGGGCAATCACTTCGGCAGCGGAACTTGCCGAGGGTCTTGCGGAGATTGCCGCCCCCTCAATCCTCAAGACCGCCGCTCTCGGGTACGACGGCAAGGGGCAGATCAGTCTGACTTCTGGTGATGATGCGGAGGTCGTCTGGGCGATGCTCGGATCTCCCCGTGCGGTGCTGGAACAACGCGTCTCCTTCGCCTCCGAGGCCTCGGTGATCTGCGCCCGTTCCGTGAGTGGGGAGTCTTCCTGCTTTCCGGTACAGGCCAACATTCACCGCAACGGCATCTTGGATGTCACGGTGGCCCCGGCCCCGATCGATGACGCTGTGGCCGCGAGGGCAATGGAAGTTGCCTCCGCCATCACCGAAAAGCTGGGTGCGATCGGCTTGATCACCGTTGAGTTCTTCGTGCTCGCCGACGGATCGCTTGTGGTGAACGAGTTGGCCCCCCGCCCTCACAACTCCGGACACCACACCTTGGAGACCGCGATGACCAGTCAGTTTGCCCAACACATCCGCGCGGTCTGCGGCCTGCCGCTCGGCCCTGTCGAACTGCGCTCCCCCGGCGTGATGGTCAATCTCCTCGGCGATCTCTGGGCGGGGGGGGAGCCCGATTGGGAAATCCTCCTCCGTGAACCGGGGCTCTTTCTCCATCTTTACGGCAAGAACGGAGCAAAGTCCGGCCGCAAGATGGGCCATATGACGCTTTTGGGTGAGGGGAACGGGGTGAGCGAACGCGCCATGGCCCTCCGTGATCAAGTTGTCCGGGGAGGACCGTTCCATAAAAATTGAACACTTGCGCTTCCGGCTTGTCTGAAAATCTGCAGCCGCATATCGAACCCATCGGAACACGGAGCCTCCGGAACCAACGGCCCCTCGTGCACCCAGCTTGAACCCGCATCACAGACTTTATGAACCCATCCGTCCAAGAACTCGATCGTCGTGTCCAGGAAAACAACGCCTGGATCAAGCCGCTCACCCAGGAAATGAGCCGCGTTGTGGTCGGTCAGCAGGGACTCGTCCGCAGTCTCCTGATCGGCCTTCTCGGCAACGGGCATGTCCTCCTCGAGGGTGTTCCCGGCCTTGCAAAGACACTCACCGTCCGCACCCTCTCTTCCTGCATCCATGCCGATTTTTCCCGCATCCAGTTCACGCCTGATCTCCTTCCGGCGGATCTTGTGGGAACGCTGATCTACAATCCGCGCGAGGGGGTCTTCACGACGCGCAAGGGCCCCGTCTTTGCCAACCTGATCTTGGCCGACGAGATCAACCGGGCCCCGGCCAAGGTCCAGAGTGCCCTCCTCGAGGCGATGCAGGAGCGTCAGGTGACGATCGGTGAGGAGACCTTCAAGCTCCCCGATCCCTTCCTCGTCCTTGCCACCCAGAACCCTCTCGAGCAGGAGGGGACCTATCCGCTCCCCGAGGCCCAACTCGACCGCTTCATGCTTAAGGTTGTGGTCGGCTATCCGACCCGCTCCGAGGAGCGCTCGATTCTGGACGCGATGGCGACATCCTCCCCGAAACTCCATGTCGATCCGCTCGTGAACAGGGAACAGATCCTCGAGGCCCGCACCGTGGTCAATGCAATCTACGTCGACGACCGGGTGAAGGACTACATCGTGGACCTCGTCTGGGCGACCCGCGAACCGGCCAACTACAACCTCAAGCTCGACGGCCTGATCCGCTATGGCGCCTCTCCCCGAGCCACCATCTTCCTGACGCTTGCCGCGAAGGCCCACGCCTTCCTGAACGGACGCGGCTACGTTACCCCGCACGACGTGAAGTCGGTCGGCACCGAGGTGCTCCGCCACCGCGTTGCGGTGAGCTACGAGGCTGAGGCCGAGTCGATCTCCTCGGAAGAGATCGTCAGGCGCGTCTTCGAGGGAATGCCTGTTCCCTAGGGATCTCCCCGGGGGTGGAAACCCCGCCCCGGGAGAATGAGCTCCGAAGCACCGATGAACGATACACGCGAGATCCTCCGCAAGATCCGCCGCCTTGAGCTGCGCACGCGCCGCCTTGTCGAGTCGTCGTTCGCGGGCCAGTACCAGAGCGTCTTCAAGGGACGCGGGATGAACTTCGAGGAGGTCCGCCCCTACACGCCGGGCGACGAGATCCGCGCGATCGACTGGAACGTCACCGCCCGCACGGGAGAGCCCTATATCAAGAAGTTCACCGAGGAGCGGGAGATGACGGTGATGATCGTCCTTGATGTCAGTGCTTCCGGGGATTTCGGGAGCGTCCGGGAGAGCAAGCGCGAGGTGGCGGCCGAGGTGGCGGCGATCCTGGCCTTCAGCGCCATCCACAACAATGACAAGGTCGGCTTGCTGCTCTTCAGCGACCGGGTCGAGCTCTTCATTCCGCCTAAGAAGGGTCGCCACCACATCCTGCGACTCATCCGTGAGATGCTCTATTTCTCGCCACAGGGCCGAGGCACCGACCTGACCGGTGCGCTCGAGTTCATGAACAAGGTGGTCACCCGCCGCGCCGTGGTCTTCGTGATCTCCGATTTCCTCACGGGGGATTTTTCCCGACCCCTCACTGTCTCCGCGAAACGCCACGATATGGTCGCCTTGACGGTCGTCGATCCGGCCGAGGAGGCGCTGCCCGATGTCGGGGTGATCCTTATGGAGGATCCCGAGACCGGTGAACAGATCGAGGTTGATACTTCGCGGCGAGCGATCGCGGTAAATTATGCCCGCCTTGCCGGGGAACGATTCAAGGAACTCGGAACAGTGTTCGGATCGCGCGGCGTCGACATGGTGCAACTCCGCACGGACGCTGATTATCTCCCTGTCCTGCGGAGCTTCTTTGACCGTCGCGGAAGGAGGCTTGCCGCCTGATGAACCAGACGCCGGATATCACGATGGGGCCGGGCATGACTGCCGGCGCGGGCACGGCACCGACGCCGGTGCCGCTCCACGACATTGTCGGGCCGCTTCCCTTTTTCTCGGGACCGCTCTGGGTGATCGTGGCTGTTCTGTTCACGGTTGCTTTCGCGGGAGGATTGCTCTGGTGGTTCGCAGGTCGAAAGAAAAACGTCCGCCTGACGCCGCGTGAGGCGGCACTTCGCGATCTGGCCCGCCTTCGTGCTTCGCTCACCGAAGGGACCGACCATTCCTTTGGAGTCGGCGTTTCCGATGTGCTGAGGTGCTTCCTCGGGGAGGCGCTGGGTTTGGCCGCGCCGCGCCAGACGACCGAGGAATTTTTGGAGTCCCTCCGCGGATCGCTCCGATTTCTTCCGTCTGAGCAGGAGGCCTTGGCGGAGTTTCTCCACCATGCCGACTACATGAAGTTCGCTCAGGGGGAGGCGACCAGCGAACAACGCGAAGCCCTGATCGTGGCGGCGGAAGCATTTGTCAGAAGCGGTGAGAAGACGACGGCTGAACAAGTCGCCTCTGTGACGTCCTCCGAAATGCCCGGGAAGGAGGCCGTATGACCGCGCTCCCCCCGCTGGCTTTGGGCGCCACCTTCTCCTTTGCCCATCCGTGGGTCTTGCTTGCCCTGCTAGTGCTGCCGCTGCTTGCCCTGCTACGAGGCAGGACCGGCGGCACCCCCGGCATCCTCTTCTCCTCCGCGAAGCTGGTCATGGCGGTCGGGAAGCGCCGCCGATCCCGGGCAGGGGCCGTGCTGGGTTCCCTTATCTACGGCGCGATGGCCTGCCTGATTGTGGCGCTGGCCCGTCCCCAGTTTGGAAGGACGCTGGAGCGGGTTCAGGCGAGCGGAGTCGACATCATGCTGGTGCTGGATGTCTCCGGATCGATGATCGCTGAGGATTACACCATCGGCTCCTCCCGTGCGAACCGCGTCGACGTGGTGAAGCGGGTCACCCAGCAGTTTATCGAGGCGCGACCCAACGACCGCATCGGCATCATAGCCTTCGCGGGGCGTCCCTATCTCGTGAGCCCGCTGACGCTCGACCACGATTGGCTGATCAGGAATCTGGACAGGGTTCAGATCGGTCTTGTGGAGGACGGGACGGCCATCGGATCAGCCCTTGCCTCGGCGGTGACCCGCCTCAAGGATCGCGATGCCAAGACCAAGCTGATCGTCCTGCTCACGGACGGTGCCAACAACGCCGGCAAGGTTATGCCCCTCACCGCGGCCGAGGCCGGCAAGGCCCTAGGAATGAAAATCTACACCGTCGGCGCCGGAAGCGACGGCCCCGTTCCCGTTCCGATGAAGGACCCCTTCGGTCACACGGCTTACCAGAAGATGGTCTTCGAATTTGATGAGAATCTTCTCCAACAGATAGCGAAGATCGGTGACGGGAAATATTTCCGGGCCGCCGATACCGACTCGATGGACAAGACCTTCCGCGAGATTGACCGGATGGAGAAGACCAAGGTCGAGATCGAGAAAAGCGCCGACTACCGCGATCTCTTCCCCCTGCTCCTCGTTCTTGGCGTGATCTTGCTGGGGGCCGAAGCCGTCCTCTCCCAGACCCTTTGGCGTCGTCTTCCATGAATTCCTTCCTGATGCTTGCCACAGCAAACCGGTTGACCTTCGGGTCACCGGGTTGGTTCTGGGCGTTGCTTCTGCTCGGCCCGCTGGTTTGGTTCTATGTTGACGCAGCCCGTCGCCGCGAGGAGCTGCTCTCCCGGATCGTTTCGCCGCGTCTCCAGAAGCAGCTCACCGGTCAGGTCAGTCATCTGAAGAGGAATTTGCGCACGGCCTTCCTGCTTGGTTCGCTACTGCTCACGGTCGTAGCACTTGCCAAGCCGCGCTATGGCTTTCGCGAGGAGACGATCACGACCAAGGGGCGTGATGTGATCCTGGCCATCGATGTCTCCCGCAGCATGCTGGCGACCGACACCGCGCCGACCCGTCTCGGCCGGGCCAAGCTGATCTCCCAGGATCTCCTCGACCTGCTCCGCGGTGATCGCTTCGGTCTCATCGCCTTTGCCGGAACCGCTTTCCTTCAGGCCCCTCTCACGATGGATAAGGTGGCGGTACTGACATCGATTCAGGATCTCGACACGAATACGATTCCCAAGGGGGGTACCGACATCGCTGCCGCGATCCGCATGGCGATCGCAGCTTTTGGCAAGGGGGAGGGAGCCACACGGGCGCTGATACTCATGACCGACGGAGAGGAACTCGAGGAGAGTGCCGTCGAGGCTGCGAACGAGGCCGAGGCAGCAGGGAT
>Ga0136644_10001515_pt1 | contig 18392 bp, 16 predicted proteins | sample C_130820_EF_Meta_FD_94780 | JGI IMG/M metagenome (GOLD analysis project Ga0136644, IMG submission 94780) | Freshwater microbial communities from Lake Croche, Canada to study carbon cycling - C_130820_EF_MetaG (v2) (version 2) | ecosystem: Environmental > Aquatic > Freshwater > Lake | place... | reverse complement strand
GCCGTGGAAAAAGTCCTCCGGGACTTTTTCCAGGCATGAAAACCTCCGGTTTTCACGGGAGCTGCGCTCCCGGGATCGCATCCATGCGACCGAGCAGGCTGTCTATCCACAGCCTGCTAACCGTCACGACCGCACCAACGGCAGAGGCAGGAAGGGCGACCCGACCGAACCAAGTTCCCTAAACTTCTTGATTTGCCCGATCCGCAAACTATTCTTGCTGCAAGCCGGCACGCCCGTGGCGTCCGGGCCGTCCGGGGCTCAATTCGGGCAATCAACACTTTTTCGGGAGCGTGATTCAGATGGTGGTCACACGTTGGTGGATGCGTTTGGCTGGAGTTGTCACATTCGTCGCCGTCGCGGCCACGGCCTGCGACGCTGATGCCGGCTGGCATCATCGGTATCACGGCTACGGCTCGTCGGGCGGCAGCTCGGGCGGCTCGTCGGGCGGCAGTTCCGGCGGTTCCGGCGGTTCTTCGGGTGGCTCGTCGGGCGGCAGCTATGGCTCCTCCGGCGGCAGCTCGGGCGGCTCCTCCGGCGGCTACACGTCCGGTTCGTCCGGTTCGTCCGGCGGCAGCTACGGCTCCTACGGCTCCTACGGCTCGTACGGCAGCTGGGGCTCCCACCATGCCGCCAAGATGGCGCGGCGTGCGGCCCGTCACTCGAGCCACGGCTCGTCGGGTGGCAGCTCGGGTGGCTCGTACGGCGGCTCGTCGGGTGGCAGCTCGGGTGGCTCGTACGGCGGTTCGTCGGGCGGCTCCGCGGGTGGCTCGTACGGCGGGTCTTACGGCGGCGTGTCCACCCCGGCCGCGGTCTACTCGAGCGGCTACGGCACGCCGGTCGAGTCCTACCGCGTGCTCGGCGAGACCCCGTCGGCGACGGGCGGCGAGATCGTCATGCCGCAGTCGTACAGCCCGGTGATCAACGATTCGACGACCGATGCGGTGCCGGCCGACGCCGCCATGCTCCTCGTCGACGTGCCCGCCGACGCGCAGGTGTTCGTGAACGGTGCCAAGACATCCTCGACCGGCGGCCAGCGGCGGTTCGTGTCGCGCGGCCTCTCGTCGGGGCGGACCTACGAGTTCACGGTGCGGATGACCGTCGACAGGAACGGCAAGACCAGTGAGCAGACGAAGACCGTGGCGGTCTCCGCCGGCGACCGGTCGAGCGTTTCCTTCGCCGACGCGGTTTCCGCCCCGAAGACGAGCCTCACGCTGAAGGTGCCCGCCGACGCCAAGGTGTGGCTGGCCGGCAACGTGACCGCGTCGACGGGCGAACTGCGGCAGTTCGAGACCACGAGCCTGCCCGCCGGGCAGTCGTGGAAGAACTACGAGATCCGCGTCGTGACCGTCGTCGACGGCCGCGAGCAGGCCACGTCGAAGGTGATCGAGCTGGCCGCCGGCCAGTCGCTCGAACTCGCCATCGACCCGGCCCAGCGGACGGCGAGCGCCGACGCGACGGCTTCGGTCCGCTAGCAGGCTGTGGATCAACAGCCTGCTGGATCGCAGGGATGCGATCCCGGGAGCGCAGCTCCCGGGAAAACCGGAGGTTGTCAGTCGCGGAAAAACGTCCGGAGGACTTTTTCCACGGCCAGCGAGTCTCGCGAGTTCACGGCCGGCCCGGTCCGGCCGCATGATCGTCCCCACGCTCCCGCGCGGCCCCAGGCCGCGCGGGAGTTTTTTTTGGCGGGTGGTCTGCCGATGTCGAACGTTGACGGTCGGGGTGCGCCCGGCCAGCCGGGGCGGCGGCGGGCCACCCCCGGCGGTCCGGGGCATCCGCGGAAAGCGGCCGTCGTGCCCGATGGGCGGCCGTGCGGACGTCCGTATCCCGGCGCACGCGGACGTTCGATGCGGTTCCACCCCCCCGGTCAGCCATGGTCTTGCCAGTGATCCCGCCTGCCGGCTCGTCCCGGGCCGCCGGTCGGCCCGCGGAGGCCGGCCGCTGGTCGGCGGCCGCCCGTGTCGCGGCCTCCGTGCTGATCGCCACCTACATGGCCGCGGTGATCCTGCCGCCGCTGGCCGGCCCGCCTCCGGCCAGCGCGCTGGCCGGCCGCCTCCTGCAGCCGCTGCGGCCGCTCGTCGGCGGGCTCGCCCTCGGCCACGGCTACCGCTTCTTCGCCCCGAACCCCGGGCCAGGACACTCGATCCGCTGGACGATCCGCCGTGCCGACGGCTCGGCCATGTCGGGCACGATCCCCGACCGCGACGCCGACCGTCCCCGGCTGCTCTACCACCGCCGGTTCATGATTCCCGAGAAGATCGCGGCGCTCGTGCCGGCGGCGGACGCGCCGGCGGACGTCCGTGCCGAATCGAAGCGGGAATGGCGTCCGCTCGTCGAGGACATCGCGGCCCACCTGCTCGCTCGGCACGGCGGCGCGACGGTGGAATTGAGCCTCGTCGAGCACTACCTCCCCACGCCCGAGGAATCGATCCGGGGAGAGCAGGGGGCCGACGCGGTGACGCCGCTGGGCATGTACATGTCCGTCGACACCGCGCGGGCCGCCGTCGTCGGGGTCGTGCCACGCCTGACGGGAGCCTCGCGATGAGCGCCGCGATCTCCGACGGAGTGCGGACGGCCGGCCCCCCCGTGACCGCCGTGTCGGCACGCTCGCCCGTCGCGCCGGCGGAGCAGGGGGGCGCCGCCGAACCGGGCTTCGCGGCGTCGTGGGTGGCGGCCTGGAACGCGTTCTGGTTCACGCCGGCCGATCCGCTCCCGCTGGCCCTCGTGCGGGTGTTCGCCGGCAGCCTGCTCGCGTGGTCGAGTGCCGTGTGGCTCCTGGATGCGGACGGCTTCTTCGGCGCGACGGCCTGGCAGCAGCCCTGGAACGTCTGGCGGATGAACGACCAGCCCTGGCAGTGGAGCTGGTATTTCGCGGCCGGCTCCCCGGCCGCGGTGCGGCTGCTCGCGGGCGTGACGCTCGGCGCCGCGGTGATGCTCGCCGCGGGCATCGCCACGCCGCTGGCGGCGGTCGTGTCGCTGGCCGGCTTCATCAGCGGCTACAACCGCGCGCCCTTGAACGTGTTCGGCTTCGACGACGTGCTGGGCATGCTCCTCGTGGCCGTGGTCGTGGGGCCCTCCGGCGACGTGCTTTCGGTCGACCGCCTGCTGGCACCGAGCGTGCGGGCCGGCCGGCCGAGCGTGCTGGCCAACATCGCCATCCGGCTCGTGCAGCTGCACCTCTGCGTGATCTACATCTTCTCGGGATGCGGGAAGCTGCTCGGCGGCAGCTGGTGGGAGGGCACGGCGCTGTGGGGGGCGGCCGCCAACGTGCAGTACCGCACGCTCGACATCACCTGGCTGGCCCGCCACCCGCTCGTCACCAACGTGCTGACGCTGTCGACCCTCTGGTGGGAGATCGCCTACGCGGCGCTCGTCTGGCCCCGGCTCACCCGCCGGCTGACGCTCGCCATGGCGGTTCCGGTGCATTTGGGAATCGGGCTGACGATGGGCATGATGGAGTTCGGCCTGGCGATGCTGACGGCGAACATGGCGTTCGTGCCGGCGGCCATGCTGCGGCGCCTGCTGGGCGGCCGTCCTCCCCGTCCGTGACGAGCATGAGTCGCACCATCGGCCTGACGCTCGCCTACGAGGGCACTCGCTACTCGGGCTGGCAGGTGCAGCCGGGGCGGACGACGGTGCAGGGGACGCTCGCCGGCGCGATCCGCGGCGTGAGCGGCGAGGAGATCCTGCCCCGCGGGGCCAGCCGCACCGACGCCGGGGTGCACGCGCTGGGGCAGGTGGCGGCCTTCACGAGCGCGGCGGGCCACGAGCCGGGCGTCTGGGTGCGGGCGCTCAACGCGCGCCTGCCCGCCGATGTGACGGTGGTTTCGGGCTGGGAGGCGCCGGCCGACTTCGATCCGGTGTCGGCGGCCGTGCGTAAGCTGTATCGCTACCGCATCCACGACGCGATCTGGCGGCCGGTGCTGCAGCGGCACCTCGTGTGGCGGTGGAAGTCGCCGCTCGACGTGCCCGCGATGCAGGCGGCCGCGGCGCGGCTGATCGGGGAACACGATTTCACCAGCTTCGAGACGACCCCCTCCACAAGGCGGTCGAAAGTTCGCACAATCCACTCGGCGTCGGTCGAGCGGCATATCGGCCACGACGACGCCCCCGGGGCCGAGGTCTGGATCGAGGTCTGTGGCAACGGGTTCCTGCACAACATGGTGCGGATCATCGTCGGCTCGCTGGCGATGGTGGGCCGCGGCAAGCGGGATCCCGGCTGGATCGGTGACGTGATCGCCGCGCGGAGCCGGCCGGCGGCCGGCCCGACGGCGCCGCCGCAGGGGCTCGTGCTCGTGTCGATCGACCTGGACCCGCAGCGATCATGGCAAGAATCCCCGAGCACATCGGCAACCTGACGCTGATGCGTCAGCTCGGGCTCGGTCGCCACTGCCAGGTCTGGGAGGCGGTCGACTCGGGTTCGGGCCGTCGTGTCGCGGTCAAGGTCGTGGTGCCCGAGATGGCGGCGGACCCGGGCCAGCGCCGGCTCCTGCGGCACGAGTTCACCGTGGCCCGGTCGCTCGACCATCCGGGCATCATCCGCATCGACTCGCTGTCGATGGCCGGGGGCCCGCCGCACCTCGTGATGGAGCTTTTTCCCCACCCGAACCTCCGCCGGCAGCTCACCGCAGGCGTCGATGCCCTGGCGCCGCGGCTGCACCGCATCGTCCACGAGATCGCCGAGGCCCTCGACCACATGCACTCCCGCGGCTGGGTGCACCGCGACGTCAAGCCCGACAACGTGCTCGCCGCGGCCGACGGCGCCGTGAAGGTGATCGACCTGGCGATCGCCGCGCGGCCGCTGGGCCTCGTCGGCCGCCTGCTCGGCCGCAAGGGGCCGGCCCAGGGCACGACGAGCTACATCGCCCCGGAGCAGATCCGCGGCGGCGGGGTCGATCCGCGGGCCGACATCTACGCCCTCGGCTGCACCGTGTTCGAGCTGATGACCGGCTCGACCCCCTTTTCCGGCTCGACCGCCGAGGAGCTGCTGCGCAAGCACCTCTCGGCGCCGCCGCCGGCGCTCGAGGCCTTCAACCCCAACGCCACCGAGAGCGTGTCGCGGCTGGTGCGGCAGATGCTCGCCAAGCGGCCCGAGGATCGGCCCGCGACGATGCGCGACGTGGCCCGACAGGTCGCGGGGATGCGGTTCCACAAGCGGACCGGCGGCTGACGGTCTCGGGCGAAACGGCCTGCCGGAGGAAAACGCGTCCGCAGGACGTGGTCCGCGGCCGGGTGAGCCGCCGCAGGCTCGAATTGACGCGGGGCCCGCGGGCCGGGGACAATTTTTCCCGGATCAGCCGCCCGAGGAGCCAGCGCCCGTGTCGAACAAACTCCAACGCCTGCCGCTCGAAAAGCCCATCTACGAGATCGAGGACCGGATCTCGCAGCTCGAGGCCGCGCCCCTGGGCGCGCAGCAGCAGGAGGAGCTCCGCCGCCTGAAGCGGGAGCTCGTCGAGGTGCAGAAGCGGGTTTTCGGGGGCCTCGACCCCTGGCAGACCGTCGAGGTGGCCCGGCATCCCAACCGGCCGAAGACCAGCGATTACCTGGGGCTCGTCTTCGACGAGTTCGTGGAGCTGCACGGCGACAAGTCGTTCGGTGACGACCGGGCGATGCTCACCGGCTTCGCCAAGCTCGAGCAGCGCAAGGTGATGGTGATCGGCCACCAGAAAGGCACGACCCTCGCCGAGCGGCAGGCCTGCCACTTCGGCTGCGCCCATCCCGAGGGCTACCGCAAGGCGATGGGGAAAATGCGGCTGGCGGCCAAGTACGGGCTGCCGGTGATCTGCCTGATCGACACGCCCGGCGCCTATCCCGGCATCGGCGCCGAGGAGCGCGGCCAGGCCCAGGTGATCGCCGAGAGCATGTTCCTGATGTCGACGCTGCCGGTGCCGATCGTCTGCGTGGTGATCGGCGAAGGGGGCTCCGGCGGGGCGCTGGGCATCGGCGTCGGCGACCGGGTGGCCGTGCTCGAGCATGCCTACTACAGCGTGATCAGCCCGGAGGGCTGCGCCGGGATCCTCTGGAAGAGTGTCGAGTTCAAGGCCGACGCGGCCCGGTCGCTGCGGTTTCGGGCCGCCGACCTGAAGGAGTTCGGCGTCGTCGACGCCGTCATCGAGGAGCCGGCCGGCGGCGCCCACCGGCATCCGCGGCAGATGGCGGCCCGGCTGAAGACCTGGCTCGTGCGGTCGCTCCGCAGCCTCGTCGAGGAGCCCGTCGAGCGACTCGTGGCGGACCGTTACGGGAAGTTCCGCCGGATGGGCGTGTTTCTCGAGGTCGCGTCGTAGCTGGCCGGGGGGCGGTTTTTCGCCGTGGTCGGCCGCCCGATCACCCCTCCCCCCAACGTCCGATAATGTCTCTTATGTCCGTTTCGGGGGACGTTCGTTTCGCCCCTGTTTTTCCGCGGCCGTCCCCTGCCCGCCGGCCGTGGCACGGGCCCGCGTGACCGCGGTCCGCCGGCTGCCCGTGCCGGCTGTTTGCCGAGCCTGCTACCGCCGCGGGAGCGGCGTCTGGGCGCCGACCGGATAGCCCGGCTGCTGGTATCCCGACTGCTGGAAACCGGACGGCCGGAACCCGGCCTGCGGTTGCTGGAAGGGGGGCGGCGAACCCGCCGGCACGGCGAACGGCTGTCGGGACGGCATCGCGGCCGCCTGCGGCATCGGCTGCGGCGCGAACCGCTGGCCGGCCGACGCCGGCGGCACCGACCAGCCCGGAGCGGCCGGCGGCACGCCCGCCGCGCTTGCCGGCTGTGGCGCTCCGCCGCCCGGCACGAACCAGGCTGCGCCGGCGGGCTGCACCGCGCCGCCCGGTGGCGGTCCCGGCGGCCCCCCCTGCTCCGCTCCGCCGGTCCAGGCCGAGGCGGATGCCGTCGTCAGCCCGTCCCAGAGCGCCTTGAGCGGTGAAGGCTGGCCTGTGGGGGCGGCCGGCTGTCCGCCGCCCGCTCCGAACGCCATGCCCGGGGCCGGGTCGAGGGACTGCATGCCCGACTGCGGTTCGAATTGCTGCTCGAACTGCCGCACGAACGGCTCGACCGTGTCGTGCAGTTGCTTGGGCAGGTAGGTGTCGGCCCGCACGATGAGGTCGGCCACGATCCGGCCGCTGCGGCTGGCGACGATCTGGTGCCGGTAGGCGGGGGCGAGCGTGACGCTGAAGAACGTGATCACCACGCACAGCAGCACGCCCTTGGCGAGCCCGAGCAGGAATCCCAGCTGGTGGTCGAACGCCGAGAGATGCACGGCGTTGATGGCCCCGGAAATCGTGCGAAACATGAGCCAGACGGCCAGGGAGGTGGCCACGTAGCAGGCCAGCATCGCGGCGAAGCGGTTCCAGGGGGCCTGGTTGCCGAAATGCGGTGCGAGCTGGCCGCCGAACCGCAGGGCCACGAACGAACTGGCCACGATGCCCGCGATCCAGGCGACCTGCCAGACCATGCCCTTGAAGTAGCCCAGCAGCGCTGCCGCCGCGAGCACCCCGATCATGACGAGGTCGTATCCTTCGAGAGCCACGGTCCGCCTCCGGAATCAGGGACGAAACGCCGCACGCCGGCCGCCGGCCCTGCGGGACGGCATCGGGCCGGGGAGGGGGCTGCGGCTTCCGGACGACGCGCGCCGCCGACCGGACGGGGGGAATGTAGGGATGGGCGGCGATTCATCGTAGACCAAACCGTCATGCCATCACGAACAACCCATCTGTGCCGTATTGCCCAGAACAGTTTTCTTGCGTAGAGATCCGAGATTTCCTTGTTGCTGCTTGGGACGCGTGTTTCTCGGGTTTCCCATGCTTCCAAGGCCCGCGGGACGATTGGGTGACCTTTTCGTTCCGGCAGTGCAGGGGGTCGCGCGGCACGCCCTGTGGTGCCGGTGCTCCGCATGTGCCGACACCTTTGAAGACGACGGCCTTACGGCGACTGCGGCGACCGCCACGGATGGCGGATCCCGCGGCCTGCCGCGCGCGGCCGGTCTCTTCCTGCGCGGAGAGACCGGACTACGGCTGGGGGGATCGCAGTGCCCGAGTTCCAGGTGCACATCACCGGTGCGTCCATCGTGGGCGCCGGCTACGCCGGCGCGGCGTGGTACGTCGGGGGCATGCATCCCATGACCTGCCTGCTCGGCGGCGGGCTGTGCGCCGTGGCCGGCATGCTGCCCGATCTGGACAGCGGTTCGGGCACGCCCGTGCGGGAGAGCGTGGCCTTCGCCGCGGCGATCGTGCCGATGATCCTCGTCCACCGCCTCCACCAGTCGGGGCTGCCGATCGAGGCGGTGATCCTGCTGGGGGCCGCTCTCTATGCCGCGATCCGCTTCGGCGTGTCGTGGCTGCTCGAGAACTACACCGTCCACCGCGGCATGTTCCACAGCCTGCCCGCAGCGGCCATCGCCGGACAGGTCACCTACCTCTCCTTCTGGCACGACGATCCGCTGCGCCGGTATTTCATCGCCAGCGCCGTCGTGCTCGGCTTCCTGACGCACCTCGTGCTCGACGAGATCTGGAGTGTCAGGAACGGCCAGTTCGGACCGAAGGCCAAGAAGGGCTTCGGCACGGCGATGAAGTTCCATGGGCCGGTGCTCTGGTCCACGATCGTCTCCTACGTGCTCGTGGTGGCGCTGGGGCTGGTCGCCGCCAGCGACGCGGCCGTCGCGGAGCGGATGTCACTCGTCCGCCAGCAGATGGAACAGGCCGCGCGGACCTACCACGTGCAGCCGGCCCCCTGGCAGTACCGCCGGTAGCCGGTGAGCAGGCTGTGGACACACAGCCTGCTGGATCGCAGGGATGCGATCCCGTGAAAACCGGAGGTTTTCCGTGGAAAAACGTCCGGAGGACTTTGTCCACGGGCAGCCAGCAGCCTGTGGACACACAGCCTGAGGGTCCCGGTGGACCGTTTTCCGCGGGGCACGGGGTGCGCCGCCGCGAAGCCGGCGGCGTTTTGGCGTTGCGGCTTGCCGGACCGGTGCCGGTGCCCGATCATGCCGGAACACCCCTCCTCCTCCAGAATCGCCCCATGGATCCGCTCTCGGCCGCGCTTTCCGCGGATCCGCAGCCGCTCGTCATTCTCGCGGTCCACCTGGGGCTCGTCGCCGCCGCCGCGCTCGCCGGCGGCCGGTCGCTGTCGTTTCTCTCCCTCGGGCACCGGCCGATGCAGGTGCTTCTGTCGCTCACGGGGGGCGTGCTCCTAGGCGTGGGCATGCTCCATCTGATCCCCCACGCGTTCCTCGAACTCGATCGCAACGCCGACACCACCATGGGCTGGGTGCTGGCGGGCTTCTTCGCGATGTTCGTCCTCGAGCGGGCATTCCACGGCCACGCCCACCACGTCGCCGATGCGGCGCCGGGCGACGAGGCGGCGCCACACGCGGGCTGCGGGCACGATTCCGCCGGCCACGCCGCGCACGGCCACCAGCATCGTGCGGGGCCCGGCGGCACGATGCCGGCCGCCGCGGGGGGCCGCCTGGCCTGGTGCGGGGTGTTCGCCGGCCTCGCCGTGCATTCGCTCGCCGACGGAGCGGCCCTCGCCGCCTCGGTGCGGGCCGACGCCGATCACGGGGCGGGCTGGCTCGCGGGGTTCGCCACGTTCCTGGCCGTCCTGCTCCACAAGCCGTTCGACGCCGCGATCATCGCCGCGCTGCTGATCAAGTCGGGCGTGTCACCCGGCACGCGGGCCCTCGTCAACGCCTCGTACGCCCTCGTCGTGCCTCTCGGCGCCGTGGCCTTCCTCGCCGGCCTGCGGCTCTTCGGCGGGCGGGAGGACGTGGTGGTGGGCGTGGCGATGGCCGTGGCGGCGGGCGCGTTCGTGTGCATCGCCGCGGCCGATCTGCTCCCGGAGGTGCAGTTTCACAGCCACGACCGCGTGCTGCTGACCACGAGCCTGGCCCTCGGGCTGGCGATCGCCTGGGGCATCGGCGCCGTCGAGCGGTCGGTGCACGACCATGCCCGACCCGCCGCGGTGGCACCGGCGTCGTCGCCGCAATAGACCGGCGTCGTCGCCGCAATAGACCGGCGTCGTCGCCGCAATAGACCGGCGTCGTCGCCGCAAGAGACCGGCGTCATCGCCGCGATAGACCGGCGTCGTCGCCGCAAGAGACCGGCGGCAGTTCACCGCCGTAGGCGGCGGCTCACCGGGCCGGAGCCGATCACTCGGTGTCGATGCCGAGGCGGCGGCGGGATTCGCGCACCTCGGCCATCACCGCCTCGATGAGCTCGTGCTGCCGGCGGATCTGCGGCACCTGCGCGAGAAAGCACCAGGCGATCGCCGCCGCGAGCGTCAGGCCTCCGATCAGGTGCGGCGTGACCCAGTTCCGCGTGCCGGGCCGGCCCGAGGCCGGGTCGGCGGCGCCGCCGAGTGCGACGATCGTCACCACCGCCAGCATGCCCGCCAGCGCGAAGGGAAACGCGGACCGCTTGAGGCGGCGGCTCCGCTCCACGAAGGAGGCGTCGAGGCCGTAGGCCTCCACCACCTCCCGGCACCACCGCGAGGTGCCGATGAAGTAGGTCACGGCCATGCTGTTGACGAGCACGACCATCAGGGCCGACAGCACGCCGGAGAGACGGTGCACGGTGCCCCAGCGGAGCACCGCGGGGTCGGTCTGGCCGTGCAGGTCCCCGAGCCACAGGCCCAGGGCCGCCGTCGCCACCATGAGCGACACGGCAAACCACGACGCGCGCGAAAAGACCAGTTCCATGTTCGACGTTCCTCGTTGAGTACCGCCACGCGGCCCGCGCCGCCGGGCGGCGATGCCGGCCCGCGCCGCCGGGCGGCGATGCCGGCCCGACCTCCGGATGGCGACGGCTCCCCACGGGAACACGTCCGGCGGATGGCGGCCGCGGCCGGGTATCATCGATCCTAGCAGCCCGCGGAAAAAGTCCTCCGGACGTTTTTCCCCCCTCAGCCTGCTGGCCGCACCGCGTCGGCGGCGTGTCCTGTCGAACCGTCCATGGCACAACGATGAACTCCGCGTCGCTTCCCGTCGTGCTGCTCACGTGCGGTGATCCCGCGGGCATCGGTCCGGAAGTGGTCGTCAAGGCGTGGGCGTCGACGCCGGCCCATGACCGCGCCCGACTCCGTGTCGTCACCGACGCCGCCGTGCTCGCGCGGTCGCTCGTCGGCCGCGCCGGCCTGCCGGCGCTGCCGATCGACGTGGTGGCGCCGGACGATCCGCGGGGCTCGCACGGCGGCCGCCTGCTCGTGATCGAGCCGGCGGGCCTGCGGCCCGGCGACGCGCCGGGGGGTGGCGGGGCGTCGCCGCCGGTCGATGCGGTGCCGATCCGCGCCGGCGTCGCGACCGCCGCCGGCGGCGCGGCGGCGGCGGCGGCGGTGCTCGCCGCGGCGCACCTCGTCCGCACGGGGCGGGCCCGGGGGATCGTCACGGGCCCCCTCCACAAGGCGGCGCTCCAGGCCGCCGGCTTCGACGTGCCCGGCCACACGGAGCTGCTCGCCCGCGACTGCGGCCTCGATGACGACGCGGTGTCGATGATGCTCTGGCTGCCGACGGCGCCGGGGCCGGGCGGGCTCGGCGTCGTGCACGTCACGCTGCACGAGCCGCTGGCCCGCGCGGTGACGCGGATCACCACGTCCGGGATCGTGGAGGCGGGCGGGCGGCTCGCCGGGCTGCTCGCGCCGCTCGTCGGCCGGCCGCCGCGGATCGCGGTGGCGGCGCTCAATCCCCACGCCGGCGAGTCGGGCCTGTTCGGCGACGAGGAGGAACGGATCGTCGCGCCGGCCGTGCGCCGGCTTGTCGCCGCGGGGATCGACGCCACCGGGCCGCTGCCCGCCGACACGCTCTTCCTGCGGGCCGCCGCCGGCGGCTTCGACGGCGTCGTCGCGCTCTACCACGACCAGGGGCACATCCCCGTGAAGCTCCTGGGCATGCACCGGGCGGTGAACATCACGCTCGGCCTGCCGCTCGTGCGCACGAGCGTGGCCCACGGCACCGCCTTCGACATCGTGGGCACCGGCGCCGCGGATCCCGCGAGCATGCTCGCCGCCATCGACGCGGCCGAGAGGCTGGTGGCGGCCGGCTGGCCTGCGGCGACGGACACGGGTCACGCGCAGCTGGATCGCAGGGATGCGATCCCGGGAGCGCAGCTCCCGTGAAAACCGGAGGTTTTCAGTCGTGGAAAAACGTCCGGAGGACTTTTTCCGCGGCCAGCTACGGGCGCAGCGGCGCGAGCGACTTGACGTGGGCGTCGGTGAGATCGAGGAGTCCGTCCTCCGCCGCCGGCTTGTAGACGAAGGCCGCCGCGTCCACCGGCTCGCCGAGCCGCACCTCGTAGAGCTCCATCACGGCGATCGGCTCGGGCGGCCCCGGGGACACGGGCCGCCGCCCCGGAATCGCCAGCCACTCGATCCGGAAGGGAAACAGGTCGCGCCGGCCGATCGAGAGCCGCACGCCCCACGGCATGCCGTCGGGCAGCTCCTCCGCGGCGATGCCCTCGGGGCGGCGGGCGGCCTCGGCCCGGTCGGGAAGGATGGCCGCGAGGCTCTCGGGATTCCAGCGGCCCATGATCACCCAGACGGGCATGTCGTCGATGGCGGCGGGCTCCACCGAGACGAAGCGGAACCAGTCGCGCACCAGCGACAGCGTCCGCTGCAGGCCGCCGAGGTAGGGAGAGATGGAGGCGTCGTCCGCGACATCCAGCGATCGCAGCCGCTCCCGCACGCGGCGCACGTCGAACCGCTCGATCTGCGCCGGCTGCGGGCCGAGCCGCCGGTAGGACCAGGCGAACAGCCCGTCGCACACCTCGAGCACCTCGAACGTCTCGGTGTCGGACTTCATCGCCGACTCGAGGCGGTAGCGTTGATCCTCCCCCTGCCCCGACTGCACGTACCGGCCGGCGCCGACGAGCACCCGGTCGCCGATGCGCACCCGCTGCCGCAGCCGCGCCGAGATCGAATCCACCCGGCCGAGACCCGCGAGCGCCGCCGCCACGATGCGTTCGGCCTGCTGGGCGTCGCGCGGGTCTCCCTCGACCGTCGGCAGGCCGGCGACGGGCGGCGCGGGGGGCTTGGACGCCGCCGAGGCTCCGCCGCGCCGGTAGACGCTGCCGGACGGTGTGCCCGTCGTCGGCTGCTCGGGGGCGGCCGGCGGTTGGGCCCGCAGCGGCGGCGTGGGAGGGGCGACGGCCGCGGCCCAGGCCAGCACGACGGCCACGAGGCGGGTCGGCGGCGCCCGCCGAGGGCGGCGGCACGGACGGGGCGGTCTGGGAAGGACGTTGAGCGTCACGATCGGGTCGAGTTTGAGGATTTTGCCAAAGAAGCAGGCCCCGACGCGACGAAGAACTTGCTCGTGGTGCGACCTTCGACGCCCGAGCCACCGCTTCCGTACGACTCCGAAGAGTGTACGGGATCGGGGTTCCTCCGGCCCATGCCGGAAGGGCGGTGCCGGGTCGGCCACGGAGTGCGAGATACCGGTCCGGAGGTGACGCGATGACCATCCGACGCATGCAGGGCTTCGTCGGCCTCTCCCTGGCGGCGACGCTCACGGGATGCCATATCCCCGCCAACTCGCCCCTCACGGGCTTGGCCCAGATCCGGCCGGTGGCGCCGCAGCACACCAACGTGCTGCCACCCGCCGCCATGCTCCAGCATCCCGGCCCGGGGGTCGACGGCCCCGGCCCCGGCGTGATCGCCCCGGTGTCGTTCGACGCCGCGCTCGACGCGGAAGGGGGCGGCGGTGACGCCGGCATCTCCATGGCGTCGATGGCCCCCTCGTCGCAGATCGGGTTCATCGGCCCCGACGGCATGAAGGTGCGGTGGGACGTGTCGACGGCCGGGGGATTCGACTCCACGCCGCTCGTCACGCCCGGCCGCTACGACTTCCCGCAGGGGGCGATCTACCGCCTCAAGATCACCGACGTGCCGGGCCGGGAGGGCGTGGAGCTCTATCCGTCGCTCGAGGTGGCGCCGGTGACGCCGCGGACGGCGGCCTTCCTCGCGCACAACGCGATCCCGTTCCAGCTCACCGAGGAGGACCTCGACCAGGTCACCACCGGCAACTTCGTCACCAAGGTCGTCTACCTGCCCGACCCGTGCTATCAGGAGCTCGCCGTGGCGGGCGTGGAAACGCTCGTGAGCACGCGTCTGGATCCGGGCATCGATCCGGTCGTCGAGGCCGACCGGCGCGGCTCGATCCTCGCGATCATCCGTATCGGCAACAAGGATCTCGAATCGGGCGGGCCGGGCACGGCCGCCGGCGGCGGCATGGCCGCGGCGGGCGGCGGCGGCGTCACGCCCGTCGGCATGGCCGCGCCGCTCGGCATGCCGTGCGGTGGCGATCCGTCGCAGATTCCCCCGGCGTTCATGGCGGGCGTCAACGCGCCCCACTACGGCATGCCGATCACCGGCACGCCGATCGGCCTGCCCGGACCGGCCCACGTGCCGCTGGGGATTCCCGCCGGCCTGCAGCGGCACTCGATCACCAACCACACGAAGGTGCACATCCCGCCGCCGACCCGCGACCTCAAGCTGCACGTGCAGCAGAACCCCGGCCTCAGCTACCCGAAGCCGGCTCATCGGGCCTACATCGCCGAGAACCATGACGTGCCGAACATCATGCTGAAGCAGCCCCGCGCGGATCGTCGGCGGTGGGTCGACAACGGCGGCCCGGACCCCGACGCCCTCGAGGCGGGCGTCGCCTGCCCGCCAGGGGCGCCCTGCCCGCCGGCACCGGCTCCGTGAGCCGGGGCCTGCCGCGAAGGCGACGCCTTCCGGACGGCCGCGTACGGAACGACCCCTTGCCGGGAGCGGCCCGGCCGGGAGGAACCTGACGATGCAGAGCCGCCACCGACGATGACGACGTGTTCGACAACGATCGATCGGGAAGACGCGACGGGCGTCGGACAGGAAAGACACTCGTCGGAACGAACACCAGCCATGAGGAGCACACGAAGGAACATCCGGACGGGGACCGTGCTGCGGGTTGTCCGCGACATGGCGGCGGGATTCCTGCTCGTCTCGACGACGGTCACGGGTTTTGCCCGCGACGGCGTCGGACGGGTGGGGGCGATCCCGCCGTCCGCAACGGCAGCACCGGGAGCGATTGGCAGCGTGCGGCAGCCGCAGCCCGGTCCCCGTCCGGAATCCTTCCTGCCCGACGCGGTGCAGCCCGTCGAGATCCGCGGCCCCGAGGGCATGCAGATCGCGATCGAGACCGCCGACGGCTGGTCGCCCCTCAGGAAGGGGCCGCTGCGGATGGGCCTCGTCGTGGGCCAGCCCTACCGGCTGCGGCTCGCGGGACTGCCTCGGCACGAGGGGGCGGAGCTCTATCCCTCCGTCCGGCTGCTGGCGAAGCTCGCCGCGCCTCCCGGCATGGCCTGGAGGTTTCCGGTGGAGGTGGTGATCGACGACGACGACATCGAGCTGGCGCTGACCGGCTCGCTCGTGCGCCGGATCGTCTACTCGGCATGCGACCCGCAGCTGCCCGATGCGGCGCCGACCGCGTCGTTCGACGTCCTGCCCGGCGGCGACGGCCTGGCCGTCGCCGCGACGCTCGGCGATCCCGTGGCCGAGCTGGTGATCGGCAATCGCGTGCCCGTGGACGCCGCCGCGTGGGCCGGAGGTGGGCGATGACCGCCGTCCGTCCGGCAGCCGTCGACGCGGCGTGGCGCTGGCCGCGGCTCCTCGCGATCGCCTGCGCCGCGATCGCGCTGGCGAGCTGCCGCTCCATCGCCCGGCCGCCACTCGCCGGGCTCGCCGCCGGCGCCATGGCCGCCGCGGTCGTCACCGACGACACGGATCGCGACACTCCCGGCGACCGTGCCCCCGGCGACACGGTCCCTGCTTCGACTTCACGGGCCGACACCGCCGCGCCGCCTCGAGCCGTCGCGGCACCGACCGCGGCCGGCACCACCGTCTCCGCCGTGCGGGTGATCGACCCGGCCGTGGCGGCCGCGGGGTGCGAGCGGCCCTGCCCTCCCCTGCCCCGCCTGCGCGCCGGCGGCTGCGCCGGCTGCGGCGCCGCCGGGCCGGCCTGCGGCGGCGGGTGCGGCGGCTGTCCCACCGAGGTTTGCCTGCCCCTCGCGGCGCCCGTGCCGCTCGTGGCCCCGTGCCTCGTCTGCGACGGCGGCGACGCCGGCCGGCCCGCGCTGCCCGTGGCCCGCTTCGGCCTGACGAACCTCTCGGCGGGCGACACGGTGGCCCGCTATCGGGCCGACGGCGACGGCCCCTGCACCGACGACGTGCACGTCGTGGCGTCGAACTGCGCCTGCGTCTACGCCCCGCGGTTCGGCTCGGTCCGCGAGGTGGTCCGGCCCCACGAGGAGGCCCGGCAGCTCGGACCCCGCGGCCTCGCGCTCGACACGAGCACGGCGGCCCAGGTCGATCTGGTGCCGGTCTGCCGCAGCACCCAGTCGCTCGCCCCGAACGCCGCGCGGAAGGCGCTGCCCGGCGTGGCGCTCGAGGAGCGGCTCGGCCCCCTCGCGGTCGATCAGGGAGGCCTGCCGCACGAGTCGATCGACAAGCTCGGGCCGCTCGAGCGGGTGCAGGACGACCAGCTGGAGCGGGCCGACCTCGTGCAGGCGCCGCGGATGGTGGTGGGCTTCGACGTGCCGCTGGCGTGGACCTGCGCCCGGGCCGCGATGGTGATGGTGGGCCGCCGGCAGGCGGAGGTGATCGCCTCCGACCGCGGCACCGCGACGCTGCGGATCGAGTCGCCCGGCCGCGCCGAGCTCACGCTCTGCAAGCGGGCCGGCACCGACACGGCCCGCTCGGGCGAGGAGATCGACTTCATGATCTACCTCTTCAACTCGGGCGACCGTCCCCTCGCCGACATCGTGCTGGCCGACGCCCTGCCCGCCCGGCTCGAGTACGTGCCCGACTCGGCCGCGGCCAACGCGCCGGCGGCGTTCTCCACCGGCACCGGCGACGACGGGGCCGTCGTGCTCACCTGGCGGTTCGAGCACACGTTCCAGCCGGGCGAAGGGGGATTCGTGCGGTTTCGCACGATCGTCCGCTGAAGCGGATGAAAGCGGCCGTTTTCCCGGACACTCGGGCGGCCCATCGCCCCGGGAACGGCGGGGCGCGGAGCCGCCTCGTGACGGCCGCCGTCCACCGATTGCCCCGGTCAGCCCGGGGCCGTTACGATCTGAGCCTCCGGCCCGCGTGCCCCTCACCATCCCAGCCCCCGAGGCCCTCATGCTCCTCGTGCCCGCTCGTCGATTCGCCGCGTCGTCCCTGATCCCGCTCGCCCTGGTCGTGGGGACGTCGCTCGTGCCGTGCGCGCCGGCGCTGGCCCGGCAGCCCGGCGCCGTGGCGGGCCCCGATGCGGCCCCCGGCATGCCGAAGGTGCCCCCGCTGCCCTCGGGCACCCCCGAGGAGCTCCTCAAGTTCGTCACCACGCTCAAGCAGGCCAACGTCCGGCCCGCCTCCCGCAAGGAGATGATGGCCTACATGGGCGACGTGGCCACCGTGTCGCTGCAGGCCGCCGAGAAGATCCTCGCGCAGGTGAAGCCCGGCGACAAGCTGTACGACGAGGCGGCGAAGATGAAGCTCGAGAGCCTGAGCATGCTCGGCCGGCTCGGCAACGAGAAGGCGGCCGCAGACATGATCACCTACGCCGGCACGCTCGCGGACAGCCCCTCGAAGCCGCTGGCCCGCGAGGCCCAGCGGCTCGTGCTCGTGGGGCAGGCCCAGAAGGTGCTGTCCACCGGCGACCTCGAGGGGGCGGGCCAGCTCGTCAAGAAAACCGCCGCCATGCTCGCGGCCGATCCCGACGACGTGCAGACGGCCAGCCTCGCGATGCAATTGGCCGGCGCCCTCGAGCACATGCCCGAGGGGGAGCAGGTGGCGGCCGCAGCCTATCAGGCGTTCGGCACGGCCTTCGCGAAGAGCTCGAACCCCCAGGTGCAGAAGATGGGGGAGAGCTTCGCGGGCACGATGCGCCGCCTCTCGCTGCCCGGCAAGCCGATGGAGATCACCGGCACGCTGCTGAAGTCGGGCAAGCCGTTCGACCAGAAGTCGCTCGCCGGCAAGGTGGTGCTCGTCGACTTCTGGGCCACCTGGTGCGGGCCGTGCGTGGCCGAGATCCCCAACGTGCTCGAGCAGTACCAGAAGTATCACGACAAGGGCTTCGAGGTGGTGGGCGTGAGCCTCGACCAGGATCGCGAGGCGCTCGAGAAGTTCGTCGCCGAGCAGAAGATCCCCTGGCCGATCCTGTTCGAGCAGTCGGAGGGGGACGGCTGGCAGCACCCGCTGGCCACGTTCTACGGCATCAGCGGCATTCCCACCGTGATCCTCATCGGCCGCGACGGCAATGTGATCACGCTCGACGCCCGCGGCGAGAAGCTCGGCGAGCGGCTCGATGCGTTGTTCAAGAAGGCGGGCTGAGAGGTTCGCCGGGAAAAGGGCCGGCTGTTCTTCAAATTCAGGCGGGCTGGCTGTTCTTCAAATTCAGGCGGGCTGGCTGTTCTTC